>Ga0335073_10000662_pt1 | contig 44871 bp, 28 predicted proteins | sample Lox_Sample_22_FD_207093 | JGI IMG/M metagenome (GOLD analysis project Ga0335073, IMG submission 207093) | Soil microbial communities from Loxahatchee National Wildlife Refuge, Florida, United States - Lox_Sample_2.2 | ecosystem: Environmental > Terrestrial > Soil > Wetlands | place: USA...
AGATTATCAACCCATTTGCCAACTACTTCACTATCTCGCAACTCAAGCACTTTCATAGGCTGAATACGTTGCTCGTGTGCGCTTGCCCATTCGCGAGTGATTGCCCTTGTTTACGAGTCCAGCCAGCCGGGTCTCTCAATCCGTATTTCGAATTCCTGTTCCTATCACGCCCATTACCGTATTGAGAACATGGCGGCACGAGATGTGCTCAGCTTCCGCGTACTGTTACCATTTCACGAAAAGAGCGCAACGACAGCCGACTCTGCTCGCTACGGAATTCTCCAATTTGGAATAGAACGAATGATTGCGCGAGAGCTGGTTATGGCATTCGATCTTCGCTTAACCGAAAGCCTAGATCGCTTCGTCCCGTCATGACGCCTTCCAATACTCTACTCCCAGGGGCCACAGTCCAGCGCGGCTGCGCTGACCTTCAGCAACTCACCACACCAAGCCGTCCAGCCCTGCCCGCGCTGCATTCGCAGGGCTCGCCAGCGCGCAATCTCTCGCCTGAATGCTGAGAAGAGCAAGTCACGCCGACGCAGCAAAAGCTCCATCCTCCACACCTCGGCAGAAGCCGCCGATGAGCCCTCAGCCGCGCTGCGGGCCCACCACCACCCCCAAGGAGTGCCGACTAGCGCCAGGCGCGACCCCCTTTCGCCGCGGCGATCGCCCGTCGCGGCCGCGGTCACCCGCACCGCCGCCGCACACCGCACCCCTTCAGCCTCGCCCGGGACGCTAATTTTGCAGTTCGAAGTCGACGCGACTTGCAGTCAAACCTCGATGGCGCGATCATTTAGGGGAGGCCACTTTTTATCGCTTTATGGAGGTTAGTTATCGTTTAATCGAATTGCTTAGCTAATCCAGCCATCTAGAGTAACTAAGTTACGGAGTACTTTGCTGCAGCGAAGCGCTTATTTTGAGCTTTATGGCCCTTTCAGAGCTCTCTAGAAGGCGAATATCACTTGGTGTTGATAATTCGAAGCTCTCATAGAACCTTTGAAGGATTTCTACTGCTGCGAGAGCCTCTGAAGCACTTGGAGGAGGCTCAATATACTCATCATCCTCTTCTGCGACCTCGGTGCCAGCCAGCCCCATTCCTGTGTGGTGTTGAATGATATCCTCAATATCAACGCCTTGTGCCTCTTCTTCCACCCCATATGGGCTCTCATTTTCGCCTAGAGGGTTCAGAAAGTTCTCTAAGCTCATCACCTCTTGTATATGGCCTGCCGTCTGCACTGTTTGATAGAGAGAGGTCAAATTCGGCGCCGGATCGTCTGGAAGGAGAAGTGACTCTTCTTGAGGTTGGATCTTCGCCTTCCGAAAGCAGCGATATATGGTTAAAGCTTGCACGCTTGAAAACCACGCTTTTCGAAGCCATCGAACCGCATTTAAGAGGTTGATCTTGTCCAGAGGGTTCTGATCCTTCTCATACTCTTGAAACATAAACTCGAGCCAGCTCTTTCTGTAATGGACCTTGAGATTCTGGATTATGCCTTGATCGAGAGGTTGATACAAACTCGTGGCGTTCGGAGGAAGCCATTGAATCCGGATATTCAATGGTGGAGGTGCCATTTCCACGCCGGCGATGTGGGCGCTGAAGTTGTCCATAAGGAGGAGTACTTTGCGGCTTGATCCGATCTTCTCATAGAAGGCTCGAAGCCATTCAGCCATAATGAGGCTCGTCATCCAGGATTTCTGGCTTGCGCGCCATTCAACACCTAGTGCCTTGAGGTTGATTCGCTTCAGAGGCCTTGGCTGCTTTGATCTCCCAATAAGCCAGAGAGGATGCTTTTCGGTGCCAGTGAAGTTAGTACAACATACAACCGATATACGAGTCTTATCCTTCTTCGCACCAGGCCTAGCTTCAGTGGCAAGGCCTGAGGAAGGAGCCATGCGCCAGAAGAGGCCTGTTTCGTCCATATTGAAGATGTCTTCCTCTTTGTACTCGCCGCAGAGAGTCTGAATGGATCTCATTTCGGCTTCCACAATCGCTGGAACCAAAGCTGCTTCACCATGCCTTTTATGCCTCTTGATCTTATGCCTCTTCTTGAAGCCTTCGAGCCAGCCGCGGCTGAAGTTAGGAGCTTTCTGGCTGGCGTATTCAGGTATGTGTGGCCAGATTTCGGCTGCTTTTGTACAGAGTATCTCTCCAGTAGGATCAAGGCCTCGTCGCTGAAGTCGCTGCTGCCAATCGAAGAGGATTATCTCAAGCAAAGGCCATTGAGCCTGTCGTTTACGGAAGGAGGAGGAGCCTGCTGCAGCAGTTTCGACGTACTTGAAGCGCTCCGAAAGCGATTCGGAAACGGTAGATTGAGTGATTTTGCGATTGTATTGCCTGTAGAACCACTTAGTGGCTTCAACCTGTGTAGGACGAGGTCGTTGTTGATGAAACCACAGCCTAAGAGCCTTCCTTTGATCGTCAGAGATGGGCTGGTGAGGCATCTCGAGATGGTATTTTGACCTCGTTGGAGCGATAATTTGTATGGAAGACGTGTCGATTGATCGAGGTAAAGAGGTAAAGAGGTAATAAGCTGTAAATCTAATTCTGATCGCCGATTTGTATCGCATTAAGGAGGTTATCGGCCTTAAGTGTGATCGCGCCATCGAGGTTTGACTGTACCTGTTTTCCTACGTTGCAGGGCGCACCGTCCCTGAGAGCAGTCGAGCGCCGAACTAACCCCGCCAGCCGGCCTGCCTGCAGACCTCTGACGCTGGACCGGCCTCTCACCACCGTCTGCTACACCTCCATTGCTCGCTTGGTCGCTCCGTGCTGCGCGTATCGTACCGCGGTTGTGGGCGGCCGTTCGGCCTGGCCCTCGATGGCGCTCGTCGTCGAACGGCGTTGCGCGAGCGTTGCTGGTTGGCGGCGCGGTGTGGGCGTGTTAGTGACGGGCATGTGTGTGTGCGGATGGGGTGGGATGGAGAAGGTACATATGACGCAATTAGTGTCGAGCTTTGCTCGTGGCTGGTAGGTCAAGGCAAGGCGAGGCAAGGCAAGGCAGGCACGGCATGGCATGGAGTGGCACGGGATTGGAAGGGCTGCTGTGCTTTTCACGAGGTCCAATTGATTGATTTGTCTCCACTAAGGGATCTATCCTACCCTGTCCTACTCTGTCCCTTCCAATTCTGTTGTGATCCGAGGATCTCGAGAATGGAAATACGAATTTTCGGAATCGTCGGGTGGAATGCGCCGGCATAACAGTCATGTTGAGCAAAGAGCAGTTCACGCTCTAGCAAAGACCGGTTCAGCAAAGAGCAGTTTACGCTCTACGGTCTTGTCGTATCCGGATTCGGATTGGTGACGGTATTCCTGAAAAGGGGCATACGACGGTGGTTGGAGCAAGGGTGGCGATGATTGACGATGATGACGGTAGACTGTAGGCTAGTTAGAAGTCTATTCCCGATATTGTGGTGTCTAAGTCAAGAAAATGTGCGATTGCGATGACCCGTAAAATACAAAGGGTGTAGTCATGTCATGTGGTCGTAAAGTCGTGGATCATTATTCATAATCATTGTATAATCATAGAGTCGTCGTGATGAAACAAACGGTAAAGCGAAGACGAATGCACTGACCTGTCAAGCATCTCTGGCTTTACAATCCTCTCAATGTCGATCAATCAATAGTGGATTGCCTGTGAAAGAAGAAAAACTCCGAGAACACCCGTCTGAAAGATGGACAAACCACCATGGCAGTCCAGTCATCTCTCGTTATGAGTATCCAGGATCAAAGTCCGGGGCTCAAGAATAAACATCGAGCCGAATATGCTATGTGCTGAAAACAAAAGTCATGTCATGTCGATATGTGCAGGCAAATAGCCGCAAGAGAGATAGAGGCAAGATTCAAGTGACTTTTTTGTGCAGATTGGAAACAAATCGCTGGTTAAAGGCCGATGGATCCGATGCTGGTTAAAGGTTGAGGTGAGCGAGTAGATCAGGTGACAGGTGAATGAAGATGTCGGATGAACGGCGTTGAGCATTCGAATCGGGTCGTTGAGTGATTTTAAAATCGAAGGTGAAGATCATATCATGTGTCGTCGTGAGTTCATAAGAGTCAGAGTTTAATGTTTCTCGGGATCAAAGGGAGAGCGCAGGCGGGGAGGTCCAACCGGCGCAGCAGGCATAAGCCCTACGCCAGAGACAATGCCAACTTTCTCTTCGCGTGGTTGTTGATCTCGGGATGAGCGGCGTGATGCATTTGTGGGTGGAGCAGACGGCCTCATCGGATCAAAGAGATTGAAAATGTTGCCTCGACGATGAGGACGAGTGTGAGGTGCTTGATCCACAGTGTAGCCTCGATGACGGATCGGACCACGAGATGCTGACATTGCCGCAAACGTGTGCGAGCGCTCAATATTATTGACGACGGCACGGCGCTTGGGAACAGGTTGCGCTAGCTCAAGAGGAGATCCCAACTGAGGTCGCTTTCCAACCTCGGAACCTCGAGTAACACCAATTGTTTCTGCCTTCAACATGGAAGGACCAGGTGCAAAAGGTGAACCGAGAGTAGGAGGCACGCGGAAGCCGAAATGAAGTGACTGACTCTTCTGATGAACTTGTGGTCGAGGTGCAGGAGGTGTTGAATCAGCAGGTCGAGTAAGAGACAGATTGCCTCGAGGTGAGGTTTCGCCAGTGCTGGTGATTGGAGGAGAAGCAGGAGGTGGAATTGGTACTCCCATGAAGGCCGATTCATAAGCACTTCCAGGTTCGTTCTGGCCATGATGCAGAAAGCCTGTATCTTGGATAGAATGTCGGCGTGGAAACTCTGGACTTTCCAACTCCATGTCGTCCTCGTCGAGGTGAGGAAATGTTTGTTGAGTTGCCTTCGGCGTAGTCGGATCCATAGCAAGCTGGTGGATTGGTGCGCCGTAGTCCATTGTATCAGACGTGCTTGCTGCCAACGAGACATTCATATCACGTGTCGAGAATGCTGAAGTATCCTTTCGAGCACAGCTGTACTCGTGGTGATCACGAGTTGAAGGTTCGTGGAATTCCGGATACGGCTGCTCGTAAAATACTTCATCAGAGCGTACTGCAGAACAACTGGAATATTCGCGGCGACTGCTCACTGGAGATGGAGTGCGTTGTTGCATGAGACGACTGTAGTATGGTTTGAGTTCGTGCTCATGTGCCACGAGCTGACGGAGCTTTCGACGAACAAAACCATCTGAGCGTGGCCATTTCGGCCATGGTGTCAATAGATCGAGGTGATCATTGGTACCGAGAGGCGGTGCAACACCACCCAGATCTTTGACCCGCTTGCCATGGTTATTTTGACTCCAATGACCCAGCTTCATCTCGTTTAAAGGTTGCGGTCCTCTCCAAGACTTGCGCGCCATTCGCGCAACTCGAGTAGCAACTCCAGCAGACGGAAATTGGCCAGGGAAGATCTTGAAGGGAGTGTGAGTAGGATCGGTGGCATACAGATTGTAAGTCTTCCAGAGATGAGCCTCCATGGCTTTGGTGAAGACGGCCTTCTGCTTTAGAGGCGCCACAGCCTTTGGAGTGGTAGGATCGGGTCTCAATGGTGAGGGACTCTCGCATCCAGTGAACTTGGCTTCGTCGGTGAATGGGTCCAGGTCGACTTGATCTGGACTAGTGAAGGCGGTTCCGATGGTAAGCTGAGAGCGTAGGCTGGAGGAGAAAGAAACTCCTCCAGCGGTTGTTGGACGGCTTTGAGATTCTTCATCTTCGTCCTCCGTATGTTCTTCCGTCCAGTCGGAGTCCTCACCAGTCTCGAAGGCGCTACTCATTGACTTGGTCTCCCAGCAACGTGAAGCTTCGACGATCGCGTCAGAATCGCCGAGCATCTGGTGGACGGGTGTTCGAGGAGGTGAGATGGGTGACGCAGGAGGGCGAACCGGACTGGAAGAGCCATTGAAGGGCTTGCTTGGAGCAGGAGCGTCTACTTGGATGGTGGGAGTCTGAGGATTCGCAGGATAGAATGCTGATGCAAAGGTGGGAATCGCCGGAGTGTCATGATCGGTCTCAGCGCCATCGAGACCGAACGTGAGGCCATGCTGAGGAATGGGAGCAGCGCGACGGCGCTTGAGTTTGAAGGTCTGACGCTGAGGAGGCTCGGGCGTGCTGATGGCATCAATTGGGTCGGCACGCTCTGGAGTTCGAGGCTCGCCGTGGTAGGTGAAGGAGAAATTTCGCGGCAGTGTTTGCGAGAATGCAAGAGGCGGCAGTGCCATGCTTGTTCGGTCGAAGCCGTGGGCGAATGGCCCGATCGGCGTGGAAGTTGGGCAGTGAGAGTACGGCAGCTATTGCGTGGACGGTCGGGACGCAGCAGAGATGCAGACGAGGAATTGCGCGAGTCGAGAGGAAGAGGACGGCGTGGGTAGCGAAATTCGAGGGATAAGCGAGCGAAAAGGTATGAGTGTGTTGTGTTGTGTTGTGGTGGGTGGTGGGTAGCGGGAGGACGTGTAAGCGGGTTCAGGTGAGGAAGTCTGGGACCGGACCGCGATGGTAGCGAATTGACCAGACTGCGGCGTGTTACACGACGACGAAGCGGCCGGGGTCCGAGCAAAAGAAGAATCAATTTAGTGACAGTGACAGCAGCAAAGGGGAAATGCCAAAGAGGGAAAGCAAATCACCATCGTGGTGAGGTGAGGAGCGAAAAGTGGGAGGTTGGGGCCGGCGGAGTGAGAGTTAAGGTTGGGCTTGACGTTAAACGCAGCGGCGTGAGAAGAGAGAGCGCGCAGTGAAGAAGAAGCAGCCCGCTGCCACTACTCGCTCAGCCAAGCGATCAAACGAACCCACCGAGACTGGGGATTACAGCAGTGACCGACTGGGATTGGCATCTTGGGTGTGATCATAGCGTGTTCACCCCAGTTCTGCCGCTTTCTCTGCTGTCTCTTCTCTAACGACGGACCGCAGCTGTCAGTGTGTCGGCTATAAGCTACGAAGTCCACGTCTTCCTCCACGTCCCACTTCGCCGCGTTCGGTTTTTTTTGTTCTTCTTATCACGGTGAGGTGCAGCAGCGCACGCGTGCACTGATGCGCCGATGCTCGCCCAACGTCCCGTCACATCTAAGCAACCAAGGGATATTCTCCGTCATGAGCGCCCATTTGCTCACCTGCCCATGCTGCCCATGCTTGCCCATGCGCCCCAGCCATTGACTTCCCCCCGGTCCTCGCATCTCCCTTCTCCCCTGCGCAAAAAACGCGTCGCTGTCACAGAGCTCGACGCGCCGACGCGACCATCCCAGCTCTTCGCTCTCTCTCGCCGCCTGAATGTTCCGTATTTGCCTACCTCTCAGCTGGCCTACCTTACCTCTTTTCTACTATGTAAGATATTATCACCATCGGAACATGGTACCGCATCAATATCATCGAGATTAATCGCGTCGTGTGCCTTGATTTTCCGTGCACTCATGACGTTGTCGCGTCTCATCTATCCCGCCGGCGTTGCATTTCCGATTAGATTGAGCGAAAAGCTTCTGGCAGTTGATTTTTGACGCGATCAGGGCTTTCGAGTTGCGACCTTGGACATGTTCTTGATAATCCTAGTCGGCACCCGTATCTTTCTGCCAAAGTCTGATGAATTGCAGTCTCATGACACTGTAGATGGAAATTAGCAAGCTGGTCGAGCTCGATTCAGCGGCGAGAATCTCGGAGTCGTGTCATCGACGATGTCTCCCATTGGTACACTCCCCACAAACCACCACAAACCACCACACCATCTTCTCCGAACCGCTCGAGCCGACGGAATGGAAATGCTCAAGTGGCTGCTAATCGATTAGCTGTAGGGCATAATTTGGAATCTTAACGGTCCTCCGGCAGCGATTACGATCTGCTCATTCGCGATTAGGGTACGGAGCTGGCTTCGACCTGGGTTGGTACATCGTGCGTAATTTCGCCCGCTCTAATGGTAGTTAGACAACTTAGAGATCTCTTCTTTCCACTGCACGAGCACTAAAGTGAAATTCCGAAAGAATCAAATGATTAATCAATGCGTGGCATTGGCAACTGTCAAGTCAGTAACTTGCGTCTTTGTGCATCCTCCATGGCCGTAATGCCGAACGAGCTTGGCGCTTTAACCTTCGTTCAACCTCCAACGAACAAACGCCAGTAGAATACATCCCTATGCAATCCATACCGTAGTCCTCGCGCCTGTAAATGCAATTCCTCCTCCCCCCGCCCAAAAAAAAAAACACAGTGACTCCTACTTCTTCCTCTCTCGGATCGCATTTTCCATTCTTCTAATCATTCCCTTCAGACCCACTCCCTTCTCGCAATTGGCTTCCAAATACTCTTCCATCCTCACTCGTAGACTCTTCATGCCCACCAGTAGAGGCAATTTTTTGCCTTCCTCGCATTCCAAGTGCCGGCCAGTATTGAGTAACATGTCAAACAGGTCACTCCAGATGTCTTGCTGCCAGTATCTCTTCAAGCCCTCTCTGATGCGGTAAGTTTTAGATGCGCCTGCACCCAAGGCTCCTCCACGCTCTGCGATTGTCTCAAGGTATTTGCCAAAGAGCAAGGAATGTACGACACCAGCGAGCCCGTGGTAGTCAACCTGGTACGTCCACGGACGCATCTCGCGCATTTCGGCGCAGTCAGCTTCGGATGTCTTCCAATCTGCGATGAACTGCACATCCGGTCTGAACGCTCGCATATCAATGCCACGGCCAAAGTCGATGAGTGTGACTCCCTTGCTACTCCATCCATCGCGTCCATCTTTGCAGTACTGCGCGCTCCAAGCAGAGTCGACAGACAGCGAAGAGCTCAGGCTCGACGACGACGGTGGCTGATCGAATCTGACGAGAACGTTGTCAGCCTTCAAGTCACCGTGTATGATGCCCTTTGAATGCAACGCCTCGACTGTTCGTAACATCTCGACTGCAAAGAACATGGCCAGCATCTCGTCCATGCCGCCGCCGTTCTCCGCACGGCTTACGTTGACAAGGTCCAGCAGCGTGCCTTGTCCACGGTACTCTTCAACCAAGAAGCACTCATCCGAGAACATGTGCATTTCGTGCGCATCAACGATGGACTCGGCTGCTCGGCCAACACCCAGCCTTCTCTTCGCAGCCCGCAGCACATAGAACTCCCAAGCACTCGGCGGCTCCTCCATCTTAACAGCCTCAAGCAGACCACGCGGCTTCTTAAACGCGCCATCATCACCGCGCTCCTCCCCACCCCCCGGAGCACCCTCCAAACTCTCAACCAGGTACACGGGCGCGAACGCCCCGCGGCCCAGCTCCCTCCTCAGCGCGTAGGCCCTGTGCGCCCCCGCGAGCCTAACGACGGGCGCAGGGCCCCTCGCGCCGCTCTGCCGCCCCACAAACCGCCGCATCTCGGCGGCGCGCCCGCCGGGCCCACCGTGCTCCACGTACCCGGCGTACGTCGCCAGCGGCGGCCGCAGCGCGCCCAGGATCGTCGCCCGCACACCCGCGTCCAGTGGGTTGCACTGCGCGTCCGCGACGGCGGGGCCCGCCGGCTTCGTCGGCTTCGTCGGCGCCGCTGACGAAGCTGCAGCCGTGCAGCTCGCCGCGCCGTGCTGCACGGGCGCGAACGGCGGCGGGCGCGCGCGCGGAGCGGCGTCGACGGCGATGGGCTTGGCGCCCAGCGCGTCGAACGGGCTGCTCCAGGGCGAGGCAGCCGCAGCATTGGGCCGGCGCGACGGCGTCTTGGGGCCTGCTGCGTGGGCGGGCGAGGCCGAGCGGTCGTGGGCGCGGTCGCGGCCCGCGGCTGTGAGCGCGCCGAGCGATGACTCGGTCTTCTCGACGATCGGCGTCATCGGCGGCAGACGCGTGCTTGCTTTTTGGGCACGCGGGCGCGGGCGCGGCGCTTGCGGCGCGGCGCTTGGCGAGGAGGCCTCGTTGGCCCATGGATTGCTGGGCGAGAGCGCGGCGGCTGGCGTAGGCGACCTCGGCGTGATGAGCGCCGAGGAGGCTTCGGTGCTGAATGCGCTCTTTACGCTGAGGTCCTGCGTTGTGGTGCGCGTGGTGCTTCGCGTGATGTCGTCGTCGTCCTCATCGTCCTCATCGTCTGAGAGGGTTGCGTCGTCGCCGGTTTTGGCTGCGCTGAACGCTGAGAAACCCGATGGCGCGCTGATTCCGCCGCCTGTCTCGTCCGCGCTCGTTTTGCCAGTGTATTCGCCGTCTGTATCATACTCGCTCGTGTGGCCTGAGATACGACCGGTTCCTGTGCTCTCGCCCGCACTGGTGTAGTCGTCGTCACTGTCATCCTCACTCTCGGCTGGTTCTTCTTCATCGGGAACCTTGGTCAGAGTCTGGTTGAAGATGTCATACACTTCGTTCATAGCTTCCTTGGTATGGAACGTCATTGTTGGTTCCGCAGATTTCTTCTTCTTCAGCTTGGGACCTGAAGGAGACGTAAGGTTTGTTTGGATCGTCTGCGTCTCTGCTCTGACTTCCATGACTCGAATTCTTCGAGTACGGTTGTCACGGTCAGCTTTGCGTGCTTTCTTTGCAGACTTTTGTTGGAGAGCTGCCGCTGATGTATTCTCGTCTTGCAAAGGTACCAGCTTCTCTAAGCTCTGCGCTAGTAGTGCCACCGAACTGGACGGAGCCTTCCTGTTAGATGGTGAATTGTCACTTTGCTTGCTATCAGCACTACCAGGTCGATCAACTGGGTTAGTTTTTCGCTGTTTACTCCAGTTCATATCTAGCCATCCTCTTCGCCTTGCTCTTAGCTCTTCGAAACAGAATTCAACACCTGACTTTTCATCTCCTGTTGGATAGATGGACTCAAGATCGACAAACACGCATTCTTTCCGACCTGTTTTCGGATTCACGGTGCATCTCTCGGTGAGTTTGGAGTACTTTGAATCTTCTTTCTCATTGCTGATAGAGGTAGAAGCCTATTTACACACAACGCCAAAGCGTCTCGCAATTAGTCCTGCAATTCTATAAGGAGTGGAATTTGTGGATTGGAATTTTTTCAACTTACCTCGTCCTTGAACACCATCATCTTCGGTCCTCCTAGTTTCTTTCCGCCGTTCAGCGTTTCTCCAGCCCACGGCCGCGCCTCCCGTACATTCTCCTTCTTGCGATCGTTAATAGATCCAATTGAGTCCCAACCTTGTGGTCCACCGGCTCCAAGAGCTTTCGGTTGCTCATCTTCATCTGCAAAAATGGTGAGCTTCGACCGGCCCGATTTAGGTTTAGAGATCTCTGCCGCTGCTCTGTCGCGTGCTTGTGGATCATGTCTATCTGGTGTTGACGCCGACGCAAAGGGATCCACCTTCGCCGCAAGCGCAGGTCTGACTTTAGGCAGCGCGGGACTACTGGGTCCATCGCTGTCCTGCATGCCACGCTCCTCTCTTCTCTGCTGAAACTCGGCATATTTCCTCAACAGGCGCTCGGTAGGTCTGGCCTCTTTATCGACACCTGCTCCATACACCTCCTCTGCCTGAGTCCACCGGCCTGCCTGCTCCAACCATGCTGCGTACTCCTCATAGAACAGAGCGAGGTTCTCACCAACGCCGTGTCGCGCCAGAAACGCATATGTCTCTCTCGGAGTATCGGAGAATAGTCGGATGTACAGCAGCCAGATCTTCAGGTAGCGAGCATCGTTCTTGTAGTGTGTAGTGGTAAGGAATGACTTGGTTGCGCGTTCAAGTAGCGGCAGAAGTTGCGACTCCGTGGTTGCCTGTGCGGATGGATAGGCATCGGTAGTCCAGTTGATGTACCGATTGTAAATATCAAGCGGGTCATCGGCATCTGCGATGTTGGCGAGCTCGTTCTCAAACGTTTGGCGTACTGCTTGTTTGGCATTCTGAGTTTCGGATAGATTAACACTCTTTTCGAGAGAGATGGGCGAACAGAGGAGTGAGAGGTTTTTGGCGGATCGACCGCCGGGTAGCGACTGAATGTTTTCCTTTTGTGTTTCGATAACGTTAAAGTCGATGAGGTCTTCGACGTCGGCCATTGTGTCGATTGGAATGCCCAGAAATTGCACAAAGGCAGGTTGAGCGGCCGTTCAAGGGAATTGTCAAAGGGTGAAGTTGGTTGTGGATGTCGAAGTTGCATTTGGATCGTTGGTGGATGTGTTGCTATTGGACCCGATTGGGTGGGTGTCCCTGCATCCTGTTGCCGGGACAACAACAAACTCACCAGGTCGTAGATCTCTGGTCCTTCCAAGCACATTCAGAGAAAGAGAGGAACTGGATCGTACGCTTGTTATTTTACTATGGCCTTTGCTTTCTTTAATTTCTGGACTATAGTCCTGAGGTGCCGGCGAATGCTACCACTCCGAATGCCTCTACGGAGTAATTCCTCTCAATACGAGCACACAAAAGAGCGCCGCAATGCAAGCGTTAAGCGCATTAGTTGATTTAATCAGTCTATGCTACTGATTGCCTGTTTTAACATAATGTCTGTATAGAGGGAGGTGTCCAAATTGCTGGAATTTTGTGCGAATTCCGTAAAATTCCGGTGAAACGGTTGTTAGAATCGGGTCCTGTCGCATGGTAGCGTAATGAAATATGCTTCGAGTGATTTGAATAGATGAATTCAAAACTGTCTTTGAACAACTTGATCAATTAGCAACGTCTCTGAACTTCCCTTTCCCGCTGTTCTCTGATCGTATCATGTCGGCTTCCTGAGAAAACTTTAGGCAGCGCTAAGCCCGTGCTGCCACATTTTAACCCCACGGGTGGATGTGTTGGATGTGCTTCGTCGACAACAACACCAACAACAACAACCTCACCTCGTCCAGTATTGTGGCTTCGATTGTGCAACCGAAGACGGCGCCGTCTTCTCCATCATATTTGATGACTGCTTTTACCAGGTGACCTACAATACGGCTTCTTATAGCCGGCCGCTCGTGTTCACTGTCTAAATACTCCTTGCCGAGCCACATCACCAATCAGCAGCGAAGCACCCAAGTCTCCCCGAAGCGACACCGAAGATGGCTTTCTTATTCTCACGAAGCAAACAAAAGGCTCCATTGGAGCTTGTGCGAAGTGCGAAGGAGACACTGCAGAGGCTGGACAAGATACCCTCAAATGTGCATCCTGACTGCAAACGACTGTTATTTCTGCTGGCTAACAAGAATCGCAAGGGAGACGAGACACTGGCGCAGAAATTGGCGCAAATGAAGCTCATTCTACAAGGAACTCAAGGTCAGCAAGCACAAGCACCGAAACTCGCGACGGCGAACGAGATTGCCGACGCTCTCGACAGGGAGATTGAAGAGACTCACAAGGATACAGAGACCGAAACTATTCCCGAACAACAGTTCCAGCTCATCAACGCCCTCATATCCGAAGATATCCTCCTGCTCCTGGCCACGAATATACATAAGCTTCCGTTCGAGGCTCGCAAAGATACTCAGTTCATCTTCTCATCGGCCTTCCGCTACAAGCATCCGACCGCATCGGCGCAAGACCCAATTGCTCTGCATCACATTCTGCAGTCCCGACCACAGATAGTTGTCGCACTATGTAATGGCTACGACCACCGAGAAAGTGCAATGCCATGTGGCAGTGTGCTGAGAGAAGCTTTGAAATATGATGCCGTCGCTGCTCTGATACTCTATGACGAGAAGAACGATCTTGAGCAACCACTCAACTTGGCAGATGTACACACGGACAAGCCATCCTCGGGAGAGGGTGTATTTTGGAGATTCTTTGACTGGATCACGAAGACCAACTTCGACGTGGGCACCGACGCATTCAATACGTTCCGCGAGATCCTCAGCAAACACAAGGAGATGGTTGCAACATACCTCGAAACCAACTACGACCTCTTCTTTCCCAAGTACAATCAGAAACTTATCCAATCGGAGAATTATGTCATCAAACGGCAGTCTATCAAGCTTCTGGGTGAGCTGCTACTGGACCGTGCCAATTACAACGTGATGACCAAGTATGTGGACTCTGGGGATCATCTCAAGATTTGCATGACTCTGCTGAAGGATGACCGCAAGATGATCAACTATGAAGCTTTCCACGTATTCAAGGTAAGCTGCGACCACTTTCAAGAATGATATGCGAAATGGATTTTGCTTACTGTGCATAGGTGTTTGTAGCGAATCCGAACAAGTCGATGGCGGTGCAGCGTATGCTGATTAACAACCGTGACCGCTTGCTACGCTTCTTACCTCGCTTCCTCGAGGATAGGACCGACGATGATCAGTTCAACGACGAGAAAGCGTTTCTGATTCGGCAGATCCAAACACTGCCTTCGCAACCCGTTCAACCGTCACCAGCTTCGTAATGGCGATGGCTGTCAGGTGATCGAAGCACATTAGATCAAACTTGCAATTTTCTTATCGGTGCACTTGCATTGTGATGGGAGTTTACATGAGTGGTAAGGAAGCATGGCTCTGGGGATGGCAAGCGGCAGACCTTGTCTACTGCACGACGTCGAGAATAGGTTTGATAGGCTTCGAAGACTAAAGCATAGCGGACTAGTCCCTCTCATTACATTTTTCTACTCCTGGGTATGCTTCATCGCGATGCTATGGCGGCATACAGCCATAGCAAAGATTTTATTTAGAGGCACCTGAATCGGGGGACGTACGAAGTAGAGTAGCTGACTGAAAATCCATACTGCATACGGTATCACAGCCAATTAGCGCCGGACCAATTGAAGAAGGCATTGACACTGCGATCAGCAAAGCTGGCTGATTCAAGACCATTGGCAATGCATCCGATGGACTGACAGCGTGTTTTCGTGTAACACTTTTTGGTGCTTTGCTGGCTGCAGCTGAAGGGCGAATGCAAAGAAACCACAGAACTTGAAAACGAGGCGTTAAGGCACGTCATCAGACATCGCCGAGGTTTTCGCATCCGGCTTGTTCTAGCGACTGTTAACCTTCGACGGCGCCCCCTTTTTGACCGCTATGGCTCGAATATCACTATGAGCAGAGAGATTTCTTAGCAAAGTGAGAGTTCAGACCGCCAAAATCCATCGTTATAAGGGAATGTCACGCCAACGACATTGGCGGCCAACGAGAGTTGACAGTACTCACCGTCGACACACCAAAGTCGCGGGATCGAGATTGAGGCGGCCTGCTACCGCCGATCGGCCCAGATGCGGCATGGCGGCCCACGAGCGAGCGGTAGATAGCGGCTGATGGAAGTCACGGAATTGCGAACAACATGGGATGCTCATGAAGACACTCGGGCACTGCATATGTTGACGAACTTCAGGTTTAATCCAATCAACAGAATTGCATCCGACAGACGGAATTGCACCGACGGGGATGCGTGACGGCTACTCGATGATCAAGCACAATAGCGCAACAACAAAGGGCTAAGCCTTCGTTTAGTTCGCCGTTCCCGCAGTTCCGCAGCAAACCCGGACCCTTGGAGGCCGATGACGTAGCCGCGTCTTTGGCTGACTCGATGCTCCATCTAACCCATCCCAACCACGCCTCATTGCTTGCAATTCAATGAGATGGTGGCCATTCATGCCCACTTGCGCATCTACCGGCGTCCGTAGACCCCATTATCCTATCGTCCCTTAATCCTGACCTCACCACAAACCAACCCGTCAAAACAGCTTTTACTCGCTGCTTTGGTTTTAGCCTATTCCATACGTCTTACCAAACTTCCCTCCGCCATTGACGCGAGCCCACACGTCCGGTTACTCTACTCACTAAAGTCACCGCCCACCAACAACCCCCATCCCATACAGTACCACCCACGTACACGCAGTCTTCAGTCTCAGTGAAAGGCAGGTCTTGCCATCGCACTTCACCTTAACCGTTTCTACGACGAGCATCTTGCCTGTGTGCTCATCGTCGCTTTCCTTTGTCGCGGTTCAAAAACATCTCGTGGCTCCCTACGTCACTGCCCCCTACCGCAACCATAATCGGCGGTCAATCTAATCTATGAAGCCTACGACTCATTGTCCTGTCTTTGCCATCTCGCTGTACCTAGGTAGCGGCTTTGGTGCGCGAATGGAGGCAATTGAATCGCGATGAGTGCGTCGAGGCCGTCCAGTCGACCACCACTTTCTCCCTCCCACCTGGGAAGCGTTCGTCTCTCAGCCAAGCAGGAGCCAACATCGCCAGGCCATGCACCCAGATCACCTGGGCGACCGTTTCTCGAGCGCAAGTCCGCAAGTGTCACTTCGCGACAGATGCAACCCACTCCGGTATCCCCTGAGATGCCAAAGGTCGAATCGTCCACTCTGCACCACGGGCACGATGGCAGCTCAGAGAGCAAGGAAGATGCGTCGAAGGAAGAACCCGGGACGGAGGTAAATCTGCCAGTGGGTAGTTCAAGTCCTGACGAAGAGACGCTGCGAATGCTAAAGGAAGAGATGAATGCAGGGTTGGCATACAGTCAACAGCGACCGCGTGTCTCTCAGTCAAGAAGTAACTCTGGGAACCTCAGTGCGCGACGAGTGTCACCTATTAAAGAAGAACCTTCGAGTGCTATATCTCCTTCACTTGAGGCTTCCTTCAACAGCCCCCTTCCAACTGCTCAGACCACATCCACCGAGTCTACCGGATCTTCCAGAACCATTCGAGGTAGTGTGCCTGCGACACCGAGTCAAGCCTCAATACGCACTCCGTCGTATCCATTTCCATATGTACCTGGCACACCAAAGGCATGGCCGTCGCACAAACCCTTTACCATGCTATCGCCTACCGTGTCTTCAATGAACATTCACAGATCACTAGACTTACGGGAACAGTCCTCTTCAGATTCAACCATTCCCGCCGCTTCAATCTCCACATTCATCCCGTCCGGAGGCTCACCGCTGAAGCAGAAAGAAGATCCTCAATACCCGTCACCCAACCTTTATGATCTTATCCTCGTTCTCAATTCCGAACCAGGTCTCGACGCGTGGTGGGCAAATTTGTCGCACATAATGTATGAGAGCTATGGTGCGGAAAGGATGACACTTGCCCTACCTGCAGATGCAGGTGAGATCGAAAATGTTCCTTGGGGACTGAAAGCAAGTTTTAACATCACCGGTCCTCCTGAACCAAATCCGTCATTGCAGCACCTCGAATTGCCATCACGCTCCAAGGAGCATAGGCAAGGCACCGCGCCGTTACGGAACGTCCACGATGATAAGGACGCCGGTTCGTCGAGTTCCACTCATGGCAGACCGAAAATGCTCTCTCGTCATTCCTATGCTGGACATGAACGTAAACATGAAGTTGTCGCCAGTACTTCACCTACCTTGTCACATCGACCTCATCTCTCGAGAGCCACAAGCTACGCACCAAACGCTATTCCGTCGCTAGACGAAGAGTTTGATGGCAAAACTGAACGTGTTCAGCATCAGAGTCTCCCTTTCAGTCATACACCAGAGAGAAGAGAAACCAAATCCTCGAGATTTAGTGACCCAAACTTCTCCAGTAGAGCGGAATCAGAGAAGCCAACATCACCATATCATTGCGTCCTTCCAATGCTTCGCGCTCTCAATTTTGAAGACCAAGCACTGCTGGATGAAGTTGGCGTCAACAGGATCATTGACAGAGGAAAACTCATCACTCTCATTCGCGACTACTCAGCCGAAGGAGTAAATAAGCCAACTTCTATACCTCATCAAAGTCCAGAGAAAAAGACCACCGTGAGTAACCAGCAACCACCACACAGCCAAGCAACATCCGTCAAGACAAGTGATGCACAATCAATCGCTGGAAAGAGGCTGGGTCGTGCTGCTGAATACTTCAACTGCTTAAAGGCTGAACCGCTGTACGAAGAATACGAGCAATTCCCTAATTCGCCTTGGTCACAATCTCCGGCATCATCACCCGCTGTTCAAGCAGATCCAGAGGAGAATCCGTTCTTCGCTCCTGGTAGCGCTGGTATGGATAACGAGACGTTTGAGCCCTCGGAACCGTCTCAGGACTATTCGCAATACCAAAATGTCGAGGCCATAGGTGTCGACAAAGCCAGTACAATCATCCATGTGCCTCTCATCCATCCCGTCCTATCACAAGAGCTCCCTCCTCGACTAAGAGCCGACCACGGCGCAGATACTCCCACTTTTAGCAACATGGGCAAAACACTCAGCATAACAACCCCAGGTTCAACTCCAGGTGAGATGCTTTCAAGACGGGCTCCACTGGCTATATTATCGTTCTTGTGTCCAATTGTACCTTACCCTTCGAATCTCATCCAGTCTCTCAAACTTCTAGCACCTCATATGGCTACAAGCTTCTCCATTGCGCAACAATACACAAACGCGTATTGCCAAGCTTCAGACTCACTCATGCGACGGGCTCCACTACATCGTCTCGGTTTTGGTTCAATCAGTGATATTGGTGGGTTGGAGAGCCTAGTAGATGCTGATCTGGACATATCAAACAACTCAACGTCTGGTAGTCTAACAAGTCCGTCTGATTACTCGGGTAGATCTAGGCCAAGTCCCGGTGGGTCACTCCTCGGCACTCCGGCATGGGATCCTTCTGCGATGGGGTTCTCCACCCGACATTCAGTGGGAAGCACTCCTGGGGTGTCTGGATCGGAAAAGGTCGACAGCTACTTTGACGCCAAGAGACGCTCACCCATGCCCAAAACTGAGAGTAGCAATCAATTGGCACTTCTGCAGCGTGGAAGTGGGAGAGATTCACCAACAACCGACATTACCCAGTTATCGAAGAAAGCAACAACTGGGGAAGAAAGCAAATCTGCAAAGAGTGAACAACGGTCAAGCAGAGATAGAGGCAGCAGCTCAAGTCACCCAGAGTCAAGTCCAAGCCGAAACGATCCAGGCACTTCACCAAAGAAAAAGGTTACCACTACTGCACTGTCAGACTTCCCTCTTCGCAAGCACCATACGTTGCTACACTCGTATGGAGCAGACTTTGCCTCAACTTTTCAGTTTCTTCCAGCGGCAGCCACAACTACCACCCGAACTCCTACGTATGGTCTGTCGTCTGGTCCGCACTCGATGGGAGAAAATGCGATGCCTCCGCCATCAGAACGTCTCCTTAGGACTATCATCGACTCTGTTCCAGTTCAGATCTTCACCGCTGCTCCTGGCACAGGCGAACTCACGTGGGTGAACTCAAAGTTTCTCGTGTATCGAGGCCAGGACTCCCACCAAATCTTACTTGATCCATGGCAGTCCATCCACCCTGAAGATAAAGACCATTACATGGAACAGTGGAGAAAGTCTCTCAACACTGGACAGCAATTTTCGCACAAAGTCCGCCTGTTGCGGTTTGACAACGAGTATCGCTGGTTTTATGTTCGTGCTACGCCTCTCAAGGATCGAAAGCAGAAGATTGTGCATTGGGCTGGAACGAACATGGATATCCATGAACAGCACATTGCAGAAAGTAACGCGGCCAGACAACAAGAAACAGCTGCTTCCGAAACGAAGTATCGCACGCTCGCAAATTCTAGTCCTCAGATTGTATTTGCGGTCAACAGGACAAAAGGAATCATATTCTGCAATACCCAATGGTTCAATTACTCTGGACAGACGGAAGCGCAGGCACTGGGATTGGGATTCATGGAATATGTACATGTCGATGATCTGGGGAAGTGTAGACTACCCACGCTCAAGGAAGATGGTACGCCAGCGGATGACGTTCCAATCTCTTTGCCACCAGAGGTACATCGAGACGACTCTTCGAGGTCGTCATCAGATGGTTCTTCCGACACGAGCAAAACGGTGACGAGTCCGAGACCTCAGTCTCCAGTAACAATGGCGTTACCACAGGCTGGACTTTCGAAGCTTGCAAGTAAAGGCATCCTCAAGGTCTCAAAGGATGCAGATGGAAGACCATCGTATTCAACTGAAGTGCGCTTGCGATCCAAGGATGGTCAGTATCGTTGGCATCTCGTGCGAGTGCTGCTATCCCAGCCAGTCAGAAACGATGGAACAGAGGAAGAGACTTGGTACGGCACTTGCACAGACATCAATGACCATAAGGTGCTTGAACAGACTCTGAAAGATACCATGGACGCCAAGTCTCGCTTCCTGAGCAATATGTCTCACGAAATTCGCACGCCGCTGAATGGCATCACTGGAATGGTTAATTTCTTGATCGATAGCAACCTGACCACCGAACAGATGGAGCATGTAAACATTATCAGATCAAGTACGGAAGGCCTACGTGACCTTATCAATGATATCCTCGACTTATCTAAAGTTGAGGCAGGCATGGTTACTCTTCAAATGGAGTGGATGCATCTTCGATCTCTCATTGAAGAGGTTAACGACCTTACGTCTGCACTTGCCATCGACAAAGGCCTTGAGCTCAACTACCTTGTTGCTGAAGACGTTCCATCCATGCTCAAAGGAGATCGGTTCAGGATTCGCCAGGTGCTTCTCAATGTTGTCGGCAACGCTATCAAATTCACGCATGCCGGTGAAGTTTTCGTCAAATGCCACCTCGGCGACGCCTTGAAGAGCGATCTGAAATCCGATGAGACAATGCTCAAATTCGAGGTCATAGACACTGGGCCGGGTTTCAGTGAGAAAGAGGCCCAATACTTGTTCAAACGCTTCAGTCAGATCGACAGCAGCAGCGCAAAGTCTCACAGTGGCACGGGACTGGGCCTGGCGATTTCAATGCAACTCATCCAGCTGCACGGTGGAACTATGTGGGCGAACAGCGAACCCAACCAAGGCTCAACGTTCTACTTTACCGCCAAATTTGAAATACCCATTGCGAAAGACGCACCGGATCAGCTACTAATGACACCAGGAACGCTCGAGGTGCAGCCCATGAACATCGTACCAGACATTGAGCCTAGCAAAGAACAGTTAACATTCCCGCCGGTATTCGAGCCTGGTCTCGTTCGCAAGGGTAGCGACGTTCAATCTGGTTCGGTAGCCTCGCCTTCGCGAACGCATCAATCTTCTGCAGCGTCATCAGGCAGCTCGGATCCGTCCCTTCGCTCTTCGCATACAAGCACGTCGAATCTTTCCGCTGTTTCCATGCCATCTGAGGCGGTCTTTAAAACGGCGACTCCACCCATCTTGCTTGAATTTCCTAACTTCCTGCGGGCTGACAGCAGTGAGATCCAGTCAAGCTCGACTGCCACGCCTAGCTCTACCGAACTCACCCGGAAGGCTGTTAGTATCTCAGGCACAACAAGTCCTCGCAGTGGGTCGCCCTTTCCACCACCGATGTATTCCATCCTCGTCGTATGTCCGTTGGAACATGCGCGCGAAGCAACTACCAGCCATATTGACTCGACTATTCCCAAATCATCACCTCATCATATCACTGCTCGCCCCGGCTTCAAGGAATGCCAGGAACTCTTCGTTGGTGATGACCCCGTTATTTTCACACATATTGTCCTCATTCTGCGCGATGTCGGCGAGATAGTATCTTTCATGGATCGCATATTCAAATCCTCTTCATACTCGTCGGCATCAATCGTGATTATCACCGACTTTGCCCAAAGACGAGATATCATGAACCAAGCGCCAAGTTATGACTACCAGTTGTTGCAAAATGAACGCCGACTGCACTTCATCTTCAAGCCTTCGAAGCCCAGCAAGTTTGCGATAATTTTTGATCCGCAGAAGGAGCGTGAGCTGAGTTCCGACCGCAATCAAGACAGCGCACAAGCAGTGGCTGTCAGCCAAAAACAAATCTTTGACGAGATGAAGCGACGGTTGGGCAACAAAGGCACGCGCGTATTACTGGTCGAGGACAACAAAACGAACCAGATGGTTCTGCTTAAATTCCTCAACCGTGTGTCTATCACAGTTGAAACGGCACTCGACGGCTTGCAATGCACCGACAGGATTTTTGAAAACCCCATTGGCTATTACTCCATCATCTTGGTACGTTCACCATGTTCTCAGTGTTGAATTTCTAGGACGAGAAGAGCTAACATTAACGCATAGTGCGATCTCCACATGCCCAACAAAGACGGTTACCAAACCTGCAAAGACATCCGACAGTGGGAGCGCGCGAACAAACATCCACACATACCTATCATCGCGTTGTCAGCCAACGTCCTGGGCGATGTCTATTCTAAATGCGTGGACGCGGGTTTTAACTCATACGTCACCAAGCCCGTCGACTTCAAGGAACTGAGCACCGTATTGATGGCTTTCCTCGATCCGCTGGAGGACGCTAAGGGCAAACCGCTCGAGTTCATGAAGTTGAAAGGTGGATCGTCAGGTAGGAAAAGGAGATGACGTAGGACAGATGAGAATGATAATCGAATGGGAAGAAACGACAACGAAACTGGAAAGAATACGAAGGAATCCAAGTAACAAGTCATGACCAACAACAGAAACGTCACATATTGGTGTCTTTCAATAAATCTGCATCAGCGAGAGGCGTATGGGAATTGTAGGCATCTGGACGGTCCGGCGCGAGATTCGGCTCAGTCACGGACAACACTTCTCTCTTCACCCGTCATCTATTACAGAGTGGCGAGGCAATTCACCTTCTCCTCCACTCTGTCTCTTACATGCTGTATACCTTGTACCACCACAGCGTCACTACCGGCTTTTACTTCGCGGAGTTTAATCTTCATTCAAAAACAGCGCGCATGCGATTGGATCCTTGCATTTGCTCTTCGGAATTCGGCGCGTGAAAGAACTTAATTGGATTCGGTAGCCTAATTAAGGCAATCTCTATTTCGGTCGACCGGTCATTTTAGTCGATGGACTGGGAGGAGCCGTTTTGCAGGTCTTATTGCCATGGAATGCAAGATTGGATCACTACCATCCTTGGGATTGTATCTGGAAACGGGTTCGGATTGCGGTGCGACTGTTCTGTTATTTGTATTATACCTCTAGAGGTCTCGCAGTAGAAGAAATATCCAGCAACTGCCTTGTATATGTTCTCCGCTTGCTACGAGGGCCTTGGCACTTCCGTCGGGCCATCCATCACGATGACGCTTCGGCTTCCGACTGCCTCATCGCGACGCTGCCCTGCCTCCACGCATGCTTTGGATCCTGCGTCTTGACAGCTTTGCTCTCCCCACCGACCTTGCCCCAGCCGCCACCTCCAGGCGTCATGACGACGATCCTCTCACCGGGCTTCATGCTGGCCGTGTTCTTAGCGCCCAAGTTGATGTACCTGTACTCCTCACCGCCGCCAACTTCGCCGTCAACGAGGCCGTTCGGCGTCGCGGCCGCTGCATCCGAGTGTGCGTCGGGCCTGGGCACCTTACGCGCCCACAGGTTCAGGCCGCAGGCCGCGTCCTCGCCGCCCTCCAGGCCGTAGGGGTGGTAGACGCGGCGCTCGCTGAGGATACTGACCTGCACGGGGATGCGGAACTCGATGTCGCGGACGACGCCGTCGCCTCCGTCGTGCAGGCCACGGCCACGGCTGCCAGCCCGCAGCGCGAACTCGCGCAGCACGACCGGGTACCGCCGCTCGAACACCTCCGCGTCGGTGATGCGCGTGTTGGTCATGTGCGTGTGCACGCCGCTGGTGCCGTGCCACGTCGGCCCGGCCCCCGACCCGCCCGCGATCGTCTCGTAGTAGCCGAAGCCGCGCACCGCCTGCGCGCCCGCCGCGTTGCCGCCGAACCCGAACGTCAGATTGTTGGTGTCGCCTTGCGATGCTGCGCACGCTCGGAATGCCAGAAGCACCACGTCTGTCACCCGCTGGCTCGTCAGCACGTTGCCGCCCACCACCGCCGCCGCTTCCCCCGGCGACAGGAAGCTGCGCGGTGGGATCTTCACCGTGATCGGCTTCAGGCACCCTTGGTTCAGCGGGATGTCCTCGCTGATCAGGCACCGCAGGCAGTAGATGATGGCGGAGTAGGTGACAGCTTCGGGCGCGTTGATGTTGGCGTACACCTCGGGGCCTGTTCCGGAGAAGTCGAATAGCGCTTCGCCTTTCTCGCCGTCGATGACGACGCGTAGCTTGATTGGCGACCCGTCGTCCATGTAGTCTACTGCTGAGAGGTCTGCTCCTTCGAAGCGTTTGGAAACTCTCTTCAGCAGTGTTTTGACCGAAGTTTCGGCGTTGTCTTGGATGGACTGCATGTAGAATTGAACCACCTCTTCACCATACTCCTCAATCAGTGCTGAGATAAGGTTAATCCCCTTTTGATTTGCAGCTACCTGAGCCTTGAGATCATTGATGTTGTCTGCGAGACACCGTGTTCCCGAACAACCAGGATACTGAGCAGGCTCGTCGAACAACAGTTCTGTTATGCGCTCTTCGTTGAAATGGTCTTCTGACACAAGCTTCTCAGACTTGATCGCTGCGCCTTCTTGGTACAGTTCACGTGAGTGAGGTGGCATCGAGCCGGGAAGGATACCGCCAATGTCTGCGTGATGAGCTCGAGAGGCAACATAGAAGATAATCTTGTCACCGTTAAACGCGGGCGTAATGACAGTGATATCCGGAAGGTGAGTGCCGCCGAACATTGGATGGTTAGAAACGAGAACATCACCACGTTTCAGCCTTCCCTTCCATATCTCAGCTTGCTTGCGGACGCATGTTGACATGCTTCCGAGATGGACTGGCAGATGTGGCGCGTTGGCGACCAAACCTCCTTCAGCATCGAAAAGAGCGCAGGAGTAATCGAGACGTTCCTTGACGTTAGTGCTTACGCTCGTCTTTTGTAGCGCTCGGCCCATTTGCTCTGCAATCGCCATAAACCGGTGCGCGAAGATGCTTAGCATGATTGGATCAACTTTCTTCGTATCAATCTTGTGGTCTTGCATTTCACTTTCACCAATGTTGATGATGACATGAGTCTCGATGATAAGCGCTGAAGCTCCCGGTGTGACAATGATTGTCTGAGTGCCATCTGCGAGAATTGCTGGACCAGCTATCCTGTCGCCTACTTCGAGGTCTTCGAGTTTGTAGATTGGTGTGTCTTGTCTTCCACCTTCAAAGTACACTTTTCGAACATCGAAGCGTTTGCCATCTCCGAGATCTTTGGGTTCAATTTCTTTCAGTTGTTTGTCCACAGTCTTTTCAATGCCTTCGAAACTCTTTCCAATCCCTCGTACTCGTACATCGTCGACGATGATGTCTCTGTCAGGCAATGTGAAACCAAACTCTTGGTGATGTTGCTTAATGAATGCTTTCCCAAATGCCCAATCATCGCCATTGAATTCCTGCTTTGCTTCCTCTTCCGAAGGCTTCACAATCATCAGAGCAGACTCCGTACCATGATACTTTAGGTTGAGATACTCTTCGAAATAAATATTGTCATCGCCAAACCCTTGCTCTTTCAGTTGTGCCTTTGACCTTTCTTTGAGATCTGCCATCTTCTTTTTCAGGTCCGTCTTGACATCGCCACTCTCACTCCAAACCTTACTCTCGGGCTCCTGTCTTTCGTCCACGACATCTGCCAAAGCCATACCGTACGCGCTCAGCACGGAAGAATATTTGTGAATGAGGATTTGCCGTATGCCTAGTGCCTCCGCGATTGCTACAGCATGTTGACCGCCTGCACCACCGAATGTTGCAAGTCTGTGTTTTGAAGTATCATGACCCCTGGCTTCAGTTAACGATCTTATCGGCCTAGTCATGGTCTCATTTGCAATCTTGATGAAACCATATGCGACCTCATCTAAGCTTATTTCTTTGCCATTGTCACTGCCTGCGACGTCATTGTTGATCTGTTGAGCTAGTTCCTTGAACAACTTCTCGCTTGCATCGGCATCCAGGCCTTCATCTTCGTTCTTGCCAAAGATCTTTGGAAAGAAGTCAGGCAACAGTCGTCCAAGGAAAAGATTGGCATCTGTGATGGTGAGCGGTCCACCTTTGCGGTAGCATGCAGGACCTGGATGAGCACTGGCGGACTCGGGACCCACGACAAATAATCCGTTTTTCCAAAAGAGTCTAGATCCACCACCGGCAGCTACGGTGTTGATATCTAGTTGTGGAGATTGAATGGTAACACCTGCGGTCGTGGTTTCGAAGACATGATCATAACGACCAGAGCCGTATCTGCTGACGTCTGTACTGGTACCTCCCATATCGAAGCCTATTACGGGAATCTTCGTCTCTGGGTCGTACGAGGTCAGAGCATATCCAACAACACCTCCTGCCGGTCCCGATAGAATGGCACGTAGTCCAGAAAAGATGTCGACGTCTACCAAGCCGCCATCTGATTGCATAAACTCACATCTCGCACCCTTCGAGCCGCTTTCTTTCTTGACGCTGGCTGTTCCAAGACCGCCTTCGAATCCTTTCTGGAAACCATCAATGTACTTTCGAATTGCAGGAGTCAGATACGCGTCCGCACAAGCTGAAGTCGCTCTCGGTACCAATTTGATCATTGGCATAAGCTCATGCGACAAACTCACATGCGTAAAACCAATATCTTTTGCAATTTTACCCACCAGGGCCTCATGATCTGGATATGTGTAGCCATGCATAAGACAAACCGCAATGCTTTTAATGCCGTTGTCAAAAACCTTCTTCAGCTGATTCCGGATTCTTTCTTCGTTAGGCCTCTGCAGAATCCTTACGGCTTCGCCACTCAAGCCTTTGACCAACTCTGAATGCGCGCTCGCCTTTTCTCGTCCCGGAGCGTCCGTCTGATGCCTCTCTGGATCCTCAACGTAATCCTCCAGAGTAACTCTTTCATCGATCTCGACCACTTCCTTATACAGCACGTCAGGCTTGCGAATGGCTAGGTCAAAAATATTAGGTCTGCTCTGGTTGCCGATGGTTAAGCAATCCTTGAAGCCCTTCGTCACCACCATTGCGATATCCTCGCCTTTGCGCTCCAGAAGTGCGTTGGTCGCCACTGTTGTGCCCATTCGAATCGACTCAATTTTTGATGTATCGAGAGGTTCGCCTCGCGGAATCTCCCGACCCGTAAATTTTGAGAGCAAACGCCGGATTCCCTCGAGAGGTGCGTCTTCATAATTAGACGGATCTTCTGATAGCAGCTTGATCAAGACGTCGTCTGACATTTTGCCCGTGCCTGGATTGCCGACACAATCCGTGAATGTGCCGCCACGCTGATGCCCATGTTAATAAATATAGAGCGAACGGTATGAAAATGGAGTATACGAACATCAATTGCAATGCGGATCCCGCGCTCTGACTTCTTTTCACCTGCCATGTTGTTTGGATGTATGTCTAGAAAGATGAAAAGGCGATGTGAAGTTTGTGAAAAAGAACCAGCGTAGCCTAACTGTTGATCATGAGACGGTTAAGATTTTCGTATTCAGAGGTTCGGTGAAGGAAGAGATGTGATTGACTGGAGGAATCAGGATATCCAACAAATTTAGAATTCTATCCGTCTTAATCGTCCGGTCAACAAATTGCGGTAGAGATTCTGAATCATATCAACGCCACAGGCCTTTGACCCCACATCCACTTCATCTGTCCGCAATCGGAGATGATATGGAGCCTCGAACCGATGACGAAAATCGCCCTTGATTGTAAGTCGATGCGCTTGCTAATGCTTTTCAAAGCCGGTAAAGCTTCCCCTTGTTTCCGACCAACCAGACGCAAATGAGTCAGCATTCTGACAACTACATTAATCGCAGGAGCTTGAGATGGCAAGGTTTCATCGAGTGTGTTGACCCTCTTGCATGAGACGTTTCCTTTAGACGGTAGCACATATCCTCCAAAGGTATAGAGAGTTACGCCCTTCAGCAACCACGTGTAGGTGCCACCAACGTGTGATTATCATTACTAAATCGTTGAGCAAGTGATATAAATGGGTGTGCCTTCTTCTATTCTGGAGATATCCTGCTGTTGAGGACTCCCCAACTCAAAGGCCTTGGAAAATTATCTGTGATTGAAGATGACATCCTCCAAATCCATCATTTTCAGAAACCCGGCTGCATCATCTTGGAAGACAACACCGATTTCTTCACCGGATGTGCTATCATTCCATCAATCACTGCCATCATACGGACCTACACGCTTAGTTTCACTGCCGGAACTGGCAAAAGAGCTAGGACTAGCTCAGGTTGTGGTCAAGGACGAATCCACGCGTTTCGGTCTGCCTGCCTTCAAGATACTCGGAGCGTCATGGGCAATCCACAGAGCATTGTGTAAACACCTGGATCTGCCAGCAACTAGCAGCTACCAAGCTGTTGGAGCTGCTGCCAAGGAAAAAGAATTTAGTCTGGTGACGAGCTCAGAAGGAAATTGGGGTCGTGCAGTTGCACGCATGGCGAAGCACCTTGGAATCAAAGCGAAGATTTATGTCCCGCATAATTGCTATCCAGCGACCATCCGCAACATCGCAAGCGAAGGAGTCGATGTTCCTATTGTGGACGGAAACTACGATGCTTCTATTACCGCCGCTAAGAAGTACAGTGAGAGTACGGGCGCAATTTTGGTAATGGACACCTCTTGGCCTGGTTACGAGGAAACGCCTGGTTGGGTGGTTGAAGGCTACTCGACAATGCTTGCTGAGGTTGACGAGCAGATCAAACAGTTCACGGACAAACCAGTTACGCACGCCTTTGCTTCAGTAGGTGTGGGAAGTTGGGCTCATGCAGTCACTGTGCACTACAAGAGTAAATTACCGTCGGCAACAGTTGTTACTGTTGAGCCAGATACCGCAGCGGGACTAAAGACGAGTCTTGAGCACGGAGAGATAACAATAGTTGAGACTGGCGATACGATAATGGCCGGGATGAATTGTGGAACGGTGAGCATGATCGCTTGGCCGACCCTGAAGGACGGCGTCGATGCCGCGATCACGGTGACAGACAGACAGAGTCATCAAGCCGTTCAATATCTGCACGACCATGGTGTCAAGGCTGGACCTTGTGGTGCCGCGCCACTCGCTGCACTACGGAATTTGCACGAGGCTAGTGAACTGGGTTTAGGATCTGACTCCGTGGTTGTGTTATTTTCGACTGAGGGTGCAAGAGATTACCCAGTTCCGAACACCTCTTGAAGATAAGATAATCTTTCGAATATAACTCTTTGTAGAAGACATATAATCTTGACTGAAAGACTTAGAAAGTATATCCGCAGACTTTGGGTCATATGCTTCCATTGCTGCAGGATTTCGTGGCGCGGTAGAGTTTTCTCTGTTTTTGGCTTTTACGGCCCTCTTTCCGTTCGTTTTGACGCCGAGATATTACAGAAACGTTGCAATATGACCTCTTACGCACTAAATTAAGCTTAATGCATGTCAGATGATGAGCTTGCAGGAGAAGGAAGACTCGAGCGGTCAGCAAGACAACAATTGCGACCCATCCCTGTCGCCAAATCGTAAGAGCTTTATACTAAAAGGGAATCCCACAACACGTCCTCACAAAATGCTTAGAAAGGCTCTGTTCGCGCAAGTTTGGTTTTGCAAAGCATCGTGATCCGTTTCCTTCACCTTTGATATCAATCATGCCGAATGAAGCGCCCGGCGTTCTTGCTTCCAAGTACTTCAAAAACGATATAGGATACTCTATCGTGCTGACAGCCGCGGAAGAGTTCTCACTACGTCATGGAGCATCTCAGTCCAAATTTATAGTGCTTCAAAGGCCGTTAATCCTCTTTCTTTTCCAATATCTTTTACTGAAGCTCGTCAAATGTCTGGTTTACCCAAGATTCTTCTCACCCCTTCGGAATCTTCCTGGGCCCAAGGACAACTTCCCATTAATGGGTCAGGTCATCAATCAACTAAAACAAACTGACCCAAACAGTGTCTATCTTAAATGGGTCTACCAATACCCTGACACACCTTTCATCCGCTACCTTTCCTTCGGAAATTCGGAGCAACTTCTAGTCAACTCTCTCAAGGCGTATAAGGAAGTCTTGCAAACGCAATGTTACGCCTTTATCAAACCAGTCTTCTTCAAGCGCTTAATCGGTGGCATCGTTGGAGATGGACTGCTGTTCAAAGAAGGGGAGGAGCATAAGCGGGAGCGTCGTCTACTAGCCAGTTCTTTCTCCCATGCAAACCTCAAAGCACTAATCCCGGTATTTCATGAAAAGAGCGGAGTTCTTGTCACTACAATACAGGCCATGGTTTCCAACAATCCTGAAGGAGTGGAAATCGAGATGTTGGAGCTCTTCACAAAGACCACGCTCGACATCATCGGTGTCACAACCTTAGGCATTGAGCTCGACAACCTGCGTGGGAACTCGTCATTGAGCTTTGAAGAATGTTTTGATCGCATCCTTAACCAATCAGCCCTTGGAAATATTATCGCAATTCTCAACATGTACATTCCTCTCCGATCATGGCTGCCGCTGGAAGCAAATCGTCAGTTTGTGGCTGCAAACAATGAACTGCGACGTCAACTCAACGACGTGATCAAGGCGCGAAGACAGCAGGTCATGTCCGGCGAAGCAAAGGGAAGCGATTTGATGACATCCATGATGCGAGAAACCGTACAAGCTGGCAGGAATCCCTGGACCGATCAGGATATCCTCTACAACTTGCTTGGATTCCTCGCCGCAGGACATGAAACGACGGCTGATGCGCTAACTTGGGCTATTTACTGTCTCTGTGTGTATCCAGGCGTTCAGGACAAATTACGTACAGAGATTGTTGAAGCGTTTCCAATGGGATTCGACGATACACCGATCTGGGAGAAAGTCGAATCACTGCATTATCTCAATATCTTCTTGAAGGAAGTTCTTCGTCTCTACAGCAGCGCCATCGCCGCCTTCCGAGAGGCAACGTCGGATCTTGTGATTGAGGGCGTCCATATCCCCAAAGGAACTACTATCAACGTTAACATCGCTGCTGCCAACCTCCACCCGCTTATTTGGGGGCCTGATGCCCGAGAATTCCGACCGGAACGATGGGATAGCATGGAGAAAGGAGATGCCGCCAGCGATCCTTTTGCCTTTGAATCTTTTATCAACGGGCCGAGGATATGCATCGGTAAGGCGTTTGCTACTCTTGAGATGAAGGTTGTGCTTGTAGCCATGATGAGGTCTTTGAAGTTTGAATGGTTGGAAGGAGTAAGTAAGGAGGTTGAGTTGTTGAATACGTTTGTTCGACGGCCGAAGAATGGGATGAAGGTAAGGGTTAGGGACATCCAATGTGGGAAGAGGGTTTGAAGCTTGGGAGATGAATGTCGAATGGGAGATATTTGACGACTGTTTGATGGCTGACATGAGACGATACTTCGGGCCTGGAGTAGTGATGAGTCTTTGTTGAACTTGGATGAAATGAAACTTGTGAAAAGATTGGCATATCATGCCTAGTTTCGGCACGTTACACATTGTTGAGAAGGAAAGAGTATCCGGATTGCGGTACCAGGAGCAAGATGGGCCTTATGAGTGATCCTTGGGACTTGAGGCAATAATCCAGCGAATCTCGTACGAGCCATCCTCGTTCCGCCTTTTGTGGTAATGTTTTGGGAAACATGAATGCAATGGTTCTTCAATGTTTCCCAAAGAAAACAAACACGAAGCGAAATGCACGTAGAAGAAAGGTTTAGCAGAGCATAAACGGTCTGCCACGTCAAGCAAAACGGTTCACTTTCGCAGCGCCTTCTCTTTGCGGTACCTAGAACGACTGGAATGCTGAGACATGACGCGTTGGTACTTTGGGCAGCCATACCTTACTGCTATCGTCAGTCGTCACCCTGCTATCGTCATCCATGGCTCCTCAACGCGTTCGGTCCCCGTTGGCTCCAGCGCGATTGGATACTATAACTCCTGCGGCCATTAGATTGTCAAGATTAGAAGCTCGAGAAATTGCCATCAGGGATTGCAATGGTCGCCCGCAGACACCCGGGGATGTTACCTACTTTATACCTCAAGCTCATATACTTCGTGAATGTCCCCTTGCCTCCTCGTCACCTCGACATTACTTTCATTTAGATTTAGGCACCTCGGTATGATCACAGACTTTCCACACCCCACAAATTATGGTGGAGGCCTGGCATCGTAGGTTACGCTTTCCTTGTCCAGCCGCCATCGAAACCTGCTTCAGGCTGTCACACCACGCAACAAAACAAAAATATATTTAATTATAAGAATGGGACTTTCCCCCAGGGTTGTTTTGACCCCAGAGAGGTAGGATTTTAATCACGTCAAGCCGTTCTTTTCATACTCCAGTCTTTCTGTTCCGTTCTTCCAGCGAGCTGAAAGAGAAGGAAGACGCGCTGGTGAGGCGTAGGTCTCCAGATTGAGAGGTCATTTGCAATGTTTCATCCTCTACCTTACTGGTCTACGCTCAATGTGAGGATCGTGTTCGCTTGTTGCTTCTTCTAATTTGAAAGGGACAAGCGCTTCAGCCGTGACTGCAATGTGGCTGCAGGAGTCATCGGGCCGACCGGGATATAGATATCCGACGAATGAGCGGCGTATCGAAATGCGGACGATAAAGGGAGGGTAGCCCCCGCCATGGCTCTGTTGAACGGCGACATCAGTTTTGTCAGGCCTGTCATGGGCTGTCTTTCTCTATACTGGACGGAGAAAACGTAGTCTTCGCCCTTCCACCCCTCTAGGACAACACAGCCTCTCCGTCATGACTTGTCTCCGCTATGCCCGAAAGGGCTTCGGCGATGGGTTGGTGCCTGGGGAGCTTTCCCCGTGTCGAAGGAGGACGCTCGAGGATTGCCATTTCTGGTTCACCTTAGTCGTCACCCGTCACCAGTCTATCGATTCTTGAAATCCCCACCACAACCACAACCACCTCACATATCACCAGTCTGTACATTGCTGTGAGGCCTTGAACACACTTTGCCATTGCGCCGCACATATCTTTTGAGCTTCTTAATTGGAAAACAGCGACCCTACCGGCGGACGACTTGAGCATACCCTCTCAACTCACCTGCGACTTTTTCGTCCTTCCTTACCTCACCCGAAGGTCCTCACGTGTTACGAAGCTCTACGGAGATCCCTCCAAGTCCCCAAACATGAACGAGGACGAAGATAGTTACGGGTGTGGCAGCCAGAGGGACGATACCGTCGATAATGAAACCTTCTCCACCGAATGCCCGCATTGTGGAGCAAGCAGCTGGTTTTGCGACTGTACCAATGATGAAGCTGATGTTTGAAAGCCCCTCCCAATCTTGGCGGTTGTTGTTGCTAACTATCCGAAGGCTGACACTGAAAACACCTCGTTATTCGCTTCAGATTTGGGACAACCAACTCATGGCGCCACGCAAGCCGATCAAGAGCAAGCACACCAAGACCCTCAAATGGACCGTGAGCACTTGGGTTCTAAATTCATATTTGAAAGCTTCGGGATGGCCGGGCACCTTTCTGGAGAACCTGAAGTCGCCCAACCACGACGCTGCCCTCATCCCGAATGTCTGGGGTCGCTCAAAACTTACACAAAGAAAAAATTCGAGTAAGGCACAATGCTCTACGTGTCAATGTTGCTAACGTTTCTTTAGCCTGCACAACCGCTGGCAACACAAGAAAGAAAGGAAGTGCCGCGTCTGTGGCTACGAATGCGTGAAGAAAACCGACTTCGAACGTCACTATTTCAAGCACTTGCCCCCTGAAGAACAGGAAAAGAGGCGTATCGACTGCAAGATAGGCCAATGCAAGCGGAAGTTTACCTTGGCGTACAACTTGGAGCGGCACCTCTGCAATTTGCATAAGATGAGCAAAGAGCAGGCCAAGAAAGTTGTCAATGAGAGGCAATGAGCAAGCCAGCATCGAGCGTAAGCGATAGGCAAATTGGCGTCTTTTCACTACGGTATTGCAGGTGTCCGGAGTTCTTTGCTTTCTGCTATCTTCATTTTACTGCCCCTCGGACCTACGTCCTGGGCCGGGTGTTGTATTGCGACTGCGATGTTTTGCACTAAATACCCTCCACAGCGCTTCCATTGCGCTTAAAGCAATTGACACGGCGCATGTTGTGGGAGGATCAAAAACAAGTTTTCATTTTTTACCTTAGATTTCCTTAACGGCCTTGGGCTATGGAGTTTTGTTTCCTATACGTCGGCGGTTGGGCGAGATACGATTTAGGATAATGAATAGTTAAGGCCAATAGAACTTTACTGGCTACGATGGCGATCAACACGCGAAACCTTCCAAGTCTTTAAAGTATCCATTCGTGCCTTTGTCGCGGCAGAAGTTTGCATCGAACACCGAGCAAACCGGCTCATGGATGTCTGCTCAGAGCGAACCTGAAAACCACACTAGAGACACAATGGTCGTTGAGATCAGGATTAGTTGAGCATCAATCTTTCTTCGCCTCGAGCAAATGTGGGCTTGTCAATCAGAAGTAACAATCCACGCGTATTGAGGCGTGGAGATGATATTAACGTCGATGGAGGTGAGACTTCTACGGCACGAGTCTTGTGCTCTCGATTACATGAGTCAACTGAGAGCGGTGCAGATGAGCACCTTGCCAAACGAGTACTCTTAGGATGAGATGGAGGCATAATGAGTTGAGTGAGAAAGTCTGAAGAACGTGAAATCGTTTTTTTTTTTTTTTTTTTTTTTTTTTCTTTGGGTTGCGGCGCACCGCCACGTCTCCGAGTTGCACGGACCGTGACTTGTGGCTGATTGTATCGAACGAACCCCTGTAGGAGCCACGAATTCAACTTCGAGAGCTTCTGTGCCGATTGACTTGTACCATATCATGAGAACATCCTCATAATCAGCCTTGATGCGACCATTGCTCTGAATCTGAGCAAGTCAATCAGGCCCAATGCGGCTCTCTTACCTTCTACTCGGCTGCATCGCCGCCTTGATTCAAGCTGACGACACAAACATCACTAATCCCTTGACTTCAAGAATACTCCCTGCCGAGTTTAAGCCGCCTGCGGTGTTCGAGAACGTTAATCTCGTAAGGAACATCAACCTTGAGAAGGGATATCCTCGAGAGACAATCAATGTCGTCGTCAAGAATGTCGACAAAGAGCCACAGTCCGAGTACTACCTTCCATTCGAGTCGAGCTTGATACACCGGATAGGCGGCCTTGAAGCGAGAGATCGGAAAGATACATCAAAGCCACCATTCCAAGTTGAAGTAACTGGCTTTGACGAGCAAAGGTGTGCACCGAATCACTCAATGAAGCACGAAGTTTGCTAACAACAATTTAGTTCCATTGAGTACATTCTCATCCACCTTTCCTCACCTCTCGCTCCTTCGTCCGAAGTTACCCTTGGAATCTCCTACCATATCCTCTCCGCTCTTGATCCTCTGCCGGCAGCTATTGATCAAACGGAAAAACAATACGTTCAGTACAGCTTCTCGGCGTACGCGCCTTCGGCTTATGTCACAGCTAAACAAAAGACGAAGATCAAGTTTCCAACCTCTGATGTCCCTGACTACACCTCTCTCAAGCCCACCGGCGATGGAAATAACCCAACGAAGCAAGGCAGTACGTTTACATATGGGCCATTTGACTCCATCCCAGCAGGTGCAGTTGAGGACGTGACAGTACGATATGAGTACACGCACCCACTCCTCCACTGCTCGCTGCTCGAACGCGACGTTGAAGTCTCGCACTGGGGTGGCAACCTGGCGACTGAGGAGCGATACTGGCTGGAGAACCGCGGTGCTAGCCTGAAGAACCATTTTAGCCGCGTCCAATGGCAAATGACCCAGTATGCCAACCCGCCCACGTCCGCTCTCAGGGAGCTAAAGGTACCGTTGAAAGTCGGCAGTGCCAATCCTTACTTCATTGATGACATCGGCAATGTCAGCACCAGCCGGTGGAGAACCAATAGTAAAGAGGCTTTGTTGGAGTTGAGACCCAGATATCCAGTCTTTGGAGGCTGGAAGTACAGTTTCAAGACCGGCTGGGACGCAAATCTGAATAGATTCTTAAAGAGTCTCAAGGGTGAAAGCTATGTCTTGAAGGTTCCATTCTTGGAGGGCCCGAAAATGACCGAAGGCGTTGAGTATGAGAAAGTAGAGATCAGAGTCATTTTGCCTGAGGGTGCCAAGTAAGTGACCACGCTTTCTCTACGTACATGTACAAAATCGGATGGCTAACCGAGTGGTAGAAATGTCAAATTCTCTACAACATTTCCTCCTGCGTTCCTCGAGAACACTACCACCATTCATCGCACTTACATGGACACTGTTGGCCGTCCAACACTCAAGCTCACTGCACTGAATGTTGCAGACGACGTTCGGGACAATGTAGACCTCATTGTTACGTACGACTATCCATGGATCGCTGGTTTTAGGAAGCCCATCACCATTACAGCGGGTATTCTGGCACTTTTCGTAGCATCTTGGATCATTGGTGGGTTGGATCTAAGAATCGGTAAAAGTTGAGAAGGCAAATAGATGTGTGTTAGTTGTTAAAGCACAGAATTTTCCGGGAACTGTAGAATAAGTGTTGCATTAGCGATATAGGCCTTTGGTAACCAAAAATGGAGTGACTGCCTTGGTCTCGCTCAACATCGCCACCTTTACGAACCTCCCACCGCCTCACCTCATATCATGAGATACCGAGCCTCCAGCAGGTCAATGTAGATCCCGGTGCTTTGACAGCATGCTGCGATTCGATCGATTCGATCGATTAGATAATTATCGAACGTCTACGTCGGAAAATGCATGAACCCGGACGAGGGTTCGCGGCATCCAAGCGGCCGCGAACCTTCACGTGTACAAGCGCCAACACTGGACAAGCGATTATACCTTGGGTATTTTGCGGGTACAGGTCGTTTGCAGAAATGCCTATCGATCATCGCGCCAATAGGAATACATCGTCTGTCCGGTCTAGGTTATCATTTCTTCTTGGAATGGTCGGTGACGACCGCTGAACCGCCAGCTCCGCTCGGCTCATGCAGAATGCCGAGTGCCTGGTTCGCTTTCCAAGGCCATTTTTGGTTACCCACCTCTCGGGTTATGTCGTGACGGATTATGGCCAATTGCTCGCCTTTGGCCATATACCGCGGCTTTTAGGCCGACGTTTGCCATTTCTCTCACTTTCCGCTCATCTCCATTCGGAGCGTTGATCTTCTCTGGTGATGCCTCGCTGAGGACCAAGCTGAAGCTGAGCTATGCCGGACCGATAGGTACGCCCATTCGTAAATACGATGCGAAGCAGAGGCTCATGATCAGGCAGATGCGCCAAAGCAATAAACCAAAAAAACCTCTCTCTTCCGGACCGATCCGCTTACCTGTGAAATCTGACTATGGCGTCAGACGTCAAACCGCCTTCGTCGACTGTGGAGCCTACTGTTTCTCCTACCCTCAAAATCAACCAATTGGTGGTAGATCATGGTAGTTCGGCCCACGCGACGGATAAGAACGGCGTTCCTGACCCGAGTCGGTTGACTGTATATGAACATGCGGTGGAAGACGATTGGAGCGCTGACCCTTCGAGCATTTCTGACGTCGAGGACTATGATACTCTGAGGCCTGATCCAGCTACGCTTATGGAGCGAAGTACAGATGGAACCTTGAACTTGGAACACAGGGACTCCGCCATCGTCATGGACGAGGAGGACATACCTAAGAAGAATGGCAAGATACATTCTGACTCTCAAAGACCTACCGTTGACATCGCTGCAGCACAGCAAGCTGCGAGGAGACAGAGCATACAGGTCATATTCGAGAAGACGAACAAAAAGGGCAGATATATTCTCACGGCTGATGATCCCGAGCTCAGAGATATACTGAAGGCTGGCCTGGAGAACGAGAGTAGAGGCGACGCATCTCGCAAGCCGAAGACGAGATTCTTCCGTGAGTTTGTTTTCACCAGACAATTTACAACCTTTGATCGCCAAAATCCTCGCGGTGCCGATTCTCCTTTCCATGGCTTTTTCACCTTGTTCTGGATAGCCATGGGCCTTCTGTTGGCAAGGATTGCTGCGCAAAATTGGAAGATGTATGGCAGCGTTCTAGGAAGCGCAGAGATCCTTCATATGATGCTGGAGAAAGATGTCCTTCTTTTGGGAGTTACAGACGGTGTAATGTGCGCCAGCACTTTGTTTGGGCTACTATTACAAAAGCTCATCTTAAAAGGATACTTCACTTGGGACGGTGCCGGTTGGATTATCCAAAATATCTGGCAGACCCTTTATCTCGGGGCGTTCATCGGTTGGACTTACTACAGAGACTGGCCTTGGACACACACTGTTTTCATTGTTTTGCACTGTTTGGTCTTTGTCATGAAGCAGCATAGCTATGCTTTCTACAATGGATATCGTGAGTAGTCTCAAGAGCAGCTGGGATCCTTTGCTAACACCGATGCAGTATCGCAAGTATACCGCCGGCGGAAAATTGTCGAAGAGAAACTTCGACAACTTGAAGACATGGAGCCAACTTCCAGTCCGACCGCTACGGTAAATCCGATCCGCAATTTCGCAGCACCATCTACAGCTACCGGTGCCTCTCCTCCTCTCCTCACCCGCAGAGACAGCCTCACTCAACGCCGGCGCTCCATCGCTGCCAAAGCCTCGACGGACCTCAACAAGGAGAAATCGGAAATCTCGGCCATTGCAGCGTCTATCGACGCTAGCGAGGCTCTAGACCAAGATCAAATGGAAGCTTTCTCTCGTATCATCCGCACCGAAATCCAATCGCTCACGGATGAACTGAAAGGCAAGAGTACTTCAGGCGCAAACGTCTTCCCGAAAAACCTCACGGTTGCTAATTGGGTGGATTGGACCTGCCTGCCAACGCTGGTGTACGAGCTGGAGTACCCGCGGCAAGAGAAGATCAACTGGTGGTATGTTGCGGAGAAGACGGCGGCAACGTTCGGCGTGATCTGGATCATGATGGTCATCTCACAAGCGTACATCTACCCACCGGTGCTGGAGACCATCTTCATGAAGCAGCGCGGGCTGACGCTGCGCGAGCGGTGGTCCGAGTTTCCGTGGATCGTGTCGGACATACTGTTCCCGTTGTTGCTGGAGCAGCTGCTGAGCTGGTACGTCATCTGGGAGTGCTGCCTCAACGTGCTGGCGGAGCTCACGCGCTTCGCCGACCGCGGTTTCTACGGCGACTGGTGGAACTCGGTCTCGTGGGACCAGTACGCCCGCGACTGGAATCGCCCTGTCCACAACTTCCTGCTGCGCCACGTCTACCACAGCAGTATTTCGGCTTTTCACTTGAGCAAAGGTATCGCTACCTTCATCACTTTCTTGCTGTCCGCATGCGTTCACGAATTGATTATGCTTTGCTTGTTCAAGAAGGTTAGGGGCTACTTGTTCGCAATGCAGCTCATGCAGCTGCCGCTCGTTATGCTGAGCAGAACCAAGCTGCTTAAGGGTAGGGACTTGCTGGGAAATGTCGTATTTTGGTTTGGATTGTTTGTTGGGCCTAGCGTCATCACGGCGCTGTACTTGATTGTATAATGGAGTCGTTGGCTACCGGATGCTCGCTTTCATTCGGCGTTTTGGTAAACAGTGTATGATCCGACGACGAATTCTATATCGACACACCCTCTCGAATGTATTCAGAGTACAGGTATGGTGTCAGAAGCGGTCCGATAACGTATTCCACAAGGATTATCACGGTCGTCAGCTTTTATGGGTCGCTCGTGTTTCTCGTGGCTGCGTATAAACGCCGTCGACGTACGCGCCGTATATGTGTAACTTTTCAGAGGTTCTGGGTCTGTCTTGGCTCTTTAGTCAAGTTGTATTCCTTTTGTGCGAAAGTGCAGTGACACGTTTATGAATCCTCAGTTATCTGGATGCGGACATGAAATGCAGAGCCAGAGAAACATTCATCTGCTGTATGCAGTGGTAGACGGCGTTTACTATAATAAGCGACGAGAAACATTTCAAAGACGACGGACATAATGCAAGGCGATCTCATAACCGCGATATCGGGCCCCACCAAGTGCGCGTTGCTAGACCCAAGTACGCAATTGATTTCAGATGTTAGACCAAGGAAAGGCCGTTGGCCGCGGCGGGGCAGTTCAATGTTTCGACCAGACCGATACTACATAAGCTCGGGTAGCGTTCAAGTATTTCAGAAGCTTCTCAACCTCCTTGCTCCTTGAAACCTGCAAGAACTTCTCGGCGCCTGTAACGGGAAACCAAAAGCTCACAATGACATCCCACCCACCGGCTCAATGCTGCACTGTCGGCGTCAAGCATGAAGGCGAGTCCACGGGCGAGTTAAAGAACTTTGCCGGAAGTAAGTTTGAGAGCTCCATAAACTCCATACACCTAAGCGCGGACGTTGGAAAGGCAAGACACAAGTGCAACTGACATGCCTGCATTGAAGCCGAGACATACATTGCGTATCCAAAGGACAAGTCCATTGCCAACGCCGTGCTCATCCTGACCGATGTCATCGGTCACAAGTTCATCAATGCCCAGCTCATTGCGGACCAGTTCGCCGCCAACGGCTACTACGTCGTCATGCCCGATCTCTTCCACGGCGACCCCCTTCAGCTGAACCGCCCACCCAACTTCGACTTCATGAAGTGGAGGGCGGGCCACGGCAATGAAAGTGTCGATCCCATCGTAGAAGCAGCGATAAAGGAGCTGAGAAAGCAGGGTGTCAAGACCATCGGAGGCGTCGGTTATTGCTTCGGCGCCAAGTACGTCGTGAGGTACCTGAAGCCCGGCGAGATCGACGCCGGATACATTGCCCATCCCAGTTTCGTGGATGCAGACGAATTGAAGGCCATCAAAGGTCCATTGAGCATTGCAGCAGCGCGTATGTCGCTCAACTAGAGACAGAACTTTGCTGTGAGCCGTTGTCGCTAACGAAGCACGTTTACAGAGACCGACCAAATCTTCCCGCCGGAGAAGAGATATGAGTCGGAAGAGATTCTGATTTCATTGAGTGTCCCCTGGCAGATCAATCTCTTTTCAAACGTCGAGCATGGCTTCGCGGTCCGTGGCGATCCTAAGGACGAGAAGGTCACCTGGCCGAAGGAGCAAGCCTTTGAACAGGCCGTCCACTGGTTCGACCGCTTTATCAAGAAGTGAGAGACGATTTTCTCGTTGTTCAGCTTGCGTCTGTTAGGAAGCTGGTTGACGAATATCCATAGTGCCAGCCAGAAATCGAATCTGTAGATGCGTAGCCCATTAGCGATGTTCGAAGCAAAAACCCAAATTTACAGCGAATCATCCCTCGTCCTCATCCTCTTCTTCAACCTCCTCCTCGTCTTCCTCCTCCTGATCATTAATAACCGACATTTCGCGGATCATGAATGCATTCCTGTCGACAGGGTTCTCCAGGCTGACTCTATTTGCTTCTGCCCAAGCTCTGACTCTGGCTTTGTTTATGATCGCTTTCTTACTTCCTTTCTTCTGATGCTGTAGCACTTGCATCTCTTTAAGCGCAGTGATGATATCATCCGTTATGATATACGTATCATCGCTGATGGCCTTGACCGTGATTGTCCTTTTTGCGGGAGCAGCAATGATGTACCTTGCAATTGTGCCGGACCAAAAGTGAATGTAGCTGCGTCGGCCAAGCTCAGAGAGTGGCTTTTCTGGTCCTCCAAACCTTCCTTCTCTTTTGCTGAGCTCGTAGCTCACTGCCATAAGTATTTGCCCGAGACCTCGCTTCTGCCATGGAGGAAATACTAGGATGCAGGCTAGATTGTTGTTGTCCCAGCTCAGTTTCTCTTTGCTGAAAAAGCCGACGACTTGAGATTTTGGAGGTCGAACGGAGCGGTCGGCGTATACGAGGAGGTAGTAGAGAAACGTAGTCACGTCGTAGAAGACGGACTTTGTGTCTAAGAATAGCTTCGCGAACAGCGAAAGGTTCTGGGTGTAGAGCTGTCCACGTTCCGTCAGATCTCAGAACTCAAGAAATACGCTCAGAGTTATCTCACCTTGTGTTCCTCGCCATCGACTTCGAGAATTGAGTATCCATCCTTCTCATAGATGCACCCTCCTAACTCTTCAGCGAGATCCTGATACGTGCAAACTTTAGAGTGACCCAAGTACGCGGCAAGGTCTTTTGTGTATTTAAAACACCATTTGCAAACGTAGAGTCTGTCGCTCGTTTGGCCCACCAATTCTTCGGGATAGAAGGAGGGGAACCATGGCTTAATCCACAGATCGCCGAGCACGACTTCCTTAACGTTAGGTTCAAGTGGGAGCGGAGGGGAGTCCTCACGCGACAGATCGGGAGCTTGGTGCTGCCCGTTCGCCATCGGAATGGAACATGATGGAGGAATGGTCATCGCGTAAACATGGTTGGATGAAGGCGGAGTTGCTTGGGGAAAGAGAGATGTGATGTTTGAGTGGAAGAGTGAGTAAGAAAGTGAAGTCAAAACATAACCACGCTCGCCGCAATACGCTCCTCACCATTTGACATGTTCCGCTTAAAACCCATAAATTATATACGCAAGCTATATGTTTGTTTGGTGGAGCTTTCAAACCTTTTATGCTGATGCCGATCCATCGAAAATAACTATGTCCTTATTAGAATTGAAAACATTATCGACAACAGGTCAAAGCTACTAGGATCCATGTATGGTAGTACCGACTAGGGATCTCTGACATGGCAATTCACATGAGCTCTCTAATATAACGGTGAGATTTACACTGAAACCTGTTTTCTGGTTCGTTCTAAATAATTTAATACTCTCGATCTTGTCTACACTTTCATGCTACGCTGTGGAGCCTGCTACGAAGCTTGATTTTGCTTTATATTGAGCAATGATCACTGCTAGAACAGCATCAGCCTCCTCAAGCTAATTTTTGTCTATCGCTAAAGCTTTAGGAACAAATATAACATCCGGAAACCATTCTTCTGACATACAGCGATGCTCCGTGCTCCCAGAAGTGTATAACCGCATCCCTACCACGTGGTCAACACTTCTGGATAGTCTTTCTTGTTAATATGAAGATCATGGAAAACTGAGTTATCATGATCGAGGTGCTCAATACGGATCTGATCTTCACCCTCCAGCTTTTCAAGCTCTTCCCTAGGCGTCTCCATACTGTTATGTTTATCCTTGTCTGTGGGTTCCAAGGCTCCATCGAACTTGTCTCTGCTCTCACCAATCAATAGAATTTGAGCGTTAGAATAGTCGAGATAGTTGGCTTTCTGTATTGGCATCCAGCCGCGACCGTTGAAATCTTCCAGAATCTCCTTGGGAAACTCCGGGTCCTCAGGGAGCCTGGCATTGACTGGCCCTTTCTGAGTAGGATTCTTGAGGCTGGTGATGAAGTTGCCTTTCTCTCGTATTCCCATATCCTCTTGCACATCGGCAGGCTGCTTTGGGATGGTGAGCATGTAGACAAGGTGCGATGTGCGCCCTGTCATGGTCATGGCATAGACGCCTTCACCTACTGGTGTAACGGGAGGAGTGTGGCGCGTCCCGGAGGTTTTCGTCTCGTAATCCGAGCCTTGAAGGAAGTCTTCTTTGAGCTGTTTCATGCTCACACCAGCTTTTTCAACGAAAGCCATATATCTATCACGGCCATTCTTAGGAAAGACCTTCTTAGGAAGGGCAAAGAGTCGAAGATTGTTGCTATCAGGCATGGCACCATCTCCAATTTTTGCATCATTTGGTAGCGGCCGAAGTACAAAATAGGTGCGCTGGAGATCCGAAACAGCTTCTGGCTGTTCGACACCGACTCTCCCGCGCGTGAAGAAGTAGATGATACCCTTTTCAAGGATATTGGTTGGCACATTTTTTGCGCGTTCATCGTCCTTCTCAATTGCCTCTCCGTTCGAAGTCTTTGCTTGGCTAACATCCTGATTTGAATGACCATTGCTTTCCACGTCATCTGATTTAGCATCTGTGGCTGAATCAAGCTTGTAAGCTTCTCGTTCTGTGTCTTGATTCGTCTGTTGGCCTTCTATGTCGCCATATTAGACTGCATTCTTTGGGTGACATTATGCATAACGAGATCAAGCAGCGTTCCACGAGAAGGATACCAATATACTCACCTAAGACACTACTGGATGCTGATTTCTCCAGCGTTTGTTGCTTTGCAGCCTTTCGCTCCCGCTTCTTCGGTGATTGGCTCTCGTCCGCCTTGCGCTTGGAGCCAGCTTGCGGTGATATGTTATCGGGCTGAGAGCTGGAACCACCTGAGAGACGTGCTGACCTTCTAGTGCCGGGCATTGTGAAATATCAGATACTGTTTGTTGGTGGCTGTTCGCAAGTCTGCTTCGCGTTGTCGAGTCTTATGTCAGTTTGATGTTCACTGTTTGTTCAATCTTAAGTAGTGTCGGTGAAATAAAAGAACGGATATCATGGGTTACAGCAAAGCCGAAGCTTACCGTTAGACTGAGACGACGGGACTTTATAGCACTCTTAGGTACTTACGTCATGAACGTGGAGTAACTGCGCAGTCGTAGTAAATGACCCTTCTGTTGCCTGAGGCACAAATGCCGTATTCGGAAGGGGTGCAATTAGGAACGAACGCATCTCATCTCTCTCATTCACTCGGATGATGACTCATGAACTCCTCTATTCCTTCTAATAAACCCTTAGGGCTGGGGTTCGGTGACACAATATCCGGCTCGAACCCAAATTCCCTGACAAGGAAATCTTTCGTTGTGGGGCCAATTGTAGCGATGTATGTCCGTGGCTGGTGCTCTGGTGCGCTTATGCTTGATCGTCTGTCTTGAACTCTCTTATTGTCCGTTTTGACTCTGCCAGTTTCGGGATCGATCAAACCCCAAATCTCCAGGAGAGCTTGGCAGCCAGTTGGTGAAAAGATTACCACCCACTGTTCTAAGTGGCCGGATCGGATGTTCTGGATCCAAGTTTCAGCGAAGGATGAGTGGAACGACTCCATCTCTTCAGTCTCATAGACTACCAGCTCGTCCACCCGAGTACGCTGTTTGGAATCGAGAGCGTCGGATTGGAGCGTCTTTGGGATAATGTCTCTCCTTTGCTCGCCGACAAGGAATAGTAGACCTGGTTTTTGCTGGGTAGAATCCGACGGATGATGCTCATTGTAATGAGAGAGTATAAACTGAGCCAGTGCATCGCCATTGCCAGATTCCTCTCCTACGATTGGGCATTCAAGTTGTAGAGAGTTCAGTCCGCGAGCCGTAGCTGGCCCAACGACGTAGAAAAAGCGGCTTGCTGGGAGAAGGTCGTTGGACAGACTAGAATCTTTACGTAGGTCCTCTATAACTATTGTGAAAGCCTCGACCGCTCGCTGAGACGTGAAAATGATTCCACCATAGTTTGTCGAGCCGGTTGCATCGGACGAGGCTGCAAAAGCCTTGTGTATGATCAACTCTCTTATGTCTTTGAGTGTATCGTCTCTGAATTTGTGCTCTAG
>Ga0335073_10000664_pt1 | contig 44819 bp, 37 predicted proteins | sample Lox_Sample_22_FD_207093 | JGI IMG/M metagenome (GOLD analysis project Ga0335073, IMG submission 207093) | Soil microbial communities from Loxahatchee National Wildlife Refuge, Florida, United States - Lox_Sample_2.2 | ecosystem: Environmental > Terrestrial > Soil > Wetlands | place: USA...
CGAAGCAGACCGCGAAGAGGAGCGCGGCGTAGCGGCCCGCGCGCGCCGCGCGCGCCGCCATCGAATCCTCGACGCGCAGCGCCGCATAGCACGCTCCGTGCAGAACGATCATCGAGAGGCTCACGAGACCCGCGAGCAGTGCAAAGGGGTGCAGCAGATTGAAGAATCCGCCCGTATAGATCGGTCGCATCAGGGCGTCGAAGTGGAACGGCACGCCGAGAAAGAGATTTCCGAAGGCGACGCCGAAGAGCAGCGCAGGCACCACACCCCCGATGAGGAGCGCGGTGTCCCAGGTGGCGCGCCAGCGCAGGCTCGCGAGCCGATCGCGATAGGCAAAACCGACCGGACGCAGGATGAGGGCGAGCAGCACGAGGAACATCGCGAGATACAGCCCCGAGAACGATGCGGCGTACAGGAGCGGCCAGGCCGCGAACACCGCCCCACCTCCGAGGATGAACCAGACCTGATTGCCCTCCCAGACCGGCTCGACCGAGCGCAGCAGCGCGCGGCGCTCCTCGTCGTTGCGGCCGACGAAGCGAAAGATCGCACCTACGCCCAGGTCGAACCCGTCGGTGATCGCAAAGCCCACGAGCAACGCGCCGAGAAGGAGCCACCAGATGACACGCAACGTTGCATAGTCGAGCATGTCTCTTGCCCCCTCACACCCGCCCGGTCGCCGCGGCCGGTTGGGGCAAGCGCTGCGGCCAGTACCCAAGCCCCTGCGGACCCATGCGGACTGTGCGCGCCATCAGGAACACATCGACGATGGCAAGCGCCGTATAGAACACGACGAATCCCGCGAGCGAGGCGAGCACGCGTGCCGCTGGGATCGGCGAGGCTCCGAGGAAGGTGGGCAGCACCCCGTCGATCGCCCAAGGCTGGCGGCCGTACTCGGCCACCACCCAGCCGAGCTCCGCGGCGATCCACGGCAGCGGCAAGCTCCACATCGCGAGCCGCAGGAACCACCGATTTCGCTCGAAGCGATGGCGGCTCGCGAGGTAGAAAGCAACCGCAAAGAGCGCGATGAAATAGAGCCCGAGCGCCACCATGATGCGGAAGCACCAGAACAGCACCGGTACGTTCGGCACCGTCGACCACGCCGCCCGGTCGATGTCGGCCGGCGTCGCCGCCGAGGGATCCTTCAGCTGCCGCAGCAAGAGGAGCCCGTAGCCGAGATCGGCCTGATGCGCCTCGAGGCGCAGGCGCGCGGCGGCATCGGAGGGCTCGGAGCGCACCCGCTCGAGCGCTGCGTACGCAATGAGCCCGCTTGCGATCCGCGCCCGCGCCCGCTCCACCAAATCATCGATCCCGAGCACCGGCTCATCGCTCGAGCGTGTGGCAATGAGACCAAGCAGCCAGGGCACACGCACCGCCGCGTGCGTCGTTCGATCCTTCACGTCCGGCAACCCGAATAGCGTGAAGGCAGCCGGCGCGGGCTCGGTGCGCCACTCGGCCTCGATGGCGGCGATCTTCATCTTCTGGTTGGCGCTCGCGACGTAGCCCGACTCGTCCCCGAGCACCACGACCGACAGCGCACACGCGAGCCCAAAGCTCGCGGCCACCGCGAGCGAGCGCTTGGCGAGCGCGACGTTGCGCCCGTTGAGCAGGTACCAGGCGCTCACGGAAAGGACGAAGACGGATCCCACCACGTACCCTGCGGCCACGGTGTGGACGAACTTCGACTGGGCCACCGGGTTGAGGAGCACCGCAGTAAAGGACTTGAGCTCCATGCGCATCGTCTGGTAGTTGAACTCGGCCCCGACCGGATTCTGCATCCAGGCATTCGCGATCAGGATCCAGAGAGCCGAGAGGCTCGAGCCCAAGGCCACGAGCGCGGTTGCGATCAGATGACCGATCTTCGAGAGCCGGTCCCAGCCGAAGAAGAAGAGCCCGACGAAAGTGGACTCCAGAAAGAAGGCCATCAGGCCCTCGATCGCGAGCGGCGCGCCGAATATATCGCCCACGTAGTGCGAGTAATACGCCCAGTTCGTGCCGAACTGGAACTCCATCGTGATACCGGTCGCCACTCCCATCGCGAAATTGATGCCGAAGAGCAGACCCCAGAACTTCGTCATCTGCTTCCAGATCTCGCGTCCCGTCATCACATAGACCGCTTCCATGATGACGAGGTTCATCGATAAGCCGAGCGTGAGCGGGACGAACAGAAAATGATAGAGCGCCGTGAGCGCGAACTGCAGTCGAGACAGATTCACCACGGCGAGACCGCTCATCGTCCACCCCTCTTTGCGCGCGGCACGCTCAGGCCGCTCCGCCGCGGAAGAACAGCCACCAAAGCAGGATCAGGGCCGCGAGCTTGATGCTCATGATCCAGAGCATCTCGCGGCGTACGTCCGCCCGCCAATCAACCGTGTCGGTACCCCGCGCACCGCGGCGCGCCGCGCGACTCAACATCGGATGCACTCCATTTGCGCGCTATAGTCGACCCTCGGTGCCTACCGAGGCAAGAGAGCGCATGCTTCGAAGCCCGCAAGTGTGGAGATCCCGGCGCACGCGGCTATTCGTAGCTCACGCAATACGAACGCGGAAAGTACCTATGGACATCATGCGCACCGGCATGCGCGGATCCCCCTCGGACGACAATCCCTCGAGGAGCATGCGCCGTGGATGAATCGGCTCCAGTGGCTGCTGAGCGCGGGGTCGACCCGCGCACCACGCTTCGGGAGCTCTACGACCGACAGCGCGCCGCGTTTCTCGCGGCTCCTTTCCCGGATGTGCGGGAACGGCGCCGCAAGCTTCGCGCATTGTCCGCCGCACTCACCGCGCGACAAGGGCGAATCGCGGATGCGGTCAGCGCCGACTTCGGCAATCGTGCGCGCCCCGAGACTCTCCTCGCGGAGGTCCTCGGCGTGCGACAGGCGAGTGCGCACGCGGCGAGACACCTGCGTGACTGGATGCGCCCGGAGCGGCGGTCAGTCACCTGGATCTACGGCCCCGGTGCGAACCGCGTGGAGTACGCGCCGCTCGGCGTGGTCGGGGTCGTTGCGCCGTGGAACTATCCGGTGCTGCTCACGCTCGGACCGCTCGTGGACGTCCTTGCCGCCGGCAACCGGTGCCTCATCAAACCGTCCGAGCTCACACCGCACACCTCGAGCGCGCTGGCGGAGCTCATTACTGATGCTTTCGGTCCGGAGGAAGTGTCGGTCGCGGAGGGCGATGAGCGCGTAGCGCGCGCGTTCTGTGAACTGCCCTTCGATCATCTGCTGTTCACCGGCTCTACGCGGGTCGGCCGTGAAGTCATGCGGGCAGCGGCGGAGCACCTCGTGCCGATCACGCTCGAGCTCGGCGGCAAGTCGCCCGTCATCGTGGGGAGCGACTACCCGGTCGTCGCCGCGGGGCGATCGACGGCGGTCGGAAAGTTCTTCAATGCGGGGCAGACCTGCACCGCTCCCGATTACGCGCTGGTCACGGGCTCGCGAGCCCAGGACTTCGCGAATGCGGTCATGTGCGAGGCGCTTGCGATGTACCCCGCGCTCGGCGCGAATCCGGACTACACGACCATCGTCTCCGATCACCATTACGAGCGTCTCGAGGCGCTCGTCGCGGAGGCGGAGCGCGGCGGGGCTCGGGTGCTGCGCCATCCCGAGCGGCCCCCGCGCGCGCTGCGGTGCTTCCCGCCGACCGTGGTTCTCGAGCCCGCACTCGAGAGCCCACTCATGCGCGAGGAGGTCTTCGGGCCGATCCTGCCCGTACTCAGCGTCGCGGCGATCGACGATGCGATCGCGTTCGTGAACGCGCGGGCGCGCCCGCTTGCGCTCTATGTGTTCACCCACGATTCCGCGTGCGAGCGCAGGATCCTCGAGCGCACGCGCTCGGGCGGTGGGATGCGCAATGGCACGATGGTGCAGGTGGCGCAGACGGATCTTCCGTTCGGGGGGGTCGGTGCGAGCGGCATGGGCGCCTATCACGGCCGCGACGGCTTTCTCGAGTTCAGCCACCGGCGAGCCGTGCATACGCCGCGGTTGCTGAGCGGCTTCGAGCTGCTTCGGGCCCCTTATGGCAAAACGATGCGCATGGCACTGCGCGCCCTGGTCGGTTATCGCCCGGGCTGAGGCGGCGCGCGCGGCCGTCCGCTCCCCGGCCCGGCCCTGTCAACGCGTATCCTCGGTAGCCGTTAGGGTCCGAATCCGCAACTGCTTGAGTGAGTAACGAATTCCGTGACGAGCAGCCTCGGGAGCCCGATCCGCACACGGCACCGGCGCGTTGCGAGCGAACCGCTGCGCGCCGTCCTCGGGCTCCTCATGCTCGGGGCTCTCACGCTCGCGGTCGCCGCGTGCAGCGCACCCCGCGCGCGCACGGCCGCCGCCGCGCCGCCGCCGGGCGCGCAGCTCGATCGCGCGGACGTGCTGTGGCTCGATCGGGTGGGCTTCGGTATCGACACCCCGGAGCTCACCCGCTTCGAGCGCCTCGGACGCGCGCGTTTCCTCGCCGAGCAACTGCGCAGCAGCGCGGCAGCGCTACCCGCGCCGATCGCCGCGCAGATCCAGTCCCTCGCCATCTCTCATTTGAACTTGCCCGCGACGCTCGCCGATCTCGAGCGCGAGCGGCGCGCCATCCGCTTCATGGCCTCAGGAGTCGAGCGCCAGCAGGCGCGCCAGGAGCTCAACCGGCAGGGTAACGAGCTCGCCTACCAGGCGATGCGTCGCGAGCTCCTGCGCGCTGTCTATTCCCCGGCCCAGCTCAAGGAGCAGATGGTCTGGTTCTGGCTCAATCATTTCAGCGTACACCAGTACAAGGGTGACCTGCGTTGGCTGGTCGCGGACTACGAGGAGCGCGCCATCCGCCCGAACGCGCTCGGCCATTTCCGCGATCTGGTGCTCGCGACGCTCGAGCATCCCGCGATGCTCGAGTATCTCGACAACCGCCACAACGCGCTCGGCCACGTGAACGAGAACTATGCGCGCGAGCTCATGGAGCTGCACACCCTCGGGGTGGGCGCAGGCTACACTCAAGAGGACGTGGAGGTGCTCGCCCGCGTGCTCACCGGCGTCGGGATCAACGCGGGTCCCGCACCGCGGTTGCGAGGCGAACTGCGCGCGCTCTACGTGCGGCGCGGCGTATTCGAGTTCAATCCGGCGCGACACGATTTCTCACCGAAGATCCTGCTCGGCGCGCGCGTTCAGGGCCGGGGGCTCGCCGAGGTCGAGAACGCAGTGACGCTCATCGTGCGCGAGCCGGCCTGCGCGCAGTTCATCTCCCGCGAGCTCGCGACGTACTTCGTCGCCGACGACCCACCGCCCGCGCTCGTCGCTGCAATGGCGCGAACCTTCGAGGAGACGGACGGGGACATTGCCGCGGTGCTGCGCACGCTGTTTCTCTCGCGCGAGCTCGATACGGCGCTCGGTGGCAAGCTCAAGGATCCGATGCGCTACGTGATTTCGGCCGTCCGTCTCGCCTACGATGACCGCCCAATCAGCAATGCGCGGCCGCTGATCGGATGGCTGCGCGCGCTCGGAGAGGCGCCTTTCGACCGTCAGACTCCCGATGGCTATCCGCTCACCGAATCGAGCTGGTCAAGCCCCGGACAGATGAGCCGCCGCTTCGAGATCGCGCGGGCCATCGGCCGCGGCAACGACCACCTGTTCGATTCCGAGGATCAAACGATCCCGCGGACGGCCGGCTTCCCGCAGCTCTCGAGCCGGCTCTACTTCGCGACCGTCGAGCCGTACCTCGCCCCGCGCACGCGTGCCACACTCGGGCAGGCGGAATCGGCTCCGGAGTGGAACACGTTTCTCCTTGCCTCCCCGGAGCTCAACTATGAGTGAGACCATCACCCGCCGTCGGCTCCTCACGCTCGCGGCCTCGTCGCTCGCAACCTGCGGCGTGGCGGGCCGCCTCTATGCCGCGCCGGCGCAGGGGCCGCGCTTCCTGCTCGTGTTCCTGCGCGGGGGTTACGACGCGACGAATGCGCTCGTACCGTTCTCGAGCAGTTTCTACTACGAGGCGCGACCGCACATCGCCATTGCGCGACCCGATCCCGCCGCGGTGAGCGGCGCGCTCGCGCTCGACGCCGACTGGGCGCTCGCGCCTGCGCTGCGCGATACGCTCGGAGCGCTCTACGCTCGAGGTGAGGTCGCATTCGTGCCCTTCGCCGGCACCGACGATCTATCGCGAAGCCACTTCGAGACCCAGGACAGCATCGAGCTCGGCCAGCCGAGCGGGACCGCGCACGACTATCGATCCGGATTTCTCGGGCGGCTCGTGAGCGCGCTTGCGAGCGGACAGTCCCCGCCGCCCCCGCCCATCGCCTTCACCGATGCCCTGCCGCTCGCCTTCGAGGGCCCGATCGAGGTGCCCAACCTTTCGCTGCGTGACGGCGGCGCCCCGCCCTTCGATGCCCGCGAGTCGCAGCTCCTCGCCGCGATGTACGCCGGCCGCCCGCTCGAGTCGGCCGTCGCGAGCGGTCTGGAGCTGCGCCAGCAGGTCGCCGCGGCAATGGCCGCGGAGATGCGCGCGGCGAGCCGCAACGCGATCAACACCAAGGGCTTCGAGCTGCAGGCCGAGCGCATGGCGCGGCTCATGAGCGGAACCTACCGCATCGGATTCGTCGACGTGGGCGGCTGGGATACCCACGTCAACGAGGGCGCGCAGGAGGGAGCCCTCGCCGCGAACCTCTCCGGGCTCGGACGCGGGCTCACCACATTCGCATCGGCCCTGGGGAGCGAGGAGTGGCGCAATACCGTCGTCGTGGTGCTGTCCGAGTTCGGCCGCACGTTCCGCGAGAATGGCGATCGGGGCACGGACCACGGCCACGGCACCGTCTATTGGGTGCTCGGCGGCGCGGTCCGCGGAGGACGCATCGCCGGTGAGCAGGTGCGCGTCGCGCGCGCGACGCTCTTTCAGGACCGCGACTGGCCGGTGCTCAACGATTACCGGGGTCTGCTCGGGGGACTGTTTCGTGCCCTCTGGGGCCTCTCGAGCGCACGCTGCCAGCAGGTCTTCCCGCAGACGACGCCGCTCGATCTCGGGCTGGTCTGAGGCGGGCGCCGACCGAGGTGGTCGAAGCGCGAGCGCGTGGGTATGCTCGGCGCCTCCGCCGCTGGAGGCCTCGTGCGCATCAGTCTTCCGCCCCTCCTGAGTCTCGTCGTCGCTCTCGCTCTCGTGAGCCCTTCTGCCCGCGCATGGGGTCCGCTCGGCCATCGCACGATCGGCGCGATCGCGGATCGCCTTCTCACCCCGCAGGCTCATGCCGCCGTTGCGGCGCTGCTCGCACGCGATGTCGACCGCGACGGCGACCCCTCGCGCCGAGCCACCCTCGAGGCCGTCTCCGACTGGGCCGATGAGATCCGCGGCACGCCGGCATCTCACCCGCGTTGGCACTACGACAACGCGCCGCTCTGCCGGCGGGCAGCGAAGTCCACGTACTGCCCGGACGGTGAGTGCAACACCGAGCAGCTCAAGCGCCTGGTGCGCGTGCTCGCAGATCCGCGTGCGAGCCTGAGCGAGCGCAACGCGGCGTTGAAGTGGGTCGTCCACCTCACCGAGGACATCCATCAGCCCCTGCACGCCGCCGATAACGACGATCACGGCGGCAATGCGGTGCGCGTCGTGCTCGAAGGCGTTCGCACTCGGCGCCCACTCAACCTGCACGGCGTCTGGGACAACGAGCTCGTCCAGCGCGCACTCGACACGCCCAATCGTCGCCGGCCGCCGGCCGACATCGACGCGCTGGCCGCCGAGGCCGAGCGCGCGCTGCGCACGCAGGGCGAAGGCACGCCGGATTCCTGGGCAGCGGAATCACGCCGGCTTGCGCGCACCGTTGCCTATCACTACCCGGGCTTCCGCTGCGATCGGCGTGCGGATGCAACGATCCTGCTCGACCTCAAGTACCAGGCGGTGGCCGAGACGGTGATTCGCGAGCGTCTGCTCATTGCCGGCGCGCGGCTCGCGAGCCTCCTCAACGGAATCTTCGCCGCGTACCCCGACGCGGCCGCCACGGCCCGCTGACCGCGGGCGCCACGCGCGAACGGCTAGGCGCTCACCGTGCCGCTCTGCGGCCGCGCCCGCGCGCTGCGCGCGCTGCGTCCCCAGCCGCGCACGTACAGGTAGACGACCGGAGTGGTATACACGGTGAGCAGCTGGCTCACGATGAGACCCCCGACGATGGCGATGCCGAGCGGACGGCGCATCTCCGTGCCATCGCCATAGGCAAGCGCGAGCGGCAGCGCGCCCGCGATCGCCGCGAACGTGGTCATCATGATGGGGCGGAAGCGCAGCGAGCAGGCGCGCGCGATCGCGCTGCGCGCATCGAGACCCAGCGTGCGCTCCGCATTGAGCGCGAAGTCCACCATCATGATCGCGTTCTTCTTGACGATGCCGATGAGGAGGAGGATCCCCAAGAAGGCGATCAAGCTGAACTCGGTGCCCGTCGCCATGAGCGCGAGGAGCGCCCCGAGCCCTGCCGAGGGGAGCGTCGAGAGGATCGTGAGCGGCTGGCTGAAGCTCTCGTAGAGCATCCCGAGCACGACGTAGATCGCGAGCAGCGCGCCGAGCAGCATGAGCGGCAAGTTGCGCGAATTCTGCTGGAACAGGCGGGCCGTGCCGTAGGTATCGCCGTGGATGCTCACCGGCATGTGGATGCGGTTCATCGTGCGCTCGATCGCCGCGAGCGCTTGATCGAGCGAGACCCCCACCGGAAGATTGAAGGAGATCGAGGTCGAGACCGAGCTTCCCGTGTGCGTGACGCTCACGGGCGTCGTGGCCGTTGCAAAGCGACTGAAGGCGCTGAACGGCACGACGGTCTCGGCATTGATGCTCACCGCCGCTCCGGTCGAGGTATTGCCGCGTCCGGCGTTCGCGAGCGAGTTCGACGCGAGCTCGCGCGCCACGTCCTCGGCGATCGCCGCGCTCGAGGGAGTTGCGCCGCTCGTCTTGAACACCGTGGTACCGGCGACGGCCTGGGTCGACTCGGTGCCGCTCACCGCGCCGCCGGCGGTGCTGATGTAGAGCTCCTTGAGCACGTCCGGGTCCTGCCAGAATCGCGGTGCCACCTCCATGACGACGTGGTACTGCTGCGGGCTGTCGGGGTTGTAGATCGTCGAGACCTGAGCCTGCGCGAATGCATCGGCGAGCGCGCTGTCGATCTGGATCTCGGTGAGGCCGAGTCTCGAGGCGCTGTCGCGGTCGACGATCAAGTCATCCTCGAGTCCGCCCGGCTGCAGATCGGTGTCGACGTCGGTGAGCTCGGGCACGTCCTGCAACGCGATGCGCAGCTTCTGCGACCACTCGCGCAGCTCCGCGAGATTGTCCCCGAGGAGCGTGTACTGGTACTCGGAGTTCGACGCACGCCCTCCGCCGCCGCCGCCGATGTCCTGCTGGGCCTGCAGGTACGTTGCGACGCCCGACACCGCCGCGAGTTGCGGCCGCAGGCGCGCGAGCACCTGGTCGGCGGAAGCGTTGCGCTCGGAGCGCGGCTTCAACGTCACGTTGATGTTCGCACTCGCGCCGCTCCCGAAGAATCCGAAGCTGCCTCCTCCGACCGACCCCGTCACGCTCGTCACCGCCGGGTCGCGTTGAATGATCGCGGTCACCTCTTGGAGCTTCGCCTTGATGAGCTGGAAGGAGGCGGCGGCGTCCGCGCGCATGCCGCCCTGCAGCTGCCCGGTGTCCTGCTGCGGGAAGAATCCCTTCGGCACGAAGATGTACAGATACACATTGAGCACGATCGTCGTGAGCAAGAGCGCGAGCATGGTGCGGCGGTGATCGAGCGCCCAGCCGAGCGTTCGCTCGTACTCCTGGCGGAGGAGCTGGAAGTTGCGCTCGAACGCGCGCCCGATCACGGAGAGCGACAGCGAGCGGTCCCGGCCGAGAAGCCGCGCGCACATCATCGGGGTCGTCGAGAGCGAGACGGCGAGCGAGATCAGGATCGCGACCGACAGCGTCACGGTGAACTCGCGAAACAGCCGCCCGACGATGCCGCCCACGAGCTCGAAGGGCAGGAACACCGCGACCAGCGACAGGCTCATCGAGAGCACGGTAAAGCCGACTTCGCGCGCTCCGATGAGCGCCGCGCGCATGCGCGCCATGCCGTCTTCGATGTGGCGCTTGGTGTTCTCCATGACGACGATCGCATCGTCCACGACGAATCCGGTCGCGATCGTGAGCGCCATCAGCGAGAAGGTATCGAGCGAGTAGCCGAGGAGGTACATCGCCCCGAAGGTGCCGAGGAGCGACACCGGGACCACGACCGCGGGAATGAGCGCCGCGCGATGGCTGTGCAGGAACATGTACACGACCAGGATCACCATCGCCACCGAAATGAGGAGCGTCTGCTCCATCTGCCGCAGCGATCCACGAATCGTCACCGACCGATCGAATGTCACCGCGAAATCGATCTTCGGGTCGATCGCGGCGCGCAGCAGCGGCAGCTCGCGCTTCACCCGGTCGACCAGGTCGATCACGTTCGCTCCCGGCTGCTGCAGCACCTGCACGGTGACCGCGGCCTTGCCGTTCCACACCCCGTACGTGCGGATGTTCTCGGTCGCTCCATCCTGCATGTCCGTGACTGCGGCGACATCGCTCAAGCGCACGGTCGCGCCATTGCGGTTGGCGATGATGAGGTTGCGGTACGCCTCCGCCACGCGCGCATTGTCGTTGGTGTAGATCTGATAGCGCATCGGTCCCACGTCGATCGCGCCCTTTGGCGCATTCGCGTTCGCGTTCGAGATCGCGGCGGCCACGTCCTGCAGTCCGATGCCGTACTTCGAGAGCTCGAGCGGGTTCACGTCGATCCGCACCGCGGGAAGCGCGCTGCCGTTCACGTTGACTCCGCCCACGCCATTGAGCTGCGCGAGGCGCTGGGAGATGATCGCGTCGGCCGCGTCGTAGATCTGTCCCTGGGTGAGCACGTCGGAGGTCATCGCGATCGCGAGCACCGGGAACATGGAGCTGTTGATCTTGCGATAGAAGGGGTTGCGCGTAAGCGAGCTCGGCAGGTCCGCGTGCGCCGCCTCGATCGCCGCCTCGACGTCGCGCGCCGCACCGTCGATGTCCCGATCGATGCCGAAGGTCAGCTGGATGGCCGTCGAGCCGACGCTGCTCGTCGAGGTCATGTCATCGACGTCGGCAATCGCACCCAGATGACGCTCGAGCGGCGTTGCGATGGTGCTCGCCATGACCTCAGGGCTCGCTCCCGGGAGCTGCGCGGAGACGAATATCGCCGGCACGTCGATTTTCGGCAGAGGTGCCACGGGCAGCAACACGAACGCCGCCGCGCCCGAGAGGGCGACGCCGAGCGTCAACAGGATCGTCGCGACCGGCCGGCGGATGAAGGGAGCCGAGACGTTCACGTCGGCTGCGCGCCGAGCTCGCCCCCGCTCTCCTCGCCGGGCGCGACCGCGGCCTCGCCCTCCTCCTCGCCGCGGCCGCCGAAGCGCTTCGCGGCGCGGTCGAAGGCGAGATAGATCACCGGCGTCGTGAAGAGGGTGAGCACCTGGCTCACGAGCAGGCCGCCGACGATGCTCACCCCGAGCGGGCGGCGCAATTCCGATCCCGTGCCGGTGCCGAACATCAGCGGCAGCGCACCGAAGAGTGCGGCCACGGTGGTCATCAGGATGGGCCGGAAACGCAGCAGGCACGCCTGGTAGATCGCCTCGCGGGGCGCAAGCCCCTGTGAGCGCACGGCATCGATGGCGAAGTCGATCATGAGGATCGCGTTCTTCTTCACGATGCCGATCAAGAGAATGATGCCGATGAGCGCGATGATCGTCAGATCCTCACCGGCGAGCATCATGGCGAGCAACGCGCCGATTCCCGCCGACGGGAGGGTCGAGAGGATCGTGACGGGATGGATGAAGCTCTCGTAGAGCACTCCGAGCACGATGTACATGACGAGCACCGCACCCAGGAGCAGCAGCAACTCGTTGGTGAGGTTCTTCTGGAAGGCGAGCGCCGCACCCTGGAAGGTGGTGCGTATGCTCGCCGGGAGCCCGATCGTGCGCTCGACCGACTCGATTGCAGCGACCGCCGCGCCGAGGGAGGCTCCAGGGGCCAGGTTGAACGACACTGTCGCAGCCGGAAACTGCGCGAGGTGGTTGATCAGGAGGGGTCGGGACTCGACCTGAACCTTGGTGATCGCGGAGAGCGGCACCTGTCCGCCGGCCGCCGAAGGAACATAGAGCGAGTCGAGCGAGCCGATCGAGCCGTAGCCGGCCGGATCGGCCTGCATGATCACCCGGTACTGGTTCGACTGGGTGAAGATCGTCGAGATGATGCGCTGGCCGAAGGCGTCGTAGAGCGCGTTGTCGACGGTGCCTACGCTGATGCCGAGCCGTGCGGCGCTGTCCCGGTCGACGGTCACGTAGAGCGCGAGCCCGTTGTTCTCCTGGTCGCTCACCACGTCGGAGAGCTGCGGCTCGCGCCTGAGCGCAGCGACCAGTTGCGGCGTCCAGGTCGTGAGCGCATCGGGGGCCGCGCTTTCGAGCGTGAACTGATACTGACTGCGGCTCACCGTCGCATCGAGCGTCAGGTCCTGCGCGGGCTGCATGTAAAGGGTGATACCCGGCACGCGTCCGGTCTCGCGCTGCAGTCGGCGGATGATCTCGCCCGCCGTGGCCGAGCGCTGCGCGCGCGGCTTGAGATTGATGAGAAAACGCCCGCTGTTGAGCGTGACGTTGGTGCCGTCCACCCCGATGAAGGAGGAAAGGCTCGCCACGTCCGGATCGGTGAGCACCGCTGCGGCGAGCGCCTGCTGCCGCTCGGCCATCTCCTCATAAGACACCGACTCGCTCGCCTCGGAGACACCCTGGATGAGACCGGTGTCTTGTTCCGGGAAGAAGCCCTTCGGAATGAAGATGTAGAGGAGCGCCGTGACCAGCACCGTCGCGGTTGCGACATACAGCGTGAGCGTCTGATGGTCGAGCACCCAGGATAGGCTGCGCGCGTACCACCCCGAGAGGCTCGCGAACCAGCCGCGCGCGCTCGGCGCGCCGTGCTCCTCGGGCGGGCGCGTCTTCAAGAGCTTTGCGCACAGCATCGGAACGAGCGTCAAGGAGACCACGGCGGAGATCAGGATGGTGACAGCGAGTGTGACCGCGAACTCGCGGAACAGCCGCCCCACCACCTCGCGCATGAACAGCAGCGGAATCAGCACCGCGATCAGTGACACCGTGAGCGAGATGATGGTGAAGCCGATTTGCCCGGCCCCCTTCAGCGCCGCATCGAGTGGCCGCTCACCGCGCTCGATGTAGCGCGAGATGTTCTCGATCATCACGATCGCATCGTCGACGACGAAGCCGGTCGCGATCGTGAGCGCCATCAGCGACAGGTTATTGAGGCTGAAGCCGGCGAGATCCATCACGGCGAACGTTCCGACGAGCGACAACGGCACCGAAAGGCTCGGAATCACCGTCGCTGGAACGTTGCGCAGGAACAGGAAAATGACGAGCACGACGAGCGCGACGGCGAGTGTGAGCTCGAACTCCACGTCCCTGATCGATGCGCGGATCGTCGTCGTGCGGTCCGTGAGCACCGTCACGTCGACTCCGGCCGGGAGCGATGCGCGCAGCGACGGCAGCAGCGACTGGACGCGATTGACCACTTCGACGACGTTGGCGCTCGGCTGACGCTGCACGTTGAGAATGAGCGCGGGTGTGGTATTCATCCAGCCGCCGAGCTCGGTGTTCTCCGCACTCTCGAGCAGCTGCGCCACGTCCTTCAGGCGCACGGGAGCCCCGTTGCGGTAGGCGATCACGATCTCGCCGTAGTCGACGGCGCTACGCAGCTGATCGTTCGTGTTGATGGTGTAGGCGCGCGTCGAGGCATCGAGCGTGCCCTTCGGTCCGTTCTGGTTCGCGACGCTGATCGTCGTGCGCAGATCGTCGAGATTGAGACCGTACGCGGCGAGCGCCCGCGCGTTGACGACCACGCGCACCGCCGGACGCTCTCCCCCGCTCAGGCTCACGACCCCGACGCCCTTGACCTGCGAGATCTTCTGCGCGATGCGCGTGTCGGCGAGATCCTCGACCTGCGTGAGCGGCATGACGCGCGAGGTGATCCCGAGTGTGAGCACGGGAGCATCCGCAGGATTGACCTTGGCGTAGATCGGCGGGGCCGGCAGATCCTGCGGCAGCAGCACCTGCGCAGCGGCGATCGCCGCCTGCACTTCCTGCTCGGCCACATCGAGGGAGAGCGAAAGGTCGAACTGCAGTGTGATGACCGAGGCGCCCGCCGAGCTCGTCGAGGTCATCTGGTCGAGCCCGGGCATCTGGCCGAGCTGCTTCTCGAGCGGTGCGGTGATTGCCGAGGTGACGACATCGGGGCTCGCGCCTGGGTAGAACGTCTGCACCTGGATGGTCGGATAGGCGACCTCCGGGAGCGCCGAGAGCGGCAGCTCGAGGTACCCGATGATCCCCACCGCGAGGATGGCGACCATCAGCAACGTCGTCGCCACCGGACGCAGAATGAACAGCCGCGAGGGATTCATGCGCGCTCAGCCGGTGCGTCAGCGGTGCCCGAGGGCGCGAGGAGCCTCCGATCGGGACGGCGCGCCGCCATGCGGGACGCCGGCGGCGGCCGCACGGCTCGAGGGCGGCAGGATGATCTGCGCGCCGTCGCGCAGGCGATCGCCGCCTTCGGTGACGACCACATCGCCAGGTGCGAGTCCTTGTGTCACCGCGACGCGCTCCCCGTCGGCCACGCCGAGGGTGACCGGACGAACGGCCACGGTGCTGTCGGGGCGTACGAGGTAGACGAATGTCGAGACGACGCCATTCGGCGCACCGCGATGCACTGCTGCATTCGGGATGATGAGCTCGCCCTGGAGCGTATCCTCGAGGAGCTCGACGTTGACGAACTGATTGGGAAAGAGTGCGCCGTCGCGATTGTCGAAGATGGCGCGCAGCTTCACCGTCCCCGTGGTCGTGTCGATCTCGTTGTCCGTCGTGAGCAGCGTTCCGGAGGCGAGCTTCTGGCTGTTGCTGCGGTCGAACACTTCCACCGGAAGCACCGCACCGGCGCGCAGCCGGCGCTCGATCGCCGGTACGCTGTCCTCGGGCACGGGGAAGATCACGCTGATCGGCTGCAGCTGCGTGAGCACGACGATGCCGTTCACATCCGCCGGGGTGACATAGTTGCCCTGATCGACCTGGCGCAGTCCAACGCGCCCCGTCACCGGCGAGGTGATGTGGGTGTAATCGAGATTGACGGCCGCGGCTTCGACCTGCGCCTTGTCCGACTCGACCGTTCCCTCGTATTGCTCCACGAGCGCCCGCTGCTGGTCGACCTGCTGCGCCGACACCGAGTCCTCTTTGAGTAACTCAACGTAACGCGCGAGATCGATCTTCGCCTCCGCAAGCTGCGCCTGATCGCGCTTCAGATTGCCCTTGTTCTGATCGAGCGCCGCCTGGTATGGCCGTGGATCGATCTGCGCCAGGAACGCGCCCTTGCGCACCAGCTCGCCCTCGCGGAAGGCGATGGTCTGCAGCTGTCCGCTGATCTGGGTCTTCACGGTGACCGTGGCGAGCGGCGTCACCGTGCCGAGCCCGGGCACGAGAATGCGGATCTCCCCGCGCGTCGCGGTGGCGACCGACACGGCGACCACGCTCGCGGCCGAGCTCTGTGCCTCCTGGGCCTGCATCGCGGCGCGCCGATGATGTGCGCCGCGCACCACGAAAAAGACGAGCACGATCAGTGCCACGAGGAGTATCGCGACGGCCCTGTGCCGGCGCACGTGCGTCCACAGCCGCCCGTGCGTGGCGGTTTCGTTGAGTACGTCCATATGCGCCGCGGGCGCGATCTCCAGAAGTCGCGGGAGGTATGGTGTTATATTTATCTATATCAGCCGCCGCAGGTCAAGTCTGCCCGTCGCATTCGCCGGTGCGAGCCGTGTGTGCCGCGGCGGGCGTGTACTCGAGCTCGACACGGCTGCCCTTCGATCCGGAATGCGCGAGCGTCCGGCCAGGCCGATGTCTCGTGGTGATTCGGCTTCAGGACCTTCTTCCCCATGCTGATGTCCGCGCGCAGGCACGTACTGGGCGCGCATTGGGCGCATCGAGCGTGCTCACGGAAACAGTGAGACTGATCGAGAAATGCCCGCCCACCATCGGGTCAGGGCTCGCAGGCGCCCGCAGGTAGCGCGGTCGCAGCCATGGGCACTCGAAAAACCGGAGGCGCAATAAAGATTTAGCGACGCGAAGGCACCGACACGCGACTCCGCGCGGCTGCCAACTCGCAGCGGCTGCGTGGATCCTCGTCGAGCGCAGCGGAGCGTGACGCTGGGGCGTGATTCCCGGACGTGCCGGGAACCGTCGGGCTCGCCTCTGCGATCCGATTGGAATGCACGCTGTGGACCGGCGTGTCGATCGAGATTCGCGCCGCACTCACGCCTTACAGGGGTGGCGTGGAACGGCGCGCCGGCCGCAGTGATCGCCTGGGAGGCGTCCGATTCACCGATAGGGTTCTGGTCACAGTAGTTTTGCGCCGCTGTGCGCAAATCCTCGATGTCACTCGGAGCGCCGCGCGGCCTGCGAGTCACGGCGCCGTGCGAACGCGCCCGAACAGCGCTCGCGCGACTTCGAACGGCCGAAAGTTGATCAGGTGCCGCGGCCAGGCGAGCTCGTCCTTGTCGCAAACCGTTGAGATGCTGAACCGCGCGATTTCCCCGGCAAGCTGCGCCCGCGCACCGGCGGACTCCGCGCCCTGGCGGTTCAGCCGTTCGCGCAGCCTGCGCGCCGCGGCGATCCGCCGCGACACTGCGCTCGCCTGCCGCGGGGTGATGCGGCCGTGGGATCGCTTGAGTTCGTTCAGCCGCTCCGCGGCGTCGTATGTCGCATCAACGAGCCGCGCGCGCGACATCCACTGCGTCTCGTAGTTGAGAATCCGCTCCCAGCTCGGCTCAACGAGGAGCTGGCGATGCTGCTCGAGCGTGCGCGCGAACAGCCGATAGCCGAACCGCTCCGGCTCCTCGAAGATGCGACTGCCCGGATCGACGAACGGCCCCATCGGCGAGATCAGGCAGTTGAGCCTGCGGTCGCTCATGCGAAAGAGCCGCTCGCAGTATTCGATCGTCTCCTGAACCGATTCGTAGGTCTGCCGCGGTAGCCCGATCATGAAGAACACATCGAGACGGTGACAGCGCCGTGCGAGCGCTTCCCGCACGAACTGCTCGAGCCGCTCGTTCGTGTAGGTGGTCTCTCCGTCGAGCGCGAGCCGCACCTGCGGGTCGTGGCTCTCCGGACTCACCTCGCAGCTCCAATGTTGCACGCTGCGATCGACCTCTTCGAGGAAGCTCGCGGGTGGCAGGTCGAGGAGCTCGAAGACGATCTCGTTCGGTACTGCGGCCGCGCGCATCCCATCGAGCACCGCCGCGGTGTACGCCTCTCCTCCCTGGCGCAGATCCCCGATCAGCAGAATCGGTCCGCGCGAGAGGCGGCTGATGCGCACGATGTTCGCCACCAGGCTGTCCGGAGATCGAAACACCGGCCGTACGCGCTCGGTGAGATGGCCGCAGGTCGTGCGCGAGCTTCCACAGGTCGCGCAGTCGAACGAGCAGCCCTTGACCGGCAGGACCATCGTAATGGGGTTGCGGAGCCATCCGTTGAAGGGCAGCACGCTCTTCACGTCGCGGTAGCGCCGTACCATCTCGATGAGAAGCTCGGGGCGCACATCGACGTAGTCGAGCGTCGCTGGGATGAACCGCAGCGGATTGACGCGAACCTCCGCACCTTCCTTCCAGGTGAGGTTCGGCACGTGGGCCACCGACGCTCCCGTGCGCAGCGCGACCAGGAGCTCGTGCAGCGCGGGCTCGGTGCTGTCGCCGCGAAGAACGAAATCGACCTGCGGGTAAGCGGCGAGCTCGCGGTGAAAATAGGTGGCCGAGAGACCTCCCACAATGACCGGTACCTGCGGGTGCAGCTCCTTCGCGAGGCGTGCGACCTCCAGGGCGCCGTGCGCGTGCGGCAGCCAGTGCAGATCGATGCCGATCGCCCGTGGCTCGAGCCGCGCGAGAAAGGCGCGCACGTCGAAGCGCCGATCCCCCATCATCCGCACGGCGAGGTTGACGATGCGCACCTCGAGCCCCCGTTGCGCGAGGTACGCGAGGATCGTCAGGAACCCGATCGGGTACATCTCGAAGACCGTCGAGGAGGGCACCATGTCGCTCACCGGGCCGTACAGGATCGACTTCTCGCGGAAGTCGTAAACGCTCGGAGGATGAAGCAGTAGCAGATCGATGCCGGAGGCTTGGCTCATGGCCGCAAGACTACCCGGGCTTCGCGGTCGCCGCAGCACGCCGAGTGCGCGAGTTGCGGGGCTTGACATCAAATTGGGCAATCTCGGATGCTGTTTGCGGTTGGCAACGTGCGCAGCGCGACGGAGAAGCGCCCATGATCCGGATTCCCCTCTTTGCGTTCGCAACGATACTCGTGCTCGCTGCCCCGGCGCTCACCGCATCCGCCGGCGAGGTGGGCGAGGCCTGCGACGGCTGCCACGGTCACGACGGGGTCAGCACCCGGCAGGACGTGCCCACGATCGCCGGAATCTCCGTTCCGGTGCAGCTCGATGCGTTGAAGGCGTTCGCGGCGAAGACGCGTCCCTGCAGGAAGGTGGCCGCGCCCCACGGGGGCACGGAAGACATGTGCACTCTCGCCGCAGGCCTGAGCGCTGCTCAGATCGCCGCGCTCGCCGATCACTACTCGAAGCTTCCGTACGCGCGGATGAAGCAGCCCGTCGCTGCGGCAGCCGCTGCCAACGGCAAGTCGCTCGCCGCGCGCGAGTGCCAGATCTGCCATTCGAGCGGTGGAACCGATCCGACCGATGATGCGGGACTCCTTGGCGGCCAGCCGCTCGGGTGGCTGAAGCGCGCGATCGCCGATATGAAGGACGGAAAGAGCCCGCAGCCGAAGATGATGCAGGCCAAGACGAGCAAACTTTCGGATGCCGATGTGACGGCGCTCGCCGAGTATTACGCGAGCCTCTAGCCTCGCGCGGGCATGAGCAGCGCGACCGCTTTGCGCTGGTCGTTCACTGCAACTCCTTCAGTATGGCCGGGGACGGGTCGTCCTGGGCGAGCACGTCGTGGCAGAGGTCGCATTTGCGCGGAATGCGCTCCCCGTCGCCGGTCACGTGATGATTGTCATGGCAGCGGAAACAGCCCGGCGATTGCTCGTGCCCGAGGTGGTTGGGATAGGTATTCCAGGTGACCTTCATGTATGGGAAGACGTTCCACGACCAGATCTCCCCGAGCGCCTTGCCGGCCGCCGCCACCGCCGAGGCGCGGCCGCTCGCCACCGCGGGATACTTGGAACGGTAGAACTCGTCGATCGCGGTGCGTATGGAACGCTGCCCCTGCGCCTGTGAGGAATAGGCGACCTGGAGCACGCTCAGCCCCTCGCGCTTGATGAACGGGAGCGAGGTGTCGATACGCCCGTCGCCGAGCGCCGCGTCGATCTCTTCACCCGGTGGACGGAACGTATGCGTCGGACGATTGTGGCAGTCGACGCAGTCCATCGTGCGCCACTGCGCATTGACCGGGGGGGCCGTGCCGTCCTTGAAGGTCTTGCGCGTACCGTCCGCCGTCGTGAGCTCGACGGTGTAGATGTGCTCACGCGACGGATCGGACAGGAAGCGGACCGCGACCCCTGGGGCCACGTGCCAGTGAATTCCGCCGAACGACGTGCCCGATTGCCCGCCGATGTGGACCATGAGCACGGTCTTGGTGGCCGTGTTCGCCTCGTCGCTCGCATAGTGGGTATGGATCACCAGCCGGTCGCCGAGGAAGTGCGCAGGCCAATGGCACTGCTCGCACACGACTCGCGCGGGACGCAGATTGTCGATCGGCGTGGGTATCGGACGCGGGAAGCTGTTGGTGGCGAGCTCGACCATCTCCACCAGGCCGTTGATCTTCGCCTTGACGAACCAGCTCGCTCCGGGACCGACGTGACAGTCGACGCAGGCGACGCGCGCATGCGGTGAGCGCTCGTGGGCGACGGCCTCGGGCTGCATGACCGCGTGGCACGCTTGCGTGCAGAATTGAGTGGAGTCGAGCACCTGCACGCCCTTGTAGCCTGCGCCTGCCAGGATCCCGAGCATCGCAATGGCGGCGAGCGATATGCCCGCAACGCTCGTGCGGGTAGTGGCGCTGTTGAGGTCGAACACCGGAAGCGGCGGCTTGGGTGCGCCTGCGCGCCGGGCCGCGCGCCGCGCCCGCCGTCGCTGCCATGCGAGACCGCCGACGATCAGCAGCAGTCCAAGCACGAGCAAGCCCGGCAGGATCACGTAGCTCGCGATGCCGAAATACGGCCCCGGCCCCGCCATATCCGCCGCCGAGATCGTGGCGAGGAGGACGATCAACACGGCGCTCAACACCGCGACGATGAGGCCGATCGTCCCGATCGCGCTGCGCGTCAGAGCCGCAAGGAGTGTGTGCTTCATCGAGCGCCTCCCTCACCCCGCATAACCGCCCACCAAGGCCACGAAGATTCCGACGGCGAGGGCGACTCCGATCGCGACCGCCGCGAGACCGAAGAGGTAGGCGCGCACGAGCTGCACTCGGGTGGGCGGCGGCACGAGCAGCCGCTCGAGCCCCCCGGTCGCAACCAGCCGCTCGTATTCGAGCGGCCGCTCCTCTTTCAGCCGCTCGAGCGGCAAGCGGCCCGTGAACACCACCGGATCCATCGGAAATGTCTCCGGTCTCAAGTGCGTGTGGAAGAAGTGAAAGACGAAGATGAATCCCGTCGCGAGCAGCGCCTCGTCGCTGTGCGCGATCGCGGCAGCGTTCAAGGCCCATCCGGGCAGAAAGAGTGTGAAAAAGCCGGGGAACCAGAGCATGAGCCCGGTGAATCCGATGATCGCGACGCCCCAGAAGACGGCGAGATAGTCGAATTTCTCCCAGTACGTCCAGCGATCGAACTGCGGGCGCGGCCGCAAATAGAGGAAGTAGCCGACGTTGCGCACGAGATCGCGGATGTCACGCGGCTGCGGCACCATCGAGCGGGGACCCCAGAGGTAGCCGCGCGCGCGCTTGACGAGCATCTGGTAGAGCACGCCGAGCACGTGGAAGCCGAAATAGCCGAACGTGACCACGGCGGCGATGCGGTGGACGATGCCCCCGCCTTGCGGGCCGCCCCAGACCGCCATCAGCTTCGATGCCCACGGGGTGCCTGCGTACTTGAGCGGCAGGCCCGTCGCGGCGAGCACGAGGAAACTCACGATCACGATGACGTGGATGACGATCTGCGTGGTCGTGAAGCGCCGCACGTACGGACCGGTTGCGCGGCGGAAGCTCGGATACTCCCCGCGAAACTTGCCGACGACGGTGCGCTGCAGCCACAGCAGGTCGTGCAACCCGAAGAACCCGAAGACCCCGATGAGCAGCACCGTCATCAAGACCCAGACCCAGTGCAGGTAGACGTTGCGCTTCGGGTCGCGAGGATTTGCGTGCGGGTCGAATGTCAGGAATGCGGCGTTGACTTCACCGGCGTGGCATCTCCCGCAGGTGGTGCGCAAGTTGACGGGGTTGACGCTCGAGCGCGGGTCGCTCGGCGCCAGATTGTGGTGTGCGGTGTGGCAATCCGTGCACGTGGCCGCAGCCGTGGAACCGAGCGCACTCGCCTGGCCGTGAAAACTGTCTTCAAAGCTCTGGTAGCGCTTCAGGTGACAGGTGCCGCAATCGCTCGGGAACTGCCGGCGCATGGCGGGGCTCGTGGGTATCTTGACCGCGTGGGGCTCGTGACAGGTCGTGCACACGGGGCCGTTCGTGCGCCCCTGCTGCCAGAGGACCCCGTGAGCACTCTCGCGCCACTGTGCGAGGATGCCGGCGTGACAATTGCCGCAGGTCTGCGGGCTCTGCGCGAAGGAGGTGGCGGCACCGGGGCTCGCGGCAGGGCGAATCTGGTGGGCGCTGCCGTGGCAGTCGGTGCAGGAGGGCGCACCGGCGAGCCCCACGACGAGAAGCGCGTGGGCGTGCGCACTCGAGAGATAGGCGTCCATCATGCTCTGATGGCAATGCCCGCAGCTGCGGATCTCGGCCACGGCAGCCGTCCAGCTGTTGAGCTCCTGGGCACGCACCACTGCATGAATGTCACCGTGACAGCTCATGCACGACTGCGGACTCATGCCCTTCATCCCGTGCACGCTCGCGGCGAGCTGATCGATCTCGGACTGATGGCAGGCCGCACAAGCCGCAAGGGACACGGGAGCGAGGGGCCGGCGCGGGTGACGCACTGAGAGTGCATCGGTGTGGCAGGCCGAGCAGGCGAGGCTTCGGTGTGCCGAGTGCTCGAACGTCGCGGCATGCACCGTCAAGGAGTGTCCGGAGGCGTCCTGGAGCGTCGAGTCCTCGTGGCAGTCGAGGCACTTCGCGTTCGCCTCGACGGGCACGGCCGGGCTCGCGGGCGCGGCCTGTGCCGAGCTCATGCGAAGAGAAGCGCTGACCAGGCACAACAGCGCGATAGCGAGCGCTGAGCACAGAGCCGTCACCCCACGCGCCGGGACAGCTCGCCCCGCATGAGACCTTCCGCGTTCCCCTGGTAGTCTCACACCGGACTCGATCTCCGACCGCTCGCGGGCCGCCGCGTCATCAGCCGCCGCTGCTCGCCCAGGTGGCGATGTCGGCGATCTGGGCGTCGCTCAATGCGAGCTTCCTCGGATGCTTTGTCTTGCCCGCCACCACGTTCTTGATCATGCCCTCGAGCTGCGCCTCGCTCTTGCCCTTCCAGTCGGCAAGATCGTGGCAGTTGCTGCAGGTTTTCTGAAACTCCGCCTTCCCGGCCGCAGGATCGGCGGCGCGCGCCGCAGTAGCGGCGAGCAGCGCGGCGGCAACTGTCAGGATTGCCAATGGGAGTCTGGCCATGAGGGGCCTCCGTTCCTGTTATGGGTGCGTAGCTTCCCCGGGACCCCTATTTTGCCGAATACGTATTTACCGAGGTGCATACGCACAAGCCGACATAGGCATCGGCGCGCATCGAAGCTAAACGTAACCCCCAGGGAGAGTACGCCGCGCGTGAGCGACCCGAAGCAGCCGTCGACCGACGAGAAGCCCACGCTGGCCGCGCTCGCCGCCCGGGCGATGGACCGCGTGCTCGATTCAGAACTGTCGGCGCGGCAGGCCGTCGAGCGTTGTGAGCAGGAGTGCGCCGCATCCCTGGAGCGCGCTCGCGCCGAGGCCAGGCGCATTCTCGAGCGCGCCCACGCGCGGGCCGTGGTGATCCATGCGCGCGCCGACCGTGCACTCCAATCCCTGGCGGCGAGCGAGGCCGCGGAGGGCGGGGCGCGGACCGCGGCCGCCGACGAGTTCGTGGACCTCACGCGGCTTCGGCTCGCGCTCGAGCGCCTCGCCGTACGCTTGATGCAAACGCGGGAACCGCCGTGAGCGCGACGCACGCGGAGGGGGACCTCGACTACGCATCGTCCCGGGTCCATGCCCGCCATGGCACACGATTGCACGAGCGCGAATGGTTGCGGCTCGAGTCTAGTCGCAGCCTCGCGCACTTTCTCGACACCCTGAAAGCGGGCTCGTTCGCCCGCTGGGGCACAACGCTCGACCCGCAGGCGGACTGTCATGCCCTCGAGCGTGCGCTGCGTGCGGAGTGGCGGCGCTATGTCGGGGAGGTTACGCGGTGGCACCCGGGTGGTTGGCAGCGCTGGCTCGGCTGGCTGACCTGGCTCCCGGCGATCGGACTTCTCGCTCGGCTTGCGCAGCCCGAGCCGGTTCCGCAATGGATGCTCGCCGATCCCCTCCTCGGGCCGCTCGCTCCCGGCAGCCCTGCCGAGCGCAGCGTTGCGCTGGAAAAGACGAGTCTCGCGCCCCTCGCCGCGGCGGTACGCGAGCGGCGTCCGCTCGTCACGGAGTGGCGGACGCACTGGCGCGAGCTCGCGCCAGTGCGTGACACGGCGACGCTCGACTCGATCGCCTCGCTCGGCCGGATTGCCGCGTCTACGGCCGACGCCGAGTCACGCCGCAGGCCGCTCGCGCGGCTGTACCGCGCCGGGGCCGGTACGGCCCTCGCCTCGGCCTCCCACCTCCTCTTCGTCGCGCTCGATCTCGAGCGCCTACGCGGTGGGCTCGCCGTTCGCGCTGTGTTTCCCCCGTCGCCCGCGGAGGCTGTTTGATGGTGCTGCGCGCCCTCAGCGCGAGGTGGTTCGAGCTGCTCACTGGGCGGGACGAGCTCGCCCTCACCCTGCGCGCGCTCGCCGCTACCGGCCGCGTTCAGCTCGAAGCGCATTCCGGTACCTCGGCCATGCAGGTGCTCCCGGCACTGCGGGTGATCCTCGACGACTACCGGCAGCTCGGGGAGCGCTATGCACGCTACTGGCCGGCGCCTGCGAGCGCGGCCGTGGAGAGGCCAGTCGAGCTCGAGAAGCTCGCGAGCAGCGCCATCAGACGGCTGCATGCGTGGGCAAGTGCCGCGGACTCCTTGATCGCGCGTGCGCAGCGTCTCGAGGCAACGCGCGCCGAACTCGAGCTCGCTCGTGATCTGGTCGCCGCGGCCGGAGAGGCGCTTCCCAACCTCGCGCGGCTCGCCGAGCACGGCCCCATCCTCGCCAGTCGCGCCTACCTTCTTGCAACGGAGCCGACCGGGCTCACCGTTCCGCCGGCGGTGGTGCTGGAGCAGATTCGCGCTCGCGAGCGGACCTTTCTGCTCGCACTCGGCCTGAACGCGGCGCTCGCTGGGCTCGATGAGAGCCTCCACGCGCTCAAGGCGCGCCGTTTCGCGCTTCCGGAGGGCTTGTCCCCGCTTGGCGAGTCTGCGCTCGCCGATCTCGCCGCGCGAATCGGCCGCAACCGCGCCGAGACGAGCGCTCTCGAGCGCGAGATTGCGCATCTGAGCGATGCCCACGGCGCTGGCGCGGCGCGAACCGACCTCGACTTTATCGGCTGGCTGGCGCAACACGTCCCTGAGCTGCCGATGACCGAGCACTTCGCCTGGGTGAGCGGCTGGACGAGCGACGCGACGGGCATCTCGATCGAGGCGGCGCTACAAGCGGCTGGCGTGCGCTTTCTGCTGCGCTATCCCGAGCCGCCTCGGGACCTGGTGGCACCGGTGCTGCTCAAAAATCCCCGCTGGGCCCAGCCCTTCGAGCTGTTCGCGCGGCTGCTCGGGATGCCGGCGGCGAGCGAGGCGGATCCGAGTCAGATCGTCGCGCTGATTGCGCCCACCATGTTCGGATTCATGTTCGCGGATGTGGCGCAAGGGGCGATTCTGCTCGTTGCAGGCGTGGCGCTGCGCCGGCGGTACCCCGCGCTCGCAATGCTCATCCCCGGCGGCGCGATTGCGGTGCTGTTCGGGGCGCTCTTCGGCAGCGTCTTCGCGCGCGAGGACTTGCTGCCGGCCCTGTGGGTGAAACCGCTCGCGGCGCCACTCGAGCTGCTGCGCGTGAGCCTCGGCTTCGGATGCGGCGTGGTCCTGATCGGGCTTGCGCTCGATGCGCTCCAGCGCACGTGGGCCAGCGAGGCGGGTCGCTGGTGGGCGGCGCGCGCCGGGATCGTGCTCGCCTACCTGAGCATCGTCGCGGCGTCGATCGATGTGCGCGCCCTGTGGGCGCTGCCCGCGGGGCTTGCCTGGGCCTGGGCGGGCTCGGCCGCGATCGCGCGCGAGCGGCGGCTCGCAGCGTTCGGGCGCGGCGTTGGCGAGTCGCTCGAGAGCCTCTTTCAACTCCTCGTCAACACGCTCTCCTTCGTACGAGTCGGTGCGTTCGCGCTCGCTCACGCGGGGCTCGCTGCCGCGGTGGTGGGACTCGCCGCGACGGTGCGCATGGGCCCGCTGTCGTGGGCGGTGCTCGCGCTCGGGAACGTGCTCATGATGGGGATCGAGGCGCTCGTCGTGGCCATTCAGACGTCGCGACTCGTGCTGTTCGAATTTTTCATCCGCTTTCTGCACGGCGCCGGCCGTCCCTTCAGCCCGTTGGCGAGCCCGCAGTCGCCTCGCAGCACGGGTGCGTCACGGAGAGTTTTCCATGGCTAAGATGCGATCTCCAGACCGAACGTTGCGCGGCGCGGTCGCGTTGCTCACCGTGTTTGTCGTCCTCGGCGCGACGGTGCTCCTCCTCGCGGCACGGCCGTCCCTCGCCGCATTCCCCGAAGCGGCCGCCGCGATCGATCCGCACCTGGCCGGTTGGGCCTTCATGGCTGCGGCAACCTCGACCGCGCTCGCGACACTCGGCGCCGGCTATGCCGTGGCCCGCGTGGGAAGCGCTGCGGTCGGTGCGATTGCCGAGAAGCCCGAGCTCTTCGGGCGCGTCCTGGTACTCGTCGGTCTCGCCGAAGGGATCGCGATCTACGGGCTCATCGTCTCGATCCTGATCCTCGATCGGGTCGGGCGATGATCCGAGTCGCCGTGGTCGCCGATGAGTCCACCGCGCTCGGTTGGCGGCTCGCCGGCGCGCAGATCTACACGCCTCGAGAGTCTGATGTGTCGCAGTGCCTCGATCGCGCCGCTGCCGAAGCGGATCTGGTCCTCATCACCGCTCAGCTCGCCGCACGACTGCCGGGCGAGCAGCTTGCGGCGGCAGCGCTTCGCTTGCGGCCGCTCCTCGAGATCATCGCCGATGTGCGCGGCAGCGCCGCGCCTCCCGACCTCGAGCGGGAAGTCCGCCGCACGCTCGGGGTCGCCACGTGAGCAGGGCCCCGCCGCCGAGCGTTCTCGAGCTGCAGACCGAGCAGTTGCTCGAGCGTGTGACTCGCTCGAGCACGGCGCGGCGCGAAGCGCTGCGCGCCACTGCCGCCGAGCAGGCGCGCGTGATCGTGCGTGCGGCTCGCGCGGAGGCGCGTGCGCGGGTGCGCGCCGCGATTGCCGAGGAGCGGGACCGGCTCGAGCGGGGACGCCGGCAGCTCGCGGCCCGCGTGCGGCTCGAGGCACAGCGCCACGCACGCGAGCGCACCCGAGCGCTGCTTGCGCGTATGTGGCAGGAGCTCGACGCGGTACTCGCAGCACGCTGGCAGAACGCCGTGCAGCGAGCGCAATGGAGCGAGGCCGCGCTCGCGGCCGCGAGCGCACTGCTCCCTGAGCGCGCCTGGCGGATCGAGATCGCCTCGTCGCTCGCCGACGCCGAGCGCAGCGCCCTCGAGCGCCTTGCGCGCGCGCGGGGCTGCCCCGCGGTCGAATGGGTGTGTGACCCCACGATCCCCGCGGGGCTGCGTGTTCGCAGCGACGGTGTGTGTCTCGACGCCACGATCGCCGGCCTTCTCGCAGCCCGTGGAGAGATCGAGGGCGCGTTCCTCGCCGAATACGAGGCCATGCCCGTCGGAGGAAGTACACGTGTCGCCTGAAGCGCGTGTGAGCTGGGTGAGCGGACCGGTGCTGCGCGCGCGCGCGATCGCACCCTTCCATCTGCAGGAGTCGATACTCGTGGGCCCGGACGGACTCATCGGGGAGGTCGTCCAGCTGAGCGGGCAGGAGATCGTCGCGCAAGTCTACGAGGACACGACGGGGCTCAAGCCTGGGACGATCGTGAGGGGCACCGGGCAGGCACTCTCGGCCCGGCTCGGCCCCGGCCTTCTCGGGCATCTTTTCGATGGGTTGCTGCGGCCGCTTGAGCCCGCGACGGATCCCTTCATCCGACCGCGAGGGAGCGGTCGCGCAGCGCAACGCCATGCCTTCGAGCCCACAGTGCGGGTCGGTGATGTCGTCCGCTCGGGCGAGCGACTCGGTCTCGTCGGCACAGCGCCGCGACAGAGTTGCCTGATCCCGCCTGGCCACGGTGGCACCGTGCTCTCGGTCGCGGACCCGGGGAACTACACCGACGCGGAGCCGATCGCAACCCTCCGCGGCGCGGATGGCGCCTCCTGCCTGCTCGCGCTCGCGCACGCATGGCCCATCCGCAAGCCCCGGCCCATCGAGAGCCGCCTGCCGCCGTCCGCTCCCATGATCACCGGACAGCGCCTCCTCGATACCCTCTTTCCCGTGGCGCGCGGCGGGCGCGCCGCGATGCCAGGCGGCTTCGGAACCGGCAAGACCATTCTCCAGGAGGCGATTGCGAAGTGGTGCGATGCGGACGTGATCGTGTACGTCGGTTGCGGCGAGCGCGGCAACGAAATGGCCGAGGTGCTCGATGAGTTCCCGAGCCTCGAGGACCCGCGCAGCGCCCGTCCGTTGATGGAGCGCACGGTCATCATCGCGAACGCCTCCAATATGCCGGTCGCCGCGCGCGAGGCCAGCGTCTACACCGCCATCACCGTGGCCGAGTATTTTCGCGATCAGGGGCTCAACGTGGCGTTGATGGCGGACTCGACGAGTCGCTGGGCCGAGGCATTGCGCGAGGTGAGCGGCCGGCTCGGGGAGCTGCCCGGGGAAGCCGGCTACCCCGCCTATCTGAGCTCGAGACTGGCCGAATTCTATGAGCGGGCCGGCCGCGTGCGTACCTTGGGCGGCGCCGAAGGCTCGGTGACCCTGATTGGCGCGATAAGCCCGCCCGCGGGAGACTTCTCCGAGCCGGTGACCATGCATACTCGGCGGTGCGTGCGCACGCTCTGGGCGCTCGATCGCGACCGCGCGCAGGCCCGGTTCTTTCCCGCCGTGCACCCGCTGCAGTCCTACAGCGCCGATGCCGCCGCGCTCGCGCCCTGGTGGCAGAGCCGCGGCAATCCCCGCTGGAGCGAGCAGCGCACGACCGTGCTCGAGCTGCTCACCGAGCAGGTGCACCTCGACCGCATGGCGCGCATTCTCGGGAAGGATGCCCTCGCGCCGGCCCAGCAGTTGACGCTCCTCTGCGCGGAGCTCGCGTGCGAGGCGATCCTGCGACAATCCTCGTTCTCACCGGTCGATCGATACTGCTCGCCCGAGCGGCAAAGCGCGATGCTCGGCATCGTGCTGCGGTTCATCGAGCTCGCGCATGCCGCACTCACGCGCGGTGCCACGATCGAGAGCATTGCCGCGCTGCCGATTCGCGCCGTCGTGCAGCGCATCGGCGAGGAGTATGGCGAGGATCGGATCGCACAGATCGCTGCGCTCTCGGGGCGCCTCGACTCGGAGTTCGCCACGCTGGCGGCGGAACCGGCCCGTGCGTCCTGAGCTCACCGTCGAGCACTGCGTCGAGCGCATCGAGGGGCCGCTCCTCTACCTCGCGCGCAAGGCCGAGATCGGCCTCAACTCCACCGTGGAAGTGCTCGATGCCGAGCGCCGCAGCCGCATTGGGCGGGTCGCTGCGCTCGATGCCGGAGCGATGGTGGTCGAGGTGCTCGACTCGACGAGTGGACTCGGGCTCGAGGACACGCGGATCCGTCTGTGGAATGAGCCGCTCCTCCTCGGCGTCGGGCCCGGCATGCTCGGGCGCACTTTCGACAGCGTCGGGCGCCCGATCGACGGCGGCGGCCCGATACCGGCGATGCGCCGCATGCGCATTGATGGGCTCGCGATCAATCCGGCCGCGCGGGCGCTCCCGCGCGACTTCATCGAGACCGGAGTCTCCGCCATCGACCTCCTCAACAGCCTGGTGCGCGGACAGAAGCTGCCGCTCTTCTCCGGCGCCGGCCTCCCGCACGATCGCCTCGCGACGCAGATCGCACTGCACGCGCGCCTGCGCAAGAGCGCCGAGGCCTTCGCGATCGTGTTTGTCGGGATCGGCATTGCGCACGACACCGCCGAGGCCTTCCGCGAAGCCTTGGCCGCGAGCGCCGCGCTCGAGCACACCGTGATGTTCTTGAACCTCGCGGACGAGCCCGCAACGCAGCGGCTGCTCACCCCGCGCTACGCCCTTACCGCAGCCGAGTATCTCGCGTTCGTCGAAGGCCGGCACGTGCTCTGCGTCCTCACCGATATGACCAATTACTGCGAGGCACTGCGCGAGGTCTCGGCAAGCCACGGCGAGCTGCCGAGCCGCAAGGGCTATCCGGGCTATATGTACTCCGACCTCGCGAGTCTCTACGAGCGCGCCGGATGCCTCCGGGGCCTCCCGGGCACGCTCACGCAGCTGCCGATTCTGTCGATGCCCGGAGATGACATCGGGCATCCGATCGCCGATCTGACAGGCTACATCACCGAGGGACAGATCGTGCTCGACCGCGACCTCGATCGCCGCGGTATCTATCCTCCGATCCGCGTGCTCCCGAGCCTCTCGCGGCTGATGAACTCGGGCATCGGCGCGGGCTATACCGACGAGGACCATCCGGCGCTTGCGAGCCAGCTGTTCGCGGCCTACGCGCGAGCGACGCACGTGCGAATCCTCGCGAGCGTCATGGGTGAGGACAGTCTTCCGGAGATCGACCGGCGATTTCTCGCTTTCGGTCAGGCATTCGAAGAGAAGCTCGTCCGTCAGGAGCATGGGCGCACGCTCGAGGAGAGCATGGCGATCGGCTGGGAGCTTCTGCGCCAGTTGCCCGTGCTGGAGCTCACGCGCCTCACGCCCCGGCAGATCGCAGCGCATCTCTCGGCGGAACGTCATGCCTGAGCTCCGGCGCGAGATCTTCGTCAGCCGCATCGCGCTCCTTGAGCTCGAGGACGAGCGCCGTCTCGCCCGCGAGGGGCACGAGCTGCTCGACGAGAAGCGGGTGCTGCTCGCCGCCGAGATGCGGCGGCGGCTTGCGCAGCTGCGGTCACTGCGCGCGGAAGCTCAGCGCGCCACGGAGCTTGCGCAAGGGGCACTGCGGGCTGCGCTCGTGCGGCACGGGCTCGATGAGCTTGCGGTCTACCCGCCGCTCGACTGCGGCGCCGATCACATCGAACTAACCCCCTCGTGGCTGCTCGGCCTGGAGCTCACCGAGGCGCGGCTCGAGCGCGGCCCCGAGCGCCACACGGAGATCGGGGTCAATGAGACGCGACAGGCGCGCGCCTGCGCGCTCGCGTACCGGCAGCTCGTTGCGCCGCTCGTGGCGCTCGCGGCGTGCGCGGCGAGCCTGCGGCGTCTCGCCCGGGAGTACGCTCGCACCGAACGGCGCACCCGGGCGATCGAGAACGTGCTACTGCCGGAGATCGACGCTGCGCTCAAGCTGATCCGCGACGAGCTCGAGAGTGTGGACCTCGAGGAAATCGCTCGGACCCGACATGGCCGCAGGTGACTCGCCGGATGCGCAGCCGACGACCCTCATCACCCGCGCGTCGCTTGACCGCGATCGAGCGTTCGCGGTACACAGGGCCGCCCTCGGCTCCCCGGTCTCCCTCGGCCCTTAGGACGGCGAACACACCCATGAAACTCTCGAAGTACACCAAGTTTCGCGCGGAGAAGTTCGGCGCGGTGTTGTTCGAGACTCGCTCCGAGAAGGTCTTCACGCTCAATCCGACTGCTGCCGCGGTCGTGAGCGAGATCGGCTCGGGCGCCGACGAGCGTGGTGTCATCGAGCGCCTGAAGAGCCGGTTCGAAGACCAGGACGGCGCGATCGAGCGCCAGGCGATCGAGTTCATCGCCGAACTGCGGCAAAAAGGGCTGATCGAGGACTAGTCATGAGCGGGGAGACCTCGGCGGCGGTCGCGACCGGCTCCGGCGACCTCGGCGCACCGCTCTACGTCGCGTGGCAGCTCACGAACGAATGCAACCTCGCCTGCCTGCATTGCATCGAGGAAAGCGGACCGGGCAAGGCGTTCCGCGACGAGCTGGGAGCGCCCGAGACCTTGCGCATCGTGGATCAGCTCGCCGCGCAGGGTGTCCCCTACCTCTCGCTCTCGGGCGGCGAGCCGATGGTGCATCCGGCGTTCTTCGAGCTGGTTGAACGGGTGTGCGCGGCGGGCATCGAGCTCAAGATCGAGACCAACGGCCATTTCCTTGAGCCGGCGAACTGCGAGCGGCTGCAGAGACTCGGCGTCAAGGCGGTACAGGTGAGCCTCGATGGCGCCTCGCGCGAGACTTACAACCGCATGCGCGTGCGCGGGGACTTCGATCGGGCGGTCGGCGGCATTCGCGCGCTCGCGGCTGCCGGTGTTCCGATCGAGATCAATTACTCCCCCACGCGCTTCAACGCGCACGAGATCGGCGCGGCGATCGATCTCGCAGCCGAGCTCGGCGCCTACAGCTTCTACACCGGTCGCACGATGTACACGGGCAACGCAGTGAAGACCTGGCGCGCGATCGTCCCGCAGGAGGAGCAATACGCGAGCTTCTTCGCGGTGCTGCGCGCGAAGAGCACTGAATACCGTGGCCGGATGCGCGTCTACTTCCACGAGCTGGGGCTCCTCGAGGAGCTGCGCTATCGCTTGAGGCACCCGGCCGCCCTCTTGATCGTCCTGCCGAACGGGCTCGTCAAGCTGATCAACGCGCTGCCGTTCGTGTGCGGCGATCTGCGCAAGGAGTCTCTGGAGGAGGTCTGGGCGAGGTTCCAGCGCGCCTGGCATGATCCGCGCGTGACCCAGTTCGTGGAGGATCTGGCCGGGGATCCGCGCAAGACCGCGGCGCTCCACCAATGGGTCTACCTCCAATGAGTCGAGCCTCGCTGGAACGGGGGCCCGCGAGATCGCACCCGCTCGAGGGCGCCGCGCGCCCTCACGGGGGCTCGCGCGGGCTTCTCGCCACCCTCCTGCGCATGGCGACGCTCGTGCGCTATCGGTTCTTCCTTTATGCCGGACTCATGCCCTATCTACTGGGCGGCGCGTGGGCGTACGGGGTGGCGCGCGAGTTTCATGCCGGGATATTCTGGATCGGACTCGGTGGGGTCGCGCTCTCGGTGGTAGGCGTCGAGGCGTTCAACGAATACTTCGATTCGCGCCTCGGAACCGATCGGGTATTCAATCCGGCCGACGTGCCTGCGATGGCGGTGGCCGTGTTGTGGCTAGGGACGGCCGCATTCGGCGGCGCGCTCGCCGTCGGGATCTATCTCGCGATCGACTATGGCACGCCGGTACTCGTGTTCGCCGCGCTCGGCGGACTCGCCGCCATCTTCTACGCGGCGCCGCCCATTCGCTGGGCGTACCGGGGCCTCGGCGAGCTCGCGATCGGGCTCGCCTACGGCCCGTGGCTCACTTTGGGCAGCGTCTACTTGCAGACTCGGACCCTCCCGCGCGGCGCCTGGTGGGCATCCGCCGTCCCGGGATTGCTCATCATGGCGCTCGCCGTCGTCAATGAGATTCCGGACTACCACCAGGATCGCCTGGTCGGCAAGCGCAACTGGGTCGTGCGGCTCGGCCGCCGCCGCGGCGTGTGGCTGTACGTCGCGCTCGCCTGCGCGGGGCTGCTCGCGGCCCCCGCGGGTGTAGCCGCGGGCGAATTCCCCGTCGCCTGTCTCGGCGCACTCCTCGCCGCACCGCTCCTCCTCGCGAGCGCGCACCGCGCGCTACGAAGCTACGAGCAGCCGCGGCGGTTCGCCCCGGCCATCGCGACCATCGTCGGGTGCTACCTGCTCGCCGTGACGCTCTTCGCCGCGGGCATGGTGTTAAGCGGCGTGCGCCCACCGACGACGGCGCAGCGCGTCTCGGGCTCCTGAGCGCCGGGTGGCGCAGCTCGGAGGTCCCATCGCCCGTCACTCCATCGATTCGCTTCGCGCGCCGCTCCTCGTCTCCTGGCAGCTCACGCGCAATTGCGATCTGTGCTGCGTGCACTGCTGCACCGAGTCGGCGCCCGGTAAGCCCTTGCCGGACGAGCTCGATGCAGCCGGTGCGCTGCGGGTTGCCGCCGAGCTCCTGCGCAACGACGTACCGTACGTGATGCTGTGCGGCGGAGAGCCTCTCATCGTGCCGTTCTTCTTCGAAGTCGCCGCGAAGCTCGGGAACGCGGGCGTACAGCTCAAGATCGAGACCAACGGCCAGCGTCTCGACGGCGCCGCCGCGCGCGGCCTCGCCTCGCTACCCGTGCGCTCCGTGCAGGTGAGCCTCGATGGCGATACGCCTGAGGTTTACGCCCGCCAGCGCGCCGGTGGGAGCCTCGCCCGGGCGCACGACGCTTGCCGCGCCGTTCGCGCCGCGGAGATGCCACTCGAGGTCACCTTCGCGCCGACGCGGCTCAACCTCCACGAGGCCCGCGCCGTGATCGAGCGGGCGCGCTCGCTGGGCGCGTTTCGCTTCAATACCGGTGCCCTCATGCGCATCGGCACCGCCGCGCGTCGCTGGGCGCAGCTCGAGCCCGATGCGACGCAGTATCGAGCGTTTCGCGCCCTGCTTGCGGAGCAGGCGCGCTTGCGGTCCGGGGAAATGGAGCTTTACTATGAGCCGTTCTCCATGGAGGAGGCGCTGCGCGCAGCACTGGAGGAGCCGCCGGCGACGCTGCTCGTGCTGCCGAATGGCCGGGTAAAGGTAGCGGCGGCGCTCCCGTACACCTGCGCGGACCTGCGCACCGATACGCTCGCGCAGGCATGGGAGGCGTATCGCCGTGCTTGGCACAGTGATGCGGTCATCCATGCCTTGGAACGGGCGGTCGCAGATGCATCGAGCCATGCGGAAGCAAACACCTGGCTTCCGCTCAACTTCAGACCAAGGTGCGATTCACTGGAGGCATGATGAACGACCTGAGCCCTAAGCTCCAAGCCCGTGACAGCACGGCTCGCGCGCTGCCCGAGTCCCCGGACTCAATCAAGAAGGCCCCGTGGGAGAAGCCCAAGATTGAGGACGTGTCCGAGCAGGTGATGGCCCAGCCGTACATTCGCTTCACCTGAGGCTCGCGAACGCTTCGAGCGAGCTCGGCGCTCGACTCGAGGAGTACAGCGCGCCGCTGTTCGTCGCGTGGCAGCTCACCAACCGTTGCACGGCGAGCTGTCTCGCCTGCTGCGAGGAGTCGGGCCCAGCGCGGGCATGGAGCGATGAGCTCACGAGCGATCAGGCCATTGCGCTCGCAGAGAGTCTCATTGCGGCCGGAGTGGCCTACGTCGCCTTCGGAGGCGGCGAGCCGCTCGGCGTACCGCACTGCTGGGAGCTCTTGGAGCGCCTCTCGGGCGCGGGTATCGCACTCAAGCTCGAGACGGACGGCTCGCACATCGACGATGCGGCCGCCGATCGCCTTGCACGACTCGATGCGCTCTGCGTTCAGATCTCCGTGGATGGCGCCACCGCCGCGACGCACGAGCGGGTGCGACCCGGGTCGAGTTTCGCGGGCACGGTAACCGCGATTGAGCGCCTCGTCGCTCGCGCTCGTCCACCGCAATCCGTGTTCGTCCCCAACCGGCTCAACCTTCACGAGATGCTCGGCGCGTACGAGCACGCGCAGCGGCTCGGCTGCGAGGCCTTCGTCACGGGCCCAATGATGCGGATCGGCCGGGCGGCCGCCGACTGGGACCGCCTCGCTTGCGAGGAGCCGGAGTGGCAACGCGCCGTCCTCGCGCTCGAGGCGTCCCACCAGGCGCGTGGGCCTGAGATGCGCCTGTGCGTCTATCCCTGGGACATCGTGACGGAGATGGAGCGGCGGCTGGAGAGTCCTCAGGCGATGCTCCTCATCGTGCCTAACGGGAGCGTGAAGCTGCTCAACGCGCTGCCCTTCGTGGTCGCCGATGTCCGCCGGGACTCACTTGCGCACGCCTGGCAGGCTTACCGCGACGGGTGGAAGGCGCAAGAGGTCCGCAGGTTCGTGAGCGCCTGCCGTTCGCGCCCCGCCCTGCTGGGCCACGCTAACGAGTGCTGGCCCCTCGAGGCGCCTCAACGGCCCTGCGGCAGCGTCTCGATGTAAGCGACGAGTTGCCAGATCTGCTCATCGCTCAGCATCGGCCACGGCGCCATGGCCGTTCGAGCGACTCCCTGACGGATCGCGAGGAAGGTGCGCCCGGCATTGCCCGCCTGCGACCACGGGGGAACCGTGAGGTCCGCCGGCGGGGGCACCATCCCCTCATGGCGCAGACCCTGACCGTCGCCGTTTGGACCGTGGCAGATCGCGCAGTCGCTCGCAAAGAGCTCCGCGCCGGCGCGCTCGGCCGGCGCGGATCCCAGTGTCCCCGCGGGCGCGCTCGGCGCCGCTCCGCTACATCCCGAAATGATGGGTGAGAGCGTGAATAGGCCGATCGTCAGCGGGAGCACGCGGTCGCGGAACGAGAGTAAATCCAAGCCGCTCCACTCCGAGGACGATACTCGCAACCAGCGCATCGAGGGCACGCTCGACGGCCGCAGTACGCGTGACCGACAAATCGATCGCACCGGGCACCACCCCGAGCAGCACTACCGAGGCCGGGTAGCGGCCGATGAGGCGTGCGACATCGAGCAGATCGGCCACGCCGACCTGATGCACCGAGAGACGCTCGCGCACCGCATCGATCACGTCAGTGCCGTCGAGCCGCACGAGGCTGCCGGGCGGGCCATCCGTCGCAACCGCATCGACCAGGATCACGTGCTCGGCTTGCGCGATCTCATCGAGCAGCGCGAGGCCGAGCGTCCCGCCTTCGACCAGCCGGACCCCGGGCGGAATCAGATAGTCGCGCTCGAGCCGGGCGAGCGCCGCAGCACCAATCCCGTCATCGCGCAGCAGCACATTACCGAGCCCCAGCACGAGGACGCCGCTGTGCCCTCCGCCCTGCGCGGTCTGGATCTCGGTCACGGCCGTCGGTCCTTGCGCCTCGGCAAGAACTTGAAGCCCGAGAGGATCGAGTCGAAGATGCCGAGGTGCTCGACGGTCGAGTACAACACCACGAAATAAATGTGCGCCACGGCGAAGATGAGGATCGCCCACATACCGATGTGATGGATCAGGCGCGCCATCTGCAGACCGTCGAAAAGCGGAATGAGAAAGACGAAAAGCCGCAGCGGTGAGCCCACGGACGCATAGACCGTGTAGAGCGCGAGGCCCGTCGCGATCATCACGAAGTAAACGGCGAAGATTGCCGCGTACGTGAGGCCGGCGAGGCCGTTGTGGCCCGCATAGTCTTCCGGCTCGCGGCCGAGAAAGGTATAGAAGCGCACCGACTTCCAGAAGCTTCTCCAGCGCTTGGCCGACACGGGGATGAGGTCCGACCAGCGCGCGTAACCGTTGCCGGCGAACGCCCAGTACACGCGCACGAGCACCGAGAGCGTGAATACGATCGAGGCGTACAAGTGCACGGTGCGCATCGTGCCCATGACGAAGTGCGTGCGCGCCTCTCCGGGCACGCTCACGTAAGGATTACCGATGTAGTACCCGGTCGCGGCCAGCACCAGGATCGAGAAGAAAAGCAGCCAGTGCACGAGCCGCACCGGCAGCTCCCAGACATAGATCCGCTCGAGACTCAGGCTCGGCCGGTCTCGCTCGGCCGGCACCGCGCTCATGCCGCCCTCACCCGCACGATCTCGCGCTTGCGCGCATCGACCACATGCACCCCGCAGGCCATGCAGGGATCGAAGGAATGCACGGTGCGCAGGATCTCGAGCGGCTGCTCGGGCTTGGCGACCGGCGTGCCCACGAGCGAGGCCTCGTACGGGCCCGGCTGTCCCTGCGCATCCCGCGGTCCGGCATTCCAGGTGCTCGGAACGACGCATTGATACTTCGCGATCTTACCGTTTCTGATGTGCACCCAGTGACCGAGGGACCCGCGCGGCGCCTCGTGAAAGCCCGCACCGGAGCACTCCTCCGGCCAGGTACTCGGATCCCATCGAGAGGTGTCCTGAATGCGGTAGTCGCGCCGGCCCATGTTCTCAGCGAGCGCCTCGACCCACAGCCCCATCGACTCGACCAGCACCTGCGCCTCGATCGCGCGCGCGGCGATGCGCCCAAGCGTCGACTGCAGCGCGCTCGGCGGGGCGTTGAGCTGCGCAAGCGCCTTGTCGATCAATTCCTTCGCGCGCGAGGGGCGACCGAGTGCGTAGGCGACGAGCATGCGCGCGAGCGGTCCCACCTGCATCGGCGCTCCGTCGTAGCGCGGTGACTTGAGCCAGGAGTACTTTTGATCGACGTGGAGCCGCTCGTAGGGCGGCTTCGGCCCGGTGTAGTGCGGGCGCGTCTCGCCCTGGAACGGATTCAGGCCCTTGTCATCGCCCACGGAATAGTCATACCAGGAATGGGTCACGTACTCGTCGATCTTCGACTGATCCACGCTGTCGATCTGCGAGAGGTTCTGGTCGTGGATGATGCCCGAGGGGATGTAGAGCTCGGGGTGCGAGCTGTCATCGAGCGGAAAGTCCCCGTACACCAGATAGTTGCGAATGCCGGGACCGATCGAGAACCACTCCTTGTAGAACGAGGCGATCGCGAGCACGTCCGGCACGTAGACCCGGGTGACGAAGTCGACGCCGTCGGCCACAAGGCTGCGCAGCGCCGCGATGGTGCCGAGATTGAGCGAGGACTGCGCGTCCGGATCGACCGGTGTGGCCATGCCGCCCACCAGGAAGCTCTGCAAGTGTGGGTTCTTGCCGCCGAGGATCGCGTGAATCTTGATGAAGCGGCGCTGCCATTCCAGGGCCTCGAGGTAATGCGCGAGCGCCATGAGGTTCGCTTCCGGCGGCAGACGGTAAGCCGAGTGGCCCCAGTAGGCATTGGCGAAGATGCCGAGCTGGCCACGCTCGACGAACGCCTTCACCCGCTCGCGCACGCCGGCGAAGTACTTCGCGCTCGAGAGCGGCCAGTCGGAGATCGACTGTGCGAGGCTCGCGGTCTTGGCGGGATCCGCGCTCAAGGCGCTCACCACGTCGACCCAGTCGAGGGCCTGAAGATGGTAGAAGTGAACGACATGGTCCTGCACGTTCTGTGCGGCAATGATCAGATTGCGTAGGACGCGGGCGTTTGGCGGCGGCGTCGCGCCGATGGCATGCTCCACGGCGCGGATCGAGGCGATCGCATGCACGGTGGTGCAGACCCCGCAGATGCGCTGCGCGAAGGCCCAAGCGTCGCGGGGGTCGCGACCCTCGAGAATGAGCTCGATGCCGCGGAACATCGTGCAGGATGACCAAGCTTGGGTCACCTGTCCGCCTTCGACCTCCGCCTCGATGCGCAGATGCCCCTCGATCCGCGTGATCGGGTCGACGACGACGTGAGTCATGGCTTCTCTTCCTTCTTCTCCTGTGCCTTCTCATCGAGCGTCGGGCGATGGCCGCGCCGATAGCGCACCACCTCGCTCACTCCGTGCACCACCGCCCCCGCGGCCACTACGCCGGTGAGCGTCAGGCCGACTGGATCGAGCGACTTGCCCATGTTGACGCCCGCCACATTCGGCAATCGCTCGTAGAACGGCGTCATCACGTCCCAGAAATTCGGCTCCGCGCACCCGATGCACGGATGCCCGCAGCCGATCGGCCAGTTGGTATGCCCGTTCCACTGCACGTTGGGACAGTTCTGGGAAGTTGCCGGACCCTTGCAGCCCATCTTGTAGAGGCAATGGCCGTGGCGGTGCGCCTCGTCGCCCCATTCCTCCACGTACTGCCCGGCATCGAAATGGGCGCGCCGCTCGCAGCCATCGTGGATCGACTTGCCGTAGGCGAACAGCGGCCGCCGGTACTGGTCGAGCGGCGGCCATTGCTTGAGCGTCAGGTAGTAGACGAGGAGCGCCGTGATGTTCTCGGCATTGGCCGGACAGGCGGACATGTGGATGAGGTTCTTGACGCCGGGCACGGCGTCGGCGACCGAGAGCGCGCGGGTCGGGTTGGGCCGGGCCGCCGGGATGCCGCCGAAGGTCGCGCAGGTGCCGACGGCGATCGTCGCCATGGCGCCGCCGCACACCTCGCGGGCGATGTCGATCGCCGCCCGGCCGCCGATCGTGCAGAAGCCGCTGTCCGAATCCGCAGGAATCGAGCCTTCGACGAGCGCGATGTACTCGCCTTTGTACTTGCGGACCGTCTCATCGAGCACGCCCTCCGCTTGGCTTCCGGCCGCAGCCATCAGCGTCTCGTGATAATTGAGCGAGATGGTATCGAGAATGAGATCGGCGACCGTAGGATGGCTCGCGCGCAGGAACGATTCGGTATTCCCCGCGCAGTCCTGGAACTCGAGCCACACGAGCACCGGGCGCTGATCACTTTCCACCGCCTTGGCGATCGCCGCGGATGCGGCCTTCGGCAGCCCGAGTACGGTGGCCATGCTGGTGCAAAAGGCGAGGAAGTCGCGCCGCGACACCCCCTGACGTTCCAGCTCCTGCATCAGTCTGCTGTGCATCATCTGAGCATCCCCCGGAGCGACGGTAAATCGTCAAAAAAGACGTTGCTCCGCGGCTCCCGACCCAGCAATACGCACAACCACGTACCCAAGACCGCCGCGGGGCCGCCGAGTGCGCCCCGGCCGGCCGCTCGAGCGCTGCATGCGTCGCTTCGAGCGGCCGATTCAGCCGTTACGACCACTCTGTGGCTTCACCGGCTCGAGCGTCGCGACGGATAAACTGAATGCGCCGCGCGCTGCGGGACCGGTGCACTCGAGGGGCCTCCCGGTTACGTGCAGGCTCGCAACCACAGACAGCAGCCGCTCGTTCGTCTGCTCGAGGAGCTCACAGTCATCGCGCGTGAGCGATTGCGGAGATCCGGGCGCGAGGAGCACCGTCTCGCGCACCACCCGTGCCTCGGCCCAACGGGCCTGCTGCGGACTGAGCGTTCGCAGCGTCAGAAAGCGCACCTCGAGCTGCGGCGAGCGACCGTCACCGCGCGTTCCGGGCTTGCAGTCGTACGGGGTGATGGAGACCGCGTCCCACGCGCCGGCCGCGCGCAGGATGTCACCGACTTTGTGCCACAGCGCATCGCAACTGTAGGCGTACGGAAGATTCCGGTAGGCAACCATCACGTCGTGCCCGATCCACGTCGCCGGAGTCCCGCGGCCCTGGGCGACCCCGAGCGGCTGCGTTGCGCGAGCGGGCACGACCGACGCGGAGGCGGGCTCCCGCACGGAGGCGGGGGTCGCCACCCTCGCGAACGCGTAGACGAGCGCCGCGATGGAGGCCGCCGCGGCGATGAGCGCGACCGCGGTCCGCAGTCGCATCGTGATTCGAATCATTTTGGCTGCCTCCGTTTCCGCCGAAGGCGGCGGATGCTCCGTACCGCGCCAATGACCCGAAGCGTATCCTCCGCGCCTTAAGAGACGCTTAAGACCGCGCGCGTGCACCTGCACCCGGAGAGGCACTCATGAACTATCTTGATCGCTTCCGCGTACCACCGGGCCGCACGTTAAAACTCGCCGACATCGACCCCTCGTTCAAGGATCAGCACAAGGATCGCGAGGCCGCCGCCGTAGAAATCGAGAAGTACCGCGAGCGACTCAGCGAGCTGCAGGAGATGCTCTACGTCGAGCGCAGGCGCTCGCTCCTCATCTGCCTACAGGCGCTCGACACCGGCGGCAAGGACGGCACGATCAATCATTTCCTGAGCGCCATGAACCCGCAGGGCTGTCGCGTCACGCAGTTTCGCCAACCCTCGGCGCAGGAGGCCGCACACGATTTTCTCTGGCGCATCCACCAGGCGACCCCGGCACGCGGCGAAGTCGCAATCTTCAACCGCTCGCATTACGAGGATGTGCTCACCGTGCGGGTCCACAATCTGGTGCCGAAGACAGTGTGGTCGCTACGGTACGACCACATCAATGCCTTCGAGCGCGCTCTGGTCGACAACGACACCCACGTGCTGAAGTTCTTCTTGTACATCTCGGCCGAGGAGCAGCTCGAGCGCTTCAAGGCGCGCCTCGACGATCCGACCAAGCAGTGGAAGATCAGCGAGGCGGACTACGCCGAGCGCAAGTGCTGGGACGCCTACGCGAAAGCGTACGAGGAAGCCCTCTCCCGCTGCAGCACCGAGCACGCGCCCTGGTTCGTGGTTCCGGCCAATCATAAGTGGTTCCGCAACCTCGCCGTCGCACGCATCGTCGTCGAGCACCTCGAGGGCCTCGGCCTCACCTATCCGAAGCCGAGCGTCGACATCGAGCGGATCCGCCGCGAGTACCACGCGGCCAAGAGCGCCCGACGGAATTAGCCGCTGCGTGCGCTTCACTATTGCGCAGGCGGGGGCTTCGAGGTGTCGAAGCGGTAGATCGCGCTGAGCGAGACGATGTTCACCCGGTACTGGTACGGCTGCTGCCCGAGCGTCAAGAGGTTCGGGACCGTATCGAATCCCACCCCGCCGAGCGCCCAATCGTTGGAATCGAAGCTCGCATATCCATAGCGCAGACGCAGCTTCAGGGCTTCCGTCCAGCGGTATGTCGCATCGACCGAGACCGAGTCGAGACCGCTGCGCAGATCGGGAAACGGCGCGGCCGCTGCGGACACGATCGTGGTGTCGGTGCCGCGCGTGCTCGCATGGACGTAGTCCGCGCCGAGCTGCCAGCGCTCCCCGAGGTTGAAATGGCCGCCGAGGCCGAGCGTCCAGAAATACTGTGCATCACTCACCTGCCACAGCGGTGCCTCGGGCAGATCGAGCATGCCGTTCTGCAATGCGGCGAGCCGCTGGTAGCCGCCGTCGAGATAGAGGTTGACCTTCTCGGTCGGGACCCACGTGAGCGTGCTCGAGAGCTGCCGATCGCGGCTTTCCTGCAGCCCGAGCTGCGACAGCCGATACGCATCGTCCGTCCACGTCCCCGCGAGCGACCAGCTCCACGCGGCGCTCAAGGTCCAGGAGCCGCTCACCGTGTAGAACTCCTCATCGCGCGGCGCGTAATCGTAGGCGCGCAACAGCGGATTCTCATCGGGCGGGAGCGCGGCGACATCGAAGGCCGAGGCATCCCGCCGGGCGCTGCCCCCCTTGAGGTCGAGGCTGAAGCGCTCGAGCGGCGTGAGCGTCACGTGGCCCCAGGCGCGCAAGTCATCGAGATTCGTGATCACTTGGCCCGGGGAGAAGTGGGTGTCGAGATACTGGCCGCCGAGACCTGCCCTGAGCCATCCGGAGAGCCAGTAATCCGCGCTCCCGTCGAGGCGGGTCCGGTCCTCCCCGTAACGGGGGGTGATGAACGTGCCCCCTGGCAGCTCGTCGGTGACGACGTAAGGAATGTCGAGCATCGGCGTGTGATCGTCGCGCCCGTCGTAGCTCGCGGTGCCGCGCAGATAGAGCCGACTCGCCGGTCGTGACGACAGCGCGAGTGCGTAATGAGAGAGGCGCACGTCGCCGTTCAACTCTCCCGGTGCGGGTACGGTCGCCCCGGGGAGCGTGCTCACCGGCAGAAAAGCTGCGCTCTGGCTCAAACGCCCGAGCGAGGCGCTGTAGCTGAGCGTCGTCGCCTCGAAGACGGGAAGTCGGAACTCGCCCGAGAGCGAGCCCTCCTGAGCGCTGTTGCCCGGAGGGAGCGCCATGCGTCCGGTGTCGGTCGCGACCAGGGAGGTGTAAGGATTCTGAAAGGTGAGCGAGTCGGTGTCGTCCTGGAACCAGGATCCGCGGTACGCGAGGTGCACGCTGCCGATGCGCCCCTCCCAGAGTGCGCCGGTCTCTATATCGTTCGTCACATAATCGATCGGCTCCGGCAGCTCGAGCGCATCGGTGAGAAAGCTCGCGCCGATGAGATCCGTACCTTCCTTCTCCTGGTGGCTCAACCTCACGTACATTGTCCAGCTCCGACCGGAGTAGAGCTTGCCGAGCAGCGACAAGGTGCGTCGGTCGAACTCGACGTTCACCGGGGAGAGGCTCTGGGCAAGCTGCGGCATCGCCGCCGTGGTGGCGCCGGGTGTGAAGCCCGACGGCAGCGTGAGCACGCCCGGTCCGCTCAGTCGAAACGGGGTCGCCGTCGCGTCGTAGAGATAAGTCGGTTGGCCCGCATAGCCCAACTGAAAGTCGTAGAGGCCTTCCTTTCCGAGATTGACGGAGGCATCCCGATCGGGAAGTCCGAGATCATCGAGCTGGTAGTCGAGGTATGTGCCGCCCTGGTCACGCCACGCGCCGCTCGCGCCGGCATCCGCATAGGCACCACTGTGATTGATGCCGGTGTAGCGCCCCGAGTATGCATCGGCGCCGTCCGCGTAGCTCACGCCCGCGTGCGCTTCACCCCTCGCACCCTGATAGAACGGGCATTGCGTGCACTTCCAGTTGCTCGTGTCCGGCGGCGGGGGCTGTGCGGGAGGATCGGCGGAGGCGAGCATGGAGGCGAGCGCGGCTGCGAGCGCTGCCGCGAACCGCGCGACGTGCACCGCACGGCCGGCATCGCCCGCGGTCGCCGCTCCCCTCCGTTGCCGCCGCTTGCTCATGAAGTTCGTCCTCGCGCGCGCCGGCTGCCGGCTAGCGCATGAGCGCGCGCCCCGAGGGATCGTTCGAGCCGTGGACCTGCGAGTGGCAGTTCAGGCACGCGCCACCGAGCAGGAACGCGCTCGGCGCCCCTCCGGCCAGTCCGAGCGGGGTGTTGGGCATCGAGGGGTGTCCCTCGGCCTCGTGACATTGCTGGCAGAGAAACGGGGCGCGGACTTTCAGCAGCCCCGGCTGCGAGCTGCCGTGGGGCGTGTGGCACAGGTCGCAGTCCTCCGTCACCGGCTGATGCTCCCACAAGAACGGCCCGCGAAACTCCGCGTGACAGGTGGTGCAGGTCTCCACGACGCTCGCCCGCACCAGGCTCGCGGGCGCCGTCGAGCCATGCGGCTCGTGACAGGACGTGCACGCCATCTTGCCCTCGCGCAACGGGTGCCGATACGGCTTCCACATGTCGGCCCGCTCGGCCTGGTGGCACTTGCCGCACACCTCCACTTGCGTGGCAACGTTGCGAACCGGGTCGTCGGCCTGGTGCACCTCGTGGCAGTCCACACAGCGCACTCCGTTTGCGGCGTGAGCGCTCGCACCCCAGTCGTGGGCTGCGTTGGTCTGATGGCAGGTGAGGCACATGGCGTTTTGTCGAGTGACCGGCGTGGCGGAACCGGCACCGAAGACCACGATGCCGGCAGGGTTCCGTCCATGAACCTTCACGTGTGCGGCGCCCGGCCCGTGGCAGGCCTCGCACTGCAGTCCGCCGTGGCCGAACGGTCCGCGCGGATCGTCCGGACGCGCATGCGCCGTGCGGAAGATCCCCATCACCTTATTGTCGATGCTGTGACAGAAAAGACAGGTATCGGCGCCCTGAGCGCTGTAGCCTGACACGGCCGGCGCGGGCGGGCCGCTTTGCGCGGCGGCGGGCGCCCCGTCGAAGAATGCGCCAAGCGCACACGCGACCAAGGCGACCGCAACGCGCGCGGAATGACCCATCGGCGGCGC
>Ga0335073_10000665_pt1 | contig 44790 bp, 31 predicted proteins | sample Lox_Sample_22_FD_207093 | JGI IMG/M metagenome (GOLD analysis project Ga0335073, IMG submission 207093) | Soil microbial communities from Loxahatchee National Wildlife Refuge, Florida, United States - Lox_Sample_2.2 | ecosystem: Environmental > Terrestrial > Soil > Wetlands | place: USA...
GGGCCGAGCCACGATTCCCGGAAATGGTTCGGGCATCCTGTCGGCTCGAGCTCGCCTGCGGGAAACCGATGTTTGTGACGGGCTGGCCGAGCATCCATCCTTTGTTTTCAATGAGATACGTCGTTTTCAGTCCGACATCGAGTGACGGGCTGCGGCGGGCCGCAGCGAAAAGAGGGCACCGCGCCATGGGCCCCCCAGGGCTACTGCCAACAGCGACAACTTCATCATCTCAGCCGTTCCTTTAGCTCAGGTTATTCAAATCGATGTGGGGATCGTAGACCTCGGTCGACTTGTTGATCTCTTCCCACGTCACATCATGCCCCGTGTATGCCGCCTCACGCGCCATCATACAGGTGATCGCCGTCTCAACGCCTTGCGCGGCCTGATTGTGGAAATTCCCGCTCGTGATGCTCTCCACGAACGCCAGCTTCTTGGCCGGATCAGCCTGCGCAAGATTAGAGACCGGCTTGCCCGTCGCTGGATCGATCACCGGATCGGGCTGCCATGGCTCGTCTCCCCAAATTCCGAGCGGCCCGCTGTATGGGGACTGCGACGTGCCCTTCGTGCCGAAAAACCGCTCGTTCATGTCCGACCAGCCCTTCGAGAACTGGGTCGAACTGAACGTCACGTCGATCCCGCCGGGATAGTAGTAAATCACGTTGTAATTGCCGTAGACGTCGCCATCCTCCGGCCGGGCGAGGCGACCACCGGTGGCGGATGCCTTCAGCGGGTGCGCTTGCAAAACCCAGTTGCAAACGTCGATCACGTGAATGTTTTGCTCGACGATAATGTCGCCCGAAAGCGTGCGGTCATATATCCAGTTGCGGAGGCGCCGCTCCGTTGGCGAGGCATTCGGCCACGCCGGCCGGCTGATGTATCCGCCGAAGTAATGCGCCTCGCCGCACGCAACTTCGCCGATCGCGCCGCTTTGGATTCTCTTTACTACCTCCACAAAAAGCGGGCACTCACGAATCTGGAATCCTACGTCGAGGCTCAGCTTTCCTTCCGCTCGCTTTCCGATCTCAAGCACTTTCTTCGCGCCCGGCACGTCGACTGCCACCGGCTTTTCGACGTAAACATGCTTGCCGGCGGCGACTACCGCGTCCAAATGCTGGACGTGATAATAGGGCGGCGTCGCAATTACGACGGCGTCGAGTTCCTTCGACGCGGCGATTTCCTGATACGCATTGGGCCCGACGAAAAGCTGCGACGGGTCGAGCGCCGGATAGCCCTTCGCCTGCTGCAACGTGTCGAAATGCGCCCGTGCCGTATCGAGTTGATCCTGAAACAGATCGGCGAGGGCCACGATCCGGGCGTTGGCGCTGTTCACAAACACGGTGGCGTCGTCCGTGCCGCGCCCGCCGCATCCAAGCAAGCCGATGCGCAGCGCAGAATTGGCCTCCGCTCCGCGCACGAGAGAGGGCTTGATCAGCATCGCTCCCGCCGTACCCGCCGCTACGCCAAGGAATCTGCGCCGATCGAGCTTCCCCGGAACATTCAGCGCGTCTTTCAACTGGTCAGCCATTTTCTCCTCCACGGGCGGCCACCGGGGCCGCCATACGCCCGACCCTGCTTGTACTCCCTTCCACGTGGGTTTGACAAGCTTGATTGACCGGTGGCAGCGTTGCGAGGCTGAGGAACCCGCGCCGTGATGATTACCGGAGGCGACGGGCCCGACGATATTTTTGCTTTCGTTTTTGTTCGCTTTTCACTGTTTCAGACCCCCTGTTTTACTATCGATTAGAAATTTTTATGTACCTGAAAATGCGCGACTTGCGGCGATTTCTAATCGTAAATACTATCGATTAGAAATTCGGGCTGTTTTCGGCGATTTTTGGACGACTCCTCTGCCGTGAATCAGGACTCGACGGCTCATTGTGGGTTGGTTGCGGGACGGTCCGCTCATTCTTAAGCTCCAGGCGCTAGTTTATCACACGTATACCCAAAAGTCAATACAAATCGGGGTACTAGAACCAGGGCAACGGCAAACCGGCGATTTTGGAAGCCGGGAAAGCGCCACGCCCCCAAAGGCTTGACAATTTGCGCCATAGGGTGATTCCCGCGCTGATTCCGGCGACTGCCCCCTAATCTTCCCCGCTTGTCTTGACGATTCCAAACGTAGGCGAGTACCGCCTCGCGGGGACGCGCAACTCATTCATGAACACGTACATACAAACCCAGTCCGAAGACGACAGGCAGTCCGAGAACCGCAGGGCAGCAACGCTTCGGGTGCTGCTGCTCGACGGAAACCTGACCGAAGCAGCGGACCTTCGCGCCAAAATGGCGGACGCGCGCCATGTAGCCTTCTCAGTGCGAACGGCTCATACCCTTTCGGAAGCCGTACAAATGCTTGATTCTCAAAGATTTGACGCAATTTTGTCTGACTCAAACACGCCCAGCGGCCAGGGCTTAGCCACTTTCGCGGAATTACGATCTGCGGCGCCTGAGACTCCGATCGTGGCGCTAACGACGGAATATCGCGAGGCGGAGGCTCTGGAATTGGTTCGGACCGGAGCCCAGGACTATGTGATGAAGAGCCGACTTAACTCAGCTGCGATCGAACGGATTCTGCTCTATTGCATCGAACGGCAACGAGTGATACGGCGAAGCGACGCCCAACACGCCGTGTCCCGCGTTTTGGCGGAGTCCGAGTCACTGGCTGCGGCAGAGCTTGCCATTCTCCGCGTGCTTTGCGAAACCTGCGGCTGCGACCGGGGCCAATTCTGGCAATTCGATCCATGGTCCGGTGATTTGGCACTCGCACGGACGTGGACCCGGCCCGGGAGCGTTGCCGACACCAACTTCGAAAGGCAACGCCTTGGCCTTGGCGAGGGACTGCCGGGCATGGCTTGGGGACACGGCGAACCTGAATGGCTGGAAAATCTCGCCGAACACGAGCAGGTGCCGCAGTGCAAACTAGCCGCCAACCGCGGCCTGCAGAGCGCGCTAGCGTTCCCCATAAAGCTATCCGGCGATGCCCTGGGAGTGATCGAGCTTCTGAGCCGCGGGACGATTGAAACCGACGAAGAAATCCTGCTTCTGCTTATGAATGCGGGCGCGCAGTTCGGCCAGTTCATGGCGCGAAAGCTGGCCGAAAAGGAGCGCGAGCATTTGACCAGGGAGCGTCTGCTGATTCTCGACTGCGCCGCCGAGGGCATCTACGGAGTTGATTTGAACGGATGCATCACGTTCATGAACCGGGCGGCGGCGGCGATGCTGCAATGCACTCCCCTGGAAGCCACGGGAAAGAACTCGCACGAAATCTTCTGCCGCCCAGAGGGCGAGAAAAGCTCTCATTCCGCGGACCAGTGCCCTATCGCGCGCACTCTGGCGACCCGGCAAGGAAACCGCGCCGTGCCGAACGATCTACGGCGGACGAACGACACGCGCTTCGAGGCGGAATTTTCCGTTTTCCCGCTGGTCGAGGCGGGAGAGATGAAGGGTGCGGTCATCTGTTTTAACGACGTGACCGACCGCAAGCGCATGGAAGTGGAACTGCGCCACTCGCAGAAACTGGAGGCTGTGGGGGCCCTGGCGGCGGGCATCGCACATGAGATCAACACGCCCATTCAATTCGTGGGGGACAATACCCGCTTCTTACAGGATGCATTTCGCGACGTGAGCAAGCTGGTGAAAACCTACGGCGAGCTCTGCGAGGCGATGGCGAACGGGAAAGCCGCGGAGGACGCGCAAACGCAAATTGCCGACGCGCGAAAAAAGGCCGATTGGGACTACCTGGAGAAGGAGATTCCGAAAGCTCTAGAACAAGCCCTGGATGGGGTGAACCGCGTGGCCACGATCGTACGCGGAATGAAAGAGTTCTCGCACGTCGACCGGAGCCCGAACAAGGCCGCCGCCGATTTGAACAAAGCTTTGGAGAGCACGCTGATTGTGGCGCGCAATGAACTGAAGTACGTGGCGGACGTCGAAGTGCATTTTGGGGAGATCCCGCCCGTCTTCTGCCATCTCGGCGACATGAATCAGGTGTTTCTCAACCTGCTGATCAACGCCGCACACGCCATCGCCGACGCGGTGAAGGGCACGCAGAAGAAAGGACGGATCGGAGTGAAAACCACACAAGAGGGCGACCGGGTGGAAGTGGCGATTTCGGATACAGGCACGGGCATTCCCGAGGGCGTGCGGGACAAAATCTTTGACCCATTCTTCACGACAAAAGAAGTGGGGAAAGGGACAGGGCAAGGGCTCGCGCTCGCGCGCGCCATCGTGGTGGAAAAGCACGGAGGTACGCTCACTTTCGAGACTGAAGTCGGAAAAGGAACCACCTTTTACATTCGCCTACCTCTCGGGGAGTCGACGGAAAGTCAAGGTGACGCAACGTCATGAAACGGATCCTCTTCGTAGATGATGAGCCGAAAATATTGGAAGGCTTGCAGCGGATGCTCCGTCCGCAGCGCAATGAATGGGAGATGTCATTCGCACCCGGCGGCGAAGCAGCGCTGGCAATGCTGGAGGCGGAGACCTTTGACGTGATCGTCTCCGATATGCGCATGCCAGGAGTGGACGGCGCAGCGCTGCTCGAGGCCGTGCGCGAAAAATACCCCGGAATGCTGCGCGTGATCCTCTCGGGCTATACGGAGCTTGAAGCGTCGTTCCGGGCAGTCCCGGTGGCGCATCAATTCCTGCTGAAGCCGTGCGACCCGGACGCGCTGCGAATCGCCATCGAGCGGGCAACGAGCCTCTTGCAGGCGCTGAACAGCAAAATGCTGACAGGCCTTGTGGGCTCGCTGCAAGACTTGCCTTCCGTGCCGCGGGCATTCGCCGAGTTGCGCAACGCGCTTTCCGACCCGGAAACCTCGCTCGACCGCATCGTCAAAATCGTGGAACAGGACGTGGCAATCACGGCAAAGGTGCTGCAGCTGGTGAATTCGGCATTTTTCGGGGTCACGCGGGAAGTCTCAGACATCCGCACGGCCGTGAGCTATCTAGGCATCAGCATCCTGCAGAACCTGGTTCTTTCGCTCGAAGCCTTCCGCTGCTTTCAGCCGAATAAATCGATCCCCGGGTTCTCACTGGAGCAGTTCCACGAGCATTCGCAGCTCGCCGCAAAAATCGCCGGGGCCGGTCCGGGGAAGACGAAGGCGGGAGGAGTTGCCGTCGGCGCCGCGTTGCTGCACGACATCGGCAAGCTGGTGATCGCCGAGAGAGCCCCGGAGCACTTCGCGCGTGCGATAAAGGGCGCAAGACAGGAAAAGCGGCCGCTCTACGCAATCGAGGAGCAACTGATCGGGGTGTCGCATGCGGAGGTGGGAGCATACCTCCTCAGCTTGTGGGGGCTTCCCTATCCTCTGGTGGAGGCCGTCGCTCACCATCATCATCCGAGCCGCGTTCCCCACGACAAGCTGGGTGTAGTCCCGATTGTGTATCTTTCGAACCTGCTGGCGCACGAGGCGGAAAATGGGGGGGCCATTGCGCCGGAACTCGTGGCAGAAGAAATCGATGCGGAAGTGGTGGCGGAAGCAGGGCTGGCGATGCAGCTAGAAGAGTGGCGCGACAAGCTGGACGAGCTGGGCGAACAGAGCACGGCACGGGCAAAGGGGCAATGATCCATGTCGCTTGAACGGCCCCGCATTCTCTGCATCGACGACGAGAAGAACGTTCTTGAAGGGCTGACGCGAACCTTGCGAAGCCTTTACGACGTGGAAACCGCGATAGGCGGCATGCAGGGAATCGAAGCGCTGAAGACGAAGGGTCCGTTCGTGATCGTTATGTCCGACCTGCGCATGCCCCAGATGAACGGCGTGCAATTTCTGAGGCAAGCCCGGCAAATCGCTCCGGACAGCGTTCGCGTGCTGCTAACGGGACAGGGCGACATGGAAGCGGCGATCGGCGCGGTGAATGACGGCAACATCTTCCGTTTCCTTACGAAGCCCTGCCCGACAGAAATCCTGGTTGGAGCGCTGGCTGCAAGCGCGGAACAATACCGGCTGGTTACTTCCGAGCGCGTGCTGCTGGAACAAACGCTGCGCGGCAGCATCGAGGCGCTCACGGAAATCCTGGCGTTGGCAAACCCGACTGCGTTCGGCCGGGCGACGCGCGTGAAGCAAATGATCGTGAAGATGATGGACCACTTCGAGGTGTCAGAACGCTGGCCGGTGGAAGTGGCGACGATGCTCTCGCAAGTGGGTTACGTGACCCTGCCAGCGAAAACGCAGGAGAAAGTTTACAAGGGAGAGTCTCTCGGCGAAGAGGAGCAGCGGATGCTCGAGCGAATTCCGCACGTACTGGAACAACTGCTGGCGCGCATCCCGCGGCTCGACGCCGTGCGAGAAATTCTGCGTTTTCACATGCGGCCCTATAACAGCGACGGCAAATCGCGCGACCACATCTCCGGTATAAGCATTCCCTGGGGAGCGCGCGCCCTGAAGCTCGCTCTCGATTTCGACGTTCTCGAATCGGAGCACGAAAGCCATCCCTTCGATACGCTGCGCAGCCGAAACGGCTGCTACGACCCAATCCTTTTAGAGGCCTTCGCAAAGCTGCAAGGCGGCGGTAAGCAAGAGATCTTGATACACGAGCTGAAACTTCGACAGATCGAGGTGGGAATGGTGTTCGGCGAGGACGTGCGGTCGTCGAAAGGCTTGCTGCTGATCGCGCGCGGCCAACAGGTGACGCCGGGCCTGAAAGAACGAGTGCGGAACTTCTCGGCGGAATTGGGCATCCGGGAACCAATCCGCATGATCGTGAAACCGGGCAAACTCGAGGCCGAGCCCGAAACGGCAGAGGTGGCAAAGGGATGAATTGCTAAGCGGCGGGACGGGGCTGATTGCGCGTGAGCCGCCAAAATGCGAAAAGAAATATCGCGGTCAATAGCGAGATCAAGCCACCGAGCGTCCGGTCCCAGGTACGGCGAAAGCGGAGATCGATCTGGTGCTTGCCCGCAGTGAGCGGGAGTACCATTTGCCCTGTATCAGGCTCGTAACCCGGCTGGATTTTCGCGCCGTCGACGCGCACGTCCCATGCAGGGTAATTGAGGAGGCGAAGATCGATCGAAATATCCTGCGTGGCGTTCACCGCGAAATCCCTTTTTTCAGCCGACCAATGCTGGTAGTTGACCGAGACATCTTTCGCAGGCACCACGTCGCCTGAATCGGGGTCTTCCTCCTCGACGCGCGGTGTTTCGGGAGGAATCGGCAAATCCTTGTCGTCGGTTTGCGGGGCGCCCGGCAAATCCCAATGCACGCTGCCCAGGGGCGTGTATTCGTCCATGCCGTCGAAGCCGTGCCCGACCTGAATCTCCTGGGCGATATAGGCAGTGTCCTGATCGTCCCACCAGGCATCTTTGACGATGAGGGTCGCCACGGTGGCGATCCCGGCGATCGCGACGAACGCAACGAGGGCAAATCCCCAGCGGCGGCGAAAACTCTCGGCTGCGCCGCCGACGAAGACGGCCAGGGGAATCGCCAGAACGTCCAGCCAACGCCAAGGAAACTGCACGTACCAGAGCTTGGGCAAGAGCTTCCAGAGAAACAGGCTGGCGGGCAGCATCACAAACGCAGATGAAACGGCCGCCCCGACCAGCACCCACCAGAGCACTCGCTGCGTGCGAAAACGGCGGGCAAACAAGACGCCCGCGGCCAGGGTGGCGGCAATCATCGCCACGGCTACGCGCGAGACCCGTGTATTGAATTGCACGAACCCGAGTTCGTTGTTGCGGGCAAACAAAAAATTGTGCGAAGGCTGCAGGCTGGTGGTCAGCGCACCCGCAATTTGGACCCAACGCTGCTCGTAAGCGGCGGGAACAATATAAAACGCGGCAAGCGCGAAACCGCAGCCGAGGGCGAACAATCCCCAGGTGAAGCCGCGCGCTTTGCGTTCTAAAAAAGCCGTGATGCCCATGGCGAGGATGACAGAATAGGTGGCCATCACGCCTGCCGGAGCGTTGCACAACCAGATCGCAGAGAAGACAAGCGCGAGAGTGGGAATGTAGGGCCTCTCGCCACGCGCAACGTGAAGGCCGGCCCAGAAAAGGAGAGGAAAGAGCGCCGCGGCCAAGAGTTCGGCAAAATCGCTGCGGTAATAGAGAGTAACCAAATGGTAGGGATCGGCTGCAAAGATCATCGAGGCGAGAATGGCCGCCGGGCCGCTGAGCCATTCGCGCGCGAACACCCACATCGACATTCCGGCGACTACCAGCGAAATCCAGATCATCGCGCCCGGCACCAACTTCCAGGGCAGCAGCAAGCCAAGGATCGCGCCGGTGATCCACGAAATCGGCGGATAAAATATGAAACGCGGCTCGCCGTAGCCCCAGTTCGCCCACTCAGCCCAACGCGGAAAGATAATTCCCTGGTGCCATTGGCGTGCGGCTTCCATCCACGAGCTGATATGGAACTGAATGTCGTGTCCGCTGGGATTACCGAGAAAAAAGAAGGGGAAGATCACGGCCGTGGCTGCAAGCATTACGAAAAGCAGCGTAGACCAGGGCGATGGTTCAGCCGCTGCCGGGGAAGTGACTTGGTCACGCGCCGATTCAGGCGCTTCGGTCGTCGGAAGGTCCGCTGTACTGCGCGTTTTCATCGAGTTCGAGAATACAAAACTGACGGTGCAAAGGCTATAAGGTCCGCTGCTATCGAAACAATCTGCATTCGCCGATGCGACCGCAACCGCCGCGCCTGATAAACTGCCTATTCGTGCCGGAGACAAAGAGTTGATCACAAAAGAAGACGAGAGGCTCGCGGCAGCTGCGGAACGGGCCGTGCACTGGAAGCGCTGGGGACCCTATCTTTCGGAAAGACAATGGGGCACTGTGCGCGAGGATTACAGCCCCAACGGCGACGCGTGGAATTATCTGCCGCACGATCACGCGCGCTCACGGGCCTACCGGTGGGGTGAAGACGGGATCGGAGGGATCTGCGATCGTCACCAGCATATTTGCCTCGCGTTCGCATTTTGGAACGAGAAGGATCCAATCCTCAAAGAGCGGCTTTTCGGGCTGACAAACCGCGAGGGCAATCACGGCGAAGACGTCAAGGAGTACTACTTCTATCTCGAAGCCACGCCGACGAGCGCCTATCTGAAGTTCCTGTATAAGTATTCGCAAGCGGCGTATCCGTACGATCAGCTTGTGGCTGAAAACGGCAGGCGCGATCGCACTCAGCCTGAATACGAACTGATCGATACGGGGATCTTTGACGAAAACCGCTACTTCGATATTTTCATCGAGTATGCAAAAGCGGAGTCCGAGGATATTCTCGTCCGGCTGACGGCCTGGAACCGCGGACCTGATCCGGCGAAGCTGCATGCGCTGCCCACGCTGTGGTTCCGAAACCGATGGGCGTGGGGAGATCCTTACGACAAGCCAGTGGCGGCCCGAATCGATGGGCCGCGCGGCATCGGCATCATCGAAGCGACGGAATATCACTACATGAAGCGCTGGCTGCTCGCCGAGGGCAATCCGGAGCTTCTCTTCACCGAAAACGAGACAAACGTGGAGCGGCTTTTCGGCCTGAAGAATGAGATTCCGTACGTCAAAGATGCGTTCCATCGCTATATCGTCAACGGCGAGTGCGAGGCGGTGAACCCCGCCCTCTGCGGGACCAAGACAGCGGCGCATTACCTGCTGGAAATTCCGGCGGGCGAAAGCCGCACGATTCGTCTGCGGTTTGCGAACCACAATCCTGCGGCGGGCGCCGGCAGCGCCGAAAGTGTCTTCGGCGCGTATTTCGACGAAGTGTTCGCGGCGCGCATGAAAGAGGCGGAGGAATTCTATGCGCAGCGCTCCGGGGGGATTCTGAGTCTTGACGCACAGTGCGTGCAGCGCCAGGCGTTTGCCGGCCTGCTGTGGGGCAAACAGGCCTACCACTACGAAGTAAGGCGGTGGCTCGACGGCGACCCCACGCAACCTCCGCCCTCGCCCGCGCGGCGACTGGGCCGCAACAGGGAATGGACGACGCTCTACAACGCGGACGTGATTTCGATGCCGGATAAGTGGGAGTACCCGTGGTATGCGGCATGGGACCTGGCATTCCACTGCGTGGCCATGGCTCTGATCGATCCCGACTTCGCGAAAGATCAGCTCGCGCTTTTCCTGCGCGAGTGGTACATGCACCCCAATGGGCAGCTGCCGGCGTACGAATGGAATTTTTCAGACGTGAATCCGCCTGTACACGCGTGGGCGGCGTGGCGCGTTTACAAAATCGCGGCGCGCGTGCAGGGCGAGCCGGATCGAATTTTCCTCGAGCGCGTCTTCCACAAGTTGCTGCTGAATTTCACGTGGTGGGTGAACCGGAAGGACATCGAAGGCAAAAACGTTTTTCAGGGCGGCTTCCTAGGACTCGATAATATCGGCGTTTTCGACCGTTCCGTTCCGCTCGGCCCCGGCAATTTCATCGAACAGTCCGACGGTACGAGCTGGATGGCCATGTATTGCCTGGATATGCTGGGCATGGCTATCGAGCTCGCGCGATATGACCAGGCCTATGAAGATGTGGCCAGCAAATTTTTCGAGCATTTCGTTTACATTTCCCGCGCGATGAATGATATGGGCGGCGAAGGCATCGGGCTGTGGGACGAACGGGACGGGTTTTACTACGACGTGCTCCACATGGGTGAGACCACTCACATCCCCATGAAGGTTCGTTCGATGGTGGGACTCATTCCTCTGTTCGCCGTCAGCACGTTCGAGCCTGAGGATTATTTACGTTTGGATGGCTTCCGCAAACGAATGCAATGGTTTCTCGAGCACAATAAAGATGTGGCGGAACACGTCGATATGAGCCGCAAGTCAGACCGCGGCGCGCGCCTGCTGCTGACCATCGCCAATCGCAAAAAGCTCGAGCGCATATACCGGTATGTTTTCGACGAGGACGAATTCCTTTCGCCGCATGGTCTGCGCGCGCTTTCCAAATTTCACAAAGAGCACCCATACAAACTGGAAGTCGACGGCCGCACGCATACCGTGGACTACGAGCCAGCGGAGTCCTCGACGAGTTTGTTCGGAGGAAATTCCAATTGGCGTGGCCCGGTGTGGTTCCCCTTGAATTTTCTGCTGATTGAATCGTTGCAGCGAGTTCACTATTACTACGGGGACGATTTTCAGGTGGAATGTCCGGCGCGGTCCGGCCGGCAGATGTCGCTTTGGAGCGCAGCGAGCGAAGTTTCGCGGCGGCTCACACGCATTTTCCTGCGGCTCGACGGCAAACGGGCGGTTTACGGCAGCACCGCGCTTTTTCAGGATGATCCCTATTGGCGGGATTTGATTCTCTTTTACGAATACTTCCACGGGGAAACGGGAGCGGGGCTGGGCGCGAGCCACCAAACGGGATGGACGGCGCTGGTGGCAAAACTAATCGAGCAGAGCGGCGAATAGATTTCGCTTTTTGTTCGCCACAGATATAGAATAGGCCGGGGAAACCGGCATGGCATCCCAGGGCATGGCACCAACGGAGCAGTCAGCGGAAAGCATTCCGCTCAATCCCGAACAGCGCGCAGCCGTCGAACACGGCGACGGCCCACTGCTGGTGGTTGCCGGCGCCGGCACGGGAAAAACGCGCGTCATCATCGAGCGCATCCGCCACCTGCTCGAATCCGATCCGGGGCTTTCCGGCGAAAACATCCTGGGACTCACGTTTACAGATAAAGCCGCGGGCGAAATGAAACACCGGATCCTGAAAGTGGCGGGGGAACGCGCCAAGGACGTCTGCCTAAGTACTTTTCACAGCTTCTGCATCGAGAGGATTCTGCAGACCGAAGACGAACAGATCCAGGCGCTAGACGAAATCGATCATGGCATCCTGCTTCGCCGGCGTATCGCGGAGCTGGGGCTTAACCGATTCAAACGCCTTGCCGAGCCAGCACAATTCCTGAAAGATTTCGTGAAGTTTTTCTCGCGATGCCAGGATGAACTCGTCACGCCGGATGACTATCAGTGTTACGTGGACGAACTGCGAAGCAAATACTTGCGGCAGCGCCCGTCGATGGAGGACGACGAACGGGCGATTGCCGAAGAGGAGCTCGCCAAGCAGGACGAAATCGCGCGTGCCTATCGCGTAAGCGAACGGCTTCTGCGCGAGCGCAGGCTGGTGACCTTCGGCGCTCAATTGATGCAGGCTGTGGAACGGCTTCGTTCAGACGAAGGGCTGCTGGAGCGTATGCGCGCGCAATACAAGCACATTCTCGTGGATGAATTTCAGGACACGAACGTGGCGCAACTGGAATTGCTGTGGCTTCTGGCGGGAGACCGGCGGAACATCGTCGCCGTGGGAGACGACGATCAGGCGATCTATCGGTTTCGCGGCGCTTCTTTCGGCAGTTTTACGATCTTTTTGGAGCGGTTTTGCGGGTTGCGCGGGGCCGCGGCGGCTGGGGCAGCCAGGAGATTTCTCGTCTCGCTTTCGCGGAACTATCGCTCGACGCAACGTATTCTCCGCGTGGCAGGAGAGGTGATCAGGCAAAACGAGCGATCGAGTTTGCTGCCGGACAAGAATCTCACCACCGAGAAAGCGGAAGGCGACAAAGTGCGAGTGGTGGAATTTGCGCGCCCTGAGGAAGAAGCGCACTGGGTCGCATCAGAAATAGATCGCCTGCATGATGCGGGCGCCGCGTGGAAGTCATTTGCCGTTCTCTACCGCAACCACACGCATCGGGAGCATCTGCTGGCGGCGCTGCGGCGCAGACGCATTCCTTTTGAGATTCGCAGGTTTTCGATTCTTTCGAGTACCCTGGTTCGGGACCTGCTCGCGTATCTGCGCGTAATCGGCAATCCGGGCGATAACGTCGCTTGTGCGCGAATTCTCGCCGCCCCTTATTGGGGCCTACAACCACGCGATCTGGTGAGGCTGACGGAGCGGGCGGATAGAAATAAGAGACGTTCGCTCTGCGACGAAATCGAAGCCGCCAAGGATGAGCCTCCTTTCAATCGCGAAGGCGTCCGTTTGTCTGAACTTGTCGCCTTGCTAAGCCAAATGCGCCAGGCCGCGCGGCGGCTCAGCACACGGGAGCTGCTCGACGCGTTGATCGAGCGTCTGGAGGTATCGCCACTGCCGTCGGACGCCGATCAGCAATATCTGGAGCGGCTGGTTGAGTTCGTGAAAGAGTGGGAACGCAAGAGCGAAGGGAAAAAGCTGCGCGACTTTCTCGAATACTGGAACTATTTCCAGGAACTGGGCGGAGACATTTGCCTGGGCGAGGAGTCGTCCGACGACGCTGTGCAGCTGATGACGGTCCACGCGGCGAAAGGCCTCGAATTCCCGCGCGTCTTCATTTTGCGGCTCGCCAAAGGCGATTTCCCTGTCCGTTCGCATGAGCCGGTCTTCGAATTTCCAGCAGACCTGATGAAGGAGGAAAAGCCGCGCGGCGATTTTCACATTCAGGAAGAGCGCCGGCTCTTTTACGTTGCCCTGACAAGGGCGCGCCAGCAGTTGACTCTTTCGACGATCGTGAACAAACGCAAAAAGGAATCGCCTTTCCTCGAAGATTTTCTTCAGAACCCCAAAATCCAGAAATTCGACGCCCTGCAATCCACGCCGCGCGTGGAGGTGCCTGCAATCGAAGAATTGGCTGAGCCGGCCGCGAATCCCACGGAACCGGCGCGCCTGTTCGGTTCGATTCCCGGATCGGCACAATCCACTACGGGCGCATATTCGCGTGCCGCACTGTGGGCCAAGGCCTATCACCCGCCACGGCCCGAACCGCTGCAGCTGAGCGCCTCTGCGATCAACGAATACACCGAATGTCCGATGAAGTATCAGTTTCGCCGTTCGTGGGGAGTTCGAGGCGGGCCGCACGCTCAGATGACCTTCGGCGTAGTGATGCACACAACGATCCGGGACTTCGCCGAGCAGATGCACGAGAGAAAGCGCGTCCCGCTCGACGACGTGCTCGCCGCCTACGATCGCGAGTGGTATTCAGCCGGATTCACCGACGATTATCACGAGCAGGAATACCGCAAAGAGGGGCGCCGACAGCTTGAGGAGTTCCATAAAAAGTATTCGGACGCGCCGCCGGACGTGATGTGTCTGGAAAAACCGTTTGAGCTTCCGCTCGAAAATGACGTTGTGATCACCGGCCGGATCGACCAGATCAATCGCATCAGCGGGAAGGGAGTCGAAATCATTGATTACAAGACCGGGAGGCCAAAAGACCAGAAGAAGGCGGAGCAGGACTTCCAGCTGAGCGTGTATGCGCTGGCCGCGAAGGAGGTTCTCGATCTCGAGCCTGAGCGACTAATTCTTTACAATCTGATGACGAATGAGCCGATTGTGACTTCCCGCGACGCGAAAGCGCTGGCTGCGACGAAGGCCACAATCGCCGACGTGGCCCGCCAAATCCGTGCCGGGGAATTTCCGGTGAAGCCAGGGTTCGGATGCCGACACTGCGACTACAAGCCCATTTGTCCAGCGCACGAACAGCTGATTCCGATTCGCCCGGCGACGCGCCAACCGTAAGGCGGAGCGATTCAAGCGCGGTCCGCGATCTCGGTCTCCATCCGCTGGAAAAATGCCAGCCCGCCGATAAATATCAACAGAACAATAGCGGACGAAACGGCAAACAACACTCCCGGCGCCGCTCCGCGCCCTGCAAGCGACCACCGGAAACCTTCGATCACACCCGCCATCGGATTCAGGCCGTAGAGCCAGCGCCATTTGGCGGGCACCATCGAACTTGAATACACAACCGGCGAGGCAAACATCCAAAATTGCACGAGGAAGGGCAGAATGTGCCCCACGTCGCGATAGAGCGCATTCAAGGCCGAAAGCCACAGCCCCACGCCTAGCGCCGTCAGCATCGCCAGCAACAGAAACGCAGGAAACCAAATCACATGCCACGTCGGGGCGATGTGGTACCACGCCAGCAGCAGTGCAAACATCACAAACGAAATCGCGAAATCCACGAGGCCGGTGCAAACGGAAAAGAGCGGCAAAGTGAGCCGCGGGAAATAGACTTTTGTCAGAATGTGCTGATTGCTTACCACGATATTGCTCGCGCTCTGCAAAGCCGTGGCGAAATACGTCCACGGCAGCAGCGCCGCGTAATAGAACACGGCGTACGGCAATCCCTCCGAAGGTATATGCGCCAGCTTGCCGAACACAGCCGTGAACAAAAGCATCGTCGCGAGCGGCTGGATCACGGCCCAGGAGGCGCCAATCGCCGTCTGCTTATAACGAACCTTGATATCGCGCCAAACGAAAAAGTAGATCAACTCGCGGTATTCCCACAACTCCGCAAGCGGGAGCGCCCACCAGCCACGCGCCGGCGCAATGCGGAGCACGGGCGTTTGCGGCGCATTCAGAGCCGATTCGGGCGCGACGGCGCTCAACTCGCTCACGGCAGGTCCCTCGATTCGCTCAGTTTCAACTGCTTCACATCTTCCTGCTCGATGCGTTTCATTAACCCGCTCCGCCGCGTGAGGTAATCCTTCATCAGCCCCGCGGCCATCTCGGGCACCACCGCAACTTCATTGTAAGCCGCCTGGCGAAACGAAATCGGGCCGCGCGGAGGAATGAGGTGCATGCCCCACTGAAACATCAACCCGAAATTCATAAATGCGAGGACAGCCGTCGCGATGCCGGCCGTCCACGCCGCGCGCGGCGCCTCCAGCACCGCCGCGAGCCAATCGACGAGGCCGGCCAAGCCGATCACGAATATCGGCGTCAACGACACGAAAAACCGGTTCCCGAAGGACGAGATGCCATCCCAATCCTGATAACAGCCAATGACGTAAACATAAAGCATGAAAACTGCCAGCAAAGCCAGTGCGAGCTTCGGGTCACGCCGTGCAAACAACACTAATCCGATGAGGCTGAGAATCAAGACGGGAGTCCAGGAGAGAAACCCGTGGTCCGCTGAAAAGGCCACCTTCAGAAACGCGGGGGAGTTCCAGAACCAGCGTTCCGTATATCCAAAATCGAAAAAGCCTCCGTAAATGATCTTTTTGGTGATGAGCGTCGGCAAAAAAGCCACGATCAACGCGGCCGAGAACACGGCGTCACGCGCAAGCATGCGCCCTGCGAGGGCCGCGGCTTTCTCCCCGAATGCCACGCAGTATGCCGAAATCGATTCCCGCATTGGCAACGCTAGCAGCACGGCATTGATGTAATAAACGTCCATCATCAACCCCGCGATAAGGCCCAGGATCAGCCACTGCCGGGCGGTCCGACCGCCCAGCGTGCGCAGCCAGTACCAGAGGAAGAGCGCCACCATGAACGCGGACTGCGCATGCGACCAAGACGGATTGAAATACATGTAGACGGGCAGCGAACTGCCGAACCAAATCGCGAGCGCCGCGATGAACGCCCAGGGCTCGGCCACAAACCTTCGCGCGATGCGGAAGGAAATCCAGACAGCAGCAAATCCATAGAGAGCCGTTGCAAGCGCCATCGCGATCAGATACGGGCGCGAAAACCCGTTGGCGGCGATGTGCGCGCCAAAAGCGTCCGCGGCCTTCACGAATCCGTGCGCCACAAGCAAAAATGGCGCCCAGAGAATGGCCGGTCCCACAGCGAAGTGATTGTTCAGGTGGCCGGTCGGCGTGAATTGGCCAGGATCGATCGATTTCCCGGTTCCGTTTACGTCGAGCCGCGACATTTGAAAGCTCGTGTTTGCGTGCATCCAATCGTTGCGAAAATCCAGGCTGTGCTCGATGAGTGGCGCGCGGGCAAACGCGTAATAGCCCACGCCATCACCACGCACCCAGGGATTCACGAAAGGCAGCGTGAACAGGAAGAGCAGAATCAGGATCGCTTCGTATTTGCTCAGCTTCTGCACGGATGCGTGTCCATCGCCTTTTCTAAACGAGCTGGCCCGGCGTTTGAGAATCCTTCCTCAAAACGGCTATCAGCGAGAGAGGCGGGAGCGGCAACCACGGATCGATCCTACGGAAGAGGGGCGTGAGAATATTCAGCATTCGGATCTGGACGCGGCCAAAGGTCGTCCGCTGCAACACCTTTGCGTTGAGCCACCAGGCGGGCACGCCCGGGCGGTTAAATCTCACGATGCTCTCGACTCGAAACCCAGCCTCTTTCGCCACAGCGGTTAATTGCTCCGTGGTGTAACGCCGGCAGTGCCCCAGAACTTCGTCGAGCGTGCCAAATAGCCCGGGGCCGTACGGCACGAGCACGACAGCGCACCCATCCGGTTCGAGCACGCCCCAAATATTGCGCAGCGCGCCCACATCATCAGGCACATGCTCGATCACGTTGAGGCAAACGACTGAATCGAATCCCTGCCCTTGGGGATACGTCTCAAATTTCTCCGCGTCCGTATATCCGACCCGCATGTAGGGACGAGTGGGCCGCAAGGTTAGAAGATATTCCAGATAATGGGAGTTCACATCGGTCGCCCAATAAATCGAGCGCGGCATGAAGTGCAAAGACATGTTTCCGCGGCCCGCGCCAATTTCGAGCACGCGATCGCCCAGATGAGGCGCCACGATATCCGCCATCCAGCGGTTGAATCGCGGCGCGCGGTTCATCCGTTCGAGGATCTCGCCGCCGCGCTCGTCCGTCTTGTAAATGCGGTCGGAAAAGGCGTAGTGCGCAATGGCCCAAAGAGCACGCACTCCGTCTTTCCAGCCAATCTTCTTGCCCTCCGCGTAGGTGCGACCTGAATAGCTGATCGGGACCTCGAAGATCCGACTGCCGCGCTTGGCCAGCTTGATGGCGAGTTCCGGCTCCACGTCAAAAGTCGCGCTTTCCAGGGGAATGCTCTTCAGCAGGTCGGTGCGAACCATTTTGTAGCAGGTTTCCATGTCCGTGAGGTTCAGATCGCAGACAAGGTCACACAGAAAGGTAAGGAACTTGTTGCCGAGCGCGTGCCGGAAAAACAAGGCGCGTTTGTAACCGCCGGACATAAATCGCGACCCGAAGACGGCGTCGGCTTCTTCCGTGAGAAAGAGCTCGACCATCGGCAGCAGATCGCCGGGATGATATTCGAGGTCCGCGTCGTGAATTACGACCAGCTCCGTGTCGGCGTGCTCGAGAGCCGTGCGGATCGCCGCGCCCTTGCCGCTATTTTTCTGGTGGCGCTCCCAAACCCATGTGAGTTTGGGATCGACGTCTTCGCCTTCGAGAGAAGCGCGGAAGCGCGCGAGGGCCGCAGGAGTCCCGTCAGACGAGCCATCGTCCACGACGATTATTTTGATTCTTTCGAGGAGCGGCGATTCCGCGAGCACCTGCAATCTGCGCAGGCTGCTCTCCACGAGATATTGCTCGTTGTAAGCGGGGACCAGGACGGAGAGGGTCGTTACGGCGCGGCGCCTGGAGTTCTCGCCGCGAGGAGAATGGGAAGCGGAGTCTGCCTGTTCCACTTGGGTTCGGCGATCTCCCGGCGGATTGTCCGAGGCGGTGCTCATGATTTGTTTGATCCTCGGCATAGGATACGCCAACCAAAGAGGGATTCAGAGCAATGTGTCTAATCGACGTCAACAAAGGTCCACGGGTTCAAGCTATCGCGAAGACAGCGTGGATCAAGGAAGCGTCGCCGCCGCGGACGGGCTAGCTACGGCCGGAACATAATCCACCAGGCTCTTTGTGCGGAAGTGTTCGGCCACGTTGTCCACAATCGTGGTGAGCGGCGTAGACGGCCGGAAACCGGTGAGAGCCTGCAATTTATCGAGCGATGGCATCCTGCGCAGCATATCCTCGAAACCGGGCTCGTAAGCGCGATCGTAAGGAACATATTCGAGCTTGGAATTGCTTTTGGTCCGCTGCTTCACCAAGTGCGCCAGCCCTTCGATCGAAATCTCCTGATCCGTACCGATGTTCACCACCTCGCCGATTGCACGGTCATTCGAGGTCAACCGGAGAAGCGCCTCAATAGTGTCCTTCACGTGGCAGAAACAACGCGACTGCTGGCCGCTGCCGTAAATCGTAATCGGGGAATCTTCCAGCGCCTGGCGCACGAAGTTGGGCAGCACCATCCCGTATCGCCCGGTCTGCCGCGGTCCAACGGTGTTGAAGAATCGGACGACCATTACCGGCTGGCCCCTCTCTTTCCAATAGGACAAGGCAAGAAATTCATCCAACGCTTTCGAAGCCGCATAGCTCCAGCGGCCTTTCACGGTGGGGCCAAGCACCAGATCGGCGTCCTCGTGGAAGGGGATTTTGTCGCTCTTTCCGTACACCTCGGAAGTAGAAGCAGTGACCACAAGCTTCTTTTTCTTCGAAGCCGCGTCCAGAACCAACTGTGTTCCATACACATTGGTTTCAATTGTGCGAACCGGGCTTTCGACGATGAGCCGCACGCCAACCGCGGCCGCGAAATGGAAGATCACGTCGGATTCATCCACGAGCTCGGCGAGCAGATGCTTGTTTGTAATCGAGTCGAAGGAGTAGTGAAAGCGGTCGCGCCCCTTCAGGTGGCGGATGTTGTCCACCGAACCGGTGGACAGGTCGTCGATGATAAAAACGCGGTCACCGCGCTCCAAGAGCGCTTCAGCCATGTGTGAACCAATGAAACCGGCACCGCCAGTAACTAGATATCGCACGGTCGTCTCCTAGCTCGAACGGTCTGCATCGTTATCGGGACTCATAGGAATTGGGGAACTTCTGGCCACATCCTCGCCGTAACCGTAGCCGTAGGCGTACGGATAGTAGCGATACGAGTAGTAATAGTCGGGCGCGCTCGAATCCACGCCGTTGAGGACCACGCCGAGCAATCTCCCCTTCACGGCTGCCAACAAATCGCGGGTCCGGGTGAACGCTTCTTTCGGCGTCTGGCCGCTGCGAACCACGAGGAGAACCCCGTCGGTCAGCGCGGAAATAATTACCGCATCGGTTGCCGCCATCACCGGCGGCGAATCAACAACGATGAACTTGAAACGGCGACGAAGTTCGGCGATGCCGTCGCGCATACGGTGCGACGAAAGCAGATCGGCCGGACTTGGCGGGACAGGCCCGGTCGTCAGCGCCGAGAGATTCGTAATCGTGGGATGGGGCACGGTGACGTCCTCCAGCGAACAAACGCCCGCAAGGTAAGAACTCAGTCCCGCGTCCCGGCTGCACATGAGATTCAGCGCGCGCCGCACGCCTGGTTTCCGGAGATCGCAATCCACGAGCAATGTGCGATCGCCGAGTTGTGCCAGAGTCACCGCCAGATTGACGGCTGCGGTCGTCTTGCCTTCGCGGGGCAAAGCGCTTGTGACAAGAAGCACTTGAGGCGGATGCTCGGCCTGCGACAACAAAAGGGACGTTCGCAGAGCACGAAAGGCTTCGGAAATTTGGGATTTGGGTTGAACGTACGCGAGAAGTTCTACACGCGAGCCATTTCCACTGCCTTCTGTTTCTCCCGAAAGGCGCGCAACTTTTCCGCTGCGAGCGCTGATGCTCGGCAGCGTCGGCACCACAGCGAGCGAGGGGAGCCCTGTGAGGCGCTCGACGTCGTCCGGCGATTTCACCGTGTTATCCAGGTATTCGCGGAATACCGCCAGCCCGATTCCTCCCACGATTCCCACCAGCAGCCCGAGCAGGATGTTACGCGTCCGCGCCGGACCGGACGGAGACGTCGGCACGAGCGCCTGATCCACAATCCGGATGTTGCTCGACTTCAGCCCAGCCTCGATCTGCGCTTCTTTCAGCTTTTCATTGAGACCGTCGTAGAGTTGCTTCGTCGCGTTCGCGTCGTTCTGCAAAATTCCGTATTCCACCAGCTTTTCGGACTCTTCGTTCGCTTGCGCTTTCTGCTGGTCGAGGTTCGCCTGCAGGATCGCCAGCCGATTCTGTGCTGTCTGGTAGTCCTCTTGCGCCGTATCAGCAATCACTTTGTGGGCATCCGCCAGTTGCTTATCGACTTCCGCCTGCTGATCGGCAATTTGCTGCACCTTGGGCCAATTCGGTCCGAACTGCGCCAGCGCCGCTGCGTGTTGTGCCTCCAAATCGCTCTTCTCTTTCAGCAGGCCCTGAATTACAGGATTGGAAATGGCAGCGGGCATCGCGTCTACGTCGCCGGAGATCGCCATCTGATAGAGAGCCTGCCTCTGCGCGAGGTCTGTTTGCGCTTCGGTGACTGTCTTGCTCAAATCGGCAAGCTTCTCTGTGGTGATATTCTGGCCTTGGTTGTCGCCAAGCTCCCAAATCTGGTTCTGCCGCTCATATGCAACTCGGGCATCTTCCGCGTTCTGCATCTTCACGCGCAAATCTTCAAGCTCTTGCGAGAGCCAGTCCGAGGCGTCCTGAATGGCCATTTGGCTGCTACGGAAGTCGGCTTCCTTGTAATTGAGGAGGTGCGCATTCACCACTTTTGCAGCCAGCTGCGGGTCTTGCGCGCTGAAACTCACTTCGATCAGAGTCGTATTGGGTACGCGCTTCACGGTCAGCCGACCGAGAAACGCCCCGAGAATCGCCGGCCTATCCACCGTCCCGCTCTGCGTAAAATCCGAGGCCCCGTTTCCGCCGAATTCGGGATACTGGCCCAAGTTCAGGGACTTGATGGTCTGGAGCGCGAGCGTCTCGCTCTGCAACACCTTGGTTTGCGTCTCGATGTAATCTTCCTCATCCATGTACTGGTCGTAGTCGTCGGAGCTTGGGAAAGGAAGAACGCTCTGAGCATCCCGGTCCACTTCCACCTGCGCGCTCGCCTCATACACGGGCTTCATCTTGAAAGTCGCGATAGTTACGAGGGTGACTACGGTGAGAGCAAACGTCAGGATGAGCAACTGATGCTTGCGAAGGATGATGAAGTAATCAAGCAGGTGGGGTTCTCGCGGCGCTTCCCAAGCTACCGCCGGCGGCGGGAGAACGGTAAGAGCGTCACTGGTCCTGCGATCACGAAGCGCGAATCTTGTCGCTTCTTCCATCGGTTTTCGGTCCGCTTTCCTCGAGCCTGAGTCGGAACTTGAACAACAATTGCTAATACGCCACTCGGTAGATGGCCAAGCTTGTACCGATGCCAATCGCCGCTTCAGAACCCCGCGCCAGGGCTCTCTTCCCTTTGCTGTCGGGGACGTACAAAATGTCGTTCGTCTCGAGGGGAACGTCGTCCGCTTTGTGATTTTGAATTTGCTTCAGGTGTACGCGAATTTCGATTCGCTTCCCCGTTTTTGGATCGTTGCGCATGATCACGGAATCATCGGCCTTCGCGAAACTGGTCAATCCATGCGCCATAGCGACTGCCTTTAGCGCCGTGATCTGGTCGCCGTGAGCCTGGAGCACGTATTCACCCTGCTGCGCTATCCCGAAACCCAAGACGTAAACGACGCCCGCGCGCGGCACAGTGATAATGTCGCCACCGCGGACCTGAATGTTGTAATCGGTGTTGCCCGAATCGAGCAGCTGTTTGAGCGGAATCTTGATTACGTCCGCGTCAGGGTCTATATCGGGATCGGTCGCGCCCACATCTTTCGCGCTGACTGGTTGCACGTGGTCAGGCGTAGGCGGCAGATCTCGCGTAACGATAATCGTGGCCCCCGCATCGTCCGCAATCCCACCAGCATTGGCCAGCACCTCCAGCAACGTCGTCGGCCTCACGATTTGCATCACGGTCGGATGCCCTACCGCGCCCACGATCGTGACGGGCTGGCTGGCTTGTTCCTTCACGAATACGGAAACCTCCGGGTGGGCTACAAGTCCGTCGGCAGAAAGCACCTGCTCGATGTTTTTCTCCAGTTGAAACGTCGTGAGCCCAGCCGCCGGAATGGGATCCGGCACTAGAGGGAAGCTAATCACACCCGAATCCGTAACGCGCACGTCGCGGGAAAGCTCTGGAACGTCGAAGACGTCAATATGCAATACGTCGCCCGCGCCGAGGGGCGGGTCCGTCGTCGAAGCTCGGGCGAGGGCCGCGAGCTGTTGTATCTTTTCGTTTGTCTGTTGCGGGGTAGCCTCGTCCTGACTCTGCGCCGCCAACACGCCTACGGCAACCGTCGTCGCCAACGCACATACACTAAAGCATCTGAGCCAGTCCGTTACCCATCGGACCGTAACAGCCATTGAGAGAGATGACCCCAAGACACTATGGCGTAGTCTCTCCTTAGGTGTCAACAAAGGATTGTCTGTAGTGGAAACAGGGTTCCGCAGTAGCCAACATACGGGAAATCCCCTAGTTCGGGCGCTCCAAAACCGCTGCAAGGACGGGCGTTACGTGCCGTTCTCCGGCGGACGGCTGCGCTTCATTTCGGTTCCGTAGTGGAACACTCTCGCTGACGCCGAATTCACGGCCGGCGCAGTCGCCAACGCCGCTTGAACGAGGAATAGCAGAGCATTCGAAAAAATGTGGAGATTGAAGTCGACAAAGCTATGCAGCAACAATCCGACCACGGCCGCTATTGCCCCCGCATGCAGCGCGCGAGAGAAATGCCCTTGCTCCGCCAGATAGCCTTCCCTGGCCCCTTCAAATAGCAAAATCAGAAAGGAAACGCCGCAAGCACCGCCAAGCAGCCCGGTTTCCGCCAGCGTCTCGGCATAATCGTCATGAACGTGATCGACTAATCGCCCGTCATACATCGTCTCGTACCGCGGGTAAACAACCACTGTAGTACCCAGCCCGGTTCCCATCAGAGGGTGATCGAGGAACATGTGAAGCGCGCCCCGGGTCATCGAAATTCGCTTGCCCGTCGAGATCTCCTCGCCCGTGCCCGGCTCAAATCGCGAAATGGCACGCTTCGCGCCGACCCACCCAATCAACAGCACCGCAGCGGCCACGGCCGCCACAATCGGCCCCACGCGCAATTTATCGGTTCCGCGCCTGTTCCACCGAAACGCCGCCAGCACGCAGAGCGCCGCACAAACACCGATAATTCCTCCACGGGAACTCGAAAGCACCAGCGCGCTGATTGGCACCAACGTCAACAAAGTCATGAGCGGCACCAAGTCGCGCCGGATCCCGCGCAACATCAGCAGCCCCAACCCCGTCGGCAGCGTCAACTCCACAAACCCAGCGAAATGGTTGCGGTTCACAAACGGACCAAACGGCTTCACGCCGGATTGCACAGTCTGAAACCAATAAATCTTGTCGCCCGAGGTGAAAAACTGAATGATGGCCTCCAGCGAAGCCGCGAAGCACAAAATCACCAAGAACCACGCCAGGACCTGCAGGTCGTCTCGCGTTCGAAACGCCTGCGTCGTGAGAAAAAACACAATCCAGCAGGCGACCGCGCACAGCAGTTCCACCCGAGTCAAAAACGGGTACGCCGTCACATGAAACAACAGCTGCGCAGCACCGACTCCGCAAAACGCCAGGAGCGGCCAGTTCAGCGGATCCCACCGAACGTCGACCCGCGCATCGAGAAGTGCGCTGATCGCCCACACGGCCAAGAGCAGCGCGGAGCCAATCTCGACCAGAGACCCGGACCAAGTCTCCACAGCACCGTAAGATGCGACCGCAAACGCCAGCAGCAGGCAGATCCCCGCGCGCAACACTTTCCTCATTGTGCCTGGCTCGACTGTGGCTGGCTCGGGGCGCCTTGCAGCGGCGTCAACGACACGTCCGCAATCCATACCGTCCCGCTTAACTTGTTGTCAAAGCGCGCGCTCGGATCTCGAACCAACTGCACGGCCAGATAGTGGGTTATCGGTGGCGTGTTCACGTCAAGGTCAACGCTAGTCCAGGGATTCGTTCCGATCAGATTATCCGACTGGATCTGCAAGCCGCTATGCCTCGCATCCGAAACAAGAAACCGCATGCCACTTTCCGTGGTGATCTGTTCCGTTCGCATCTCGGCGTGGAAGTGATACGATCGCCCCGGCTCAACGGCGGCATATTCCAGAGGCTCGGTGATATTCACATTCGCGCCCCCATTGAAATCAAGCCGCACCGACCTCCCCTTCGCGTCGGGCGTCGAATCATCAAAGTCAATCGTTGTTCCCGGCTGGCTCACCCACTGCCAGCCGAGCCCACCATCCGGAAAAGCTTCTTGAAAATATCCATCTGAGATCAAGGAATCGCCGCTTATCGCCAATCCCGGCTCTTGCGCTGCCGCTACCGCTTCGTTCCACGCAGGCAAGGCGTCGGCGCTGTCATCCTCTTCAAACAGCTCGGAGAAAAAAACGAATGTGCGGTTAAGCGCCACGGGCTGGTGGAGCGCCGTCAACCTTTGCCATACGGCCAGCGCGGGCTTCCCCTGATGAATTTTGCTGAAAAAATCCAGAGCGGTTATATAGGAATTCACATCGGCAGGGATTATGTTGTCAAGCAGCCGATTCACGTCTCCGCTCGAATGCCAGACGCGCGATATCGCCAGCTCCAGAAGGTCGGGATCGCCCCGCACGGCAAGTTGAATCTCCTGGTAGGCCTGATCGTCTTTGCCTTCGCGGAGCAAGAAATTGCCGTAATTCCAATCCGCCAGCGCCGACGCCGGATACACGCGATGCGCCTCTTCGTACGCGCTTTCTGCTGCAGGATCATTGCCGTTTGCATCGTAGGCACTCGCAAGATCCATCCAGTAATCCTGTGAAAGCGGATCGATCTTAACGGCGCGCCGAAATTCCGTGATGGCCTTCGGGATATTGGGGTCGGAAAAATTCAGCAGGTAATATCGGCCGACGCGATCCCATGCCTCGGCATCGCCAGGGACAAGAGCGGCGCCCTTTTCCATTTCAGTGATGTTGCCGATGAGGAAGCGATGATTCGCGAGCCATATTTCACTCGCCTGCCAAATCAATATTGCCGCAACCACGAGGAGCGCTGTAAAGATCGGGCGGCGCAGCGTGGGGCTTAAAACCATCGTACCCATTCAGGCGTAATCTGCAACGAACGCGCGTCCTGCGCAAGCGCAAACTGAGCATGGCCGCCGCAAAACCGCGGACCGGACTACTTTTCGCCCCTCAAATACACGATCCCAGCCGAAATCCGGTAGGCCACCTGGTGCGGATTGGCGCTCGGTACGCTGAAGCTCGTTTCGCCGTAGTCCCCTTCCACCAGGCGAAGCGACCAGTGCCGCTTGATACGCACGTCCAGGCCGGCCCCGGCTTCGAACGAAAACCCGCTGCTTGTCGTCACCTTGCTCGAAAACCCCCCGGAGGCCGGAGCATAAAGGTAGTAGTAACCTTCGCCAATCATCACGTGCCCAAAAAGCGTCAACTTCCGATGCTTAAGCGGATAAAACTCCGGCCCGACCAGCCCCGAGTAGACGCTTAGCGTCTGTGCGGTCCCGAGGCTGCTGGCGCCCTGTTTTCTCACGGCTGCGGTACCTTCGGCGGTTATGCCGACCCAGGAAAAAATGTTGTATTCGCCGGAAATATAGCCGCCATTGAGCTTTAACGTCGTCGACGCGTTCGGCGAATACGCCCGGTACGAATACCCTACTGAAAACTGCATCTTCGGCGTCGCACGCACGTTGTACTCCGCAGGCTTCTGCGGAGTTTCCGGCGCGCTGGAAGATTCCTCGCTGGTTGGCGTATTGTTCTGGCCAGGGATGTTGTGGGTATCGTCTTGCGCTCGCGCCGCCGTCGCGCACAGCAGCACGATGCACAAAACTATTCCGGCAAACTTTTTCATTCAGGGATCGCCCTCGCTTCTAATTTCGACCGCCGGCAGCTTCGTGCCGCGGTTTCAGCGCAATCGATCAATGCGGTGCTTCTTTGCGCCCAACGTGCCCTGTGCTCTTGAATGCCCTTGCTTGGACGCGGCTCCGTTGACGCGGGTTGGATAGCCGCAAACTCCGCTCGCGCTTGCATTTTTCCGGCGCACCAAGATAGCGCAAAATCGCCGGTGCCAAAAATAAAAAAGGCCGCCCCGATCTCGAGGCGGCCTCGTCATTCTGTCTTTTTATTCTTACTTCCCGCCCAAGCGAATAATAATCCCAGCCTTCACTTTCCAGTTGTTCTGGTTAGTATTGCCAGTCGCCGCACCGGGCTCGAACATCCTAGTCTGGTCCCAATCGAATTCACCTAGACGAACTGCAAAGTTGTGGGTGAGAGAAACGTCCACTCCGCCGCCTGCGTCCACCGCAAACGAGCCATCAGTCGCTACGCACGGGAACGTGCTGGCGCCGTCCGGCGGAATTGTCGCACTTCCGCAGCCAGAATACCCATCAACATTGGTGAGGTCCTCCCGAAAGTGGGCCAGACCGAACTCTACATGCGCAAATGGAGTGATCTTGTGGTGTCCAATAGGATAGATTTGTGGGCCCACCATAAGACTAGAGAAGCTATCGTTGCCCGGGACGAATAGGTCGTCCGGCGCGTTCACGTGTGTCCAATCAAAATCCGAAACAACTCCAATGAAACCATTCAAATTGTAACCCACCGTTACGAAGAAGCCATTCATCGCCATCCTGGGCTCGGAGGCATTCGTCGTGTTGACGTCATAATTTGCATTTGGGAAATTCGGTGCATCGAACGAACGATACGCATACCCGCCGCCGATCTCAAATGACGGTGTGTCCACCCCTTTAAATTGCGCCGCCGCCGGCAAGGCCATCAGTCCCAAACAAGCAACTAGCCCCAACCACTTTTTCATTTTCGTGACCTCCGTCTAAGATTCACCCGCGGTTCTTTTAAGTGCTGGATTCCCAAATATGAACACTTCCGATGCAACGCCAGTTTCACATGGTTGCATGAGTTCTAGAGCGATCAACATCGTCGTTGAGTGCCGAAACGGATATCCCCTCGAAGGAACTCGCAACTAACCATTTTATTGTCTGTGGCTTATCAGATGCTGGGAGCTACTAAAAGAGGGCTTTCTCAATGAACGAGGCAATGCCCTGGCGCGTCCTAGTCGGTCTTGCTTTTCTCCTCGATCACGGCGCAAAGCCGATCGAGCAGAAGCGGATCGCCATGGGGGATCAAGCGCAAGATGGGAACCTTCTGAACCATTTCGCCAAAGAGCCGGAAGTCGCGCCCACGACGGGCTGGATCCAACAAGCTGACACCATAAGAATTGGCAACCAGCGCAAGCAACTGTTCACGTGCATTCATCTTTTCGACTCGGGGTGCATCGCGGCTCGAAACCCTCTCTCCAAATACAAAAATCGCCCTGATCCGCGTCGGATCGCATTGAAAATTGCTGGGAGAGAGTCTCTGCTTCAGGGGACTCGAAGCAGATTTCGAGTCGGCCGCAGTTCCGCGAATCATCGCCGGCGACTCAGGCCACAGCGACACATGCGGGACGGCAGGAGTCGCCATGAACTCGCCCTCCCGTTCTAGGATTGACACGATGTCATCTGCTAGGAGTGCATGTCCGCGCTGTGCTAAGGCCGCAGCAGTGGTGGATTTGCCTGCGCCAGCGTCACCCAGAAACAGAACCGCGCGGCTTTTGATGACGATCGCGCTCGCGTGAAGACACACCGTCCCCCGCAGCAAAAGCATCAACCCCATTACCGGACCCAGAAGGTACGCCACTGCGTCATCGAAGCTTGAGTTCTCGGGCCACGAACCCCAGATCTTGCCCATACTCGCCTGCAGCCAGAACTCGGGCCCGTCGTCGTAGATCAAGTGGCTTATTTCGCCTGCGGTAAAGATTCTAAACGCAGGCCGCCCGGACGCAGTCAACAACGAGCTTGTGAACGAGAGCCTTTCTCGAAACTCGGTCGCAAGCGAGCAGGGACCGCAACCAACCACTATTTCTAATTCTGGATTTTCGACTTGGACGCGGGGCAGTCCAGGTATGGCAAGGTTCGAAACCGCGGAAAGTCCGAACAGTCTGTAACCGAAGCTCACCGCACTTAGCGAAGAGTCGTATGAGCGCGTATCCCGCGTCCACCGTCGGGGTGGCCCCCGATGCCGACTTTTTGCGTCAAATCCTCGACCTTGCCGTAAACCGAAAGCACAGGGGGCTCGTAGAGCTTTTTCGGAGCGGGCTTTTCGGGGCTGCTCATTACGAAACCTCCACCGACAATTTATAGCGAACTCCGCGATATGACTGCAACCAAAAGTTGAGGCAACCCACGCGGCTACAGGAACTTCCGCCTAGCCAATACGGCACTTCGGGCGTGAACCTATCCACATCCACATACTGTTCAATCTCCTCATCCCACTTCCACCACGAAGCGTCGGAGCCCCCGCTCGCTTTCAGCGCGGCCAAGGCGGGATCTCCCATAAGCGGCGCCTTGGGCCTGTTTAAAACGGTTTCGGGAAGTTTTCCCCTCATTGCGTCTCGCTCTAGGCGTTTCCTGAGGAAAAGCGGGTAGGGAGGAAGAGCCATCACAAATTCGACAACCCGCAAATCAAGAAACGCGTATCGAACCTCAAGCTGTTTGCGCGTGAATCCCACGTCAGAGGCTTCAAACATCCGGGCCCAGTGCGGCAACTCGAGCGCTGCGTGCCCATCGGGAAGAATCGGATGCGAGGGCGAAACCTTCGGCAGCAGGCCGGCCGTCAGCCGGTCCTCAAGTCGCAATCGACGAGCGAAATCCGGAGAAATCCATTCGGGCGGCTGCAGACTGCTCCTCGCCTCAACTTTGCGCACCGCCCGGCTATGCATCCGCCCTCGCTTCTTCCATAGACAACCTACGGCCGCACCAATCAACGTCGCGAATTCGCCGCGCTTCGCCAGGTCCTTCAAATAAGGCGTCAGCTGAAAATGCATCAGGTTGTCGATACCTTCGCCATCCAGCACCACGCGCGCATGCTGCGCCACGGCTCCAAACTGCTCGTATAAACCTTCGGCGAGCGGATCATCAAGCGGCTCGGGCATCGCGAAGTCTGCATCAGCGAACCCGAAAGGCTTCACGTGATCCATTGAAAGAATCTCGATTGGAATCTTCAGGAAATCGGCGGTCTGCTTGGCAAAATAGCCTTCCCGGTCCCCGATCAACTGTTCGTAGGTGACCGTGAAGGCCTTCAGCTCGGTTCCGGTCTTACTGCTGACTTCCCGCGCCGTCGCCGCCACTGCTCCCGAGTCCATCCCTCCGCTCAAAAAAATGGCAGCGCGATCCACATCCATCCGCTCCGCCACCGCCAGGCACAAATTTTCGCGGAAATGCTCGACGTACTCTTCGTTTCGCTTGTAGCGAATCCTGCCATCCACCGGCACCGACCAATACCGCCTCGTCCGAGCCTCTGCGACCGATACGCTGAGGAAGTGAGCCGGCGGCAGCCTCCGCACGTCTTTGAATGTGGTCGTCTCTCTGTTGCAATTCAGTCCGAAAAGCAGGAAATCGGCCACGGCTTCGTCGTTCAGTTCGTCCGAAACGCCGGGATGCAGCCGGACGCAATCCAGCGTATTGCTGCAAAGAAAAAAGCCCCGTGTGGCAGCGTAATAAAAAGGCTTGATCCCGAAATGATCGCGCGCGCAGAAAACCTTCTTCAGTCGCTCGTCCCAGATCGCAAAGGAAAAGTCTCCGCGGAGTCTCTCCGCGCAATCGTCTTTCCAGGCGAGATAAGCATGAAGGATCAGCTCCGCGTCGCAGGCGCTTCGTTCAACATCCCGCCCCGCGCTTAAAAGCTGATCGCGAAGCTGATTGCGCTGGTCCAGCCGCGCATCGGAGACGATCCAGCGGTCTTCGATACCGATCGGCTGCTGTTCATTCGCCGAAGATCGGGTGGTCCGCAACAGTGCGTGCCCCATACCGATAATTCCCGAACAATTCGTCCCGCGCCTATCTGGGCCACGGAACGAGAGAAACGAGGTCATGCCGCTCACGAGCATGCGGTCCACGGGCGCGCCGTTGCGCTGCAAAAGTGCCACGAAGCCGCTCAATGCAGTTGCCTCGCAGCAATGGCGTTCTCGCCGCCAAATGGAATAAACCGCCGGTATTCGTCGCTGGGGTCATTCAATACGGCCCCTGCGCACTCCACCCACGCGTGCGCCTCGAATTGTCCGCCGGCTTTTCTGCCGCCAATGTGAACCTCTGCATCGATGCCGCGCCGCCGCAAAACCCACCACAAACCGATCGAACGCTCCAGGCAAGTGGGGCGAAAGAAAAGCCGCCGTGCCGCACCGGCATTCAGCCTCGCAATACGGTTCGATACAGCGCGCGCTTCGGAGGCCTTCGAAGAAAGTTGGATCGCTTGGTCAGTCGGGTCAGGAGGGAAAAAAAACGAAACAATGGACATCCATCGGCGATAACCGGCAATCCGCAAGGCGGCGCGCGTGGCGACGATCAACGCGAGAGCTTCAACGGCGACCCTTCGGTCGCTTCGGTCCAGGCTCCAGAACCTCTTCCAGGTCCCCATAAACTCGTAAACACCCGCGATCTGCAGAAGTCGCGTCGTCGAAATTGAAGAGCGGCCGCGCGGTGTCTACGCCGCTCAGAATTTGAAGTCCGGTTAAAGAGCTGCTGCGCCTCGCACCTCGATCAGTCCTTCAGTTCTCATCTGTTCGAGGAGTTGCAGCAAGTCCTGTTCGCAGCGGGCGGATTCAACTTCGTACTCATCTAGCAGAACGTCTCGCAGTTGCCCGACGCTCTTCGGTTCGCCTAGCAGATTCCAGACGCGTGTCCCCACGGCGTTCATGCCGTAATAGACGCAGTTTTTCATGTTGAGGATGGCTGATTCATCCCCAAGTGCGCAAGATACCTGCTCCGGCGTGGCGACTACCACCGAATGGAGCGAGAGAGGTTCGTCCACCGTGTGCGCGTGACCCTTTCGTTTCCCGCGGGCCAAGGATGCGGGTTCTGAGCTGGCGGAAAAATCGGGTGTTTACGGTACCGGGAGTTGCTCATAACGGACCAGCCCCGGCACTTCCGTTGGGCGATCCCGCCCAACCTTGAACACCAAATCGTTTCCGGCAAAACTCTGAGGCTAGGCGCCGAGCCGCTTAACCCCTTAGGCAGCCCGTTCACCTCGCAAACAGTGTAATGACATTCCTGGCGTCAGGCAACTGCTTACGCGGCAGTCCTACAAGGGTTTTGCTTTTCTTGCGCTATCATCTCCCGCGTGCTCCCACTTCCATGGAGAAGAATGTATACCGGCGTCATTTTTCCGGAGCGGCCTTCGCTCCAGCGGCTTGGCTGGGGATGCCTGTGCTGGTCAGCAGTCTCTTTAAGGCGGCAGGATCGGAAACTGGCGGCAAACAGGTGGTTTCAACGCATAGATACGCTTGGGCTTTTGCGGCGTCCATAGCAGGCAAGATTTCCTTCAGGGCCCGCGGCAACGCGCCCGAGGTGAGGCGCTCCGGCGTGACGCGGAGGACTGCTTTTCCGAAGCGATAGACAGAGTGCGCGGCCTTTTCCAATTCGTGGGCTTGGGCGTCTTTCGCGGCCCCCGTGATGATTACTTGCAACGGATGGCGAACATGCAGAAGCGCCGCGAGTCCGTACGTTCCAGCGAATAAACCGTACTGTGGGATCAAGCCCACGAAGGCTTCGAGAGTTTTTTCCGCCCATTGATGATAGAGGCGTTCGCCAGTGAATCCGTAAAGGCGATCGAGAAGCATGGCGGCCACGGAATTCGCTCCCGGCGTTGGCGAATCCTGCAGCGGCTTTCTGCGAACTTCAAGACCCCCCATTGGCGGAGCGTCGTTGGCGCGATCGAAAAAACCGCCGCTGTCGGCATCGGCGAAACGCCTTACCGCGAGCTGCATGGTGCGCTCGGCGGCCGCAAAGTAGCGCGGATCGAGTGTCGTTTCAAATGCGTCGAGCAGTGCTGTGGCGCCGAAAATCTGATCGTCCAATGAGCCGTCGAGCGGCGGCCCACCGACTCGGTGGAGGAAGCCGCGCGATTCGTCCCAGCTTTCAGCGAGCAAACGCTCGAGCGTCTTCAGCGCGAAAGCGCGGCAGTCTTCCCGGTCCAAGACGTTTGCTGCTTCGAGATAGGCAGAGACAAACATTGCGTTCCAGCTTACGTAGAGCGTTTGGTCGATGGCGGGAGTGGGGCGGCGTTCTCTACGGGTCGCCAAGAGTTTCGATTTGGACCGCGAAATGATCCGCGCAACTTCCATTTCCGAGAGCCTCAGATTGTCTGCGATTGCGCTGACCGGCTGGGCGATCCACAAAACATTTTTTTCGCGGTTGTGGTGCATTTCGCCGATTTCACCGACGTCGTAGTAACGCTCCATCACCCGCGATTCTTCGGGCGAGAGCGCGGAGCGAAGTTCGGCGAGCGTCCAGGTGAAGTAATCGCCGTCATCATCGAGAGTTTGGTCCGCATCCTGGCTGGCGTAGAAACCGCTGTGCTGCTGATCCGATAAAACTTCGCCGACCCAGGAAATAATGTCTTCGGCGACGGCGCGATAATAGGGATTGCCGAAAGCCTGAAAACCGTGGAGATAATTTTTCAGGAGCTCAGAATTGTCGTACGACATTTTTTCGAAATGCGGAACGCACCAGCGCTCATCGACCGAGTAACGGTGGAAGCCGCCTCCGATCTGATCGTGGAATCCGCCATTGGCCATACCGTCGAGCGATTTTTCGATCACCGGCCGTAAGGGCGCGCCGCCCGGCCAGTTTTGTCGCTCCAGCAGCAGATCGAGAATCGCGGGGTGTGGGAATTTCGGAGCGTGGCCGAAGCCGCCGTACGTCTGATCGAAGAGTCGAACGGAAGATTCGACGATATTTTCGATCGCCGAAGGATCGAATTCTCCTCGCGCGCCGTGAAAGATTTCCGCCTTCGCAACGGCTTCTTCAAGCGTGCGCGCGGAATTATCGATTTCGCCGCGGCGTTTCTCGAAGGCTTCGGCGACGGCGAGGAGGATGCGTTTGAAACCGGGGCGGCCCATTGTGTCTTCGGGGGGGAAATAAGTGCCGCCGAAGAAGGGTTTGCCCTCCGGGGTGAGGAAGGCCGTGAGCGGCCAGCCACCTTGGCCGGAAATGGCGCTGACGGCGGATTGATAGCGGGAGTCGACGTCAGGGCGTTCGTCGCGATCGACCTTGACGGCGACGTAGAGCTTATTGATGAGGGCAGCGATTTCGGGATTTTCGTAACTTTCGCGGTCGATCACGTGGCACCAGTGGCACCAGACCGCGCCTATATCGAGGAGGACCGGTTTTTGCTCGGTCCGCGCCTTTGCGAAAGCTGCTTCGCCCCACTCGTGCCAGTCAATGGGCTGATGCGCCGCGGAGCGGAGATAGGGGCTCGCGGAATCTTTGAGGCGATTTTCGCGGTGTTCGGTCACGAGTGAAAAAAGGCCCTTTCTTCTCGATTAGAATTCGCGGATCTGCTGAAACTGCTTGGCTTAGACGAATTTCTAATCGCCCTTTCTCGATTAGGATTTGACTTTTCTGTCTGGAGGGGCGAAAGGTGCGAAGTGGGCGTTACGCGTAGATTAGAAACGGAAGTTTTGTTGCAGCTAAAGGATTTATGGTGATTTCTAATCGACACGCGTCGATTAGAAATTGGCGTGGGACTTTCGCCCAGGCTATTGAGCGCGGGGCCGTGTGGGCCCCCTAGGGTCGTCGAATGCTCAATCGATATCGTCATAAAATTGCGAAGCGAGTTTACCACATTTTTACCCTATTTGCAAGAGAATAATAGCAAGACATCGAAATTTCCCTAAGCCGGGCAACTATTGGATGGGGCTCTGGTAACCAGTATCGCGGGGATCGAGGGGCTTGCGGCCGGCAAAGCCTTCGTCCTGGCGATGATAGAACCGGATACGATCTTCGCCCAGTTTCCAACAGAGATAAACCTCCTGATTATCGATGCGGGCGGGAAAATCGAGCAGGCCTACCTCGAGGTCTTTGACGATGCAGCCAGTGGACTGAATGCGCTCAAGCGCAGCTTCGACGGCATCGTGGAGGCGGTTGCGTTCGACGCGCTGCTTGGCTATTCGCTCGTAATGGACCTGTAGGCCGCCGGAGCGGCCGATACGTTCGGCAAGAAGGGCGAGCTGCTCGTCGTAGCCGGCGAGTTTACGATTCGTTTCCATCGCCTCAATGAGGATCGGCTCGAGCTGGACGCGAAGGCGTTCGGCTTCGGTGAGGGAGAAAATTTTACCTTCTTCATCAGCCATTTAGCGCGAGCTCCCAAGAAGCACGGTTTGCTGGAAAGTCAAAAGCAAAGACGCCCGCCCAAAAGGCGGCCGGTACGAAAACCAACTTCAACTGCAAAAGCGCCCGACTGAAAAGCGAGTCGGCCGCTACAAGGTCAACGGCAACAGCGAAAGGAGAACTGCAGATCCTTCGCCGCTAAAGACAAAATGCGCGGCTCAGGATGACAATCTGGTGCCTGGCGCCGCAAGCGCCGCGCCCGCCTACGACAGGCAGGCTGAAGACCGCGGCGCAACGTTGGAACGTTTCCGACATCGCTTAGCCGCCGATGAAAACCATGGAACGAGCGGGCGGCACGAAATCGGGCTCGTTGATGCGATGGCCTTTCTCCTTCTGGGCGACGATAGCACGAATTTCGTTTTCGATGTCCGCATCGCTGGCGGCGCCGTGGAGCAGGAATTTCAGATCGTGATCTTCCTTGCTGAAAAGACAGGTGCGGAGCTTGCCGTCCGCCGTGAGGCGAATGCGCGAACAGTGACCGCAGAAGGGCTGCGAGACCGGCGCGACCAAACCGATTTCGCCGCGGCCATCTTCGAAGCGGTAGCGGCGAGCGGTCTCGCTGCGTTCGTGCGCGACCGGGACCAGCGGCCAGCGCGCGGAGATGCGGCTATGAATTTCGGCAGCGGTGACGACGCGATCGCGGGTCCAGGTGTGGCCGGCGTCGAGCGGCATAAATTCGATGAAACGCATGATCAGGTTGAGGTCGCGCGCGAACTGGGCGAAGTCCTCGATTTCGTCGTCATTGAGGCCGCGGACAAGGACGGCATTGACCTTCACCGGGCGGAGCTTCGAAGCTTGCGCGGCTTCGATGCTGGCGATGACCTGGTCGAACGTCTTGGTGCGGGTGATGGCTTCGAAGCGGTCGGGCTTGAGCGAATCGAGGCTGATGTTGATGCGGTCGAGACCGGCAGCGATGAGGCTATCGAGGCGTTCGGCGAGCGTGAAGCCGTTGGTGGTGAGCGAAAGATCCTTCACGCCAAGGGCTTTCAGGCGCGCGAGAAATTCGGCGACGCCCGGACGAACGAGGGGTTCGCCGCCCGTGACTCGCACTTTACGGATTCCCATGCCGACGAGGATACGGACGAGGCGTCCGTACTCGTCAAAAGAGAGGCGTTCGGCGCCGGGAATATCGTTTTCGCCCGAGCGGCAGTAGACGCAGCGGAAATTGCAGCGGTCGGTGATGGAGACGCGCAGGTCCGTGATTTGGCGGCCGAAATTGTCAGTAAGCGCCATGGGCATGTGGCCGTGATGTCCGGGAGCCATTGGATGTCCGCGGACCTACGGGGATGAAAGAATTCTACGCTGGCAGGGGCGGGGGGGCAATCAGGCGGTTTGGGTGATTTGGGAGGAATCAGAAATAGAGTCGAGAGTGGGTCAAGCAAGGCGAGATGGTGTTGAGGTATTCGAGATTTCCATCTTCGAATGCGCTTTGAATCGCACCGCAGAGCATGTCCGCGAACTGAATTCCCTTGCACTCATGGCTCTCAAGCGGTTGCATTCGCAGGATGGTCGTACACGGAACGTGGAACCAGAGCAGCGTCTGCAAATAATCGGGGAGACTATTCCCGCTCTGAACTTTTATCGAGCGCGGATCAGGGATGATATGGACTTCGGGGTATTGCCTCATTCTGTTCAAAAGGCAAAGCCTGATCATGTAGTTGTAAAGCTTGTTGGCGTCCGTGCGAATGTGTGACTGGACGTTTTCCTTCTTGACCGTGATCGCGTGAAGGTGAACGTCGGCGTTGGCCCGGCAGAAGTCCTGTGCTGTGCGCGCGAATTCAGCACGCTCATCGCGGTGCATCATTGACCATTTTTTCTCAACATGAATTGGCCAGTTGAACTTTTCGTAGAGTTTCTTGATAACCCGTTTAGGGAGATGCTTCTTTTCGGAGGGCACACAGAGTGCTGCTATCGTGAGATACCGGCTGGATCCGCCTTTGCGAAAAGGCGCTCCAAAGCTCCAACCCAAATCGCCGCTTTCGTCGAGATAAACGACTAAAGGCATAAAAAAAGGGACCCCCGATTGGAGTCCCTTGAATCTTTTTTAGAGGAATGGCCCCTAGGCCCGACGCGCTTAGAGCGCGCTTACGATACCCGGGCGGGCGTCGCAGGTTCCCCAGGATTTACCCATTCCAAAGGCATTTTAAGGCTTCGGATCGCACCTAGCAACCCATTTTTTAACCCTTTTGTGCCCAGTGACTTGACCGTCAGTGAAGAAGCCCTTATATAGGCTTTCAACGAGATAGTAGCGCGTGAGAGACCATTGCCTCGTAACGGCTAGCAATTAAAGGCGCGGCCGCGGCTCAGGTTGCGGATTTCCTTGCGGTAATCGGGTGCGTAGATTTCGATGGTGCGGCACATTTCATAGAGGCGGGAGCGGATGCGCTTGCCGATACGGTCGGTGAGGGAGTCTTCAATCATGGGCGCGCGCATGCCGGAGATGCGGGACGGGGCGGCGCCGTTGGCAGCAGAATCGACGTCGAGATAATTGGTGGTGAGGAGGGTGACGCGCTTTTCGTTGTAGCGCGAATTGAGGATGTGGCCGACGGTTTCGAGCGCCCAAGGCGAGGGCTTGCTGGAACCGAGATCGTCGAGGACGAGGAGTTCGGTTTTGAGGACGGGCTCGAGGACGCCCATTTCGGTGGATTGGCTTTCGGGATTGTAACTATCCTGAATTTCCTTGAGCAGTTCGCGGTAATCGTAGAAAAGGCCGGTGTGGCCGCGGAGCACGATTTCTTTCAGGGCCGCGACCACGAGATGCGTCTTGCCTACGCCGCACGGGCCCATGAGCAAGAGGCCTTGCTCGGCCTGCATTTCGCGCAACGGAGAAAACTCCTGCGCGAAACGTTCGACGACGAGTTTGGCTTGAGCGAGACTGCGGTTCCAGGAGTCGAGCTCGGCGCGCGAGGGACCTTCAATTTCGTTGTCGGTTTCGTAATTTGCGAAATCGCAATGGCGGTAACGCTCGGGAACACGTGCTTTGGCGAGGGCGCGGTCGGTGCGATCGCCTGTGGTGCAGTCGCAGGGGACGGCCCAGACGGGCTTCGCGCCGGTGGATGAACTGGAGCCGCCGGAAGCGTTTGCCGCCAAGGCCTGCGATTCTTCCGGGCGCTCGACGGTCTTCCAGCCGCTGCCATTGCACAGGGGGCAATCCGGGCGCGCCATCAAAAGAGCGTAGTGCAGGATGGGGATTCCGCGCAAGGCGGTGGATTAGTGGAAGTCTAAAATGGTTGTGGAAAGCTTCCTTAGGCGCGAAGCGCTTTTTTTATTGCGGCCTCCGGCCGGGCGTAACTCCGGGCCGGAATTGGCTATTCTGATGGTCCTTCGTCGCAACGTGTGCAGCGAACCGCAGATCCTTCAGGCCGCTTCGCGTCCTTCAGGATGACAGGTTAGGCCGGATACGCGGAGAGGAGATCGCGGATGAGCTCGGTTCGGCTCCGCGGCGAGAGACCTTTTTAGGAGGAGCCTTTGCGGATTGTTTCGACGCGGATGGCGTGGCGCGGGGCGGCGCGGACGATGGCGTTGCGAGAGCGGCGGTCGTCTGAGGCACGGAAATTGTGAGCTACTTCGGTACGCACGAATTTGATGAATGCTTCCATTTGCGACTGCATATCCGCCATTTTGTCGCGCATATTGAGGATGATTTCGATGCCGGCGAGATTGACGCCCAGTTCGCGGGTGAGGTTGAGAATCACTTCGAGGCGTTCGAGATCCTGGTCGGTGTAAAGGCGCGTATTGCCCTGCGAGCGAGAGGGCGTGAGCAGGCCGACGCGTTCGTAGAGGCGGAGGGTCTGCGGATGAAGTTTATAAAGCTCGGCTACGGCGCTGATCATGTAACCGGCCTTGGCTTTTTTTCGACCTCGGGCGACCATGGTGAATCTCCGTTCACGTGCAACAGCGACTGCAACAGCGACTGCAAATCACACCTGCCCACCGAGAAGCGCGCGCGAAAATCGCGCGCAACGGCGGCCGCTACATAAACAAAGGCGACGTCAAAAGCACCCGACCAAAAGTCGGCCGCCGCGAAAACCCAACGGCGAAGGCAAACTGCAGATCCTTCGCCGCTAAAAACAACAGCGCGGCTCAGTATGACAACAAAGACCAAGGCAACCAGCCCGCATCACAGGGCGGCCTTGGAAAAAATTTCGCTGCGCGGGTCCGCGGGCTCAAGCTTGGCTAAGTCTTTCAGGAGCGTGCGGACGCGCTCGTCCTCCGGCTTCGGGACGACAACCTGGACTTCGACGATCTGGTCGCCGCGCTTACCCTGGTGGCGCGCGGAGGGAGCGCCTTTTTCGCGCAAGCGAAGCTTCGTGCCGCTATTCGTGCCGGGCGGAATGCGGACCTGGGAGCGGCCGTCGATCGTGGGCACTTCCACTTTGGAGCCGAGCGAAGCCTCGGTGACCGTGATCGGGACGACCGTGTAAAGGTCGTCGCCGCGACGATCGAAAAACGGGTGCGGCTGCACGTTCATGATGATGTAGAGATCGCCGGGAGGCCCGCCTTGCACGCCGGCATTGCCGCGGCCGGCTACACGGACGCGCGAGCCGGTATGCGCGCCGGGGGGAATGCGGACGTCGAGCGTATCGACTTTTTGGACGCGGCCTTCCCCGCCGCAATTCCGGCAAAGCGTGCGCAATTTGCCGCTGCCGCCGCAGCGCGAGCAGGTGACCTGGAAGCGCATCTTGCCGCTGGTTTGCGTGACGCGGCCAGTGCCGCCGCAGGTGGGGCAAGTTTTTTCTTCGCCGGGTTCGAAGCCATTGCCATGGCAGACGTTGCAAACATCGAGGCGCGTAAAGCTGAGTTTCTTCACGGTGCCGCGCATGGCCTCGGCAAAGGAAATATCGATCTGGTATTCGAGGTCGGTGCCAGGTTCGTGTTCGCGAACGGGCTGCTGAGCCGCGCCGGCGCCGCGGAAAAACTGGCTGAAGAGGTCGCGGAAGCTGCTCGAATTGCCGCCCGCCTGGCCTCCGCCGAAATCGAAGCCGCCGAAATCGAAGTGAATATCTTCCGGCGAAACGTTGCCGTAGCCACCGCCGGGAGGAACTCCGCCGGCGCCGGGAGTATTGAAGCCGAACTGGTCATACATCTGGCGCTTTTTCGTATCGGAAAGAGTGTCGTAGGCTTCCTGGATTTGCTTGAACTTTTCCTCGGCGGATTTGTCACCGGGATTGAGGTCCGGGTGGTATTTGCGCGCGAGTTTACGATAGGCGGCGCGAATTTCTTTGGCGGTCGCTTTGCGCGGAACGCCGAGAAGCTCGTAATAATCGGTTTTCGTGGTTGTGGCCATTGGCAATCAGACGCAAAAGGCCTCGGGCCTCCCCGGCAAGCGCCGGGGAGATCCGAGATACAGCGATGCTGGTGTTAGTTCGGGCGCTTGGAATCGTCGACATCGACGAACTCGGCGTCGACTACGTCGCCCTGGCCGCCGGGCTTCTGCTGGCCGCCTGCACCGGCCGTGCCTGACGGGCCGCCGGGTCCGGCGTTTCCAGCGGCGGAAGCGCCGGCCGCCTGCTGCGACTTATAGAGCGTCTCAGCGATGCGATGCGATGCCTTGGTGAGGCTTTCGATCGCGGCGTTGAGCTGATCGAGCTTGCCCTCGTTGAGAGCGCGACGGCCCTCTTCGATGGCTTCCTCGGCAGCCTTGGCGTCGGCATCCGAGAGCTTCTCGCGGTTTTCTTTGATCAGCTTCTCGGTCTGGTAGACCATGTTGTCGAGGCGATTGCGCGCGTCGACTTCGGAGATGCGCTGCTTGTCTTCAGAGGCGTGAGCTTCGGCTTCCTTGGCCATGCGCTCGGCTTCTTCCTTGGACAAGCCGCTCGAAGAGGTGATGGTGATCTTCTGCTCCTTGTTGGTCGCGGTGTCTTTGGCCGAGACGTTGAGGATACCGTTGGCGTCGATGTCGAAGGTGACCTCGACCTGCGGCAAGCCGCGAGGTGCGGGTGGAATTCCGACCAATTGGAACTTTCCCAAAGTGCGGTTACCGCTGGCAACGGGACGTTCACCCTGCAGCACGTGAATTTCGACCGAGGTCTGATTGTCCGCAGCCGTCGAGAAGATTTCCGATTTGCGAGTCGGAATCGTGGTGTTGCGCGGGATCAGAACGGTCATCACGCCGCCGAGGGTTTCGACGCCGAGCGAAAGCGGGGTGACGTCAAGCAGGAGAATGTCTTTCACTTCGCCGGCGAGCACGCCGCCCTGAATCGCGGCGCCAACCGCGACGACTTCGTCCGGGTTCACGCCCTTGTGGCCTTCGCGACCGAAGAGCTTTTTGACGAGCTCCTGGATCATGGGCATGCGGGTCTGTCCGCCTACGAGCACGACTTCGTTGATCTTGCTCGTATCGACGCCCGCGTCCTTCATGCACTTCTCGCAGGGATCGACGGAACGGTCGACGATGTCTTTGACCATGGCTTCGAGGCGCGCGCGGGTGAGCTTCTTAACCAAGTGCTTCGGACCGGTTGCGTCCGCCGTGATGAAGGGCAGATTGATTTCGGTCTCGAGCGTGGTGGAAAGCTCGATCTTGGCGCGTTCAGCAGCGTCACGCAAACGCTGCAGGGCCATTTCGTTGCCCTTGCCGTGGAGATCAAGACCTTCGTCGCGCTTGAATTCCTCGATCAGCCAATCGACGATGCGCTGGTCGATGTTGTCGCCACCCAGGTGCGTATCGCCATTAGTGGCTTTGACTTCGATCACACCTTCGCCGACTTCGAGGATCGAAATATCGAAGGTGCCGCCGCCGAAGTCGTAAACGGCGATGGTCTCCTCTTTCTTCTTATCGAGACCGTAGGCCAAAGCGGCGGCCGTGGGCTCGTTGATGATGCGCTTCACGTCGAGACCGGCGATTTTGCCGGCGTCTTTCGTGGCCTGGCGCTGCGCGTCATTGAAGTACGCGGGGACGGTGATGACCGCTTCGGTGACCTTTTCGCCGAGGAAGTCTTCCGCCGCGGTCTTCAACTTTTGGAGAATCATCGCGGAAATCTCCGGCGGGCTGAATTCCTTGCCCTGCGCGAGGACCGCGACGTGGTCTCCCTGCTTGACGACTTTATAAGGGACCATTTTCATTTCTTCGCTGACTTCGTCAAAGCGCCGTCCCATAAAGCGCTTAATCGAATAAATCGTGTTTTCCGGGTTGGTGATGGCTTGCCGCTTGGCCACCTGGCCCACAAGACGTTCGCCGCTCTTGGTGATGCCCACGACGGAAGGGGTGGTGCGTGAACCTTCCTGGTTGGGGATCACGACAGGCTCGCCGCCTTGCATCACGGAGACGACCGAGTTGGTCGTGCCCAAATCAATCCCAATAATCTTGCTCATCAGTAGCTCCTAAGTAACGAACGGGCCCGGAGGGGCGGGTTCGCATCCTCTGCACAAGGAGCATAATACAGGTTGAGTGTGTTATTGTCAAGTATATTCTATACGCCTGCATGTAGCTGATAGTAAGAGGCTTAGAATAAGACTGCCTCTGACGGGACCGGATGAGCCATTGCAGACGTGGGGCGGGCAAAGACTAAGCGGGTTTGAGCATCGAATTGTGCGAAAAGAGGATATTTGGCCGCGGCAGGGATGTTTCGGCCGCGCTGGAAGGTCGTTTGAAAAAGGACAAGAACGCGGGCGGCGGTCAAGAGTGGTGTGGTACATTTCGCGCTACAATGCGTCTGTCTAGCCATAGGGTGGAGTAAAGTTGCCGCATGGGGCCGCAAGTTAAGTTGGCGAGAAAGAGAGAGTGGATCGGTGCGCTGGCGTTCGGCTGCGTGTTGACGGTCGGACTGTGGCTGGCGAGCGCGAGATTGAGTGCGGCGGCGGGTCAGGAGCAAAGGCCGGCGGGCGCGCACAGAGTGGCGGCGCATTCGGTGTCTGAGCTGGCGGCGCCGGTAAAGACCTACGGAATGAAGTCCGCGCCGATCACGGTGGTGGCGTTTACGGATTATCAGTGCCCCGGATGCCGCGCGCTTTATGAAGAGGCCCTGAAGCCGATGATTGCGGATTATGTGGCGTCAGGGAAGGTATACCTGATTCACCACGATTTCCCGCTGGCGATGCACCAATATTCGGGGCAAGCGGCGCGATGGGCGAATGCGTCAGCGATGGTGGGCGATTTCGGCCCGGCGGAAGCGGCGCTTTTCGATAACCAGCCTTCGTGGGCAGAGAACGGGGACATCTCGAAGTATGTGCAGCAGGCGTTGCCGCCCGCAGATTTCCGGCGCGTGGAAGCAATCATGAAGGATTGCACGACGCCGGCACCGCAAGCGACAACGCCGGATGTAGATCCGCTGGGAAAGAGCGGGCACGGATGCCCGGTGGACGCGTACATCGCACCAGACATCAAGATGGGATTCGGCGTGCCGGTGAATTACACGCCGACGTACATTATTTATTACGAGGGCCAAAAGATCGCGTCGAGTTCGGATATCGTATCGTGGCCGATCCTGAAGCAGTTTTTCGATTCACTTCTGAACCGGTAATCGTGCATCATCGCTGTTCCGGAAGAGCGCGGACGCTCGCATCATATAAGAACGGAGACTAATTTGAACGCTGATCCAGAAATGAAGCGGCATTCGCGTGCGAAAGTTCGTGCGTGGAAAAGTGCAGCGACGAAGATCGGTTGCGGAGCGGCGATGCTGGCGCTGATTGCAGTCTCCGCACTGACGGCTACGCCGCAAACCACGCACCACGTGGCGCATAGGTCGCCGGCAACTACGTCAATCAGCGCGCCGGTGAAGGTTTACGGCACAAAGGGCGCGCCCATCACCATCGAACTATTCACCGACTATGAGTGCCCGATTTGCCGCAGTTTCTACGAGCAGACACTGCGCTCGCTGATCAACGAGTATGTGTCGGCAGGGAAGGTTTACATCATTCACCACGATTTCCCGCTGGCGATGCACCCCTACTCGGGGCAGGCGGCGCGATGGGCGAATGCGGCAGCAACGGTGGGCGAATTCGGCTCGGCGGAAGGGGCGCTTTACGATAATCAGGACGCCTGGGCCGCGAATGGGAATATTGCGCCGTTCATCGCGCAGGCGATGCCGCGGTCTGATTTCGAGAAGGTCGAGGCCATCATGAAGGATTGCACGACGCCGGCGCCGCAAGTGACGCAGGCAGACGTGGATCCACTGGCCAAGAGCGGCCATTCGTGCCCGGTGGACCCCTATATCGCGCAGGATATCGAACTGGGATACAAGGACGGCGTGGACGCAACACCGACGTACATCATTTATCACAACGGGCAAAAGATCACGCAGGGCTCGAGCTTCGTTTCGTGGCCGATTTTGCGGCAATTTCTTGACTCCATTTTGCAGCAATAGGAAGAGACGTTTGGTTTCGGGCGTCGCGTCAAGGGGGTCGAAATGAATCGACCGGGGAATTCGAGGCCAGTTGCGCGGAAGGCGGCGAGTTTGCTGCGGGTTTCGCTGCTTGCGACGGCGACGGCTTTTTGCGCATTTCTTTTCGCACCGGGGCCGCTTCGGGCAGCACCCGCCGCGACGCAAACGCGGGGACGTTCGGCGCCTGCGACTGCCCATGCGCCGGATAAATCGTATGGGGTAAACACCGCTCCGATTCGCATGGACGTTTTTTCCGATTACCAGTGTCCCTACTGCCGCGCTTTTTACGACCAGACGCTGCGATCCGTGATCGCCGATTACGTGAGCACCGGGAAGGTTTATCTGGTGCACCACGACTTTCCGCTCGTCCTGCACAAGTATTCCGGCGAAGCGGCGCGCTGGGCGAACGCGTGCGCGGAAGTGGGCGAGTTTGGCCCGGCGGAAGCGGCGCTTTACGACAATCAGGACGAGTGGGGCGCGGACGGAAACATCGCCAAGTACATTTCGGCGGCAATGCCGGCCAGCGATTTCAGGCGTGTGGAAGCCATCATGAGAGGCAGTGCGATGCCCGCGCCACAAGCGACGGGCTCGTCGGTTGACCCGATGGCGAGCGTTGCTCATCCCTGCTCGATGGATACCTATATCGCGGAGGATATCAAGGCGGGGTATCAGCTTTCGCTTCCCGGCACGCCGGATTTTGTCATCACGTTT
>Ga0335073_10000666_pt1 | contig 44787 bp, 25 predicted proteins | sample Lox_Sample_22_FD_207093 | JGI IMG/M metagenome (GOLD analysis project Ga0335073, IMG submission 207093) | Soil microbial communities from Loxahatchee National Wildlife Refuge, Florida, United States - Lox_Sample_2.2 | ecosystem: Environmental > Terrestrial > Soil > Wetlands | place: USA...
AGCACATATCTGGCTAACTGCTCTCGACTATGGATGGTCAGTCGGGCATTCTGGTGATAGTCCATTCGATCCCTCCGGGAAATCTGATTCGTCGCAGAACCAGCTTCTCGAAGTCAGATCGAATGGACAACCTGTTGAAACTTCACAGCTAGTGCGCCGGCGCAGGTGTGAGAATTGATGGGAGAGGTGAAAGGCTGCAGGTGGCCGAGGTACCATTCGTCATATAGAAGCTTGGAGTAAAATTGAGGGTTTTCCCTGCCGTTATACTGCACTTACAGCTTGGGGAAGAACCAGCGAATGCCATTTCGATAGAATTATCACCAGGCCGGCAGGCAAAGCTCAAGCCCGTGCTTCCTTTTGCGCCAACCGTAAACGAACCGACAGACATATCATTCACCTTAACCAAAATCTGCCCCCCGGGATTCCAGGTTTCCGTTGTTGGCAAGATTTGGCACTTCAGCGCTTTCGCATTCGAGCCACTTGTGGATCCGGTCAATGTCTTACCTGAGGCTGCGCTAGCAGCCGACGTTGCCGGTGTTGCGGCGTTTGGAGTTGGAGCGCTCGATTTGTATGCCAACGAGTTCGCTTCCGCCAGTTCGCTCCTCAGTTGCGCAACCAGGGCCTGTTGTGCGGCCGCGGCCTGTTGTGCAGCCGCGACCTGTTGTGCAATCGCGGCCTTCTGTTGGGCTTCTTGATTTCGCTGATAATAATAAAAAAGAGCTGCAATTGCTGCGGCCAACACCAGTGCTACCGCCAAGATCATCGTCGTGGATAAGTACCACTTGCTCTTTCTTGCAGTAATGTTTGTGGACGATAACTCGCTTTTAAGGTGAGCTAACTGAAGCTTCAGCGCCTCTTCATTGGCGCGGCTCAGCTCATCAAGCGTGCGGCGCTGCTCGTCCCGCTCGACGCTCTCTGATAAATAATCTCTTTCGTCGGTGTTGAGCTCGCCGGCTCGCGTCCGTAAATAGCCCTTTGCCTCCTCCAGCTCTTCGCCGTGCAGAAGAGTGCTCTCGCTTTGGTTCCTCCGACGCCAGGACAGGGCCGCAGAATTGATCGATTGTCTCCATTGCAAGAATTCCATGTCATTCTGAATGCAGTCGGCGTACCTCGGCCAAGTTCGAAGAAGAGAGGGATCCGCCAGCTGCACCGCCTGGCCGCCCTCCACAGACTGAAGGATGCGCGCTCTCACCAATGCGTCCGTTGCCGCGGACAACCCTCGTTGCAGCTCTTCACGGTAAAACGGCCGCGGTGAACTCCCGTTTGCGCTAAATTGAACGAGCCTGAGAAGCACCTGGATCGATTGATGCCTAAGATCCTCTGATAATCGCTGGAATGCTTCCTCTGCGAGTTGCGCGGGGTCCTGCGGTGTCTCGCTTGGCCGTTGGAACCAGCCCAGCGCTTCCAGGCGGCGTTCCTCCTGAAGAGCTTCGAGTGAGATGGATTCGTTTCTTGTCAAAACCTTGGCAAGCCGCCCAATAAACGCGCAGATAGAAAGCTGGTCGTAGTACAGGTCTCCAAAAACGGCAGGAACTTCCTCAAACGCATAGATGGGTACATAGGGCATTTGGAGATCTCCCCAATACTTGCGAAGGTCATCTTTACTGACATCTCCCAGATAGCGCGAAAAAGTCTTTTGAACTAACGCGAGCCCGATCTGCTTTTTGGTGTTTTCGCTTTGCTCTATTCTTGTTGGAATTGGGTATATCTTGAACCTGCCACCTTCCTCATTCGCCGCACCCTCAGCTTTTTCTCCGGGCTCACTGGGCGCGCTACGCTGGGCGATGATTGATTCCGCGACATTTGCCGCTCCCCGGATACTCTGTTCATTTAGGGTGAAGCAAACCACAACTGTGTCGGGGAGTTCTACCGTACAAATTCCCGAGGTGTCGCTTACGCCAGTGCGGCTATCGATCAGAATGTAGTCATAAATTGACTTAAGTTGCGATGCCATATGAAATAGAAATCGGCGCCCGCCAAGCTTCGTATAAAACGAAGTCCAATCGAAAGAATTAAGCTTTGTGGAGTAGCCCGCATTCTGTTGGCCAGCCACGATCAGATCGATTCCAGCACGGTCACCAAATTCGGCCCAGTTCCAACCTGTGCGATCCAAGCTCACGACATAAGAGGAAACATCCGCCTCTTCAGGAGGGAGAGGCTGCGGAGAGGCTGCGGCACGTGCAGCCAAGTCCTCAACAAAGTCCATTAGGCCTCGTGTCGACTGAAGTTCCTTGTCATCGATAAATGGGTGAAAGTATCGATGGACTCCAGGAGCCTCAAGGTCCCAGTCAATTACCAATACTTGCTTATTATTCATGGCCAGCATCCATGCCAGGTTCGCCAAGGCCATCGAGCGCCCAGTCCCACCTTTGAAAGAGTAAAAGGTGATAATTCTACCGTCGGCAAGGCGAGTGGGCTTGTCTGTCGCTTGCATTGGAATGGTCGTCATGAGGGCGCAGTCCCTGAAACCGTAGCCGGCCCCAAATCACTCAGTGGTTTGCTGCTCGCCCCTAGCTTTGTCAAACTACCGCGAATTTCAACAAGAGTTGTATCCAAGGTATTGCGCATTTGATCGACAGAGAGAATCGGTGCACGATAACAGGAGGGTGTGCGAGACTTCACTGGAAATACCCGCTCGATGCCCTCTTGCAGTTCTTTCCTTTGCCATGGACTCTGCTGCGACTCATCCCATGGGATTAACAGCGCGGTGCCTTCCGGCTTCAGGGGATCAAACTCACTTAGCTTGGAGTTTTCCTCGTCCGAAATGCTTGCGGGGTCTGCAATCATCAGTATGAGATTCTTGCGCTCTTGGGCGGAAATTAATTCAGTCTCCAAATTGTCGTCTACAGGTATTTCGCGATACCTCAACGCCTGCCCATGTATTACGGCCTTTGCCAGGTCGGCGACGGTGTGCGGCGAAGGCGGAAGATATGGCTTCCAATCTCTTGGGGAATCGCCGTACTTCGGTGCCATGCCCAAGGATGGAACGGCATGCCGAGTGCCCGCCCCGTAGATCACATTTGCTACCTCGGGTCCGAGGACCCAGCCTTCGGCGTTAGCCGCTTCGTCTATTACCCCGCCAAAGGCATTTGGTATTTGATCAAATTCAAGCGCGACATCAGATGCCAGCTCTGCTTGCTTCTCCCTTTTTTTCCAGATGTCGACAATTCTTCGTCCAATCGCCGCTACTATCTTCTTATAATGCGCGGACTTGAGCCATCTCAACTCCTTGAGCCCCTTTTCCTCATATTCTCTTGGAAAGTCGGCCTGCCAAACATAAGTCTCCAGAATGGGCGGCATTGGGTGAGGCGCCCAAATCACTGGAATGATGGCAGGAGGTTGAAGCCCATTGACCCCTTCATATTTCTTGACACGCTGGTCGAATATATAGAATTCTCTTCCGCAGAAAGCCCGACTGAAATATCCGGGCGATGTGAGGCACAAGAATACTGAACTTACCTCAAGGGCCTCCCGAAGCTCAGACTCCCATTTCTCGCCAATTTTCAGATTCTTCCGATCTCGAAATGCGAGTTCATCATCATCGGGTCCAAATATGGTATTTGTCGCTATGAATTGACATAGATCCTTCAAGAAACCCCTGAATTGGGAATCCTGGGCATCTTTACTGGTGTAGCTGAGGAAAAGAATGTGTCGCATTTGGCGCCGATTATACAGTGAGTTTAAGTGCTACCGCGAGCGTTTTCTGCCTTGCAAAGAACCCGCCCCCTCTCATCTTCTCCAGCGTCTTTTTTCTGGAAGCGATTGTCGCAAAAGGTGTCTCCGACGGCAATATTCACCAACCGGAGTTTGGCAAATGTAAATTCGCACTCATTCGCCATCGATGTCCTCACACCAGGTGCGAAGTATGCCTTTCAATGTTTAGGAGCATCAGAGACAGAACACACATCTGATGATTGCTTGTCTGCCTCCGCCTTCACCAACCAACCCATCGCGTCGCTCACTGCCTGGTCCGTTCCAACGATTCCATGCGACGGGTCTCCATGTGACTGGTCCCCATTCGCCACCGAGGAAATCCAGGCGAGTTGGCTCGCCGTCAGTTTCCAACTGAGCGGCGCTGACTTCAGCTTGTTGTTACCGTAAGGCTGCTGTGGGATCGGGAACACCACGTGGTGGATGAACAACTTGCCCTGATACGCGGTCTCCAGCACGCACAGCTCGCGGCGATTGCGGCGCGTCACGCTTTCGTGGCCGGCGTTCCAAAGCCCCTCCAGCGGCCCGAGCAGTTGATTCAGTGTCCACCAGGGGGCGGGCAAATGGCCGTATCCGGATTGATCTTCCAAGCTATCCTGCTTAAGGGTCGGGTGCAGGTCATCGCCGTCGCGGATTTCCACCAGTAGCACCTTCAGCGGCTTCGCATTCGGGTCAGCTTTTCGCCGGTCCATCACTGAGTACAAGAACTCGATCGCCGACCCTGTGCCATCGTTGTCGAAGTAACCACCGTCGAGGAAATGCGATGCGGCCTTCGCGTACTTCGGCGGAATCCTCGTCGCCGACGAGACCACAGGAAACGTCGCGCTCATCCGCGCCGCCGTCGATAGCGGCAGGTCGGCATAGAGCTCTTTGCCTTGCGGACCATTCGCGCAGTTGGCGCAGGTCTCCTGCGCATACGCCTGCAGAAACGATTCGGCAGGAAGGAAGTCCGTGTTGGGTTTTGCCGGCGAGGGCAGTGTTGCCGCAGGGGGCACCATGTAATTCGAAAGCAGAAACCGCCCGCCGCTCTCGGCCACTGTGGTGTTGAGTGTAAACGCCGGCATGGTACCTTTTTGGAGATTCACAGCGGCCTGGTCGAGCGTGAACTTCTCCGCATCTGGCACAATCGCCATATTCGGCGAGACGCCGCACTGTATGTCGTTCAGGTTGCGGTTAAACGCACGGCTTAACGCCCACGTGCGGTCGGGTGCAACCATCGTCGCCTTGTCATCGGGCGAGTCCTGTGCCGACTGCAGAATGGGGAAACGGAAGGTCAGCGCCAGTCGCTGCAGGTCGTAATACTCCAGCCCCCACGCCACCGCCTCCAGGCTGGAACAGCCGGGCCCGATGGTTAGCCTTTTGCGCAAGTCGTCTGTTGCGAGGAACGCAGTCCCCGGCGGCCTAGTGTACTCCAGCAGATAGGGCACTAACCCCACGCTGCCGCCAGAGACGCCGCTGGCCAGCAGCAAGTGGTCATGCAGCGAGTAGCCGTCGGTTTGCTTTTGCTTGTCCTCGCGAAAATCCTTCTCCAGCCGCGCCATAACCTGAGCCGTCCACTCTGCGGCCTGGATGCCTCCGCCCGTGGCTGTGACCACCACCAGCGGCTCATCATCGGGATTCGGGTGTCCGGCGGTCTTGAGGCGTGCGAATGTTTTTTCCACCGCAATAGTCGGATTCGGCAGATCCGTCACCTGATTAATCTGCCGGACTTCGAAGTAGTGATCTGCATCCCAATCAACAACGTGTGTTTGCGCCCACTCTATACAGTTGCAGCCATACGCCGGATGCGTAAAACTGAGTGCGAGCTTCGGCAAGAAAACAATCAAGACCGCCGACGTCAGCACAGGCACACGGTACCGGTCGAAGAAGAAGCTCGCTCCGTTAATCCCCCACTGCATAAAGATCAAGATCACGGTTACGGACGCCAGCACCGGAAAACTGCGTCCAAGTCCCACGTTCTGATTGCAAATGTCGCTGATCAGAAAATATAGAAAGGACCCCAGCAGAGTCAGGAACACTAAAGAGAAGAAGACACCCGCCTTCTCCATCTTCCAGCGGCTTCCTGTCTGCCGGGCTCCGAGCAGGACGCAGAAGCAGATCGCCGCCGCGAAAGCGATCTCCGCCATCGGATTTGTCGTCGTCACCACAGGGGCCATGATTGGATAGAGAAACAGATAAAGCAGCACGAACGCGATCAGCGAAACCGTGGTAAGAAAGTGCAGTTCCCACAACGGTCCATCGCTGCTCGGCGCGTAACCGATATGCGTGAACTTGAGCGGCAGGCGCATCGCGCGCTCCAGCCATTCAGCCAACTGCGGCTTGCTCGCGCCCTGCATCGCATCTTCCACCTTCGGCAGGAGGGATGGAAAGATCAGCGCGCGCGGACCATCGCCCTCAACCCACTCGTGCGTCCACAGATAGAACAAAGTGACCAGGTACCAGAACAAGAACGCTGCCGCCAGCCCTCCGGCGTAACAGCCCCAAAAGCTAAAGTGCCATCCCACATACGGCCAAGTGCCGGGGTCCCTTCCCAAGAACCCCACTTGTTCGCTGATGGTGGTGCTGGCCACATACCACAGCGTGATGATGGCCGGTATCTGCGCCACGCCGAGCACCGTCCACAGCGCGCTTGGCTTGCATTCGGTCAACCAGTCATAGAGCCGCACGGGCGGCTGGCTGGCAAAGCGAAAGCTGCCGTTCATCACGATGTTGCGCGCACAAACCAACGTGGTCGTGGCAAGAGTCACCACGAAGAACGCCGCGTGGAAGGCCTGCCATCCCGTATTGAGCGTCATGATGCCACGACTGAGCGCGCTCACGCCGGTCTTGGCATCCAGCAGGCACATCAACGGCAGCAGCAGCCAACCGAACAGGCAAAAGCGCAGAAAATACAGGTACTGGAACCTGCGCGACCATCTCTCCCTGCTCGTCAGGGGCGCGACAGGACGATATTCCTGCTTGGGCCTTATATACATTCACTGCCTCGACAGTAAGAGGAATCGTAGACCGCCCCGTGGCAGGCAAAAACTAGGTTTTGGTCCACGCGGAGGCCAGTGGTGCAAGTCAGTCTGACACCATAATTGGTCTCGGAAATGCGGATCGCACAAAAACGCTGCGGTCCGCCAATTGACATGGTGGATGGCGCCGGTGCTGCGGATGGAAATGTCTGTGTAAGTACGCCGGCGCCGCGCACGCAGCTAAACCGGAAAACCCTACTCCAAGCTCTTCTCAAAGTCTGACTTAAGGCATCGAGCGCCATGAGGATCTCCTTCGCTCTCGGAGCCATCGACGAATCTTCCTTTGGCGCGAGGGTACGAGTTGGAGCGCGCTGTCACATTATCAGGACGGCACACAATCCTGAAAAGGGCAGACCACTGCTCATTCAACTTTGGGGGAGCTTCCGAGTCAGTTAGTTCAACGCAGAGAAGTGAGGAGAAAATGTGGGACGCTTTGTTAGTCTGTACGGTCACGGTAATCCAACCCAATTACCTTGTCAATAGACAATTCAACCTAGTTGGCCTGTTTTGTGGAAATAACCTTTATTGGCACGATCAAAGATCGAACAGCTTTTCGCGATCTCGAATCATAAAACATGTCTGCCGCGTCTCCAGTAGACCTATACTCCAAGACGCTTCCAACCATGCCAGACACCTGCAATTTGTCCGTGCGATCTGCTCATGTTAAGAGCCGAATCCTCGTCGGCAAGTCGCTATTCGGATGAAGCTCGAGCGAATCGGCCATCGATTCTCAAGGAGCGCGCTGAGATTTAAAGGGTGTCTTCTATCTGACTTTTCATTCAGATTCTTATTTACTTTTCTTCTCGCATTGGGGTAACCTCCATCCATTCCCCGGTTCACTGGACGAACGGATTTCGGAAAGTGCTTCTCAGGAAGGACCGCTATTCCCTGAGATCATCCCTGACACGCTTCGTTTAGGTGTGAATTTCTCCGCGTCCAAGCCACTCAAATCGAACATACATCTTGAACCTTGCCGATTCTTGAAGGAGAATTGCCTTGAGATATACCGCGGCACTTTTGAAAGCGACCCTTATCGTCACATTTGCAATGCAAATGGGCGGTCTTAATTCTCAACAACCTGCGGCAACGTCGGTGACCCCGCCGGCCGAGACACCGCAGAAGCCAATGCCACCAGTGCCAAAAGATAAAGCGAATACTTCTGAACCCTCGTTGAAGTCTGCGGCACCTCCAGCCGCCGCTCCATCCGAGACTCCACAAAAACCGATGACAGAAGGTTCGGCCAGCGCTTCCGAGCCCGCCTCGAACACTGACACAGGACCAGCAACGTCAACAGGAGAAACACCACAGGGACAAATGTCCGAAGTTCCGGCCACTGCTGGTGAGTCTTCCTTACTTGAGTCGGCAACCAATGCAGCAAACTCTGCAGTCGCATCCGCTAAGTCTGCTGTCGCCGCGGCCGCCGCCGCCGCGGTCGCTACCGATGCTAAATCGGCTCAAGATGCAGCGAATACTGCAGCTAACGATGCGGCTCAGGCTGAAGTTGCCGCTAAGTACACTACATTCGCGGTCGGACAGGCCAAGCTGAACGATACCGCGGACGCTGCTGCGATCGCTGCTTTAGATAAGCAAGCCGCGGACTCAGCCAAAGCCGCGCGGAGTGCGAGTACGATGGCCGCCAAGCTTGCTGCGGCCAGGGCAAAGCCAAACAGGAGTTACTTGTGCACATTCAATTGGAACGACTGCGATTGGCAGTATTGGGTGATCGGCGGCGGGGAGGAATCGGAGTCAAGTTCACAAGACAGCCAAACGAATCCGTTCATAAGCCTGTTCGTCCGTGCCCCCTCTGACAACCGTCATGGAAACGTTTGGCTTCTGGCACGATTTCTCGGAGCGGCGAACGCGAATAATACTAATAATGTTGTTGCCGCGACTCAATCTGCAACTGGATCAAGCTCAACTTCGGGACTTCCCCAGGTAGGAACGGCAGTCGATTACACAGTCGGACTTGAGCACGACTGGTTTATGCCTTCGGACGATTGGCCAGACAGAGGTGGATTCACGATCGGTGGAATCGTCGGATTTGGTGCAACGACTCCGTTGAGTGCCCAGCACGCAACGGCTGCATATGTGGTGCCAGCTTACGGCACAAATGAATGCAACGAATTGATTGCGCGCTTCCCTACAAACGGTGGTATTACCGGACTGCCCGCTCAGCCAAGCACGCCATACATCACCACTACGACAACGCCTATGGCCGGCACTTCAACATCTACAACTTCCGGTCCCTTCTGCATCATCAATCCGGTGCCGATCACGACGACCACAAATTCGAATGGATCGACTTCCACCGTGACAGTCTCTGGGACCGCCCAAACGAATATCGCCTTTGCCCCCGAAGACCGAAATAGTTTCTTGCTGAAATATTTCGCGGGTGTTCGGCTAATTAACCGATGGCACAATAACAGCAATGACGCTCGTTGTGCGCCCTCCACTCCTTGTACTCGGACAATGGTCGATCTCACAGTAGGTCAAGATGAAACGATTACAGGAGGAATGCTACGGCACTTCGTCGGCAAGGCTGAAGCTGCGTTTCCGGTTCCAAAGGCTACCAGTATTTGTTTCTTCGGTTCAGCGGCATGGCGGTTTTCACGCAATCAGAACTTGTCTCCTCTTATTCTGCAGCCGGCCACGATCGTGACGTCGTCGCCCAACCCTCCGGCTACGATCACTTTGCCATCGACTTCAACCTGGATCTTGCCACTTACGCAGCCCAACCGAGATTTTTATCGAATTGGCATTGGCATCGATCTCACAGATCTCATAGCAAAGGCCTTTTCATCCAAGAGCGGCTAATCTTTGTGAGTTGGTGGGAGAGGTATTCAGGCGGGTACAGCTCGTAAGGCCGCTTCAAACTGGCGGCTGCTGTCTTGGACATCGCACGGGCGAGCAGAATCGAACCGCGCGGAGGTTGTGGGAGGCGCGCCTTCAGGCTTCGATGTCGCACAAGCTCCCGATGTGGTGCAGTTATGCAACTGAACTGACGCGAAATGTCGCGTACACCGCATCTCGATCCAATTCGACCAGTCAGATAGAGCCAACCTTTCGCCAATTGTGCCGCCAAAGTAACGATCAAGATAATTGATTTCCACAGCACGAAATCTCATAAACAAAAAATATCTTGACACTGTCGCTTTGCATTCGATAATTTGGTCGCGCGATTTTCTTGCTTCACGTCACAGTCGTTGACATAGATTTCCCCGGTTCGACCGGTATTTTCACTTCTCCCCAAATTTAGTTTGCTTGTCGGAAGCACTCTCGCGCCAAGCTATTTCTGCGTTATTTCCATATGGCATGCCATCGCGGCAAGGACCTTTCGCCCCGGTCCGCTGCAGTGCTGCGCATGTCAGGGGTCTTGCTCATTACGAGCATTGGGGGATTTGTGCGCCACACTTGGTTCTCGTGTTACGTTTCCGTTTTCCTGTTTCTTGCAACCTCTGCCAACCAGGCAAGAGCACGGCCGCGTAAACATCAACTGGAAGTGCGCGTTCTGTTTCTGCCGACGAGCACGCCAATTTGCGGCCCATTCGGCAGAACCAAAATACCTTCCTCGCGCAGATGCTCATCGCACATGGAACTGAATTCTCTTTGATTCAGCTCGGAGATGCCTACCCGAATGAAACTTCTCCGCTATCGGCAACAGTTCTGCCGTCAGACACGCGAAGGCTTATGCGAATCCAACGCGCCCCGCAGTGCGACAGGCTTTTTCGAGGAAATACTGCTTCGCACCGCGTCTGGCGACCCGATACATATCTTGCCCGAACGGCTTGAGTGTGGGCCGCTGTTAAATCTGACAGTTAGCTAAGAAGCCTTGATTCCTTGTTCCTAAACAGTGAGGTACTTATGAAGCAGCTACTCAAATGCAGGCATACATCAGCTGAAAAGAGTATCGCGATTCCGCCGCTGAGAATCAGCCGAAGGATAAAGTGTGTTCACTTTCTCAACTCGTATTCAGCCATCGTGTCAGGACCTTTCAAGGACATTTGGCCAGCCCTCGAGATTCGACAACTAGCTATCCACATCGCAGTCGGGTTGGCCGTATGCCCCACCTTTGCGCAACAACTTCCGTTCCAGCGAGCGCAGGAACCGCTCACATTGTTGCCTCAGAACGCAACAAGCGATTCTAGCGCTGTGGCTGCGATGCAGGCTGTCCTCAAGCGCCTTGGAGGGGCCAGTGCCTGGACAACGATTAGATCCGCAGAAACCCATGCCACAATCTTTTCCTTAGATGGCAAGAAGAGTGTGCCTCTTTATCTCCTCGATGATTGGTCAACAGACGTGACGAAATTCCGGAGGCGTTTGCCTGCTAGTTCACAAAAACCAGTGGATCATATCGGAACGCCGGCCAGAATGGTTCACACCCCCAACGGCGATAAGGCTATGCCTGAGTTTGACCAGGCAAGAGTGCTGCTTGAGCATCTTCCTGGAGCCGCGATCGAGATCATGCTTCGCAAGCCTGAGTACATTTTCAAAAGTGGAAGCAACGGGCGCTGCGGGCCCAGCGAACAGTGCGTTGATGTCTATCGCAAAGGGCAGAACGGTCTGATCGTCAAAGAACAAGAGTGGACCATTTCGGCCGCCACCGACCTCCCAAGTTGCGTCCGCTACACATCCCCAAACATCCTCGGCCCGTCGACACAGACTTGGCAGAGAATCGACTTTGACGGCTTTCGCTCTGTAGGCAATGTAGTTGTTCCCAGCCAAGTCGACCTCGGGGCGCCAAATGGGAGTCACGCGAGGCTGTCCTACCGGGTTCCTACCTTCAATCTGCAATACGACACGAGCGCCTTTGATGCGGAGGGTCTCCAATGAAACATCTCACTCCTGCACTAGTAATCTTCGCCTCCTTAAGTGCCGCCCCCCTCAGCTATACACAGGGAATGATGTCGGGTCCCGGACTTGGTCTGATTCCCAACAATGCCTACACCCAAGGCGACATCGATTCGGTCAACATCTCGAATCAAAACCTTGTTGTCGACATTCCCCTGGTCTCTTTGCCTCAGCGAGGCAAGTTGCCTCCTTTGACGTTTTCGATAGCCGCCAATTCACAAACGTTTCAAGAGTACGAAACCTGTGATCCTAATGACTTCTGTGTGACTTATAACGACTATACCGGTGCTACCGGAGCACCGTGGCCGACGATTTCGTCTAATGTGAACGGCACGGCCGTCTACAATACTCCGACAGAATATGACACGATGGTTCAGGATGCTGGTGATCCATACGAAGCATGCTCAAACTTAACGGGTGATCCCAATGATCCCTATTGGGTGGGCTGCGCAGAACTCCAGAGATGGTATTGGAGCTATTCGGTACCTGACAACACCGGCGCAATCCATAACATGCTGGTCGATAGCGCCTATTTGAGCGCTCCCCCTTATGTAATTCGCGCTACAGATGGCTCTGGATACTCCTTCGTTACGACCTTTCCAGTGACAAATCCGTGGAACGAACTGGGGGACAAGGTGAGCGGATCTCTTTATGATACAAATGGTGTTTCGTATACCGAGACTCCCATATCAAATGCTTGCCAATATGGATGTCTTCAGCAGACAACGATTGTGAAGGACCCATCGGGGCAGAACAGCATCTCGTATTACAGCTATAACGCGAATCCGGCGAGCCCAATTTCGAATTCTAATCCGGGTTCTTACTACGTCGACTCTCTCAACCGAACAATTCAAGACCCAAACGACCTCGTGTCAAACGCCTTATGGCAATACGATGGACACGGCACTACCGGCCCTGTGAGCCAGTGCCCCAATCTCGGAATTCCAAGTCAACCCGCGTTGTTCGCTGTCGCGTGGAGCGCTCCAGGGCCAAATGGTAGTCAAGAGCCATATGTGTTTTGCTACACGTTTGTCCTATATCACACGGGATTCTATTACAACTCCGCCATCGACCAATGCGACGCGCCGTATTTCATGAATTGTGATGGCGACACCTATTACACTCCGGTGACTGTGTCTTATGACAGCGCTCCGGGCAATGGAATCGACGGAACAGAAGTCACGAACGAGGGACTTGGACTCCAGGCAGTCGTGTTACCAAACGGCAAATCGTGGAAATTTGTTTACGACTCCGCCGGGTATGACTGTTGCGGCGCGACAATGGAAGACGTTTACCAGACCGAATTGACTACCGGAGTACCGGTCACCTATGGAGACATCATAGAGATTCAATATCCTACGGGCGCGAAGATCGATTATACACATGAGAACATCGGCCCATCTGGTGCCGGTGCTTCTGCCACACGCGGAATCCTGGCGCGGACAGTGAGCGATGGCAATGGCGGTACTTCGACAACAGCTTACGCGCAGACAGGCGTCCAGACTTTCTATAGTGAAGGTTACACTTGCCCATCGGGAAACACATGTGCTGTGGAAACGAGCGCTCTGGGGACTCCGCTGCAACATGACACGATGCATGTGTTCACGTGGTACGTAACGGACACGAGCGTCTACGATGCTCTCATCGGAGGCGGTGCCTCAGGTGGGCCCGCGGGCGGGCAGTATGAGACGCAGGATATCCAATATAGCGGCACGGCAGGAAATTCCACGGTGCTTCAGACCACGGCGACACAGTACCAGAGCTCGCCGCTGATGGTGCCGGGTCCAGGGCATTATGTGTCCGCTGGAGTGAATGTTGACCCATTGGCGACCACAATTTCTGCTTCTACGCCTGCGGGAACGACGAGCACTGAGCACCGAAGCTACGCGGTACAGTTCACGGGGAATGAATATTATTGTTACTTCGTGGGGTATTCGAGCGGCGCTTCTGAGGGCTGTCTCCAGGACGCCCAGGTCCCAAATGTGGCATTGCATCTGGCAGAAAATGACAGCGTTACCGATGGGTCAGGAAATCTGCTGAGAAACATTGCGACCACCTATCAGTATCAGAACGCTTCTGCTTACGCTTCGGCCAACATGTTCACTCTGCCCTATTCGGTCACAGTGACCGGACCAGGGACCGATTCCAGTGAAACTATCTACGGCTACGATGAGAACAATGGGAGCCCGCAAGGAGTTTACGGGAATCAGACGTCAATGCGCCAAGTAGTCAACAGCAGTGGAAGCACTCTTAACACAAGCATTGTCTACAACAACCAGGGAATGCCTACTTCGGTCGTGGATCCAAGGGGAAATACGACAACGACGATCTATGACGGCACCGGCATCTTCCCAAGCGAAATTCAGCATCCAACCACCAACGGGATCCCGCATAACGACTTCTATTCCTACGACGCAAATACCGGGCACCTCCTCTACCACACGGATTGGAACGGGAGTGGAGCGAACGATCCAGCCCACACGACTACCTACACATACAACGATCCGCTCGGACGGCTCACGCAGGTCACGTATCCGCCCACGCAAAGCGGCCAAGGGCAGGTGAACCTTTCCTACAATGACTCCGCGCTGACGGTGACAGCGACAACATTGGCAACGCCCGATCCGACCATTACAGCAAGCGAGGCATTCGACGGATTAGGGCGTATCATTCAAACCACAGCGGCAAATGGCGCCACTTCTGAAACGACCTACGACGCACTGGGCCGGGTGGCCAGCGTTACAAATCCTCATTTCACTTCCTCGTCGGGCACCGACGGCACTACCAAATACACCTACGATGCGCTCGGACGAATGCTCACGGAGATACTACCGGACAGCACGTCGCTCGAATGGTCGTACAACGGAACCACAACTACGGCCACCGACGAGTCCGGTAATGCGACAAAGCTGACTACGGATGGGCTCGGTCAACTGATCCAGGTAGTTGAGCCGGGCTCATTAACGACGAATTACACGTATGACGGTCTGGGAAACCTCTTGACCGTCGGTCAGCTGGGCAACGGTACGACAGACACGCCGCGAAACAGGACCTTCTACTACGACATGCTCTCCCGGCTCACGAGCGCAATAAATCCCGAGACTGGGACGGCCAGTTACACCTACTCCATGCCCGGGTCGATCTGCGCCGGAGACGTGAGCTTGCCATGCAGCAAAACCGATTCACGCAGCATTACGATCGATTACTCTTATGATGCGCTGAACCGGCCAACATTGAAGAATTATTCGGGTGGAAGCGTTGGATTCGGCTATGACGGGATGGACGAGCACGGAAACACCTTGAACCCTGCTCCTTCGAATCCCAACGGAATGTTGACGCGCGCCAATAACGAAGTGAATGCGGCGCAGAATTATTCGTACGACGCCATGGGCCGACTAACCAAGGAGACATATTGCACTCCGCAGAACTGCAGCTATGACAATTCTGTGCAGGGCGTGTACGACGTGGCTGGAAGCCTGGATTCCTTAACTTACCCGGATGGCAATGTCGCCACGCAGGGGTTCGATGCGGCGAGCAGGCTCACTTCCGTGAAGTTTGGAACCGGCGGTGGCACCAACTACGTGACGGTCAATGCTTTCGATCCCGTCAGCCATGTGACTTCGTTGACGATGGGCAACGAATACACGATGGCAGCGGGATATAATTCGCGCATGGAGATCGGCTCTCTTTCTTACGCGAGCCCATCGTCCACCGTATGGGCCCGGCAATACACGTGGACGCCGAACGGGAATCTCCAACAGGCGGTCAATTCAGTAAACGGGACTACCCGCCAGTACACCAACGACGCGTTGAGTCGGATCACAGCTGCCCAGGACGTTACTACGGGAACACAGAATGCGGCTCCAGGCGGGTTAGGCGAGAGTTTTAGCTACGACTCGTTCGGAAACATGTACGAGTCAGGCAACTTCAGTTTTCAGCCAACTTCGTATTCAGTGCAGAACCAGCCGTTGCCCACAACGGACTGGCACTTTGATGCTGCAGGGAACCTTTTGAGTGATTGGCTCGGCAATGCGTACACATGGGACGCAGAGGGCAGGGTCGAGACGGCAAATGGAGTCAACTATGCTTACGATGCTGGAGGCGACCGCGTGGGGAAGTTAGGTTCGTCGCCAACTGACTATTTCTACTTCAATGGAGAGCAGGTGGCGCGGCTCACGAGCGGCGCGTGGACCGACTTGGTATACGGTACGGGCGGCCTCCTTGCCGAGGTGCCGCAGGGTGGTTCTCCCACCTATCGGTTAACCGATCATCTCGGCTCCGGCGTGGCCACGGTTTCGGGTACAGTGGCCATTCAGGATTACGCTCCGTTCGGGCAATTGTTCAATGGCAGCGCTACCAGCGACCCGTACAAGTTCACCGGCAAAGAATGGGACTCCGAATCAGGAAATGACTATTTGGGGGCCAGGTACTACGGGTCGAGCATGGGAAGGTTCATAAGTCCCGATCCGTCGCAGCTGTACTACGCCAACCCGATGTACCCGCAGAGCCTCAATCTTTACTCCTACGTGACGAACAACCCGCTTATCTTTACGGATCCGAACGGATTAGATTGTATTTATACGAGCAACCAAACATCGAGATCCGTAACCGTAACCATCAAAACCGGCGATTGCAACAAGGACACTGACAACGGTGTATTTGTAGACGGAACGGTCGATCCAAGCAGCATTCATTATTACGTAGACCGAAGCAACGGAGATTCGAGTCTAGAGTATACAGTTCAGAACGACGACGATCCCAATGATGCCTCAGTTGGGGTCACTGCTCTTGACAAGGTTTCCCCGCCTAACACCGATGGGCTTATAGCGCCATCCGTTCAGAACGAATTCATTCCCACAGTTGCAAATATGGATAAAGCATTCTTGCGCTCAATTCCGGTTCCGTGTGGAGCCGGAGGAACGCTGAGCCTGGGCTTTGGGAAAAACCGATTCGGTGTCGACCTAAGTTCTGATAAAGGCCTCCGTGGCGCGTATTCTAGGACGATTGTCAATACTCCATTCGCCTCAGCTAGTTATTCTGTCAAAGGTTCTTTTAGTTCCAGTGTTAGCGATAGCGTGAACCTCAGCGTGAGAATCCCAGAGGCCCCACTTTACACTGCTAACGTTGGTCTGAGCGGAGGAGGGATAACAAAACTCGGCGCTGGGGAGAATGCTGGAATTGTCAACTCGCAGCTCTATGTAGAGACGGGAAACGGCCTGACCGGATGCAGGGCTCGCTGAGTAATCAAGGAGATCTGAAATTGCGGAACTGGGATGGATGGATCTTTATTGTTGGTGGCTGTCTCTTGGCGATCGGGGCGTTGAGGGCCGAGCACGCCCTAAATGAAGTTGACTACCCTGTCAGTAAGGAAGAAAGGGAAAGATATCCGGCACCAACCTCTTGGCAAAGGTTGCTGGGTATCGTTGCAGGCTGCTGCTGCACTCTGTTTGGAGTTTTCCGGCTGATATTTGGGCACTGAGAATTGTGAAACTGGTGGGCTGGCTCCGAGAAGCAAGTTCAGTGTAAAGGAGGAGCTCGGGTCTGGGTTTTCGGACTCGGAATATCACTATGAAGGGGGAAGCGCCGATATGATGACCCCGGCCGTATGCGCAACTGAAATGTTTTCGGAGCCATACCATACCATCCTTCCGGCAAAGAACGAGACACGGAACCAGGAAACGGTTACTTCGGGTCCAGGTATTACGCATCCAGCATGGGAAGGTTCTTCCTTTCAATCCGTCGAGGCGTGCAACTCTCAATTCAAAGCTACGCCCAGACCTAGAGAATGTGGGGTTACGCTGCAAACAATCCCCTCATCGACACCGTTCCAACAAGAAGTTAAGCGGATAGTGCGAGAAGACTTCTAAAATCGTCCTCTTAAGCCAAGGTTGAGGCTGCTTATTTTATTGACGGGCATGGCATCCGAAACCCACATTGTCCCTTCAAAACAAGAAACCCCAAGGCCGAATCGAATTCTAGCGAAGGATGCGGGCTTGTGGCGCAGTGAATGGAGGTTGTGGCGAATGGGACAGCAGAATGACTTTGCAACAGAAGGCAAAGACTCTGCCGGCTAATTGAGAGATCGGTTGAGCCGGTGGCGGGAACGGAGCCGCGAACGGCTCCGTTATCTGTCCTTAACTGTCCTTTTGAGGCTTGAATCAACTTGGCGTATATTGTTGATTCTAAATGGTTGCGGGGGCTGGATTTGAACCAGCGACCTTTGGGTTATGAGCGACCTGAGATTTCGGTAAGTATCGGACAACAGGGCACGAGTGGAAACCCTGAGATACCCCTGGGAATGGCTGGGAACCGGGTATTGGGGACTTAATGGGGACCGATTTTCGGGCCGCCCAACGAGGTCCCCAACGATCCGCCCAACGACCTGCTCTTGGTCGTGAGCCGGCGATTTGATCGCCCTGCGGGGTAGCAATGCATCCTCTTCCTTCCGCCACGATGACTGACCCTCAAGTCGTTCTTGAGAGATTTTCCGATCTCCCTCCCAAACCTCCACGCTCCAAGCTGGAGCCCCATCGCGACCTGATCAGGGAACTCCGTCGCAAAGGGCAAACTTACCGTGACGTGGCTCGCCTCTTTCAGGAGAGGCTCGGATTGTACGTTGCGCCGAGCACGCTCCACTCCTTCGTAAAAGTTCGTGCGAAGCATCGCAAGCGCACGCAGTTCGAATTGCCCCCTCTGGAGGCCGCGGCGGCTGACTCACCGGCACTACAGCGAGTGGCGGTTCTCAGGTCGAAGCCAACCGTACTGAATGCGAAACCTGCCCGCTTCGTGTTCCGCGAGAACGAACCGTTGACCCTGACAGACAACGGGGGTAAGCAATGACCGAGTTTTCAAAGCGCGTTGTCTTTACCATGGGCGGCAAAGGTGGCGTCGGTAAAACCGGCGTCGTGGTCGCCCTGGCCGAATGGTTTCAGGCCAACGAGATTCCCGTCACTCTCCTCGATCTCGATACCGAGAATAAAGCTCGTGGATCTCTGAAACACTTTTTCAACGGGACTGTGACCAAGGTCGATGTTCATTCCCCAGCGGGTCTGGATGCCTTCGTCGATCATCTCGACAACGGCACTCCAATCATCCTTGCCGACATGGGAGCTGGTGCCGGCCAAGTTGCTGCGGGTTGGTTCGATTCCATGTATGAGGATGTCGCGGCGACCGGTGTCCGATTCACGGCGGTTGGAATCGTAACGCCAGACCCGGCCAGCGTCGAGAGTGTTCTGGCTTGGGCGAATCGTCTACAGGAGCGGGTGGAGTATGTCATCGTCGAGAATGCCACGAGTGCGCTGGCAGATTTCACCTACTGGCGTTCAACGAAGCAGGCCAACCAGTTCCGTCAAGTCTTTACGCCTGCCATTTTGCAGATGGAATTTCGCCTGGCCGAACTCGAAAACCCTCTCCGGCAGCATGGCATTCAACTCGGTCAGGTGGCAGACCGCAAAACAGCCGTTGACGAACTGAAGCGAGCATCGCTCATCATGCGCGCACAAAGCTATCGGCGGCGGCTGTTTTCGGAATTCGACCGCACAAGAGAGGCGTTCTTGCCATGAGCGCCGCGCCATCCCCACAGAATGTCGAAGTCAATGTAGCGGGGGAGCCGACGATGTTCGACTCTCTCGCTACGCTTGTGCCGGATGAATTGCAGACCGCGTACTATCGTGTTCTTGCCCACACCCGTACGCTGAGCCCCGACGATGAAATGCTGCGCATTCTCGAAGCGATGGGGATTCTGGCGCTGCTCACGCGCCATACTCCGAAGGATATTGCGGAAGAGCGCGAGCGCTTTCAGGAGTTACTGGATATTCATCGGCAGTTTTCAGACGAGGCCCAGCAGAAGATGCTGGGCTACGTCCACGAACTAGAGGAGCGGATTGCCGACCTGCCCAGCGAGATTGAAGCTGGCCTCGATCCGAAGCAAGTTTCCAAGATGCTCGGTGAAAGCCTGCGTCAGCATTTTCTCCGTTCCGGCGTGCAGGACACTGTGAGCGCGCTGCAGACCACGAGCGCGGCCATGACGGGCGCACAGAAGGAACTCTCAACCGCTCTGCGCGCACTATCCGATTCGCATGGCGGTGTGGTCGCGCAAGTGGAGCGCGCCAACAATCGCATTGAGTATTCACTGGAGAGCCGGGCAAAAACAATGGATGCGCTCCTGCATGAGTGGAAGAGCGATCTGCTGCGAATATGGATTCCGATGGTGGCCGGGGCTTGTATGTTGATCGGGCTGTTCGGTGGCATGGAAATACAGGGCTGCCGCGATGCGCCTGCGGTTACACCACCAAATACAGTGGCAGTGCCAGCAGTTCCGTCTGTGGCTCCTCAAGCTCCGGCTAAGATTCCCAGACACGCCAGTGGGCAAGGGTAAGGCAGCAAAAGTGAATAGGTTAGCCTTCATCGCATTCGCTGTTCCTGAGTTGTCGACTCATAGGTTGACATCTTATGAGTTGACAACTCAAAGGTGCTCCAGTTCACCAAATATGATTTATATATCAATTTTAGCTTGCAAACAGCGTTTTATTGATGTATACATCAATTCATGAAGACGCTCCAGGAACTCGGAGAAGCGGTGGCATCCGTGAGGCGGGAACTCCGGTTGAAACAGAAGGCCGTGGCCGAGCAGGCCGGTATCACGCCGGAATCGCTTCTGCGTTTTGAGCGCGGGCAAGTCTCAGAATTCGGCTCTCGGAAGCTCCTTGCTGTGCTCGCCGTGCTCGGCATGGAAGTCACATTTGTGAAGACCGGCATGTCAGGCTCGCTCGATGAACTTCGGCGGGAGCGCGGTGGCTCATGAAACTCTCGGTCTACGTGCTCAGTCGTGAAGTTGCCGTTTTGGAATCGGCCGGCGATTTCAAAAGCGTCCTTACCTATTTGCCGAACACAGTCGTCGAGGACTTCGTCTCACTGACGATGCCTGTCCGCATGGAGTCCTGGGTCTGGGACGACCAGCTTCCTCCCATATTTCAGATGAACCTGCCGGAAGGCTATCTGCTACAGGTACTGCAGGAACAGTTCGGCCCTCACGTCGGCGCCAACCCACTGGCGCTCTTATCGGTCGTGGGCAGAAATATGGTGGGCCGTATCCAAGTAGCCGGCCACGGTGCGCAGTTGGAGGAGCCAGCAAAGCCCGTTGAAGTTGCAGACCTTCTGCAGGGTGACAACTCGGAAGAGGCGTTTGCGGAATTGGTGCGACAGCACGCAACCAGCGGCGTCTCCGGCGTGCTGCCGAAGTTTCTCGATGCCCAGGAAGAAACGAAGCAAGAACCGACTGCCACTGGCCGGCGACTCGGCCCGCATCAGAAAGCAACCCTGCTGACTCGCCGACATATCATTAAAGGTTCTTCCGGCAGGCTGCCATTCGCGGCATTGAATGAGTATCTGTGTATGCAGGTACTGACCAATGTGCTTCCCAGCGCGGAGACAGAAGTCTCGCGTGACGGTAATGCTCTCGTTGTCCACCGCTTTGATGTGAACGACGAAGGGAAACCGTTTTGGGGAATGGAAGATTTCTGTGCTCTGCTGGGCCTGCGTCCTGCGCAGAAGTACGAGACCACATGGGAGCGAATTGCACGCGCCGTTCGCGATCACGTGCCCGGCACTCGTCAGTACGAAACCTTCCAACACCTGGCGGCAATCCTTCTGCTAACGTATGCGCTGCGCAATGCGGACTGTCACGCGAAGAATATCGCACTGCTGTACACATCACGAGCTGATGTACACCTCTCGCCCGCCTACGACTTCCTCACCACGAGCGTGTACGCAGGCTACCAAAATAACCCTCCGGGGATTTCGTTCGGCGGCAAGAAGACTTGGACGCCGGGGAAGAATCTGTCGAAGTTCATCGCCGCAACCCTCGGGATACCTCTTCGCGAGCAATCCGAAATCCTCGAGCGCATCAGCGATTCAGTCGCGGATGTTGTTCCTCTGGTCCGAAGCAAAATGTCAGATCTTCCGGAGTTCAAAGACACAGGCAAACGGATGCTGCTGGCATGGCAAGAGGGTGTAAACGGCCTGCGGGATCGCCGCGTGTATTCCGTTGGAAACTGGCCAGCAGGCAAAGTCTTCGACGGAATCTCCGATGCTGCGCGGCTTGAGTCGCCACGATCAGTGGTCGGCCGCTCGCCCTTACTGGGTGGCCGCCCGAAGGCCAATCGGAAGAGGACCTGATCACCCACGTTCTTACCAGCGCTATTGAGACTCAACATAGTGAATTCTTCAAGGCCCTAACGTAGTACCTATCGCCCGGGCCATCTGCTAGTAGGATGTTAAAACGTTGATAGCGGGTAACAATTCTCCATTTGCGTCGAACATGGCACGATTCGCAGTATCCTGCGCAGTGCCGCTCGAGTCGGGCCACGGTGTATACCAGTACTGCGGCTGATCCCAGCAGGTCCCCCAGTAAAAGACGTAATTCAAGTTCGGATTCAGGCCTGACTGCGTCATCACGTCGGTCAGGAATTGCGTTTGACCGACCGGCGTCGTGGGATAGGTCAGCGGATCGGTGGGCGACAGCACATTGGGCGTGTAGTAGTACGCAGTTTCAGCGATAGCGATCTTGACGTTCGGATACCGATAGTAGATTTCATCGATCGTCGCCTTCATATTCGCAACCACACCGTCCCACATCTCGTAGTACGAGAGACCGACGATGTCGAACTTCATTCCAGCCGCCAGAGCGTCGTCGAGAAAATAGCGCGTGGAGCCGAGATTGCCGCTCGATGAAAGGTGGAGCATGATTTTGGGCATCGGCTTTGACAATTGAGTTGCTTCGCTGCTCACCGCGTTATAGGCCGTGTTGTAAAGAGCAGGGTAGTTGCTGTTCCAGGATCCATTGACCCACGCATTGCCCAGCGGCCATAGCATACCGCCGTCGACTTCATTGCCTAGCTGGATCATGTCAGGCCATGCATCGGCTGACGCCATGGTACCCAATACGGACAGTACATAAGCCTGTAACTGGTTCTGCAGCGTGGTGAGGCTGGTCGTTGACCACGCCGCGGGAGTGGTTTGCGCACTTGGAGAAGCCCACGTATCGGAGAAATGGAAATCCAGCAGAAGCTTGAATCCGTCTGCCTTGGCGGCCGACATGACCTGGGTGACATATTGAGTGGTTTGCAGAATGCCGTAGTTGGGCGAGGTTGCCGGATTGACATTAATCCTGCAGCGAACCCACTTGACGCCGTGTTTCGACAGAATCCTAAGATAGTCCCCTGCTACGCCGTTGGTATCTTTGAAGCTGACGCCGGCGTTCTGCGCGCCCAGGCCCTCAGAGATATCCGCGCCCGATTGAGGGTAGTTGGTGTTGAAACCGCCGGGGAGAATGGGAATCGGCATGATGGACATATTTTGATAGCCGCCGGCGTCGTCGCGGGACGTTGCGTAGATGGCTCCATTCGTGCTGCTCTCAATCGTCCAATCGGTGCCAAGGGCGGTGGAGAGAATCACACTGTCGGTGCCGGCGTTTGCCCAACCCGTAAACTGCGAAGGCAGAATCTGGAATTCTTGCGCTGCGCCAATGGTGGCTGAATCGGCGACGAGCTGCGTAGTTGTGCTCTGGGCCGACACGTATTTGCAGGCCGACACGGAATAGAAGGACACAGTACCGTTGGAGTTTGAGACTTCGATGAACTCTTCGTTCGTGTTGCCGCTCCAGCTCGTTTGATCAGCAATCAGATTGCCCGAACTGTCGGCGCGGATTACTTCGGTGAGGTAGTTGGCGCGGATCGTGACGTACTTTCCGCTGGGGGACGCGTAGCTGCCGGCAACGAGCAGCAGCGGAGCGAAGATCGAAAGAAGAGCTTTTCTCATGATCGAACCTCCTCCAATTGCTATGGGAAGTCATGACCGATGGGATTGCGTGAGCGCGATGGTTTTACAGTTTCGCCCTCTTCAGGTCCCAGATTCTCGGCGGTTAGAGCGATCGCTCGATGACAACGGCAGCCACTCCGTGCATAAAATCCCGGTTATTTAAGCGCATTGATCGAACGCCGCCAATGCTAGCGATTACGGGATTCGATTGGCTATAGACGAAAGTTTAGTCATCTAATGGTCGGCGGAACATCGGCTATTGCCTCGAGCCTATGGCGTGTTCTCCTCTTGGGCCTTGACGGGCTCGACCCTCCGGTTCATCTGACGAAACACTTCTACTACTTGTTCTTTAGCCTGGCGCACCTCTTGAGAGAGGCGAATCTGACGCTCTTCCTCCTCTTTGAGTTGCAACTTGCCGCATAGCCGTGCCAGGCGGTAGTGCGCGGCGGCATCGAAGGGATCGGCAGCCACGGCGGCCCGCATCAAAACGAGGGCCTCCTGCTGTTTGTCCTCATCGGCTAGCGCGCCGGCCAGATAGAGCAGGGCCTCGGCGTTGTTGGGGTCAAGTTCGTGCGCACGTTCATAGTGCATCCGCGCCTCGGCCGGGTGCTGGAGCAGTTTCTCCAGCCGTCCGTAGACGCATTCAATCGCGGCGCTGTCGCCGCCGTTTTTGACGGCCAGATCCAACTGCTCGCGGGCCGCTTTTTCCGTCGCCGCGGTATGCGGGCCGTCCAACAGGGCCTCGGCCAGCTCGAAGTTGGCGCCGGGTAGATGCGGATTGGCATCGAGTGCTTTGTGGTAATGCTCGATGGCGCGGGCAAGATCGCCCTGATTGACGAGTTTTTCTGCGATCACCTGCTGCATGAGCGGCGCGCCGGGCGCGAGCAGCGCCATCTTGTTCAGGGTTTCGTCAGCCAAATCCGTGTAGACTTGCTGCGCGAAGAACAGCACTTCCAAGTTGTCGGGGGCGTCGGCGGTCAGTGCTTGCAGCACCGTCATCATGCGAGCTGTGTCGCCGCGGCCGCGGTAAAGGCGCGCCAGTTCCAATCCGATCTGGACATGAAGCTTGGGCTCTTTAACACGAATCCACGAGGCCTCGAGATCGGCCGCCGCCTCCGGCTTGCCGTCGCGCAATTCGCAGAGCGCCAGCAGAGCCTGCGGATTAGCGTTTTGCTCCAACTCTCCGATAGCTGCGCGAAGATGCGGCTCGGCGGCATCGCAGCGGCCGGCGAAAAAGGCCATCACGCCTAGGTTGACGTGGGCCTCCGCGTTGCCGGGATCCAGCCGCAAGACGGCCTCGAAGTGGCGCTTTGCCCCCTGCGCATCGTGGGCCTGGAGCGCAGCATGCGCCTGTTCCATCTCCTCGCCGAGTGCGGAACTGCTGGGGGCCTCTTGCGCCAACAGCGGCGAGACGCAAATGCCAGCCAACGCCAGCCCCATCAGCACTTGCCGCATCGCGCCTTGAAGCCACGCGCCGCGTCTCCACGCGGAACCCATGCGCCAACAGTGTTTCTGGATATTCATGCATTCATCCTACTTCTTCGCCAAAAAAACAGCGCGGGATGCAGACCGGCAACGGCCTGCATCCCGCTCGTGTTTCCGGATTGGGTCAGAAGCTGATGTGACCGCCCAGTTCCATGAACCTTCCGGCAGCGGCGCCAGTGATGGTGCCAAAGTACGTGCCGTAGTCGCCCATTGAAGTATCGGGCCAGTCGAAGTTCGGATGGTTGAGCACGTCGGTGGCTCTCGCCTCCAGGCGGAAGCTTACTTCTCGATAGAGTACGAAGGACTTGGCCAGTTGCATATCCATGTCGGCCCAGCCAGGAGAAGTCAGGGTGCCGCGGCTCTCGTTGCCAAAAGTGCCCGCGGGGCCCTTCGTAAAGGCGTTGATGTTGAACCACTCGTGGATGGAGCGGTTGCTCGCCTTGACGCTCCCGGAGACATTGGGCCGCAGAGCATAGCTACACGTCCAAGTGGGATCGACGCCTGCCTGATCCTGATCGGTATAGGGGATCAGTGCCGCAGGTGCGCTCGTATTGATGGGCATGGTCACCGTCATCGGATTGCCGCTATGCACATTGAAGATTGAGCTGACCATCCAGCCGCCGAAAGCTTCATCCAACGGTCCCTTCAGGGCAAAGTGCTGGCCTCTGCCGAAGGGCAGTTGGTAGGTCACCGAGCCATTGAGCATATTCCTGGTGTCCAGCGGCGAACCACCATAGTTGGCGCGAAGATTGAAGGCGTCCTGGTAGGTATCGACATAGGAGTTGTTGCCCGAGGCCTCGCCGGTATCCAGCAGCTTCGAGTACGAGTAGTTGACGGAGGCCGACAATCCGAACGATACCTTCTTCTCGAGGTGAACCTGGAGGGCATTGTAGTTTGAGTAGCCGTCGAAGAGGTTCGCGACAATCGTGGTGAAGAGCGGATAGGCCCTCGTGGGGGTCCACTCAGTCGAGGTTGGGGTCATCTCGCTGGTGGGAATCTGGTTGGAGTCGCGCAAGAAGGGCAGGTGCGTCCCCTTGGTGTGCACGTAGCTCACGTCCACCATGGTGCGGAAAGCGAACTGGTGCTGCACCGAAAACAGCATCTGCTGGTAGTAGGTTGAAGGGCGCGTGCGCGGATAGTAAGGCACGTGCGTGTAGTTGTAGGCGGCATTGCTCACGTTGGCCAGTGTCTGATAGACAACAGTGCCCTTTGGAGGCCCGGACTGCAACTGGAATACCGTGTAGTTGCCGTAGCCCGACGTTCCCGAAGGATTCAGTATGTCCAGGCCCAGTCCCAAACCCGCCGAGTACGGATCCTGCGACCACGCGGCCGTCGAAATTCCGTAGCTGGCGCGCACCGTCCAATCAGGAGAAGGCTGCCAGGAGAAGCCTACACGCGGCACATACTGGTTGCCGCCATTCTGAATCGCCGTGCGGCCGTTCTGCCCGCCATAGGTGACCGCGCCCAGCGCATTGTTGGCATACTGGCCGGAGTTGACCAGGGTCGGGTCAAAGCTGCCCCACAGATTGTGGCGCTCGGTCCAGCCGCTCTGGCGCAGATAGCGGAAGCCGGCGTTGATGGTCAGGTTGTGGCGCAGCTTGAAGTCGTCCTGCACAAAGACGCTGCCGTTTGACGAGAGTGCGCCAGTCTCGGGCGACTGGTATACGTACCATCCGTAGACATCACCGAGCAGAAAGTCGGCATACGGCGACCAACTTGCTTCACCGTTGAAAGTGAAATTGCCCGAGCTTTGGTCGCCCCAACCGGTCTGGTTCACATAGCTCTTGTCGTACTCGCCGCCCAGCTTGATGGTGTGTTTGCCGTGGATCAGCGTCAGGATATCCGACCCGGTGTAGGAACCGTCGGCCAGGAGCGCGTAGGCGCCGCCGCCGATGTACATGTTCGAGATGGGAGCGTCGGCGCTGATGGTGATGTTAGGAAAAATGTCCGTGGGAGAATTGGTGCCGTAGGCCGGCTCCATGCCCAGCTTGGTCGGATAGCCCTTGCCATATGTTGCCGGAGTGTACTTGTCCAGTTCACGCACGCCGCTGACACGGGCTTCGTTGACCATCTTCGGGCTGATCGTCCAGGTCTCAGTGATTTGCCCGTCCTGGTTGCCGTTGCCGTTGCTTGGCGTGCAATCGAAGCCAAAGCTGCAAAGTGCATCCACGTTGTATGTGAGCTTGATCGGGTAGTACTCGTAGGTGGCCGAGAGGCGATGCTTCGGCGTCAGTGTGTAGTCGATCTTGCCGACGTATATCTTGGCCGAGGTGGGTGTGCTCACCACATCGACGTAGTTTCTTAGGTATGCGGTGCCGCCGCCCGGCGCGTTGGCGATGTTGGGCGCTGGGAAGTACTTCTGGATGGCCAGGGCCACCGGGTCCAGATTGCCGGTTAGGCAGTTACTCGAATTCACGTAAGTGGGGTTGACCCACTCTTGCGCCGGACTCAGCGGAAAGCAACCAGCGGTCATGTTGGTTGTGGCTGTGTTGCCAATGGCATTGCCAGTGGTGGGCACGGTGGTGTAATAGTAGCCGCTGTTCGTCTGCGGATTATCTTGAAAAGTGAAGAAAAAGAAGAGTTTGTCTTTGCGGATGGGGCCACCGACGGAACCGCCGAACATGTTCCAGCGGATCGGCGCCTTCTTAGAGCCCGCAGGATCGAAGTAGTTGTGCGCGTTGAAGGCGTCGTTCTCAATCTTCTCGAAAAGCGAGCCGTGGAAGTTGTTGGTGCCGCTCTTGATGGTGACGTTGAAAGTGGCTGTGCCGGTGCCATATTGCGCGCCGGAGTTGCTGGTCTGCACGTCCACTTCCGCGATGGCGTCCAGAGGCGGGAAGTTGTCGCTAGCGTTGGAGTCGTGCGGCATCTGCGCCAGGCCGCCATCCATCAGGAACGTACCCATATAGCCTTCGGTGCCATTGACGCCGACGCCCTGGCCCGAGCCATTCAGGCCGGGAAGTACGTTGGTCAGCTCGTTGTACCAGACGCCGCCCACAATCGGGGCGTCTTCGATGGTATGGGTGTCGAACTCGACGTGCTGCGAGGAGTCCTCGGTTTGCAGCAGAGGCACATCTGTCGTCACCACGATCTGCTCGGCCGCTTTGCCCACCTGCAGCGTAACATTCACGCCAACCGTGGCCACCTCCAGCTCCACGTTCTCCCGCACCTCGGTGCGGAATCCTTCTTTGCTAAAGGTGATTGTGTACCTTCCGATGGGCAGCGACGGAACGTCATAAAGACCGACGTTGTTCGTCACTGTCTTGGTTACGACGCCGGTCTGCGTATTTACGATCGTAACGCCGGCGTTGGGAATCACCGCACTGGAAGGATCGGTGACGATTCCCTTGATTTCGCCGGAGTTCGAGTTTTGCGCCCAAGCGGTTCCGGCCCAGCCCCACGCCAGCACTGCCAGCAGGGCAAACGTTCTTCCTAGTCCTTTCAACTTCATCACTTTTTCCTTGCCTCCTGAAATGCCTACAACGCTTCGGGAGGATGGTAGGCTTGCGGCAACACGCATGTCACTGTACTAAAGTCGAGTTGAACTGGAATTGGCGATGGAGGCCGGGATGCCATGGGACGTAGCGGTCTGGCCGCCATGCCGCTAGGCTTCGTTGTGAAGTTCCCCCGGGGCTTCTGGACCGTCCGGAAAGCCTACTCGCACGACGAAGTTGCAGCATCGGCCCGGCAAAGCGAATCAATTCGTTACGGTGATCGTCACCTTGGCAGTCTGTGAGACATTGCCGGCTGAGCCTGCCGCCGTAACTGTCAACGTGCCCGTCTCTGACTGCGGACCGGTCTGGGTGCCTCCCCCGCCGCTCCCACAAGCCGTTAAAGAGGCTGTCAAAGCAAGCATCGCCAGCACGACGCACAACCGTGTCAGGCGGTGACAATGCATGAGCCTTTTGCGTGATCCGCCAGGAATCATGAGAAGTATCCCGGCCGGCAGCCAGCAGACGATTGTGATTGTGGAGGCGCTCCGGATTTCTCTGTGGAGCGGGTGTGCGGAGGCGATAGTCGAAGGCGCAGCGATGGTGACATTCCCGGTCACCGCGGTGTTAGTGCCATTGAGCGTAAGGCTTGCTGGAGCGAAACTGCAGGTCACGCCGGCGAGAGTCGAAGTGCAGCTGAGCGATACGGTTCCCTGATACCCGCCGCTGGGCGTGACCGTCAGCGACAGCGTGGAACTTGCGCCGGTTGCGAGCGTCAAGCTGCTCTGGCCCACAGAGAACGAGTAGGTGGCAGCCGGCGGCGGCGCACTGCCCTCCGTGATGTGGACGGGAGCGATCTTCCACAACTGGTTGTTGCTTGCGGGTGCGATCCAGTCGATGGTGGTGCTGGAGGGAGATTGCTGCTGGATATCCCCGGAAGCGGAAGAGGCGAGAACTAGCCCGCTGGCTTTGTTGACGATCGTGTAATTGCCGCTCCCGGCGGTGACTAGGTTCCATTCCTGGGAAGCATCGCCGGAGGATGCGGCGTCAAGCACGACGCCGCTGCCGTCGGCGCTGGAGCCGGAGTTGTCCAGAACCTGCGCCGTCGCGCCCGCGCTCACATTGAGGTTGGCAACCTGCAGATAGCCGTCGCCGTTGCTGGTGATGGACCATTGCTGGCTGAGGTTGGCGCCGCCATCACTAGCCGTAAGTCCTAGCGGCGTTCCCGAAGAACCGGCTGAACCGGCTGTGCCCAGAACTTGACCAGAGGCCGCGTTCACGAGCACGTAAGCAAGATCTGGATCGAGTTTGCCTCCGAGAGCGTCAGCGCCGCTGAGGATAGCGGAATAATTTGCCGCGGTGGAGACCGATGTACCTGAGGTGTCGGCGTTATCGAAGAGCGTGAGTCCGTTCCAGGCATAGGTGGCATCGGTGCGGCCGTCTGCTTTCGTGAATCCGCCGCCCGCGCTGGCGATGTCCACTCCTTCGGGATTCCAGTATTCCATCCCCATGCCGAGATTCTTAGGCAGACCTTTGAGCACGCTATTGACGTCTATGAGAAACTGGCGCTGACCTGCGACCGTAGCCGGATACCACGGATCGTTCGAGTCGAACCCGTTTTCATAGTGTTCGCCAACCTCGATCAGAAAGATCGGCACGCCGATGGAGTTTGCCGCAGCCGTGAGCACCGTCTGCTCGACGGGTTGGTTGCTCGGATTGGAGGCAGCAGCCTGCGCGGCGGTGAGCGGGCCGTTATACAACGGATAGTAGCTTTGGCAGATGGCGTCGAAGGGAATCGAATTGCTCTGCGCCTGCTGAAAGAAGCTGGTTAGGTTCCATCCCGGGGTAATGTGGATGCAGCGCAACGGAGGAGGGATTGCCGGTCCGAGAGAGGGGTCGGACGCAGCATCGAGGACGGCCTGCATGGCCTGCTGTTCGACGGCCGCGAAGTTGCTGAAGCTGGAGCCGGGCGAAGCTAACGTGCCGAAGAATCCTGTATCGACTTCGTTGCCGATCGAAACCAAATCGGGCGTTACACCGGCAGCCCGATACGACTCGATCTCAGATTTGACGTAGCTGTAGACCGCGGACCCGAGCTGACTGATGTTGTCTGACGACCATGCCCCGGGAACAGCTTGCGAGGAACCTCCATCGAAGAACAGGGTCAGTTCGACCGACATGCCGAGTTGCTTGGCACGCTTGGCCAGATTCAGGTCGACCGCATCGGTTTCGGCATAACAGCCATTTCCGGAGCAGGTCGCCGGCAGCGCGCCGCTTCCGTTGAGTGTGAAGGTCTGGTAGGGCGGCGCAGAGGTGGGACGAATGCGCACCATGTTGACGCCGTGATTCTTGAGCATGGCCAGCACGTCGGCAGCTTGGCCTGCATCTTGCCACCAGGGGAGACTCTCTGCCAGACGGTCGTCTTCCTGCTTTTCGAGCAAAGCATTGTCGACGCCGCGGAAGAACGCCGGGCGCAGCAGCCACTGCTGGCTTTGAGTGACACTGGATACGAGAGCCGTCTGGTCTAGTTGCGAGTTGGCAGTGGCGCCGCTACCGGAAACATCCAGCACGAGGCCGGTCCCGTGGTTGGTGAGCGTGCAATAGCCATTGTTGGTAGCCGCCAGGGTCCATTGCTGCGTGGTTGTCGAAAGAGAACAGGTGTTCTCGACCGTGGCTGTATTACCGCTGCTGGTCGCGCTGTCGAGGCAAAGCCCGTCCGAGATATTGCTAATCGCCCAATCGCCGCCGGGAAGATGCGTGAAGGCCCATCGCTGGGTGAGGCTGGTGAAGCTGCGATTTTCAAGGACGACCGGCTGGCCTGCCGTGGTCGAACCGCCGTCCAAATCCACCTGCAGGCCCGAGAGCTGATTGATGAGGTAGTAGGTCTCGCCATTGATGGGACTGATATCGACCGGCTCGGAGGGCTGCTGAGCGCCGGCGGCTCGCACGAGCCCGCCCGTGAACAGGATGAGAAGCAGCAAGAGCGCATGATCGCAGCGGTGCGTCGCCCGCTCGCGATTCTTCTTCGCCCAAATCGAGAAAATCATCGACAGCTCCCGGGAGGCACACGAAGGACACACGTGTCTCGCCACTATGAGGCTACGGACAAACAGCGGCAATCGCACCCGACGAAAGGCTAATGAAAAATCCAGGTATGCGACCCAGAGGAGCCGTCGCTCTGGCAAGCGCTGGCAAGGGGCGCGAAAGAATTCGACCTTCGTACAATTCCCATCCCTCGCTGATGGCTTATAGTGGCAACGGCTCGCGGTCAAGCGCCAAGGCGTGCTTGTACGGAGTAGCCTTGAGTCTTTCGCGAAGTCAGCGCCATGTTACACCGTTGACTCTTCGCGTAATTTGGAGAATCGCACCAGAACTGCCGGGATGCGGAGGGAACACCCCGTTACTTTTCCGAGAGGATAAACATGCGCTTATTTATAACGATTGTCTTGGGACTGATTGTTTCGCCATGTTGCGTATATGGGCAATCTGCGACAGGAATGGTTCCTTTCACGCTCGACCATCGGCGAGCAATCGAGTCGCATTCGCCGGTGGACGTCTCGTTTCTTCTCGATGCACCGGCGGGAAAACGCGGCTTTGTTCGGGTATTGAACGGCCACCTGGCAAACGGCGCCGGGCAGCGGATTCGCCTGTGGGGAGTCAACATCACCGATTGGAGCAAGGGGTCGCGACAGATTCCCTCAAAACAGGATGCACCGTTGTGGGCGGCCACGCTGGCGCGGTTCGGCGTGAACTGTGTGCGCTTCCAGTTTCTCGATCTCGAAGCACCGCGCGGGCTGATTGCTGCCGGCCGGTCCGACACGCAAAGTCTCGATCCGGGGCAGCTCGATCGCGAGGATTTTTTCATTGCGCAATTGGAAAAGCGCGGGATCTATATCGACTTGAACCTGCTGGTGGGAAGGCCCTTCAAAAGCGGCGACGGCGTAGAAGATGCCAACCTGCTTCGCGAGGGCGCGAAAGGAACGTCCATCTTCGACCCGCGCCTGATCGAGCTGCAGAAACAATACGCGCGGCAGTTGCTCGAACATCGCAATCCGTACACCGGGCATGCGTATACGCAGGACCCCGCCGTCGCGCTGCTGGAGATCAACAATGAGAACGCACTGAACATCGGGTATCGGCCGCCTTCGCCGTTTTACGAGAAGGAATTGACCGTGATGTTCAACAAGTGGCTGATCGCTCACCGCAGGCCCGAGGAAATTGCCGCACTGCGCCGGTTGGCCGGCGCAACCGGTGAGCAAGCAGATGTGCCACTGATGTCTGGGCGGGAGCAGGCGGCCAGCGCGCCGCAGGCGCGTTTCTATGCAGAGGCCGAGTTCTATAACGACACGCAGCGGGATTATTTTTCCGGCATGAAGGATTACCTTCAGCAAACGTTGGGATCGAAGTCGCTGGTGATTGCGACCGCCGATCACAACCACGCCAGCAGTGGCTACTCGATTCTGATGGCGACGAGCGGGATGGATGTAATTGACGGACACACGTACTGGGAGCACCCCGGGGTGTACGTGCGCAAATCGCCTATGGTCGATGATCCATTCAACTCCACGGTGGTAGAGCTTTCACGCTCGGCAATTGCCGGCAAGCCATATACAGTGAGCGAGGTGAACGAGCCGTTTCCCAATGAGTATGGGGGTGAGACAATCCCCATACTGGCGGCGTATGGAGCGATGCAGGACTGGGACGCAATTCTCTGGTACACCTTCGAGCCCAAAGACGACCCGGCGTGGAAGCCGTATGTCGGCGATCCTTTTGACATTTCCCTGGACCCGGTAAAGATGCCCGAGCTGGCGGCCGGCGCTCTGTTATTTCTGCGCGGGGACGTGGATCATGCGAAGCAGAGAGTGGATCGGAGCTACGCTGCGCGGCAGGTCTATGACAGCATGCTGCAGGCGGCAGCGGAACGGCCGTACTTCACGCCGGGGTTTCGGCTGGAGCTTCCGCTGCAACATGAGATGCGCATTTCATCGTTTGACGAACCTCGGACAAGGACCGGCGCGCAGGGCGTGGCGCCGAATCCAATTCGCTCCGATACCGGCCAATTAACCTGGTATCACTCCGGCCAGAATACCGGGCTGGTGACAGTGGATTCACTGCGTACCCAGGCTTTGATCGGCTTTGTTGGCACGGGCGCGGTAGTCACCAGCAATCTCGCCACCCAACTTGAGAACAGTTTTTGCGTTCTTCAAGTCACTGCTCTCGATGACAAGCCGATTTCGCGATCCGCAAAACTGCTACTGGTCGCCGGCGGGCCGGTGGAAAATACCGGTCAGCGCTGGAACTCAGCCCATACGGCGGTGACCAACTGGGGCGAAGCGCCGACTCTGATAGAGCCGGTGCGCGGCACAGTGATGCTGAAAGGCCTGCAGGCGGCGCGCGCAGTTCAATTGCAAGCGATCGATGGCGCGGGGCAGGGAACAGGGCCGGTGATTGCGGCGGAGAGAGTTGGCAGCGCCTGGAGGATTCCCCTGGGACAGACGGTTACCACCTGGTACGAACTCACGATAAACAGATAGAGCTTGGAAATAGCGCAGCCGAGACTGGCAACGGGCAGGGATTGCACACTCAAAGAGGCGCCAAGAAGTCCGATGTTTTTAGTCTAGAGATGGAGCAAGCCACGGCGGAGGGCGATAACCACTGCCTCGGTCCTATCTTTAGCTCCAAGCCGCGCCAGAATCTCACTTACGTGATACTTGATGGTGGCCTCGGTTACGCCCAACTCATCGCCGACGCTGCGATTACTGCGGCCCTCGGAGATCATCTTGAGCACGCGAAGCTCCTGGGCGCTCAATTCCTCTTGTGCTCTGCGAGCGTCGAGTTTGTGCATGAGACCCGGCGGGATGAAGTTAGTTCCACAGCGGACCCGCCGAATCGCATCGACCAACACGTTATGAGGCAGGCCCTTGATTACGTAGGCATGGGCACCGGCGGCAAGCGCCTGGTAAATATCTTCATCGCCTTCATAAGTTGTGAGAACCACGAATTTCACTTCGCTGTTGAGCAAACGCAACGCGCGAATCACGGCTACGCCACTCATTTGGGGAAGTCCCAGATCAACCACAACGACGTCTGGGCGATGAAGGCGAAACAGTTCGATCGCTTGCTCTCCGGAGCCGGCTTCGGCAACCACTGTCATATCACCCTGAGCGTTCAAAATGGACGCCACGCCGAGGCGCATAAGCGGATGATCCTCGACGATAAACACCCTTATCTCATCTGGCTGAGTCATGGTTTCTATTGTCCGAAGAAAGTGTGCCGGTGCGAATTGAGTATAGTTGATTGCCGATGAAACGGCTGGCTTCAATGGTTTCCGGATAAGGTTGATCGCAGACATCCAGGAATCCGGTTTGGTAGTTTTCACCATCGCCTCGGCCGGTGACAGGCTCGTCGTACATCTGAAACCAATGGACGCCCACTACCACAGGATTGCGGAGCGCGCTCTCGACGTAGTTGACATAGGCCTCGGCACGTTGCTTCTGGTCATCTACGCTGCGCAAGCCGGTATGCAAGAGTCCGCGGTCGAGGGCGCCAAAATGGAATTCGCCCACAAGCACGGGCCGGTCGACTCCGCTCGGCACGTGAAAGTCTTCAAGAGTAAATCGATATTGATTGAAACTGATCACATCGGTGAAACGAGCGGCGATGCGCACGATTTGAAGTTGGTTTGCGCTTACATTGGGGAAATCTGCAAAATCAAGACGGCTGCCCAAGTAGAGCTTATGGGGAAGCAGTTGATGGACAACTCGACTCACCGTTCGGTAATAGGCCTCCCACCAGTCCGGGTCCGCGCTTTCGTGGATCTCGTTATCGACAAAGACACCAACACACCATGGATCGCGGTCGAGCGCGGCGGCATTTTGCATGAGCTCGGCGCGCAGTTGCCGGCGCCACTGGCGAGAATATGGATCGATCTTTCGAGCGGCTCCGGCCGAGGCGATTAAGTAGGTATAGGGCGTCTTTCCGTTGCCCGTGACCGAACCGTCGGACCATGGGCCAATCGTATTCAAGCCCCAGCTTTTCAATCTCAGTGCCGTTCGCCGCGCAATGACCGTTCTCCATGCCGGCCCATATTTAATATCCAGGTTGCGGGCCAAAAAATCTCCATCGACAGCCGGGTCGCGGAAATACGTCGGCCGGTTTTTGACATCCGTTTGCTGATCGAACGCTATCGTCGTGATCCCGTTGGACCAAAACAGTCTGCCGTCGGGATCGACGAGCCACCAACGGCCGGCAACCTTTTGCACCCGGAAGTGGCCGGTTGCCCTAAGCCGCGGCCCCTCGTCCCATCCTCCAAAGCAATCAAAGTCGGGCGGAGCCGGATGCTGCATTAAGTCTCGATCTTCAGCCTTTGCCGACATTCGCAGCGCATCATCGGATGCGATCTTTCCTGGCCAATTCTTGTAAGCCAGTTGACCGTATCGGTCGACAAAGGGCTCCCAGTTTCCGCTTGCGATGCTCGGCTGGGGAAGCCTGAACGTTGAAGCACTCTCGATCTCGACTGCGGCGGTTTCTGCCGGATTGATGATGAACAGCGTGAGCTCGTGGATGGATGACGCATCGACTTCAGCGTCTGGCCACAGCTTCATTTGGCCGCCGGGTATGCCATTCATTTTCTGGAACGCGGCCCCCAGGGTTGCAGGGTAAAAGGAGGTGCGTTGAAGATAGATCCGTAGTCTCGCGGCGTCGCCGGGCCGCACGGTCACAAAGTTCGTTACCCAGTAACTGTTATTGAGGCTTCCAAATACCGTCACGCCTCGGGCACTGCAATTTCGAAGCTCCACGACGATGCCGGTCTCGGAGGATAAGTCGAGAGGCGGAAAGCTGAACGACACCGAAGGGTGGCCGCCATCTTTGAGAAAACGCACAGTGGCCAAACCGCTCGAACGCGATATGGATGCGGAAACTGTGTTGATGCTCGCCCGGCCCAGATCAAGATCAACCGGTGGAGGCGCCGGCAGAACAAAGGATGCATTGGCGCCGGGTCCTTCGCCGCTTGCATATCCGAGTATTGCGACTTGCCCTAATGCCAAGCCAACGAGACTGCTGCCTATCCAAGAAAGGTTCCACACCCGCATTCGTCGAAGCCCTTTTTAAAGGGTACTGGCGCCCCGGCCCGCCGGCATTAGACCAAAGTCGAGTCTTCGTCGACTGTTGTCTACTCCGGGTTTGTCGAGCCTTCTGCTTTTGAAGCTTTCGAGCGCGGCAGCGAAATGGTGATGCTGGCGCCTTGGCCGATTTCGCTTTGCAGAGTGACATGCCCTTTCAAGCGCGCAACTCGCTCCTGAAGGCCCTTGAGTCCGTAGTGAAGACCGCCATGCCGCATGACTTCTGCGAAATCAAAACCAACTCCATTGTCGGTCAACTCCAAAACCAGTGCCGCCGAATCGTACTTGAGATTGACGGCCACGCGGGATGCGCGTGAATGCCGCGCGGAGTTGTAGAGGGCTTCGCGGGTCACCATCATTAATTCGTGCTCGCATTCTTCACTGATGCTAAACGGCTTGCCAATGACGTTCATCTCAACCGGAAGTTCAAAATCTTTGCGGAATTTGCCGATCAGTTGATCGATTACGCGGTCGAAATGATCGTGCGATCGTTCATCGTTGCGCAGATTCCACACCGCCCGGCGGGTGTTTTCGGTCGTTGCCCGTATCTGCTCGCGCGCCAGCTTCAAGAGTTGCTCGCTCGATGGGCCCTGGGTGAGTGACGATGCGTCGAGCAGCGCCGATACCGTGTTACAGCCCTGGATCAGAGTGTCGTGCAACTCCCGGGCCACGCGTGCTCGCTCCTGCAGGATGCCTGCATACCTTGCCTGCACACTTCTCAGGTAGATTCGGTTCGCCGCAAATGCGCTGGCCACGACGATCAGAATGCAAAGCCACAGGAACCACTGCGCCCGGTAAAAATAGGGCTTCTGCTCCACCGCCAAGGTGGCTTCCGATATCCCGCTTGGATTATTCAGATCGTATGCGGTTACGTGGAACTCGTAGCGCCCGGGCGGCAGATTCGTATAATCCGCCGCTTTCTCAATCGAGGCGTTGGTCCATCCGCGATCAAATCCCATGAGCCTATATCGGTACCTGATTCTCTCCGGAGACTGCGGGAGGACCGTCGTGAAATGAAACTCGACCCTGGAAGCGTCGGGATGGAGTGTAATTCCGGAGCCCGCATCCACGCTGCGCCCGTTTACTACGATCTCGTCAATGGTGACAGGCGTGGTGCCGACCGGCGTTTCCACCTTGAGCGGCATCCGGATTGGGCCCTCGACTCCGGGGAACCAAACATGCCCGTCGCGGGCTACGAACCCGGCGGATTGAACGTCGCCATACACTTGCGTGCATTTCATGTCTTCGGCAGCAGCATAAAAAGTGACCGGCAGATACCCACTAGGCTCCTTTGCCGGGCTCTCAAAAAAGCTCAAGTCCGCCGAGGAGATTCCATTTGAGCTGCTGAACCAGATCCTCTTGTTCTTGTCCTCAACGATTTTGTAGATCTGGTCCGTGGGCAGGCCATCGTTCCGGGTGTAGTGAGAGATGAGCCCGCTCTTCCACCGGAAAATCCCATTGTCTCCTGTGCCGAACCACAAGCCACCCGCCGAGTCCATGCACAAGGTGAGCACTTTTTCTTGCTTGAGTTGATCGGCTACGGCGTTTTCCTCGAGAGCTCCGTTGTGAAGAAATCTCACACCCTTTGCGGTTGCGACCCACAAATCTCCGTTTTCGCCAACTAGGATGTCGTGAACCGTGGAATAGCCGAATACCCTGGAGATCGTCGAGCCATTGCCGGCGGTCTTATGCCAGTGACTGAGCCCGCCATCGGTACCGATCCATACCCCGCCGCGGTTGTCCTGCGCAATCACCCTGACGAAGTTGTTCACCAGCCCGTTCGCGATCGTGTAGTGCGTCACGTCATTGCCAGAAAGACGAAATACGCCTTGCCCGTCGGTTCCGATCCATAAGGCGCCCGATTTGTCTTCAAACACGTTATGGATGCTGGCGGTGCCGAGCCAGGAGTAGTGAACGCGCTCCAGCTTGTCGTTTGCATATCGATAAAGATGGGAATAGGCGAACCACATCCGGCCCTGTGGATCCTGGTACACAGATCCGAAGTCGGACGTGCTCGCATCGGGAATCGGCACCGTGGTAATTTCCGTTTGCTGCAATCGCGCCAGGCCCGTCTGCGTTCCAAACCACAGACTGTGGTCGCTGCCTTCCAAGATGCAGAATGACCCATTTCTTACTGAATTCTGCGCCAGTTTTGCCGGCAGTATCCTGCCCGCGCGATAGAGAAATACACCTTGCTTGGTGGTCGCGATCCAGATGTCTCCGTTGGCGGTCTGGTGCAGCGACCGAATGGTGTCGTTCACTCCAGAGATCTTTCTCGATTCGCTCCTGGCCGGGTTGCCCGGTGAGCGAACCACGTACAGCCCGTTGACTCCGCCAAGGTACAAGGAGCCATCGGAAGCTTCGAGCAGAGCCTTGATCGCGGTTTGCGTTGAGTCCCGCCCCATGGGCCAATCTTCGGCAACCGAGTTCTTCCACCGAACCAGGCGCGAACCGGCGATCCAGAGTGCGCCGTCGCGGGCCTGCAGGATGGCATGAACAGTGATGGACGGAAAGCCCGGCGTGTCGTCGATTCTGCGGAAACGGCTTCCCTCCAGGCGAAAGACGCCGTTATCCGTTCCCAGCCAGATTGCGCCCTGCGAATCTTCGAGGATCGATCGCACAAACCCGTTGGTCAAGCCCTGTGGCTCGGTAAACGGCTCAAAGCTGCCATTGTGGTAGTGCAGCGCGCCGCCGCCCTCGGTGCCTATCCAAAGCGATCCGTCCCTTACCGCGAGGAGCGAGAAGATGCTGTTCTCGTGGATGGCGGGAGTATTGCGGCGATTAAAGGTCTTGAATGACGAACCATCAAAGCGCACCAGCCCACCCGGGGTTCCAAGCCACAGGTATCGATCAGCGGTCTGTGCCAGAGCCTGCACCGATTCCTGCGGAAATCCATTTGCGGCGGTCCAAACGTGCACGGTGAAATTGTGGAGTGGCCCAACAGTCTGGGCAGGTGCAAGGACTGCGGTGCAAGCGCCACACACCATACAAAGGAGCAAAAACAAGATGGTCCTTGTCTCTTCGCGCACCCATCGAATCGCCTGTACGCCTAGGGTTTCACTCGGAGCGCAGCGTGATGTTCGCAGCTTGGGTGTCGAAATCCTCGCATCTTCAGCCATTGGGAGGCGCCATCCTCAAGGAAGATGATATTTCGCACTTGGAATGATAGCAGTTCACTGTAACCAATGCCCCATTGCCTCGGCGAACTTCCGCAGGATGATGGGCTATCGTGAACTCTGGGCTCTGGAGGCGAGTCTGATCGAGCCGCAGCCCACAACCAAATGCACCGCGGCGTCATAACGTCAACCCAACCGCCATTGGCAATTCTCAACTACTACGGGACATCCTCTATGATCGAAGCCGGAACCTCCTTCGGACAAGCCTCGATCTTACCTGGACATTGTCCTATATTGATCGAAGTTCGTTCGCTATTGATTTGTCGAAGAGGTTTTCCTAAGCCGTGAGGCTTAGGGATGGTGTCTTGCTCCAAAACAAGCGCGGTGGGGCGGCACTTCGGCGCTGCGAGCAGAATCGACGCTTGCAGGACCAGGCCGCGCTGGCATTGATGCACATGGGCCGGCCGCCGGGTGCGGCGCGGCCCGGTGCTTCTCACAAGCAAGCCATTGCATTCGGATTTCGAACAGCGTTACCGTCGGGCTGTGCTCACCATTCGGGCCATGACGGGCGGCACTGGCTATGCGCAGCGACACTTGGAACACAGCGACTATTACGATGAATATCGCCGCGTTCAGGGTGAGTGGCAGGGCCGCGGTGCAGAACTGCTTGGGCTCCGTGGCAATGTCACCCGCGAGCAGTTTGAGGCCGTGCGGGAGGGGTTTCATCCTGAAACCGCCGAGTTCCTGCGCCCGCGTCACAGCGCCGACCGGACAAACGGTGACGGGAGCGAGCAGGGCAAGGCGCGGTCCCTGTACGATCTGACGTTTTCAGCGCCCAAGTCAGTGTCGATTCAGGCGATGGTCGGCGGTGACGGGCGTTTGATCGGCGCTCACGATAGGGCCGTTCGAGAGGCACTCGCAGAAGCCGAAAACTACGCAGGTTCTCGCGTGCGGTTGAACGGCGCGAATGAGAATCGCACGACTGGAAACTGGATCGTTGCGACATACCGTCACGACACAAGCCGAGAACTCGATCCGCAGCTTCACACACACGCCGTGGCAGCCAATCTTACCTACGACGGTGTGGAGGGGCGCTGGAAGGCATTGCAGGCGTCGGGCCTGTACGAGCGGCGGGCGTACCTAACGGAGATCTATCGGAATGCCCTGGCGCAAGAGGTACGCGGCCTCGGCTATGAAATCGAGCAGCGCCGTGATTCGCGCGGTCGGGATCTGGGTTTTGAAATTCGCGGTGTGTCGGATGATCTGCTGGAACGATACAGCCAGCGCAGTGCGCAGCGTGACGCGGCCATTGTGCAATTCAAAGAGCAACATGGCCGGAAGCCAACTGACAACGAAGTGGCCGTCCTGGTCCGAGAATCGCGCGCGGACAAGCTCGCGGAGATTGCGACCGAACAGGTACGCCAGCAGCAGCAGGCGCGATTGTCACCGGAAGAGTCGCAGGGTCTGGATCGCCTGCGAGGCGCATCCTTGGAACAAAGTCACGGCGGTCCGCATGAACCCTCGCTGGCGGCGAATTCACTGCAACACGCGAAGGACCATCTTTTCGAGCGGCGCTCCGTCGTCTACGATCACGAATTGCTGACCGAAGCTCTGCGATACGGTCGCGGACGGGTCGATCTCGTCCAGCTACAAGGCGCGCTGGAAATCGAAAAGTCCCAGGGAACCGTCATTCATGCCGGCGACCGGCTGGCCACACACGAGAGCCTGGATCGCGAACAGCGCATGGTTGCCATGGTGAACTGTGGCATTGAACTGTACGCTCGGCTGCGCGGCACACACGAGTTTAGGCCTGCCGAGCATTTGCGCGAGGAACAAAAGCGGGCTGTCCGGCAAATCCTCGATTCACGCGATTTTGCAATCAATTTGCGAGGGGCTGCCGGGACCGGCAAGACGGCGACGCTCCAGGAAATTGATCGCGGCCTGCGTGAGGCCGGGCGCGAAGTCACGGCGGTTGCGCCCACGCGCAGTGCTGTAGAAGAGCTGCAGAAGGTCGGCTTTCGCGACGCATTGACGGTCTCACGCCTGCTTGGAGACGAAACAGCGCAATCTACGCTGCGTGGCAGGGTGCTGATTGTCGATGAAGCCGGCATGATCTCGGGACGACAGATGGAAGGCATACTCCGACTTGCGGATCAGCATCTCGCCCGCGTCGTGTTTTCGGGCGATACACGCCAGATTCAGAGTGTCGAAGCGTCCGACGCACTGCGCATTCTGGAACGCGAATCGCAGATGAAGAGCGTCGCGTTGACCGGCGTACAGCGTCAGACGCACGCTCAGTATAGAGACGCCATTCAAACACTGCGCCAGGCTCCCGAACAGGGCTTTGAGAAGCTGGAGCGCCTTGGCGCCGTGCACGAAGCCCCCTTTGTCGAGCGTGGCCGTGTGGTTGCCGATCTCTACCGTGAAATGACCGCCGATTCGTCGCGGCGTGTTTTGGTTGTCGCCTCCACGCATGAGGAAATAGGCCGTGTCACTCGGGCGATTCGCAATGACCTATTTGAGCGCGGTCATCTCGGCCAAAACGTCACGATGGATCGATACGTCCCGCTGCAATGGACGGAAGCGCAGAAACGTGATCTGGCGAACTACCGTGAGGGGCAGGTGCTGGTAGCGCATCGGGCAGCAAGGGGTATGGAGAAACACGAGTCGCTCACTGTCAGCCGTGTTGACTCTGGCGCGGTGATCGCTCGCAATGAACGCGGCGAGGAGAGAAGTTTCAGACCGGCACAGACACGCTCGTTTTCCGTCCATGAGCGGCAATCCATTGACGTGGCACCGGGTGACCGGCTCATGCTTACGGCCAATCGCCGAGATGCCGGTTTTCGAGCCACCAATGGCGAGCTGGTAACGGTGCGCGGTATCGAGCGGGGACGCATTCAACTTGAGGATGGTCGCACACTGCCGGCGAATTATCACCAATTCGATCACGGCTACGCGATTACCGCCCATCGCAGCCAGGGGAAAACGGTTGACGGGGTAATCCTGTCAGCCGATGCCATGAAGCAGGAATTGTTCTACGTCGGCGCTTCCCGTGGTCGCAGTGAAATCGCAATCGTCACGAGTGACCGTGAGCAACTGCGCGAATCGCTCGGCATTTCCTCTGCGCGCCCGTCTGCCACGGAGTTGGCACGGGAACAGGCTCATCTACCCCAGCCCGAACACAAGAATCAGCAAGCTCCAGCCCAACAAACCGAAGCACCAGTCCCTCGCCAAGAAATGAGCATCGGTCACGACATTGGGCTGGGCCTATAGTCCGTGCAGAGTGATCCGCAGAATAGTGACAACTCCGAATGTAGCAGTGGCATTTCGCAGCTTATCAACGGGGAACCTTCGTACTTCACAGGCTCCGTATGGCAAAGGGCTCCTGAGGCCAATGCAGTGACAATTTATCGGATCTGTACGGTGCAATCCGACCGGGGTGTTATAGATTTGCATGGCGTCAGGTTTCCCAGCATTTTCCACTGCTAACATCATTCTGTTACAGAAATCGCCATAAAACGAACCTCGGTTGCAAGGCGAGGCTGACTGAATGGGCGCATGGTGATCTGATGGCGGACACGCAGGGATATTCGTTCATCGCTGGGATTCCCGAAGAGTGGCAAGATTTCGAGGCGCGTCATCGTACGTTCCTTGAGCGGTACTCCCGCCTGCGGGAGGCGCTGAATACTGCATTCCTACGTACCCTGACCCGCAGCGAACCCATTGAGAAATTTGTATTCGGCTACGGAAGACTCTGTTGTGAGGATTTCTACGAGGTTTTTCTGCTTTGTGCGAATGGCTACGGGGTAGGGGCGCTAAAGCTGCTGCGAACCCTCTACGAGCACGCGGTCACTCTGCGCTATCTCCACGAACATCCCGAAGAGCTGGACAATTTTTGGGACTTTGCTTACGTCGCCGAACACAAGGTTCTCAAGCCCATCATCGAGACGTTTGGCGAACGAGCCTTTGAGAATACTCCCATTCGCCCTACCGAGGTCGAAGAGCGATTCCAGAGCGTTAAAGATCGCTTCATGGTTACAGATTGCAGAAAATGTGGCACGAGGAGATTGAACCACACATGGAACAAGCTTGATTTTGCCACGATGGCGAAGCGTACCGGCAGCCTCGGGACTTTGATCGTTCCCGCCTATTACATGCCACTAATCCACGCTCACAGCACCGTCGCGTCGCTTGCATCGCGACTTGCCCCACTTGATGGGGGTGGGTTCACGTTTGTTCCCACAGCTCAGAGAAAAGAGGCTGACACCGTGTTGGTCACTGCTCATAACGTCATCCTCCACGTGCTTGAAGTCCAGGAGGAGCGCTTCTCCGTGCCCGGCCTGAGAGAAAAACTGCAAGCCTGTTCTCAAGATTTTCTCGACGTTTGGAAAGGTCGAAGTTCCCGAGTCGGCGCTGAACCATGACTGCCGCAGGCAAGAAAGAAACTGACATTCCCCGGATATTAGGATTGTGTGCCGAGGCGGAGAGGGCGGTGTCAAGGGTCTCGACCGCGAAGCGGCGGCGTAGCCGCCCTTGACTCCGCCCGCGCCTCGGCTATGCTCCATCTATCCGGGGAATGTCAGCGGATTTGTCCAGTGGAATAGCGGTCCGAAACTAATTTCGTTTTTGTGAGATCGAAAACTCACGAGGACAATGAGTGCCAAAGAAGGACAATGGTGCACTTCTATGCACTTTCTGTACCCAACGGTTCGCTCTTGCTTCGTGCGCCGCATCCATGAGAGTGAAAACGCGCCCCATTCCGTGGGTTGACAGTGCTCCTTGACCCCACACATTGTGGTGTTAAGGAGCGTGCGAACCATGTTCGATTCCCCTCATTCTCCCATCTCATTCGAACCGCTGCTGGACAGCGATCGGGCAGCAGCCATCATTCGAGTTCACCCCAAAACTCTTCAACGTTACGCACGAAATGGGATCGTTCACGGCGTCCGTGTCGGCAAGTTGTGGCGCTTCCGCGCCTCTGACCTGTTTCAATCCGGTGAAAGAATCAATCCACTCGACGACGACGACAAGGCACAGTAGGCTGAAAGTAGCTATCCGTGCCGTCTCACCACCCTTGATTTGGAGAGGAAATGAGACGTTCACGATTTCAGCAAGGCAGCCTCCGACTTGTGGAGCGCGCCGGGAGCCGGAAGGCATGGGAGTACCGATGGTACGAAGCCCAGCCCGACGGCACACGTCGCCGCCGCAACCTGGTGCTGGGAACCCTTGAACAGTTTCCGAA
>Ga0335073_10000668_pt1 | contig 44716 bp, 32 predicted proteins | sample Lox_Sample_22_FD_207093 | JGI IMG/M metagenome (GOLD analysis project Ga0335073, IMG submission 207093) | Soil microbial communities from Loxahatchee National Wildlife Refuge, Florida, United States - Lox_Sample_2.2 | ecosystem: Environmental > Terrestrial > Soil > Wetlands | place: USA...
CCGAATCAATCATACAAGCGGTCTACTCCGCCGACCCATCAGAAGGAATCCCTCCTCCAAGCCCCGCGATTCGATTATTTTCCGAAGTCTCCTAAGCTCGTGCGGCGCTTCCTCGGAGGTGTCCGAATCGAGCGCCCGCACCCGATAGCCGAAGCGCGCGAGCCTGATCCCGAGGTCGGCGTCCTCGGTGACGTTCCATTCGTCCCAGGCGCCGACGTCGACGAGGGAGCGGACGCGGAAGTGATTGGAGCTGCCGCCGAGCGCGATCGGCAGGTCGAGGGCGCAGAGGCCCGGATTGATGAAATCAAACAGCGTCGCATATTCGACCGCGAACTGGCGCGAGAGCCACGATTCCTCGCCGTTGCGGATCACGAGCCGGCCTTGCAGACAGTCGAGGTCCTTCTCGGCGGCGAAGCGCGCCGCGGCGAGGCGGAGCTGATCCGGCGCGGGGACGTCCTCGGCGTCGTAGACGACGATGAGCTCCCCGCGGGCGCTCGAGAGCGCGATGTTGAGCGCCCGCGGCTTGGTCTGCGGCGGGCCCGGCGGCGCGATGATGATCTCGTAGCGGGCGGGGAGCTTAAGCTCGACGAGCCGGCTCAAGGTCTCGGGATCGCGCTGCTCGACGACAAGCTTTATGTCGAGTTTGCTCTTCGGATAGTCGAGCGCGTCAAGGCCGCGGACCAGGTCCTCGACGATCCGCGATTCCCGATAAAGCGCGACGACGATCGTATAGGCGGGCAGCTCGTCGTCGGCGAGCGCGGGGGGACGAACGATCCCGACGTTGGCGATCGCCGCCATCGACCGCAACAGGATCATGGCGGAAAACGCGAGCCAGAGCGTGGCGGATGCGACGGCCTCCAACGCGCCGAAGCTCACAAGGCCAACCACCGAGGCCAGGGCCGCGACCGCGCCCAAGACCGCAAACTGCAGTTGGGTCATTCCATGCCGCGCGGCGAGGCTCGCAGGCAGGCGACCGAGGGCGACGTCGAGCAGGTCCTCGCCGCGGCGCGCGCGCACGAGTCCAGCGAAGCGCTGGGGCGAGGCCAGAGCAAACGACCCCGGGCGAAAACGGCTCGATTGAGCCGCTTCGATGAGCTGCGGCACGAATTGGGCCCTCGGCGCGATGACCGCGCGAGGACCCCCGCCGCGCGATTCAAGCGGCGCGACGCCACATCTGAGTCCCCTCATCGCATCGAAGGCCGCCGTCAACGGCGGATCGCCATTGTAGTAGGGGCAGCCGAGATGCCGCGCCAAGGCGCGATAATAGACGTCCTCGCTGATGAGGCCTTCGCTCAGGAGCTTGTCGAGAGGCCGGACGGCCTTGGGCGCTGCGCCGATGAGGTTGACGAGCCGTTCGGGCGGGAATCCTTCCGCGGCGAGAAAAGCGAGTTCCGGCGGAAGCCTTGGCCCGGCGAGGTCGCCTGACTCGTAGAGGCGCAGCGACGTCCGGGCGAACGGCCGGGCGCCGCCTGCTCGCGGCGCCGAGTCGACGAATCTGCTGAACTCCCGGACGATCCCCGCCATTGCCGCGGCTTGCCCCGACGCGAAGCTGTCATCGCGGCCGGCGGATTTTTGCGGTTTCGCGTCCGGCGATTGAGCCCCGCGGGCATATGACACTAATATTTCGCGGTTGTCTGCAACAACTCACGGGTTGTCTGCAAAAAAAGCGGCGGCGTGAAGAGCGCGCCGCTCAGTCCTTAGCCCGTTCGACGTAGCTGCCGTCCTCGGTCTGGATGACGATCCGCGTCCCAGTCGCAATGTGCGGCGGGACCATCACCCGCGCGCCGTTGGAAAGCCGCGCGGGCTTGTAGGAGGACGAGGCGGTCTGGCCCTTCATCGCCGGTTCGGTCTCCGTCACCTCCAGCGTGACGCGGGGCGGCAATTGGATGGCGACCGGGATTTCGTTGAATATCGACAGAATGACCTTCATGCCTTCCTGAAGCCATTGGGCTTGATCACCTATGACTTCGGCAGGAACCTGGATCTGGTCATAGGTGTCGGCGTTCATGAAGTGATAGCCGTCGGCGTCTGAATAGAGGAAGTCGAAGTTCTTGTCCTCGACGAACGCGCGCTCAACCTGTTCGGTGGTCTTGAACCGGTCCGTGACTTTGACCCCGTCGGAAAGGCGGCGCATGTCAATCTGAGTGGTCGGCGTGCCTTTGCCCGGATGAAAGCTCTCGGCGGAAAGAACGACGCACAGCTGACCGTCCTCCCGCTCGATGATGTTGCCCTTGCGGATCGAGCTTGCGATAACTCTCACGTCATTGGTCCTCGGAACTGGGCGCCCGGCGTCGCGCTCGTTGAAGTGGGCTGGCTAAAGCGGGGGATTGGCGATTTCGGCGCGAACCATACCGATTTTGCCGCCAAAGGCCAGTCGGGATCGGTTTCAACTATTCCGATCTTATTGGCGAGGCGCCGCTTGATCTCGTCCGCGTCAGGGCCGTTCTGGGGAAAGGACCAATATGCCGCGCGGCGCGGGCGGCTCGCCGCCCGGGCGCAGGTTTCGAGCTTCGTCCGCCGCTGGTTCGCTGCCCGGGGTTTCGTCGAGGTTGAGCCGGCGGCGCTTCAGGCCTCGCCCGGCAACGAGACTCACTTGCACGGGTTCAGGACCGCGCTCATTCTGCCCGAGGGCTCGCCGCACGGCGCCTGGCTGCATACCTCGCCCGAATTCGCGATGAAGAAGCTGCTGGCCGCCGGAGAAGACCGGATTTACGCGCTGACCGGCGTGTTCCGCAACCGCGAGAGGACCGCTTTGCACGCGCCGGAATTCACGATGCTGGAGTGGTATCGAGCCGGCGCGCCGCTCGAGCGCCTCGTCGAGGACTGCGTCGCGCTGACCGCGCTCGCCGCCCATGTCGCGGGCGCGAAGAAATTCGCGTTTGGGGGTCGGCAGGCGAGCCCGTTCGAGCCGCCCGAGCTTCTCACGGTCCGCGACGCGTTCCGGCGCTACGCCGGGGTGGACATTTACGAGAGCCTGCCGGCGGGCGGCCCGCCGGACACCGCGCGGTTCGCCCGGCAGGCCAGGCATGCCGGGCTGCGGGTTGCGCCGGACGACGACTGGTCGGACATTTTCAGCCGGCTCCTCAGCGAGCGGGTTGAACCCAACCTGGGAATCGGGCGACCGACGGTCCTCCATGCCTATCCGGCGAGCGAGGCCGCGCTCGCGCGCCTTGATCCCGAAGATCCGCGTGTGGCCGAGAGGTTTGAATTCTATTGCTGCGGGGTTGAGCTCGCGAACGCGTTCCGCGAGCTCGTCGATCCGGTCGAGCAGCGGCGGCGATTCGCAGCCGACATGGCGGAGCAGCAGCGCATTTACGGAACATCCGCCCCGATCGATGAGGATTTCCTCGCCGCCCTCGCCCATATGCCCGACGCGAGCGGCGCGGCGCTGGGATTCGACCGTCTCGCGATGCTGGCGACGGGAGCGGAGAGCGTCGAGGCTGTTCAGTGGACGCCGGTGTTCGACCCAGGCGAAACGAGGGACCCCCCGCATGCCTGAACTGCCCGAGGTCGAGACCGTCCGGCTCGGCCTGGAGCCGGCGATGGTCGGCGCCCGGATCGACAAGGTCGAGTTGCGGCGGCCGGATATCCGCTTTCCTTTCCCGCCGCGCTTCCGCCAGAGGCTCGAGGGGCGCCGGATCGTGAAGCTCGGACGGCGGGCGAAATACCTCCTGTTCCACCTCGACAGCGGCGAGACCCTGATCGCCCATCTCGGAATGTCGGGCTCGTTCCGGATCGAGGACGCGACGCCGGGCGCCTTCTATCATGAGCGGTCGAAGGACCCGAAGCACGACCATGTCCTCTTTCATCTCGACAATGGACGGGTGGTCACCTTCAACGACCCGCGCCGGTTCGGCTTCATGGACCTCGTCGGGAAGGGCGGGCTCGACGCCCATCCGCGCCTGAAAGACCTCGGCGCCGAGCCGCTGGCCGCGGATTTCGACGCCCATTTGCTGGCGAAGCTGTTCCAGGGCTCGCGGGCGCCGCTGAAATCGGCGCTGCTCGACCAGCGAAAGATCGCCGGTCTGGGCAACATCTACGTGTGTGAGGCGCTCTTTCGCGCCGGCCTTTCGCCCCTGAAGCAGGCTGGCGTCCTTTCGGACGCGCGCGGCCGCCCGACCCGCGCCGCAACGGCAGTCGCCGAGGCGATCCGCAACGTGCTCGAGGAAGCCATCGAGGCCGGCGGCTCCACCCTGCGCGATCACCGGCAGACGAACGGCGAACTCGGCTATTTCCAGCATGTCTTCAAAGTCTACGACCGCGAGGGACAGCCGTGCTTGCGGGAGCGCTGTCGTGGGGTCGTCGCGAGGACCGTGCAGTCCGGGCGATCGACATTCTATTGTGCGATATGTCAGCACTAGCCGCGCCGCGAGAGGGCCGCAGTCTCGATCATTGACAAGGCAAAGCCCGCCTCCTATCTCACGGGCGACCCGGTTCAGCGCGAAAATGGGCGGTTATGGCCTTTTTCGCGCTTTTTATTGTTTGTCGCCATCGCCCGCGGCGTCCACCGCTCGCTCCAAGGTCGTTCGATGGGACCGGAAAGGTCGTAAATGCTGAGTTCGTCTCTGAAATTCGACTCGGTGATGAAGAGGGTCTTCGGCTCGTCGAACGACCGCCGGCTCAAGGGCTACCGGCCGAAGGTCGCGGCGATCAACGCGCTGGAGCGTGAGTTCGAGGCGCTGAGCGATGATGAGCTCAAGGCGAAGACCGCGGAATTCCGGGCCGAACTCGCGGCGGGCAGGACCCTGGACGACCTCTACGCGCCGGCCTTCGCGGCGGTGCGGGAGGCGGCGAAACGAACCCTCAAGCAGCGTCACTTCGACGTGCAGCTGATCGGCGGCCTCGTCCTGCATGAAGGCGCGATTGCCGAAATGCGCACCGGCGAAGGCAAGACGCTGGTCGCCACCTCCGCCGTCTATCTGAATGCGCTCGCCGGCGAGGGCGTGCACGTCATCACGGTCAACGACTATCTCGCCCGCCGCGACGCCGAGTGGATGGGCGAGATCTACAAGTTTCTCGGCATGACCGTCGGCGTCATCGTCCATGGCCTCGACGACGATCAGCGCCGCCAGGCCTACGCCGCCGACGTCACTTACGGCACGAACAACGAATTCGGCTTCGACTACCTGCGCGACAACATGAAATACGACATGGCGCAGATGGTGCAGCGCGGCCATGCCTTCGCCATCGTCGACGAAGTCGATTCGATCCTCGTCGACGAAGCCCGCACGCCGCTCATCATCTCCGGCCCGTCGGAGGACCGCTCCAACCTCTACGTCGCGGTCAATGCCATCATCCCGCAGCTTCAGCGCGACGACTTCGAGCTCGACGAGAAGCAGCGCACCGTCAATCTCACTGAAGCGGGAAATGAGCATGCCGAAGACCTGCTGCGATCCGCCGGGGTGATGAAAGAAGGATCGCTCTACGAAGCGGCCAACGCGACGCTCGTCCACCATATCAATCAGGCGCTGCGCGCCCATAAGCTCTTCCAGCGCGACAAGGACTATATCGTCCGCAACGACGAAGTCGTGATCGTCGACGAGTTCACTGGGCGCATGATGCCCGGCCGGCGCTACTCCGAAGGGTTGCATCAGGCGCTGGAGGCCAAGGAAGGCGTCACGGTCCAGCCTGAGAACGTGACGCTGGCCTCGATCACCTTCCAGAACTACTTCCGCCTGTACAAGAAGCTGGCAGGCATGACGGGCACCGCCGCGACCGAGGCCGACGAGTTCGCGGAGATCTACAAGCTCGTAGTCGTCGAGATTCCGACCAACCTGCCGATCGCGCGCCTCGATGAGGACGACGAGGTCTATCGCACCGGCGACGAAAAGATGCGCGCCGTCGTGCGCGAGATCGAGGCCGCGAACGCCAAAATGCAGCCGATGCTGGTGGGCACGACGTCGATCGAAAAATCGGAAGTGCTCGGCGAAGTAATGGAGCGGCAAGGCTACAAGAAGATCGACTTCACCAAGCCTGACGCGCTGAAGGCGCTTTACGCCGCGGCCCGGGCAGGCAAGCCGTCGAAGACCTTCGCCATTCTGAACGCCCGCCATCACGAGCAGGAGGCGTTCATCGTCGCCGAGGCCGGCGTTCCGGGCGCGATCACGATCGCAACCAACATGGCCGGACGCGGCACCGACATCCAGCTCGGCGGCAATGTCGAGATGCGGGTCAAGCAAGAGATCGACCCAGCGGCGCCGCCGGAGGCGCGCGAGCCGCACGAAGCGTCGATCCGGGCCGAGGTCGCCGCCTTCAAGCAGAAGGCGATCGACGCCGGCGGGCTCTATATCATCGGCACCGAGCGGCACGAGAGCCGTCGCATCGACAACCAGCTGCGCGGGCGGTCGGGCCGGCAGGGCGACCCTGGCCGGTCGAAGTTCTTCCTGTCGCTCCAGGACGATCTCATGCGCATATTCGGCGCCGAGCGCATGGACGCCATGCTCAAGCGTCTCGGACTGAAGGAGGACGAAGCGATCGTCCATCCGTGGATCAACAAGGCGCTCGAGAAGGCCCAGCAGAAGGTCGAAGCCCGCAACTTCGACATCCGCAAGAACATCCTCAAGTTCGACAACGTGATGAACGACCAGCGCAAGGTCATCTTCGAGGACCGGCGCCGGATGATGGCGGCCGATTCGCTCGAAGAGACGATCGAAGATATGCGCACGGGCGTGATCGACGACCTCGTCGCCAAGCACATCCCCCATGACGCCTACCCCGAGGCCTGGGATACCGCGGGCCTGAAGAACGAGGTCATGGCCAAGCTCAACCTCGATCTGCCGGTCGACGAATGGGCGAAGGAGGAGGGGATCGCCGACGAGGAGGTCGCGGCTCGGCTCCATGCGGCGGCCGCAGACGCTTACACGCAGCGCGTCGAGCGCAACACGCCCGAGGCGATGCGCTACGTCGAAAAGCAGGTCATCCTGCAGTCGCTCGATCATCTCTGGCGCGAGCACCTCGTCACACTCGATCATCTGCGCCAGGTCATCGGCTGGCGGGGTATGGCGCAGCGGGATCCCTTGAACGAGTACAAGTCGGAAGCCTTCGAGCTCTTTCGCGAGCTGATCTCCCAGTGGCACGAAGCCGTCATCGCCCAGATGTCGCGGATCGAGGTGCGGTTCCAGCAGCCCGAGCCGCCCCCGCCGCCGATGCAGTTTCAGCATCTCGATCCTGCCACTGGCGAAAACGAGATGTCGCTTCCGCAGTTCCCGGAGGCCGCGGGCGCGTTTCTGCAGACGGCTGCGTCCGGTGTGGCCGAGGTCGAGCGTGACCCGAAGAATCCCGCGACATGGGGCCGCGTGGGACGAAACGAGCCCTGTCCGTGCGGCTCGGGCAAGAAGTTCAAACATTGCCACGGCCAGGTCGCTTGACGGCCGCCGCTCTCGACGTTTCGACCCCGCGGGCCGAAGCGCTCGCGCGCATTGCCGAAGCCTTCGAGGCTTGTGGAATCGAAGACCCGAAGCGAGAGGCCGGACTCATGCTCCGCGCCGCATCCGGCGTCGCGCCGGTCGCGCTGATCGTGGATTCGCATGAGCCGCTCGGATCGGCGGCCTTAACGATCGAGCAATTCGCGGCGCGGCGGGCGGCGGGCGAACCCTTGTCGAGGATCGTCGGCAGGCGCGAATTCTGGGCGCTTGAGCTCACGATTTCGCCGCAGGTTCTCGATCCGAGGCCCGAGACGGAAACGATCGTCGAAGCGTCCCTCAGGCTGCTTAGGAGCCGCCGAGAGGAGCCGTTGCGGGTCCTCGACCTCGGGGTCGGCTCAGGCGCGCTCATCTGCGCTCTGCTCGTCGAATTCCCGCAAGCGCGGGGCGTCGGCGTCGATATTTCCGCCGGCGCCGCCGACGTGGCGCGGCGCAACGTCGCGGCTTGCGGCCTCGCCAGTCGAGCCGAGATTCGCGTCAGCGACTGGGCGAGCGGCATCGATGGGCCGTTCGACCTGATCGTCTCGAATCCGCCCTATATTCCGAGCGCCGAACTCTCGGCGCTGCCGCGCGAGGTCCGCGATTTCGATCCGCGGCTCGCGCTCGATGGCGGAAGCGACGGCCTTGAAGCCTATCAGCGAATAGCGCCGGAGGCGCGTTCGCTGCTTTGCGCCGGCGGCTGGCTCATGGTCGAGATTGGCGCCGGCCAGGCTGCGGACGTGCGCGCAATCGTCGAACGATGCGGCTTCGTCGACGCGACGATCTTGAAGGACCTCGCAGGCCGCGATCGGGTCGTCGCGGCCCGAAGGCCGTAGGCTGGGCGACGATGGCCGATCCGCCCGACGAACATGCGCCGCGCGGCGAACTGACGGTTCGCCTGATCGCGATGCCGAAGGACACCAATTCCAACGGCGATATTTTCGGCGGCTGGGTGATCAGCCAGATGGACCAGGCCGGCGGCATTCGCGCGGCCGAGAAGGCTCAGGGCCGCGTTGTCACAGTCGCCATCGATGCGATGACATTCATCCGCCCGGTCAGGGTCGGGGACGTGCTTTCCGTTTACACCTCCGTCGACCACGTCGGCCGCACCTCGCTCAAGCTTCATATCGAGGCGTGGGCGCAGCGGTTTCGAACCCACCACCGGGAGAAAGTGACCGACGCGACTTTCACCTTCGTCGCCATCGACGCCGACGGACGGCCGCGACCGGTCCTTAAGGAGGGGTAGCCGCGAGCCTCAGCCAATGCCGATCTCCGCGCGCCCAATTGAGCTTTGACCGCTGAAAGCCGGACGATCCTACCTCGGAGCAAGGGCGGCGATGAGTTCGTTCGCAGCTTTCGCCATCCCAAGTCCCGCGTTGACGTCGAAGGCGTTGATGGCGACCGCCACACCTACGTTTCGCGTGGGGGCGAAGGCGACATAGGAGAAGACTCCCTGGAGGCCGCCGGCCTTCTGCAGTATGAGCGGGCGATCGCCCTCGGGGGCCATGATCACCCATCCAAGGGCCATCGCGTCCATGTGGCCCGATTCGTCCATGCCGTAGACGGTGTGCAACCCGTCGCGCCAGAGATAGGCGGCGTGGTCGATGAGGCGTTCGCGCGCGCCCTCGTTTGACATCCGGTCGAGGTGCCAGTGAAGCCACCTCAGGAGATCGCGGGGCGTGGAATAAAGCCCGCCGGAACCGACGATGACTTCGCCAGTCGGCGCATAGGGCATCGCGGCGCCGTCGAAATTGTGTCCCTGCATGAGGCGCGCGACTTTACCGCCGGATGGCCCGAAGGTCGTGTCCGCCAGATAAAGGGGCGCAAGGACTCGCTCGGCGAGGAGATCCGGATAGGGCTTGTTCGCCGCGGCCGAAAGCGCAGCAGCGAGCAGGTCGAAGCCGAAATTCGAGTAGGAGATCGCTGTCCCCGGCGTGAACAGCAGCGGATTGGCCTTGAGCCAAGCGACGAACGCCTCGCGGGTGATGTGGACGAAGGGGTTGTCCGGCGGACCGGGTTCATGCGGGACCTCCCGCGGCAGCCCGGCGGAGTGGGTGGCGAGATCGATCAGCCGGACCGGACGCCCAGCCTCCGACAGAGGGTCGAAGAAATCGGGGACGTACTTGGTCAGCGGGTCGCCGAGGGAGACGACGCCGTCCGCGGCGAGGCTCGCCAGGACCTGGCCGGTGAAGGCTTTGGTGATCGAGCCAATCCGGAAGATTGTATCGCCGTCCGGCTCGGCGTCCGAACCATCCGCCCGGCGGCCAAAGCCGTGAATCGAGGTTCTTCCGTTCTGGACCACACCGATGACGAGGGCAGGGACCTTGCTCGCGACGAACAGGATTTGCCCGGTGAAGTCGACCGCCTCGTCAAGTTCGGTTTGGGCCGCGCGCGTGGCGTGCGGCCACGGCAGCGCCGCGCCGGCGAGCAGAGCAAGCAGGTCGCGTCGGCGCATGGAACTCCTATCGATCGACGTCACGGAAACCGGCCGCGCCTAGCGCATTCGCCGACAGGCGCCGCAAAATACATGAATCGAGTCCAGAGCCTAATCGTCGAGCTTGCGCGCCTCCTCTGGGAGCATGATCGGCACCCCATCCCGGATCGGATACGCGAGCCGGGCGGCGCGCGAGACAAGCTCCTGCCGCTGAGGGTCGTAGGTCAGCTCCGCTCGCGTCACCGGGCAGACCAGAATCTCGAGCAATCGGGCGTCGACCCTCGAGCGTGGGTCCGGCTCAATCGGGGGCGGGCGGTCTTCGCCATCGTCGCTCATCGGCGGTCCTCCGATCCAAGCGCCGGTAGAAGCCAGGTCAGGTTCCGCGCAATCCTAGAACAATCCGCTTGCCGATTGAACCGTCCGTCGGCGTCCTGTCGTCCCCGCGTTCGCGCGGGAATGACAAGACTGCCGGCTACGATCCCATTTGAAGGCGCATCGCTCCAAGGATGGCGTGGTCCTAGCGCGGTGTTGATTCGTGCGATGAAGCGCGGCGCGCTGAGTCATTGAAACAGACTGGCTGGGGCGGGAGGATTCGAACCTCCGGATGGCGGAATCAAAATCCGCTGCCTTACCGCTTGGCTACGCCCCAACGCGCCGCAAGGCGGTTATAAGCCCGGCGGAAAGCGGGCGGACAATAGTTCGCGCCCTTTCGCGCCGCAATGGCCGGCCAGGGCAATTTTGCCTCAAGCGATCGGGCAAGCCGCGTCGCCGACGCCCGGTCGCCCCGCGAACGCCGCAAGATCGGCGTTCGAGCCGCAGACGAGCACACCGACGCGCTCGTCCTGCTCAGGCCGGTAGGCGCCGCTGGCGATGGCGGCGAAAGCCGCCGCGCCGCCGGGCTCGGCGATGATCGAAAGATCGGCCCAAAGACGGCGCTGGGCCTCGGCGATCGCCTCATCCGTGACCAGGACGACCCCGCTCACGAACCGCTTGGCGATGGCGAAATTGAGGTCGCCCACCCGCCTGGCGCCGAGCGAGTCGGCGGCGATCGAGCTCACCGTGACGTCGACCGGCCCGTTCGCCTCGAGCGCGGCCTGGAGCGCGCGCGAGCCTTCCGGCTCGACGCCGACCACCTTGACCCGGCCAGCGAACCAGACCGCGACGCCCGAGATCAGTCCGCCGCCGCCGACCGCGACGAGAACGGTGTCGAGCTTTCCCAGTCCGAGCCGCTCGAGATCCTCCTCCCATTCGAGCGCGACCGTGCCTTGCCCCGCGATAGTCTCGACCGCGTCGTAGGGATGGATCGAGAGCGCGCCGCTCTCCGCGACATATCGGTCGCAGCGCTGCTGCGCCTCGGCGTAAGAGACGCCGCCGATGACCGCCTCGGCGCCATAGGCCTTGATCTTGGCGATCTTTGCCGGCGTTGCGATTTCCGGCACGAAGACGCGCGCCCGGATCCCGAGCTTCCGGGCCGCATAAGCGACGGCCGCGCCGTGGTTGCCGCCCGACGCGGTCGCGCAGCCAGCCGCCGGCGCCGGACGCGTCAGGAGATTGTGGAATGCGCCGCGCGCCTTGAACGAACCGGTCGCCTGAAGACATTCGAGCTTGAGCGAGAGCGGCGGCGCGCCGGCTACGGCTGAGGCTGTCTCGAGGATGGGCGTGCGGCGGATGTGGCCGCCAATTCGCACATGGGCCGCGCGGATGTCGGCAGGGGTCATGGCCGCAGGACTTGCGAGTCGGTCATCTCGAGGCCGCGGCGGCCAGGGCGCGCTGCGTCTTTTTGGGCAGGCCTGCAAGGACCATCGCGTAGCTCATCCGCACATATTCCTTGAGACCATGATCGCTGAGCGAACGGGCGTCGGTGCGTTGGACCCAGGATAATCCCCGGGAAGCAAGATAGGGCGCCGGGCGCAAGCCCGGCAGTTCGGCAAGAATTGCAAAGCTGGTCTCTGAGCATTTGAAACTCACCGCGAACTCGGGGGAGCTCGACCATCCGCCGATCGCAAACACCTTGCCTCCGATCTTCCAGACGCTCGCGTCGCCCCATTGGACGACGCCCGTCGCGTGAGGCAGGCCGGCGCAAAACGCGTCGTAGTCGTCGCGAGTCATGCCGCCGACATTCTCCGCTCTCCCCTTGCGGTAGAGGGGCGCTCCGCGCGAGCTTTAGGCATACCCCGAAGCGGCGCAAACCTCGTCGGCGCTAAAGCTTGATTGCGTCCTTGAGCTCGCGCAGGCGATCGAGCTTCTCTTGCGCCGCTTGCTTCTGCTCCTCGCTCGCGTCAGCGAGGTCCTCCTCGGCGTTCTTGATCTCCTCGCCGAGCTTCTCGGCGCTCATGTCCTCGAACGGGATGGCCGTCTCCGCCAGCAGGATGAGGCCTTTCTTGCTCGCGTCGGCAAATCCGCCGCGCACGAAAACGCGACGGTGCTTGCCCTCCGCGTCGTCAATGCCGACGACCCCGGGACGCATCGCCGTCATCACCGGCGCGTGTTCGGAGAGCACCAGGAAATCGCCTTCATTCCCCGGCACGAGCACCGATTGAGCCGGGCCGTTGAACAGCACTCTGTCCGGCGAGACCAGTTCGAAGTGGAAAATGGCCATGGCCAAACCCTCGGACGAAGTTCGCGTCAGGCCGCTTCGGCGGCCAACTTCTGGGCTTTCTCCACCGCCTGCTCGATGGTGCCGACCATATAGAAGGCGGCTTCGGGCAGGCTGTCGTATTTGCCTTCGATGATCCCCTTGAAGCCCTTGACCGTGTCCTCGATTTTGACCTGGACGCCGGGCGTTCCGGTGAAGACCGCGGCGACGTCGAACGGCTGGGAGAGAAACCGCTCGATCTTGCGCGCGCGGGCGACGATCTGCTTGTCCTCTTCCGACAGTTCGTCCATGCCGAGGATCGCGATAATGTCCTGGAGCGCCTTGTAGCGCTGCAGCACCTGCTGCACCTGGCGCGCGACATTGTAATGCTCCTCGCCAACGATCGCGGCGGTCAGCATGCGCGAGGTCGAATCGAGCGGGTCGACCGCTGGATAAATGCCCTTTTCCGAGATCGCGCGCGAGAGCACGGTCGTCGCGTCGAGATGGGCGAACGAGGTCGCAGGGGCGGGATCGGTCAAGTCGTCGGCCGGGACGTAGATCGCCTGCACCGAGGTGATCGAGCCTTTGGTCGTGGTGGTGATGCGCTCCTGCAGCGCGCCCATGTCGGTGGCGAGTGTCGGCTGGTAGCCGACAGCGGAGGGAATGCGGCCAAGCAGCGCGGAGACTTCCGAGCCTGCCTGGGTGAAGCGGAAGATGTTGTCGATGAACAACAGCACATCCTGGCCCTGGTCGCGGAAATGCTCGGCGACCGTGAGACCCGCCAAGCCAACGCGCATGCGCGCGCCTGGCGGCTCGTTCATCTGGCCGAACACCAGCGCGCATTTCGACTTCACGTTGGGGTCGGGATGGTGTGGATCGGCGTTGACCTTGGATTCGATGAACTCGTGATAGAGGTCGTTGCCCTCACGGGTGCGTTCGCCGACGCCGGCGAAGACCGAATTGCCGCCATGGGTCTTGGCGACGTTGTTGATGAGCTCCTGGATCAGCACCGTCTTGCCGACGCCGGCGCCGCCAAAGAGGCCGATCTTGCCGCCCTTGGCGTAAGGCGCGAGCAGGTCGACGACCTTGATGCCGGTGACAAGAATTTGCGCTTCCGTCGATTGCTCGACATAGGCGGGGGTCGGCTGATGGATCGCCCTGCGCGCCTCCATGTTCACCGGCCCGGCTTCGTCGACCGGCTCGCCGATCACATTCATGATGCGCCCGAGCGTGCCTTCTCCGACCGGAACCGTGATCGGCCCGCCGGTGTCGGTGACTTCCTGGCCGCGCACCAGACCCTCGGAAATGTCCATGGCGACGCAGCGCACCGTGTCTTCGCCGAGCTGCTGGGCCACCTCGAGGACCAGGCGATGGCCGTTGTTGTCTGTCTCGAGCGCGTTGAGAATGGGCGGCAGATTCACATTGCCGTCGAACTTCACGTCGACGACGGCGCCGATCACCTGGGTGATGCGGCCTGTAGCATTGGGGATATCCGCCATGGGTCTCAGTCCTTGTTCCCTGATCTAATGGATCGGCGCCGTCAGAGCGCTTCCGCGCCCGAGATGATTTCGATCAGTTCCTTGGTGATCATCGCCTGGCGGGTGCGGTTGTAGCGAAGCGTGTATTTCTTCACCATCTCGCCGGCGTTGCGGGTGGCGTTGTCCATCGCGCTCATCTGCGCGCCGAAGAATGAGGCCGCATTCTCGAGCAGCGCGCGATAGATGCGAACGGCGACGGCGCGCGGCAGCAATTGGGCGAGGATTTCCCCCTCGTCCGGCTCGTAATCGTAGACCGGGGCTTTCTCGTCCTTCGGGCCGAGCTCGGGCGGAACGAGCTGCTGGGCGGTCGGGATCTGCGCGATGACCGACTTGAAGCGCGAGTAGAACAGCGTGCAGACGTCGAACTGGCCGTTGTCAAAGAGGTCGATCACCTTGGCGGCGATCGGCTGGGCGGTTTGGTAGGTAATCGTGCGCACGGCGCGCAGGTCGATGAGCTCGAGAATCTGCCTCTCGTGGGTGCGGCGAAGCTGGTCGTAGCCCTTCTTGCCGACGCAAAGGATCTTGACCGTCTTGCCCTCAGCCGCGAGGGCGTTCGCCTTGTCGCGCGCGAGGCGTACGATTGCGGTATTGAAGGCGCCGCACAGCCCGCGCTCGCCGGTGCAGACGAGCAGGAGATGAACCTGGTCCGATCCGCTGCCGACGAGCAGGCGCGGACCCTGGCCGTCGGTCGCGGCGCCGGCGAGATTGGTCAGCACCGCCTCGACCTGCTCCGCGTAAGGCCGCGCCGCTTCGACCGCGCCTTGCGCCCGCCTCAGCTTGGAAACCGCGACCATCTGCATCGCCTTGGTGATCTTCTGCGTCGACTTGACGGAGGCGATCCGGTTTCTGAGGTCCTTTAAGGACGGCATGGTTGAGCGTCTCCGGGCGCGCCGCCATCAGGCCGGGCGCGAGGCTTGGCGAGGGGCCGGTCCATTCACGCGAAGCTCGCGGCGAAGGCTTCGACCGCCGCCTTGAGCTTGGCCTCGGTCTCGTTCGTGAGGTCGCCGGAGGACCGGATGGCCTCGAGAATGTCCGGGTGTTTCGCCCTGAGAAACGTGAGAAGCCCGTCCTCGAACGGCCGCACCTTGTCGAGCGGCAGCTTGTCGAGAAAGCCGTTGACCCCGGCGTAGATGACCGAGACCTGCTCCTCCATCTTGAGCGGCGAGAATTGCGGCTGCTTGAGGAGCTCGGTCAGTCGCGCGCCGCGGTTGAGCAGGCGCTGGGTGACAGCGTCGAGATCGGAGCCGAACTGGGCGAAAGCCGCCATTTCGCGGTACTGCGCGAGCTCGCCCTTGATCCTGCCGGCGACCCTCTTGGTCGCCTTGGTCTGCGCGGCCGAGCCTACGCGCGAGACCGACAGGCCGACGTTCACCGCCGGCCGGACGCCCTGATAGAAGAGGTCGGTTTCGAGGAAGATCTGCCCGTCGGTGATCGAGATCACGTTGGTCGGGATATAGGCCGAGACGTCATTGGCCTGGGTCTCGATGATCGGCAACGCGGTCAGCGAGCCCGACCCGTTGTCCTTGTTGAACTTGGCGGCGCGCTCGAGCAGGCGCGAATGGAGATAGAAGACGTCGCCGGGATAGGCTTCGCGGCCAGGCGGGCGCCGGAGCAGAAGCGACATCTGGCGATAGGCGACCGCCTGCTTCGAGAGGTCGTCGTAGATGATCACCGCGTGCATGCCGTTGTCGCGGAAGAATTCGCCCATCGCGCAACCGGCGAACGGGGCGAGGAACTGCATCGGCGCCGGGTCGGAGGCGGTGGCGGCGACGATGATCGAATATTCGAGCGCCCCGTTCTCCTCCAAAACCTTGACGAACTGGGCGACCGTCGAGCGCTTCTGCCCGACCGCGACATAGACGCAATAGAGCTTCTTCGATTCGTCGCCGCTCGCGTTCAGCGGCTTCTGGTTCAGGATGGTGTCGAGCGCGATCGCCGTCTTGCCGGTCTGCCGGTCGCCGATGATCAGCTCGCGCTGGCCGCGGCCGATCGGGATCATCGCGTCGATCGCCTTGAGGCCCGTCGCCATCGGCTCGCTCACCGACTTGCGCGGAATGATGCCCGGCGCCTTGACGTCGACGCGCGCCCGTTTCGCCGCGTTGATCGGGCCCTTGCCGTCGATCGGATTGCCGAGCGCGTCGACGACGCGGCCGAGGAGCTCCTTGCCGATCGGCACATCGACGATCGCGCCCGTACGCTTGACCGTCTGGCCTTCCTTGATCTCGCGGTCGGCGCCGAAAATGACGATGCCGACGTTGTCGCTCTCGAGGTTCAGCGCCATGCCGCGCGCGCCGTTCTCGAACTCGACCATCTCGCCGGCCTGGACCTTGTCGAGACCGTAGGCGCGGGCGATGCCGTCGCCGACCGAGAGCACCTGACCGACCTCGGTCACATGAGCTTCCGCGCCGAAGTTGGCGATCTGGCTCTTGAGGATCGAGGAGATTTCAGCGGCGCGGATATCCATCAGCCGACCTCTTTCATGGCTATGCGAATTGCGTTGAGCTTGGTCTTGAGCGAGCCGTCGACCATGCGCGAGCCAAGCTTGACGATCAGCCCGCCGATGATCGACGGGTCAAGCTTCAGGTCGAGATCGACGTCTCGGCCGCCGGAGGCGGCGCGCAGGGATTCCTTGAGCTGAGCGATATGGGCGTCCGTCAGCGCGGTCGCGCTCGTCACTTCGGCATGGGTCACGCCCTTGTTCGCATCATTGAGCTTGCGGTAGTCGGCGATCATCTCGCGGATGAAGAACAGGCGGCGCTTTGAAGCGACCAGGCGGATGAAGTTGGCGGCGATCCCACTAATGCCGGCGTCGGCCATGATCGCGTCGAGCGCCTTGAGCTGGTCGGCGGCGGAGAACACTGGGCTTCTGACGAGGCGTTCGAGGTCCGGGCTCCCGGCGATCAGCGCGTCGAATCTCGCCAATGCGTCGGCGACGGCGTCGGTCTGACGGGAGTCGAGCGCGAGTGAGAACAGGGCCGACGCGTAGCGTCCCGCGACTCCCGAAACGATCGTGTCCTCAGCCAAGCCCGTCACCTCATTGCAAGGCTTTCTAAGCCCAGGCGCTCCGCCCCCGAAACGACGCCAACCTCAGGAATTTCCGATGTTTACGGTTCTTGAAATCGAGCGCGCGGGCTGGCTCGGCCCTAAAGGCGGGGGTTGCCTAACATAGGAGATTTCGAGGCGCAACCGGCTGTCCGCGACTGCAATCCTCCCTTGCCGCGAAGCGGCCGGGAAGGGGCGCCGCGCGCGGGCGCGGTGGAGGGGGCGCTTCCGTCTAAGGGCGGCGCGCCCTAAAGAAGCGCAAGGAGAAGACGCCGAGGAGGGGCGCTGTGAGCATTGTCGAGACGGTCGTCGACGTCGGTGCCGACCATGAGACGCTCGTCGTCGACGGGGTGGTCAGCCGCAAGGGCGCGTTTTCGCGCGATTTCGCCGAGGCGATGCGCGAGGACATGATGACCGCCTTCTGGGACGCCATCCAGCGGCCGGGCGGCGCGATCGGACGCGGGCCGCGCCGCTGGTATGTCGAGATTCACCCCCAGCAGTTCGGCGGTTTCGTCGAGCTTTGTTCGCACCCCTGGGTCAGGGGCATGTGCGAGGCGACGCTCGGGCCTGATTACAGGATCGTGGAGATCGGCTTCGACACGCCCTTCCAGGGCGCGATGAACCAGCCTTGGCACCGCGACTTTCCCGCGCCCCCCGACACCTGGCGCGACCGGCGCATCACGTCGCTCGCCTTCAACCTTACGGGCGTCGACGTCACGCCCGACATGGGGCCGTTCGAGGTCGCGCCCGGGACGCATTGGGACGACGGGCGCGAATGGAAGCACGAGATGTTCCCGCCGGATTCCCTCTGGCCCCGCTTTGCCGAGCGCGCGGTGCGCAAATATCCACAGATGGGCGATATCTCCTGCCGTTCGGCGCTGACGATTCATCGCGGAACGACCCACGCTTCGCCCATCGCGCGGCCGGTCATGGTGCTCGGCGTCGACGCGCCGGGGGCAGGACACGACAAGCTCCACGATCTCATGGCGACGCCAGCCTATTACGACGCGCTTCCGCCTGTCGCGCGCGACCACCTCGTCTGCCGAGTGGTGGAGAAGCTCACGCCGGTCACCCAGAAGCACGACATCGAGGGCCTGGTGATGGGGGTGGCCTAGCTAGAGGGACGGGCGCGCAAAAGCGGGCCTGAAACTCCAGGTTCCCTTCCCGCGCCCGCCCTGCTAATCCCGCGCGCCATGACCGGGCACGCAATCGAGAACATCCGCAACTTCGCGATCATCGCCCACATCGACCACGGCAAGTCGACGCTCGCCGACCGGCTGATCCAGCAGACCGGGACGATCGCCGAGCGCGAGATGGTCGAACAGGTGCTCGACTCGATGGACATCGAGCGCGAGCGCGGCATCACCATCAAGGCGCAGACGGTCAGGCTCGAATACAAGGCCAGCGACGGCAAGCCCTATATCTTGAACCTCATGGATACGCCCGGACACGTCGACTTCGCCTATGAGGTGTCGCGGTCGCTGGCGGCCTGCGAGGGTTCGCTGCTTGTGGTCGACGCGAGCCAGGGGGTCGAGGCGCAGACGCTCGCCAACGTCTATCATGCGCTCGACGCCGGGCACGAGATCGTGCCGGTGCTCAACAAGATCGACCTTCCGGCCGCCGAGCCCGACCGGGTCAAGGAGCAGATCGAGGACGTGATCGGCCTCGACGCCTCGCAGGCGATCGAGATCTCGGCCAAGACCGGCCTCAACGTCGATCAGGTGCTGGAGGCGATCGTCTCGCGCCTGCCGCCGCCCAAGGGCGACGAAAGCGCGCCGCTCAAGGCGCTCCTGGTCGATTCCTGGTACGACGCCTATCTCGGCGTCGTCGTGCTCGTGCGGCTGATCGACGGCGCGTTCAGGCGCGGCATGCGCATCCGCATGATGGGCTCGGACGCGGCCTATGAGGTCGACCGGATCGGCGTGTTCCGGCCGAAGATGACCGAGACCGACCGGCTCGGCCCCGGCGAGATCGGCTATATCACCGCCCAGATCAAGCAGGTCGCCGACACTCGCGTCGGCGACACGATCACCGACGACAGGCGCCCGACGGCGGAGGCGCTGCCCGGCTTCAAGCCGGCCCAGCCGGTCGTCTTCTGCGGCCTCTTTCCGGCCGACGCGGCGGACTTCGAGGCCTTGCGGGCGGCGATGGGCAGGCTGAGGCTCAACGACGCCAGCTTCTCCTATGAGATGGAGACCTCGGCAGCGCTCGGCTTCGGCTTTCGCTGCGGCTTCCTCGGGCTCCTCCATCTCGAGATCATCCAGGAGCGGCTCGAGCGCGAGTTCAACCTCGACCTCATCGCCACTGCGCCCTCGGTCATCTACAGGATTGCGCTCACCGACAAGTCGGAGATCGAGCTGCACAATCCGGCCGACATGCCGGACGTGGTCAAGATCGCCGAGATCAAAGAGCCGTGGATCAAGGCGACGATCCTGACCCCCGACGACTATCTCGGCGCGATCCTGAAACTCTGCCAGGACCGGCGCGGCGTCCAGGTCGACCTCAACTATGTCGGCAAGCGCGCGATGGTGATCTACGGGCTGCCGCTCAACGAAGTCGTGTTCGATTTCTATGATCGCCTGAAGTCGATCTCCAAGGGCTACGCCTCGTTCGACTATCAGCTTGCCGACTATCGGGCCGGCGATCTGGTCAAGATGTCGATCCTGGTCAACGCCGAGCCGGTCGACGCGCTCTCGATGCTGGTCCACCGCGACCGGGCGGAAGTAAGAGGGCGGGCGATGGTTGAGAAGCTCAAGGACCTGATCCCGCCGCACATGTTCCAGATCCCGGTCCAGGCGGCGATTGGCGGTAAGATCATCGCCCGCGAGACGATCCGGGCGCTTCGCAAGGACGTCACCGCCAAATGCTACGGCGGCGACGCCACGCGTAAGCGCAAGCTGCTCGAGAAGCAGAAGGCCGGCAAGAAGAAGATGCGCCAGTTCGGCAAGGTCGACATTCCCCAGGAAGCCTTCATCGCCGCGCTGAAAATGGATACGTGACGAGTTTTCGTTTACGACATTGTCGCCTCACGATTCCGGCCCCGGAGCCGCCTGAAGCGCCGGCTTCGCGTCGTCCTTGGGCCGCGCCTCGATCACGGCCAGGCCGAGATTGGCGGCGGCGCGGTTGAGCCTGTCGAACAGCTTCTTGCGCGCCTCGTCGTGATAGACCTCGTTGACCTTGGCGGTCTTTTGATACCGGTCGAGCCGGTCGAGGACCTTGAGCAGCGGCGCGATCGCGCGGATGTCGCCTTCTTCAACCGCCACCGAGGCGACCCGCATCGCCGGCTGCAGGCGGGAGAGCTGGAGCTTGGCGTGGTCGGCGTCCTCGTCGGTCAGGCGCCGCGCGAGCGCCTCGCGCACGATCTGGCGGATGCGCTCGGGGGTGAGCCGCTCGTCGCGCGCGATCTCGTCATAGCCGAAGCCCTCGCGGAGCCGGGCGAAAATCCGCGCCCGCCGCTCCACCCGGGCAATCGCATTGAGCCGCCGCTTCGGGGCGGCGGCGCCTTCCTTTTCCATGTTCGGCTCGCTTTCAGGCCGCGCATGGCGGCCATGAGAATTGAAAGCGAACAGGATAACACGGACTTTGGAAAAGCAGAAGAGACATTCGCTCGGCCTCACCTGTGGAGGGAGTCAAACGATTGGTAAAATTGGATTTTTTCTCTCAGGATGGTCGTCCCGGGCGATGGCCTGTCTGCCCGCGAGGGGTCGCCTCAAGAACATCGGGCACATGGAGAATCTCAGCAAGCGGCGAGCGGGCGGGCGCTGCATGCGCCCGGCATCACATGAGCCCTTTTGAGGGCGCCTCACCCCTGCCCCTTTCCCGGAAGGAGAGGGGTCTCACCCCCGCTCGCTGTCGAGGGTCGCCATGCCTTGCGAATTGTAGCGCTCGCCGGCGACCGCCTCCTTCGGCGCCGCCCGCTCGAGCGCGGCGAGATCGGCGCGGCCGAGCTTGATGTCGAGGGCCTTGAGCGCCTCCTTGAGCTGGTCGCGCCGGCGGGCGCCAATGACCGGGACGATGTCCTGGCCCTTAGCCAGGACCCAGGCGATGGCGATCTCGGCCACGCTCGCGCCGTGCCTCTTGGCCTCGGCGCGCAAGGCCTCGACCAGAGCGAGGTTGCGGTCCACGTTGCCGGCCTGAAATCGCGGGCTATGGGCGCGCCAGTCGGCGGGCTGAAGCGCCTCCTTCGACCAGCGGCCGCTCAAGAGCCCGCGCGAGAGCACGCCATAGGCGGTGACCGCGATTCCGAGCGAGCGCAGCGTAGGGAGAAGGCTGTCCTCGATCCCGCGCGAGATGAGCGAATATTCGATCTGGAGGTCCGTGATCGGGGCGACCGTCGCCGCCCTGCGGACGGTTTCCGAACCGACCTCGGAGAGGCCGACATGACGGACATAGCCCGCCTTGATCATGTCCGATATGGCGCCGACGGTGTCCTCGATCGGAACCTTGGGGTCGAGCCGGGCGGGACGATAAATGTCGATATGGTCGACGCCCAGGCGGTTGAGCGAATAAGCGAGCCAGGTCTTCACCGCTCCGGGACTGGCGTCATAGCCGGCCCAAGCGCCGGCCGGATCGCGCAGCGCGCCAAACTTGACGCTGAGCTGATAGCGGTCGCGCGGCACGCCTTTCAGCGCCTCGGCGATCAGCATCTCGTTGTGGCCCATGCCATAGAAATCGCCGGTGTCGATGAGGGTGACCCCGGCGTCCAGCGCCGCGTGGATGGTCGCGATGCTTTCCGCGCGGTCCGCCGGGCCGTACATGCCCGACATGCCCATGCAGCCAAGCGAGATGGCGGAGACTTTTGGACCGGACGTCCCGAGCTGGCGGACCTGCATGAGCGTGCTCCTTGGTTGCGGGCCTGTCGTGGCCCCTATCTAGGACGCACAATGACGAGCCCAAGCCTGGCGATCTCGGCGAGCTTGTCGAAGCGCTCGCCGACTGGCGGCAGAGCTTCTTCGGGCCGCTCCTCTATTACCCCAGCCGCAATATGCCCGCGCCTCTGCCGGCGTTCGTGGATTTCGTGCGCAAGGACGGGGTGGAAAGGCAATAGCGCTTGACGGTGAGTAACCGCTCGGCCGAGTATCGCTGGAATCGCATCCGGCGAAATGTCGGATCGACCAAAGGGGGGTAGTACAATGCGGAAACTCTTGGGAATGGCCGCGCTTGTCTTGGCGTCGGCTTGGGCGGCCGGCGGCGCGCAGGCGACGGAACTCCTGTTCACGATCACCGGCGCCGGCGATATAATCACCTTCGAGCTGCCTCAGGATCCCACCCCGGATTCCTACACGCTCGACCAATTCTTTACTTTTAACTCGGTCGATGGAACTTACGATGGCGTTCCGGCAGTATTTGACGTAGCAACCTTTTGGAATCCCGATCAGGACACCGGGGATCTGCACTTGGATGATTTTTCGCCGTTCTTCGGAGACATATTGTATACCGGCTCGGAAAGCAGCCCGACTTTCAAAACGGGTACATTCGACATCAGCGACGGCGAGTTTGGCTACGTTCTCACGATCGCGGCCGTGCCTGAACTCTCGACATGGGCCCTCATGCTGCTTGGCTTCGCCGGCATTGCCTTTTTCGGCTATCGCCGCGTGATGAAGGCCGCTCTGTCGAACTGACTACCGCCCTTGCCGCCTCCGGAAGTCGCGGATCATTTCGCGGGCGGCGTTGAAGCCCGGCGCGCCGGTGACGCCGCCGCCGGGGTGGGTCGAGGCGCCGCACATGTATAGGCCGGGAACGGGCGAGCGGTAGTCGGCGTGGCCGAGGACGGGACGGGCCGAATAAAGCTGGTCGAGGCTCAACTGGCCGTGAAAAATGTCGCCGCCGACGAGGCCGAAGTCGCGCTCGAGGTCGAGGGGCGAGAGGACCTGGCGGGCGATGACCGAGGACTTGAAGCCGGGCGCGTAAGATTCAACCGTCTCGATCATGCGGTCGGCGACGGTCTCGCGCGCCTCATCCCACGATCGCCCGTCGGGAAGCGCCGGGGCGACGTGCTGGCAGAAGAGCGAGGCGACGTGCCCCCCGGGGGGCGCGAGCGAATCGTCGAGCGTCGAGGGGATCAGCATTTCGACGATCGGCTCGGCCGACCAGCCTTTGAGCCGCGCGTCGAAAAAGGCGCGCTCCATGTAGGCGAGGCTCGGGGCGATCACGATGCCTGAGCCGTGATGCTCGGCCGGCGCGCGCCCCGGCAGCGCGGAGAAGCTCGGCAGCTCGGATAGCGCGAGGTTCATGCGGAAGGAGCCGGAGCCGCTGCGATAAGCAGCAATGCGGGCGCGAAAATCGGCGGGCAGCGCGGCCGGATCGAGCAGCCGCTCGAAGGTGAGTTTCGGGTGCAGGTTGGAGACGACCGCGCGAGCCGCGATCCTCTCGCCCTGGTCGGTGACGACGCCGGCGGCGCGGCCCTTCTCGACCAGGATCTCGCTGACCGCTGAATTGGTTCGGATTTCGACGCCGCGCTCGGCCGCGGCGCGCGCCATCGCCTGGGTGATCGCGCCCATGCCGCCGATCGCGTGGCCCCATTGGCCCCGCCTGCCGTTCACCTCGCCCCAGCAATGATGCAGAAGGACGTAGCCGGTTCCCGCGGCATAGGGGCTGGCATAGGTTCCGACGATCCCGTCGAAGCCGAGGATCGCCTTGATCGGATCGCTCTCGAACCATTGATCGAGGACATCGCCGGCCGAGCAGGCGAAGAGCTGGAGCAGGTCGCGCTGCCCCTCGAGCCCGAGCGGCTTGAGGCGGCCAGCGAGCTTGACGGTTTCGATGAGGCTCGAGAGGCCGGCGGCGAAACCTCGTCCGGTCGCGAGATTGGGCGGAGTATGAAGCGCGAGCGCGCGCAGGACCTGAGTCAGGCGCTCGAGCCGCGCCTCATAAGACGCGAGCAGCCCGGCGTCACGGACGGAGAATTTCGCAACTTCCTCTCTTGTGCGCCCGGGGGCGACCTTGAGATAGCGCCCGTCCGGCAGGGGGAGGAAATTCGATATCGGGCGCTCGACGATGCGAAGCCCGTGCCGATGAAGATCGAGATCGGCGATGATTTTCGGGTCGAGCAGCGAGACGGCGTAGGCGGCGATCGAGTTGCGGAAGCCGGGGTGGAATTCCTCGGTGGCCGCGGCGCCGCCGACTTGCGCCCGGCGCTCGAGCACCGTGACCTTTAGGCCGGCTTGGGCGAGATAGGCGGCGGCGACAAGGCCATTGTGGCCTCCGCCGATCACGACGACGTCAGGCATCAGGATCGCGCAGCGCTAGAGCCCTCACCCCAGCCCTCTCCCTCAGGCGGGAGAGGGGGCGCGGCGGCTGCGCCCTCGATCCCTTCTCCCGCTCGCGGGAGAAGGTGGCCCGAAGGGCCGGATGAGTGGTCCCGGCTCAGAAGTCGAACCTCACCCCCTGGGCGAGCGGCAGTTTGGCGGAATAGTTCACCGTGCTCGTCTGCCGGCGCATGTAGGCCTTCCACGCGTCGGAGCCGCTCTCGCGGCCGCCGCCGGTCTCCTTCTCGCCGCCGAACGCGCCGCCGATCTCGGCGCCCGACGGGCCGATATTGACGTTGGCGATGCCGCAGTCGGACCCGGAAGCCGAAAGGAACGTCTCCGCCTCGCGCATGTCGAGGGTGAAGATCGACGACGACAGGCCCTGCGGCACGTCGTTGTGAAGCGCCATCGCCTCGTCGAGTTTCTCGTAGCCGAGCGTATAGAGGATCGGCGCGAAGGTCTCCTCGCGCACGATTCCGGTCTGGCCCGGCATTTCGACGATCGCGGGCTCGACATAGGCGCCGCCGTTCGGCGCGCCTTCGGCGACCGTTCGCCCGCCGTGGATGACGCCGCCCTCGTCCTTGGCGCGCTTCAGCGCCGCCTGCATCCTGTCGCGCGCGGCATGGTCGATGAGCGGCCCGACGAGCGTTCCCTCCTTGCGCGGGTCGCCGACCGGAAGGCTGGCGTACGCCTTGACCAGCTTGTGGGTGAGGTCCGTCCGGATCGAGCGATGGACGATGAGGCGGCGGAGCGAGGTGCAGCGCTGCCCGGCGGTGCCGACGGCGGAGAACACGATCGCCCGCATCGCGAGGTCGAGGTCGGCGGACGGGGCGACGATCATCGCGTTGTTGCCGCCGAGTTCGAGGATCGGCCGACCGAACCGGGCGGCGACTTTGGGGCCGACGATCGACCCCATCCGGGTCGAGCCGGTGGCGGAGACGATCGGCACATGCTTCGAGGCGACCAGCGCGTCCCCGATCGCCGGGCCGCCGATGACCAATTGCGCGAGCCCCTCGGGCGCGTCGGGGCCGAAACGCGCGATCGCGCGCGCCAAGATCTTCATCGTCGCCAGCGCCGACAGCGGCGTCTTCTCCGACGGCTTCCAGATCACCGGATCGCCGCAGACGAGGGCGAGCGCCGCATTCCAGGACCAGACCGCGACCGGGAAGTTGAACGCCGAGATGATCGCGCATGGGCCCATGGGATGCCAGGTCTCGGCCATCCGGTGGCCGGGGCGCTCCGAAGCGATGACGAGGCCGTGCAACTGGCGAGAGAGGCCGACGGCGAAATCGCAGATGTCGATCATCTCCTGCACTTCGCCGAGACCCTCGGAGACGATCTTGCCGACCTCGAGGGTGACGAGCGCGCCAAGCGCTTCCTTGGAGGCGCGCAGTTCCTCGCCCAGCAGGCGCACGAGTTCGCCCCGGCGGGGCGCGGGAACCTCGCGCCAGGCGAGAAAGGCGTTTCGCGCCCGATCGATGACCGCCGGCATGTCGGTCGTGGCCGTCTCGCGGATGCGGGCGATCTCGGCCCCGTCGATCGGCGAGCGGACCGAGAGCGTGCCGCCCCAAAGCTCCGCTTGGGTCAGCCCCGCGCCTTCGAGCACGTCCTCGCTCATCATCGGTTCGCCTCATACCTTAAAGGTTCGGCCGCGCGGGGCGCCGCCGCCAAGCCGCTTCTTCCACCCCAATTCGGGCCGGCCGGCAAGCCTAACCTCATCTGCGCCGCCATCCATGCCAAGATTTCGGCCAGATCATTCCGCGCGATCGCCCTTTTTCGCGCCCATGACGGCGAAGCCGCAGCGTTGCGTCGGGCGGGCCCCGGAGCTATGTTTACAACCGCCCGCGCGAAGTTCGCGCGAAAGAGAGCCTGATATGGCGCGTTCGACCAATATTCTCCTCGCCTGCGTCGCGATGCTGGCGGCGATGCTGCTCGCGGTCGTCATGACGCCGCACAAGCTGATGGCGCGCACGCACGACGTGTTCGATGTCGACAAGCATCTGCCGACCGCCTTCGGAGACTGGAAGCCCGTCGAAGGGTTGAACGTCGTCGCGCCGGCGCCCCCCGATTCGCTCGAGCGGGAAGTCTACAACCAGGAGGCTTCGCGCGGCTTCGTCGATTCGGAAGGGCATATCGTGATGCTGATGGTGGCCTATGGCGAGAGCCAGAGCGACCGCCTCCAGCTGCATCATCCGGAAGTCTGCTACACCGCCCAGGGATTCCGGGTCTCGAGGACGACCTCCGCCCAGCTCGCCTACTCGCCTTCCATGCCGCTGCTCAATGTGACGCGGCTCACCGCCACGCGCGAGGACAGGGTCGAGCCGATCACCTACTGGATGCGCATCGGCTATGATAATTCCGACAGCAATTGGGCCCGCCAGGCGCTCAAGCTTGGATATGGCTTGAGGGGATGGATTCCCGACGGCGCGTTGTTCCGGGTGTCGACCCTCGATCTCCCGCCGGATCAAAGCTTCAAAATCGAGGAAAAATTCATTCACGACCTCTTAAATTCGGTTGACCCAGAAACCCGTGAGTTCATGGTCGGCGACCCCAAAAAGGCGCTCTTGTAACCCGTATCTATCGAACTCAAGGAGTGATTTCGGCGAGCGCCCGCGGGCGGCTCGCGGTCGACGTTGTCGTCCCCGCGAGAGCGGACGACCCGCGCCTCAAGATCGCGGGGCTTCGGTCGCCAATCCCGCCGATTGACCGCCGCCTCGCCCCAAGCCCGGAGGTCGGGTAGGATTGCGGATTCGTTCGCCGGCGTCCGCCGGGCGATGGGCAAGGATCCGTTCACGAGGCGAGGACGACATGGAGCGGATATGGCTCAAGTCCTATCCCGAGGGCGTTCCGGCCGAAATTGACCCGAACGCGTTTCGCTCGCTTGGCGAGGTCTTCGCCGCGAGCGTCGCCCGCTTTCGCGACCGGATCGCTTTCATCAGCATGGGCGCGGCGATCACCTACGGCGAACTCGAGGCGAAGTCGCGCGCGTTCGCGGCCTACCTGCAAAGCGTTGTTCGCCTGCCGCGCGGCGCCCACGTCGCGTTGATGCTGCCGAACCTGCTGCAGTACCCAATCGCCATGTTCGGGGCGCTGCGCGCGGGCTATGTCGTCGTCAACTGCAACCCGCTCTATTCGCCGCGCGAACTTCATCACCAACTCGCCGATTCGGGCGCCGAAGCGATCGTGGTTCTGGAGAACTTCGCCTGCGTGCTCGAGAAGGCGATCGAGAAAACGGCGGTCAGAGCCATCGTGGTCACCGGCGCCGGCGATCAATTGGGCGGCGCGCGCGGGCATATCGTCAATTTCGTCGTCCGCCGCGTCCGGCGCGCCGTTCCCGCCTTCCGCCTCGAAAAGGCGGAGCGCTTCAACCGCGCGCTCAAGCTCGGCGAAACCGAGCCGTTCGCGGAGGCCCTGGTCGAACCTGGCGACATTGCGTTTCTGCAATATACCGGCGGGACGACCGGCGTGCCGAAGGGGGCGATGCTGACCCATCTGAACCTGATCGCCAATCTGCAGCAGGTCCACGCGTGGGTCGCCTCGGCGATCAGCGCCGAGGGCGACACGTTTCTGGCGGCGCTGCCGCTCTATCATGTGTTCGCCCTTCAGGCGAACTGCTTCGTGCCGGTGATGATCGGCGCGTCGAATCTGCTCATCGCCAACCCGCGCGACATTAAGGCCCTCATCAAGGATTTGCGGCGGACGCCATGCACGGTCATTACCGGCGTCAACACCCTCTTCAACGCGCTCATCAATAACCAGGAGTTCAACCGGCTCGATTTCTCGCAGCTGCGTCTCGCGATCGGCGGCGGCATGGCGGTGCAGCGCCAGGTCGCCGAGCGGTGGAAATCCCTGACCGGCAAGCCGCTGATCGAAGCCTATGGACTGACCGAGACCTCTCCAGCCGCGATCGCCAATCCGCTCACGATCGCCGACTTCACCGGCGCGATCGGCCTGCCGCTGCCCTCGACCGATATCGCCATCCGCGACGACGAGGGGCGCGACCTCAAGCGCGGCGAGGCGGGCGAATTGTGCGTCAAGGGTCCGCAGGTGATGGCGGGTTACTGGAAGAAGCCGGACGAGACCGCCGCGGTCATGACGGCCGACGGCTACCTGCGGACCGGCGACATCGCCCGGGTCGACGACCGCGGCTATGTGTTCGTGGTCGACCGGAAGAAAGACATGATCAATGTCTCGGGCTTCAACGTCTATCCGAACGAGATCGAGGATGTGCTAATGACCCATCCGGGCGTGCTCGAGGTCGGCGCGGTCGGCGTCCCCGATGAGAGGACGGGAGAGGCGGTCAAGGTTGTTGTGGTCCGCAAGGACAACGCGCTGAGCAGCGCGGATCTCGTCGCCTATTCGCGGCAATATCTGACCGGCTACAAGATCCCCCACCACGTCGAGTTCCGCGACACGCTGCCGAAGACCAACGTCGGCAAGATTCTGCGCCGCGAATTGCGGGAGGAGCACCCACAGGCCAGAGGGTGATGCTCTTCCGTTCTCCTTTGGGAGAAGGTGGCGGGCGAAGCTCGCCGGATGTGGGAGCAGTCTCAAGCGTGAGCGCGTCGCCTTCAGGTGAGAGGGGGCCGCCTCACGACGCGCTCACCTTATCGAGCGCCGCGATGTCGGCCGCCGTCAGCTTGAGCGCGGTCGCGCGGACGAGGCTTTCGACCTGTTCGACCGAGGTCGCGCTGGCGATCGGGGCGGTGACGCCCGGCCGGCCCATGACCCAGGCCAGTGCGACTTCCGCGGGCTTCGCCTTGTGCGCGGCCGCGACCTTTTCGAGGGCGTCGAGGATGCGGAAGCCGCGCGGATTGAGATAGGCCTTGACCCCGCCGCCGCGCGGGCTCTTGGCGAGATCCGCCTCGCTGCGGTATTTGCCCGACAGGAAGCCCTTAGCGAGGCTGAAATAGGTGATGACGCCGATCTCCTCGCGGACGCAGAGGTCGACGAGGCCATGCTCGAATTCGCGACGGTCGGCGAGATTGTACTCCGGCTGCAGCACTTCATAGCGCGGGCCGCCGCGCGCTTTGGCCGCCGCGAGCGCCGCCTCGAGCAGTGCGACGCTAAGGTTGGAAGCGCCGCACCAGCGGATCTTGCCTTTCTCGATCAGGCGCTGGAAGGCCCCGAGCGTGTCGGCGATCGGCGTCGCCATGTCGGGCCAGTGGGCGAGATAGAGATCGATCACATCGGTCTGAAGGCGCCGGAGCGAGTCTTCGGCCGCCTGCTCGATGTAGCGGGCTGACAAGCCCTCCTTGCCCTGGCCCATCGGCGAGCCGACCTTGGTTATGACGATCGTCTTGGCGCGGCTCCCGCGCGCCTTCATCCATTCGCCGATAATCGTCTCGGATTCGCCGCCCTGATTGCCGGGGACCCAGGTGGAATAGGAATCGGCAGTGTCGACGGCGTTAAGGCCCGACGCAGCGAACCGGTCGAGCACGGCGAACGAGGTCTTCTTGTCGGCGGTCCAGCCGAACACATTGCCGCCGAGCACCAGCGGCGCGATGGCAAGATCGGTATGGCCCAATTTGCGCATTTGCATCGGGAATCTCCACAATTAGGCTCAGGCTACTGCAAAATTGACGAGGACGGAACGGATGGGGCCGTTCTCATCACGCGATCGCGATTGGCGCCGCCGCGTTTTCTCACCTAAAAGGCTTGGCAACCTCCAAAACATTCCATGTCTTCTCCCCAGACTCACCGGCCGCTCGTGCTCGCCGCCGTAATGGCCGCGAATTTCATGATCGCGATCGAGGCGACGATCGTCTCGACCGCCATGCCGCAGATCGTCGGCCAGCTCGGCGGCCTTCCACTCTACAGCTGGGTGTTCTCGGCGTTCCTCCTGACTCAGACCGCGACCACCGTGGTGTTCGGCAAGCTCGCCGATCTCGCCGGGCGCAAGACGGTGATGCAGGTCGGGATCGCGATCTTCCTCCTTGGCTCGATCCTGTGCGGGTTCGCCTGGTCGATGCCGTCGCTTATCGCTTTCCGGCTCATTCAGGGCATTGGCGCGGGCGCGGTCCAGCCGACCGCGATGACCATCGTCGGCGACCTCTACTCCGCCCACGAGCGGGCGAAGATCCAGGGCTGGCTGGCGAGCGTCTGGGCGCTGTCGGCGGTCCTTGGGCCGCTCGCGGGCGGCCTCATCATCCAGCATTTTTCCTGGGCCTGGATCTTCTGGCTGAACCTGCCGATCGGCGCGCTCGCCGCGGGCGGATTCTGGGCCTACCTGCACGAGAAGCGCGCCCGTGGCGGCGGCCGGATCGATCATTTGAGCGCCGGCGTGTTCACGATCGCCATCGCCGCGATCATGGCCGACCTGACCGCGCTTTCGACCTCGGACCGGTTCGAGATTTCTCTCATCACCATTGTGGCGGCGGTCGCGGTCGCGCTGTTCGTGATTCAGGAGCGCCGGTCGCCGGAGCCGATGATCTCGCTCGAACTTTGGGGACGGAGGCCGATCGCCGCCGTCAACGGCGCGTCTCTTCTCTCCGGCATGGTGATGATCGGGCTCACCTCGTTCCTGCCGGTTTTCGTCCAGGGGGTGATGCAGAAGTCGCCGCTCGTCGCCGGCTTCGCCCTCTCCGCGATGGTGCTCGGGTGGCCGGCCGGCGCGACCATCGGCGTGCGCTTCTTCAAGCGCTTCGGTGTGCGCGCCGTGCTCAGGACCGGAAGCCTGCTTGTCCCCGCCGGAGCGCTCATATTCGTCATCCTCAGCCGGGAAGGCTCTCCGGCGGTCGCCGGAATTGGATCCCTGATCATCGGTCTCGGCATGGGCCTCCTATCGAGCGCCTCGATCATCCTCATTCAGGAGATCGTCGATTGGTCCGAGCGCGGCAGCGTGACCGCCTCATACCTGTTCGCGCGCAGTCTCGGCAGCACCTTCGGCGCGACAGTGTTCGGCGCGGTGCTCAATTTCGGCCTCTTGCGGTCCGGCGCCGCCGTCAGTTCGAACGATCTGCGGCGGCTTTTGGAGCGGGGTTCGGCCAGCGCCGACTCAGGGCTTCGCGCGGCGCTCGAGCAGTCGCTGCACCTGACCTTCGTCTCGATGTTCGCAATTGCGCTCATGGTCGCCGCGACGGCGTTTCTAGTGCCCAGGGTCGCCTTTGCACCGAGGCGCGCGCTCGCCGAGTGAAATGAATCAAACGGCGTCTTCCGTCCGCCTTTCGCCGACCGCGACGGCGAGCGTCATCGCAAGGCAGAACGTCGCCGCGAGGGAGCGGAACGAGCCGAAGTCGCTTTCCACGATCTCGAACCGCACGTCGGCGATTCCGGCGAGCGGCGAGAGCGCGCTGTCGGTTATGACGACGATCGGAACGCCGGCCCGCCGCGCCCGCTTGGCCAGATCGACGGTGAACGGCGCATAGGGCGAAAAGCTGATCGCAATCAGCGCGTCGCCCGAGCCGGCCTGCGCCATCTCCTCGGGCCCGAGCCCGCCCACGTTGTCGATGAGCGACGCCGGTATGCCGAGCTGAGAGAGCGCGTAAGTGAGATAGTGGGCGACGCAGAACGACCGCCTCTGGCCGAGGCAACGGATCGTCCGGGCGCGCGCCAGGAGGCTGACTGCGCGGTCGAGCTCGCGCCGCCCGACCGCTTCGCGCAGCCGCGCGATCGAAGCGGCCGCGGAATCGGCGAATCCGATGAGAAGATGGGTCGGGTCGCCGCTGTCGCGGGCGTCCTGCTGCAGCGCTTTTAAGCGCTCGGAATAGTCCGGCCAACGGTTGCGCAAGCGGGAGCGAAACACCTCCTGGAGCTCGGAGAAACCGGCGAAGCCCAGCGTCTGGGCGAAGCGCACCAGAGTCGAGGCCTGCACCTCGGCGCTCCGGGCAAGGGCCGAGGCGGTGCCGAGCGCGAATTCGTCGGGATGGTCGAGCGCATAAGCGGCCGCCTGCCGGAGCCGCTTGGGCAGATGCGGCTCGATCTCGATCAGCCGGCGCTCGAGCGCTTCGAAGCTCTCCGGCGGTTCGATCGTCGCGTCCGCGCCCATGACTTTCCCCTGGCCGGCCCGGGGGATCCTCGCCGGCCGGCCGCAGCCGATATCCATAGAACAGATATTCCAATTTGTGTAGCAGATGAAATATTTGTATTGGCCTGAATGCCGGACGCCGGCGAGTGGGACTGCTGGAGGGGAAGGATCATGCGCACGATCGGCGTTGGACTGATCGGCACCGGCTACATGGGCAAGTGCCACGCGCTTGCCTGGACCGGCGTTCACGCGGTGTTCGCCGGCACGCCGGTCATTCGGCGCGTCATGCTGTGTGAGGTCGACGAGGGACTAGCGCGGCGGCGCGCCGACGAGTTCGGGTTCGAGGCTCCGACCGACGACTGGCGCGAGCTGATCGCCGACCCGGGAGTCGAAGTCGTTTCGATCACGACGCCCAACGCCCTCCATGCGTCGATGGCGATCGCGGCGCTCGAAGCGGGCAAGCACGTCTGGTGCGAAAAGCCGATGGCCCCCTCGCTCGCCGAAGCCGAGCGGATGGCGGAGGCGGCGCGCGTCTCAGGCCGGGTCGCCATCCTCGGCTATAATTACATCCAGAGTCCGGCCATCCGCTCCATCGGCAGGCTGATGAAGAGCGACGCAATCGGCCGGCTCACCCATTTTCGCCTCGAGATGGACGAGGACTACATGGCCGATCCCGAGGCGCCGTTTTCCTGGCGCAGCCAGGCGAGCGCCGGCTATGGCGCCCTCGACGATTTCGCCGTTCACCCCTTAAGCCTGATCACGACCCTGTTCGGCGCCCCGAGCGAGGTGTTCGGCGAGATGAGCAGACCTTATCCCGACCGCCCCGACGGCGGCGGACGGCGCGCGGTCGAGACTTGCGACGTCGCCGCCGCCCTTCTGAGGATGCGAGACGGCGCGTCCGGAACGATCCAGGTCAGCCGCTGCGCCTGGGGCCGCAAGGGGCGGCTGCAACTGCAGGCGTTTGGCGCTCGCGGCGCGATCACATTCGACCAGGAGCGCTTCAACGAGGTCAACGTCTATGTCGCCGAGGGGCCGCAGGAGCTGCAAGGATTCCGCCAGATTCTGATGGGCCCAGCGCATCCTCCATACGACCGGTTCATCGTCGCGCCCGGCCACCAGATGGGATTCAACGACCTCAAGATCGTCGAAGCCCACGAACTTCTGAACCGCATCGAGGGCAAGCCCTCGCTGACCATCGACTTCGACGCTGGTCTCGGCATCGAGCGGACAATTCACGCGATCGCGCGATCGAGCCGGGAGGGGCACTGGGTCGGCGTGGATGAATCGCAATGATCTTCTAGCTGGCGCGCCACCCTATCAACGCGGGGTCTGCTAGACGCCGTTTGGAGTGCGACGCGGCGTCGCTCCTGGTGGCGTCGTGCCTGCTTCGGTCTCAGAAACGCCTCGGCCGGGGCGAGCAGATCATCTCCACCTGTCGGTCAAGCTGTCCTGCCAGACCTGCAATTACAAGGAACACCTGCGAATCTGTTCGCCGGTTAGAGCCGGTTGCTCGCCAACATTCAAGAATTTCTTCCCACCACTCCAATTGTTACTTCCAGCCTCAATCACCCGGATCCCTCTAAGGCAATCGAAATTATACCGGCCAGAAGCATACATCTGACAATAATGTACTGTGTCGGTATAACTTGGGTCACTCCTGTCAGGTGTATGCCAAGCTCCATACCTCTTCCCGTTGACGCCGTGAGTAACGGTGCGCTTCGCCGCGATGTGGATGCATTGTGTAACGCTACTATTTTCTAGGTCACCACCATTATCATTCTCGGAAGCCTGAGATCCAGAATTAAAAAAGCCTGCACTCGTATGAGGTTTATTGTTGGCAAAAACGCTCGACGTCGCCATCGTCGCCCCAAACAAGATCAACAGCAGCACTTGCATAAGCATCCCTCCTTATAAATCAATTTGTCTAAACGCCTCCGTTGTTAAATAATAGGACGATAAAAGCCCTTCTCTCTTACAAGAAATCCCTGCCAAGCGCCACGGCCCGCAGCCTCCGGCTGGCTGGCGCAGGCGCAAGCTGGCGCCGAAGCCATTCCAGGTTTCGCGGCTCGCCGTTCAGCGGAACTGGGCGCCGAGCCGCTCCATCGTCGGGCGGAACTCGGGGAAGCTGGTGGCGATCATCGCCGCATCGTCGATCGCCATCGGCTCGAGGCTCGCGAGCCCCATGACGAGGAAGCTCATGGCGATCCGGTGATCCATCTCGGTTGCGACCAGCCCGCCGCCGCGCGGCCTTCCGCCCTCGACGATCAGGTCGTCGCCCTCGACGGCGCAATCGACCCCCGCCGCCTTCAGGCCCGCGGCGACGGCGGCGAGACGGTCGCTCTCCTTCACCTTAAGCTCGCTCAAGCCGCGCATCCGCGTCGTCCCGGAGGCGAAGGCGGCGGCGACGGCGAGGATCGGATATTCGTCGATCATCGAGGGGGCTCGTGCGGCCGGAACGTCGACGCCGCGCAGCGTGCCCTGGCGCACCCGCAAGTCAGCGACCTCCTCGCCGCCCTCGGAGCGCCGATCGAGCGTTTCGATATGGGCGCCCATCTCGCCAAGCGTCTTGAGGAGCCCGGTCCGGAGCGGATTCATCATCACCCCCTCGATGACGATGTCGGAACCGGGAACGATGAGCGCCGCGACGATCGGGAACGCGGCCGACGAGGGATCGGCGGGGACGACGACCGTCGCCGGGCGCAATTCCGGGCGGCCGGCGAGCGTGATCCGCCGGCCTTCGCCCTCGGTCGAAACCGCGACCTCGGCGCCGAAATGAACCAGCATCTTCTCGGTGTGGTCGCGCGAGGCCTGCGCCTCGATCACGGTGGTTGCGCCGGGCGCGTTGAGGCCGGCGAGAAGCACGGCCGATTTGATCTGCGCCGAAGCGACGGGGGTGCGATATTCGATCGGCGCGGGATCGCGGGCCCCCTTGAGCATGATCGGACAGCGTCCGCCTTCGGCCTCCGACAGAACTTCGGCGCCCATGAGTTTGAGCGGATCGAGGATGCGCCGCATCGGCCGCTTGCGCAGGCTGGCGTCGCCGTCGAAGGTCGCGGTGATTCCATGGCCGCCGACGACGCCCATCATGAGCCGCGAGCCGGTGCCGGCGTTGCCGAAGTCGAGGGTGTCGCGCGGCGGCAGGATCGCGCTTAAGCCCGGCCCGCGAATCCGCCATTTCCCCGGCCCGAGCCGCTCGATCTGAGCGCCGAGCGCCTGGCAGGCCTTTCCGGTCCGCATCACGTCGTCGCCTTCGAGCAGCCCGGTAACCTTCGTCTCGCCGCTGGCGAGCAGGCCCATCAGAAAGGCGCGATGGGAGATCGACTTGTCGCCCGGCGGCCGGACCCGGCCCTTGAGCGGCCTTGCGCGCACGGCGCTGAGCGGCGACGCGGCGGTGGGCTGCGACGAACGAAGAGGCACGAACCGACCTTCTTTCTCGACAGGGACGAGACGACCGTGCGCGGGCCGCGGCCTGCGCTCGTATCACCGGCGTCCGACCCTGTCGACCATCGAAGAAAAGCGCATTGACACGGCCCGGAGCGCCGACTAACGGGGCGGTCCTGAAGACTGCCCTCGAGCACGGGGAATTGATCGCTGTGGCCAAAGCCGAACTCGGAACCAAGCGCCAGTGCCAGAATTGCGGCGCGAAATTTTTTGACCTCAACAAAGATCCGATCATCTGCCCGAAATGCGGCACGGTCTTCCAGGGCGCGGCGGCGCGCGCCCGACCGGCGGCCAAGCCCGAGGAAGAGGAGGCGGAGCTTGCCGCGCCCGCGGGCGTCGACATCGTATCCCTCGACGAGGTCGCCAGCGAAGAGAAGGTCGCCGAGCCGGCGGTCGACGACATCGACGTCGAGGAGGCTGACGACGACGCGCCGGACGATCCGTTCCTGGAGGAGGAAGAGGAGGACGACGACGACGTCTCGAACCTCATCGACGGCGACATCGCCCCCGACGAGGAAACCTGAACGGCGCCGACCGGGCCGGCCGATTTTATCGGCCCACGGCCCTTGTGGTCGGCGCGGGTTTCCGGTTATACCGCCGGCCTGAGAATAAAGGCGCGCTTCGCCCCAATCGAAGCCGCAACCGCGATGAAAACGGGGCCATAGCTCAGTTGGGAGAGCGCTTCAATGGCATTGAAGAGGTCGTCGGTTCGATTCCGTCTGGCTCCACCAATTATATCAAAGCCGCATGATCGCGCGGCTCGCGCACTCCTGAGTTCCAAAGTCAATCGACGCAACGCGAGGCCGGCCAAGACGTCTTTCCTCGCGCGCCTGTTCTGACTCGAGCGAGCCCCGCAGGCTCAAAAATGCGAAGGCCGCCGGAATCCGGCGGCCTTCCGTCTCGCGGCTTCGCGCGAGGCTCTATGCGGCCGGGGCCGCCTTCGCCCGATTGACCCGCCGCCAGCCCATGAAGCCGAGGCCGCCGAAGCCGATCAGCATCATCGCCCAGGTCGAGGGTTCGGGGATGGTTGGCGTGACGCTGGTCATCGACGTGTTGTATGTGATCATGTAGCTCGGCGCGTCTCCCATCCCGGTGAAATCGTACGACAGATCGAGCGTCTGCGTTCCCGCGTTCAAGTCGCCAAGGTTGATCGCCATGTTGTTGAAGTAGGCGTCAGCCGCCGCCAGCGTCGTGAACGTCGGCGAATAAACCCAACCTTCGCTATCGATGTCGTAGCCGAACGTCAAGCTGAAGGTATCGCCGGCCGGCAAGGCGCCCGCGCCCGAGGTCAGGTTCAGGTAGACGTCCTCGGTCGTCGTGGTCAGGAACGTCAAGTCCGCCGTCGCGTCGTAGGTGAGCGACGCGTCGGACCCATCGGACTCGGCCCCGAATCCGCCGACGGCGAAACTCGGCCCTCCGGGCGTCACCGCGGCGACCGAGTAAACCTCGCCCTCGTTCAGAACCACGGCTTCCAACGGACTGCTGATGTTCGCCTCGGTGATCGCGCTGCCAAGGCCGCCGACCGGAGCGGTCGCGGAGGTGATGACGGTCCCGAGCGGACCCTGAGACTCGCTGGTCGCCGCTGCGCTGCCCGACGCGGCGCCTTTGACGATCGCCGTGGCGCCCGCCGTTTCAGGGCCTGAGCCATACCCGCCGGTCGCGTTGGCGGTCGCATCGCCGCTGGCGCCGCTCGCGGTGGCGGAGACCACCGCTGTCGCCAAGGCGTTGCCGCCCGCGCCGTACAGGTAGGGGATGGCGGTCGTGGAATAGCCGGCAGCGCCGCCGTTGGCGGTGGCGGTTCCGGAAACCGAGCTCGCCGAGGTCGAGCTCGCCGTAAGCGTCGCGGTCGCCGAGCCGCCCGCGCCGGGGGTCCCCCAGTCGGTTCCGCCGCCGGCGCCGCCGTTGGCGGTGACCGTGGTTACGACGGTCGAGGCCGTGGAGTCGGTCGTGGTCATGGTGGCGGTGGCTGCGCCGCCGGCGCCGCCTAACCCATTGGTGACGAAGCTGTCCTCGCTATAGGAGCCGCCGCCGGCGCCGCCGGTTGCGGTCTCGCTGAGGTTGAGCGTCGCGGAGGACGTTCCGGTCACGGCGTTGTCGATCGTCGCCGCGCCGCCATTGCCGCCGTTGCCGGCGACGTCGGTCATTCCGTTATAGCCGGTGAAATAGGCGATATTGGCATTACCGCCCGTGGCCGAGGCCGAAACCGTGACGTTGCCGGCGCTCGTCCCGGACGTCGGGCCGATGGTCGCCGCCCCGCCATTGCCGCTGTTAGCGCCGTAATAGCCGTACCCGCCGGCGCCGCCCGTCGAAGTGGCCGTGACCGTGACCGCGCCGGTGTCCGACGAACCCGTGGCCGAGGCGATCGCCGCGCCTCCGTCACCGCCCACGCCACCGGGATAAAGAACTTCGCCGCCCGCGCCGCCTGCGGCGTATGCGGTGGCCGAGGCCTGTTGGCCGTTCGTGGTGATCGCGGTGCTGGACGCATTGGCCGCTCCGCCGGCGCCGCCGATGACACTGAGGGCATAGTAATAACCATAAGTGCCGCCGCCGACGCCGCCGTACGCGTTGGCGGTGGCTTGGGCGCCATAGGTCTCGCCGTTGCCGCCGACGCCATTCGCATAGGCTGTCGCCTGCGCCGCCCCGCCGGCGGTGGCCGTCCCCCCGGTGGTCCCAACCGAGCCGCCTTCTCCGCCGGTGGCGGTCGCGTTGGCGGCAGCTGCTCCGGCCGTGGCGGTGACGCTGGTGACGGCCGTACCCATCCCAGCCGTTCCGGCTGTTACGCCGTCGGTCGAGCCGCCCGCCCCGCCGGTGGCGGCGGTCGATGCGTTGACATAGTCGGATTTGCCGTCGGTGACGTCGAGTTCGGAATCCGCATTGCCGCCGTTGCCCGCGACGTTGCTGTAGTATCCGTTGCTGGTATAGGCGTAGCCGCCTGCGCCGCCGGTCGCCGACTGGCTGAGGTCCAGTTCGCCGGCGGTCGAGCCCGAGACCTGGTTCAGGAGGGTCTCGCCCGCGCCAGCGCCGCCATTGACGCCATAGTCGCCTTCGCCGCCTGCGCCGCCGGTCGCCGACGCTGTCACGCTGACCTGGCCGCCGTTGTCCGATTGGCCGTAGGCGGTGACGGAAGCCGTTCCGCCATTGCCCGCCGTTCCGCCAAGGCCGTAATCGCCCGCGTAACCGCCCACGCCGCCAACCGCGGTCGCGGTGACGGTGGTCGAGGTCGCCGCGCTTGTCTCGACATAGGCGGTCGCGGTCGCGTTGGCGCCGCTCCCGGCGGTCCCGGTGTCGCTTAAGCCGCCATCGCCGCCGGTGGCGCTGGTGTTGACGCTGACGGTTGAGGCCGCGGTGTCGGTGTAGGGAGTCGACGACGTTCCGATGTCGGATTCGGCGTAACCGCCGTTCCCGCCGTTCCCGCCGCCCTCATAGAAAGCCAAGCCGCCGGCGCCGCCGGTTGCGTTCTGGTAGAGATAGAGACCTCCGGATGTCGAGCCGGAGACCTGGTTCGTCATCACCTCGGCGCCGCCCGCGCCGCCCGCGGCGCCGTCGTAGCCGGTCCCGCCCGTGCCGCCCGTCTCATTGGCCGTCACGGTGACATTGTTGCCGCTGTCCGACTGGCCGTAGGCGACGGAAGTGCCCGTTCCGCCGGCGCCGGCTGTGCCGGTGTTGGTCGCGCCGCCTGTACCGCCGACGGCGGTTGCCGTGGCGTAGGTTTGAGTCGCCACCTCGGTCTCGGCGTAGACGCTCGCGTTTGCGCTGCCGCCGGCGCCCGGCGTCCCGGTGTCGCTCGAGCCGCCCGCGCCGCCGTTGGCGCTGGTGTTGGCGTTGAGAGTCGACGCCGCGGTGTCGACATAATGACTGGTCGAGGTGCCGAGATCGGATTCGGCGTAGCCGCCGTTGGCGGCGGCGCCGCCGCCGTAGGCCGACCCGCCATCGCCGCCGGTCGCGTTCTGATTGAGGGTCAGCGTTCCCGTTGTCGAGCCGGAGACCTGGTCCATCATGACGGATTCGGCCGCCGCGCCGCCGTTTCCGCCGTTGTAGTTCGAGCCGCCGTCGCCGCCGGTCTGGTTGGCGGTCACGCTGACGTCGCCGCCAGACGTGGAGGCGCCGTAGGCGGTGGCCTGAGCCGTGCCGCCGGCGCCGGGGGTCCCGGCGGGCGACGAAACATACGAGTAGTCGACATCGCCGCCGGCGCCGCCCGTCGCGTTCGCGGTCGCATTGGTTTGCGAGGCGGCGCTGGTCGTGATCGAGGTCATCGCGGAAGCGGTCCCGCCATTGCCGGCCGTCCCGATATCGGTATCGCCGCCGCCGCCGCCGACCGCGGTCGTGGTCCCGTTCACGGTCGAAGCGGCGCTGTCGGAATAGGTGAGGTTCGACGTCGCCGCGCCGCCGACCGCGGCCACACCGGTTGCGTCGCCGAAGTCGGAGCCGCCCTGGCCGCCGGTCGCGTTCTGGTTGAGATCGAGTTCGCCCGTCGTCGAGCCGCTGACCGCATTGTTCAGATACGCGGTGCCCGCCGCCCCGCCGGTGGAGCCCGAGCCGCCCGTAACCGTTCCGCCCGCGCCGCCCGCCGCCGATGCGGTGACGTAGACCGTGCCGCCATTGGTCGAGGACGCGGCCGCCAAAACCGGATTCACATCTCCCAGCTTGGCATAGTCCTCTGACGCGCCAGCGCCCGGCGTGCCGCCCTCGGTCGCGTTGCCGCCGGCACCGCCGGTGGCGGATGCAGTGGCGGTCGCGCCGCCGCCGTAGGCATAAGTCTCGTTGTTGGTGGCCGACGCATTCGCTTCCGACAAGCCGCCCGCGCCGGCGACGCCGGTGGTCGCGTTGCCGCCGGCGCCGCCGGTCGCGTACGCAGTCGCGGTCGTGCCGTAATTGGTGGTCGCAGTGCTTGTGGCCGCGGCGATGGCCGAGGCGCCGCCGCCGTCGCCGGCCGTGCCGATATCCGTATTGCCGCCGGCGCCGCCGGTCGCGGTCGTGTTGGCGGACAGATATTCGGCGCTGGGGTCGGTATAATAAAGCTCCGAATCCGCCGCGCCGCCGACGGCGCCCTGTCCAGAGGGGTCGCCCATGTCATTGCCGCCGGCGCCGCCGGTCGCGTTCTGGTAGAGGTCCAGTTCGTAGGTGGAAGAGCCGCTGACCGCGTTGACGAGCGCGGCGTTGCCGGCCGCGCCGCCCGTGGAATCGACGCCGTTGTCAACCTCGCCGCCGGCGCCGCCAGTCGCGTTTGCCGTGACGGCGACATATGAGTAGGAGCTGTTGGTCGACGAACCGGATGCCGTCACCGGGTTCGTATCGCTATTGAGGTAGTACGATTCTGACGCGCCTGCGCCGCCGGTCACGTCCGCCTCGGCGCCCACATCATAGGCCGTGGTGGATGTCAACGACGTCGTCGCGGTCGCGAATCCGCCATTGCCGGCCGTGCCGACGTCGGTCGAGCCGCCCTGGCCGCCTGTCGCGCTCGAGGTCGAATAAAGAGAAGAGGCGGACGTATCGGAAAAGGCGAGTTCCGAATCCGCCGCGCCGCCGGCGGCGCCCGTTCCAGTCGGGTCCCCGAAGTCGCCGCCGCCCTGGCCGCCGGTCGCATTCTGGTAGAGGTCCAGTTCGCCGGTCGTGGAGCCGCTGACCGCGTTGACGAGGGCCGCACTGCCCGCCGCACCGCCGGTGGAGCCGACCCCGCCCGTTACCGAGCCGCCCGCGCCGCCGGTCGCCCAAACTGCGGCGTTCGTATAATCGCCGCCGGTGGAAGTGGCGCTAGCCGTGGCCGGATTCGTGTCGCCGCTCACGTAATACGATTCGGATGCGCCCGCGCCGGGAGTACCGCCCGCGGTTGCATCGCCGCCGGCGCCGCCGGTGACCGAAGCGCCGGCATACACGTCACCGTATGAATCGTTTTCCGCCGTGGCGTTGGCGGTGGCGAAGCCGCCCGATCCGGCGACCCCAGAAGTCGCATCGCCGCCCGCGCCGCCGACCGCGGTCGCGTAGGCCTCGGTTTCATAGGAATAGGCGGTGCTCGGGCTCGTCGCCTGGGTGACGGCGTTGGCGGTGCCGCCGCTGCCGGCCGTGCCGGTGTCGGTCGCGCCGCCGGCGCCGCCGGTCGCGAACGTGTTGGCGTTGAGATTATCGGCCCCGCCGGCGTCGGTGTAATAGAGCTGCGAATCGGCATTGCCGCCGTTGGCCGCGGTCCCGGCCGTATAGCCATAGCCATAGGCTGCGCCGCCGGCGCCGCCGGTCGCGTTCTGGTAGAGGTCGAGCTCTCCCGCTGTCGAGCCGCTGACCGCGTAAACGCTCGTTGCAGTGTTGGTGTAGAGGCTCGCGTTGCCCGCCAGGCCGCCGTTGGCGCCATAGTCGCCTTCGCCGCCTTCGCCGCCGGTCACTGAAGCCGTGACCACGACTTGGCCGTAACTCGACGAGGAGCCGTAGGCCTGGGCATAGTTCACGCTGCTCGTGTCGTAGTCCTCGGCGGCGCCCGCGCCGGCGGTCCCGGTGAGGGCATCGAGCCCGCCGCCCGCGCCGCCGGTCGCGGAGGCGTAAGCGCTCGCCGACGGGTAGCCGTAGTTGGACTCGGTGTTGTACGCGGATGCGTTCGCGGTCGCGACGCCGCCTGCGCCTGCGACGCCCCCGTCACTCGCGAAGCCGCCCGCGCCGCCGGTCGCATTCGCGGCGGCGGCCACGCTCACGTAGTAGTTGGAGTTCGTTGATGTCGCCGAAGTGTAGGCGTTGGCCGTCCCACCCGTGCCCGCGGTACCGGTGTCGGTCGCGCCGCCGGCGCCGCCGAACGCATAGGTATTCGCATTGAGGCTCGAGGCGTTGCCGTCGGTGACAGTGAGCTCGGAATCCGCCGCGCCGCCGTTGGCCGCGATCCCGCCGCCGTAAGCAGCCCCGTCATTGCCGCCGTCCGCGGTCTGATAGAGGTTGAGCGAGTAATAGGTGTTGCCCGAGACCGCGTTGACGAGGCTCGCGGTCCCCGCCGCGCCGCCATTGGCGCCGGCGTCGCCCTCGCCGCCGTTTCCGCCGATAGCGGTCGCCTCGACGTTCACGTAGCTTGTATACCAGCCGGTGGCGGTGGCCGTCACCGGATTGACGTCGCCATTCGCGTAGTAATCCTCCGACGCGCCCGCCCCGGCGATTCCCCCGTCTGTCGCCTGCCCGCCAGCGCCGCCGGTCACATTGCCGAAAGCGAAGACCTGGTAGGCCGCGGTAGACGTGGCGTTGACGGAGGCGGTGGCGAACCCGCCCGCGCCGGCCGTGCCGGTATCGGTCGCGCCGCCGGCGCCGCCGGTGGCGTTCGCCGCCACGCTCAGGTTAGAGGCATAGGAGTCGCTCCAGGTGAGTTCCGAATCCCCAGTGCCGCCATTGCCGGCCACACCGCCGCCGTAGCCGGCGCCGCCGGCGCCGCCGGTCGCGTTCTGGGTCAGGTTGAGCGTTCCGAAGGTGTAGCCGCTGACCGCGTTGACGAGGGCCGCGCTGCCCGCCGAGCCATTTCCGGTATAGGCGCCGTCATCGCCCTCGCCGCCGGCGCCGCCGGTCGCCGAAGCGGTGACGTTGACATTCGTCGAATTCCAGCCGGTGGCGGAAGCTGTCACCGGATTCACATCACCATTCAAGTAGTACGATTCCGACGCGCCTGCGCCGGTCCATCCGCCGGCTCCGCTCGTCGCCTGGCCGCCGGCGCCGCCCGTCACGCTCGCGTTGGCGTCAACCTCGTAGGCCACGCTGGACGTCGCTTCCGCGCTCGCGGTGGCGAATCCGCCGACGCCGCCAAAGCCGATGTCGGTCTGGCCGCCGGCGCCGCCGGTCGCGCTGGTGTTCACGCTCAAGAGGCTGGCTGAACCGTCGGTGACGGAGAGTTCCGAATCGGCCGTGCCGCCGTTGGCGCCGTAGCCCAGGTATTCGTTATACATGGCCCCGCCGGCGCCGCCGGTCGCGTTCTGGTAGAGATAGAGCGATCCGGTAGTGGCGCCGCCGACCGCGTTGACGAGCGCGGCGGTGCCCGCCGCCCCGGCGGTGTCCGTGCCGAGATAAGCGCCGTTGGACATGGCGCCGCCGGCGCCGCCGGTCGCATTGGCGGTGACCGTGACTGTGCCGTAGCCATTGCCGCTGTCCGAGGACGCGTAGGCCGTCACTGGGTTTGTGCCGCCGTTGACGTAATAATCTTCGGATGCGCCCACGCCGGGGGTCCCGCCGCCGGTGCGGTTCGTCGCGGCGCCGCCGGCGCCGCCGGTCACGCTCGCGCTGGCCGACACCGGGACGTAGTCGAGAGTGGAGTTCGCCGACGTCGTCGCGGTCGCGTATCCGCCGTTGCCGGCTGTGCCGATGTCGGTCGCGCCGCCGGCGCCGCCGGTCGCGCTGGTGTTCACGCTGAGCGCGCTGGCGTTGCCGTCGCTATAGTTGTTGAGTTCGGAATCCGCCATGCCGCCGTTGGCGGCCACCCCGGCCGTGGCGCCAAAATTGCCGCCGCCGGCGCCGCCGGTCGCGTTCTGGTTGAGGGTCAGCGATCCGGTCGTGTAGCCGGAGACCTGGTCGATCATGATCGAACCGGCGGCCGCGCCGCTCGCGGCCCCGTTCCAGCCCGCGCCGCCCGCGCCGCCTGTCTGCGAGGCAGTCACGCTGACGGGGCTGCCGATGTCCGATTCGCCGTATGCGCTTGCATAGGCCGATCCGCCGGCGCCGGCCGTGCCGGTGTCGGTCGCGCCGCCAGCGCCGCCGGTCGCGCTCGCATTCACGCTGAGCGAGCTGGCGACGTCGTCGACATAGCCGAACTCGGAGTCCGCCGACCCGCCGTTGGCGGCTGCGCCGCCGCCGAAGGCGGCGCCGCCGGCGCCGCCGGTCGCATTCTGGTTGAGGGTCAGCGATCCGGTCGTGTAGCCGGAGACCTGGCCGATCACGTTCGGAATGGCGATCATGGTCGAACTGGCGGCCGCGCCGCCATTCGCGCCGCTGTCGCCTTCGCCGCCCGCGCCGCCGGTCTGCGAAGCCGTCACGGTGACGGCGCTGCCGATGGCCGAATTGCCGTAGGCTTCGGCGTAGGCCGTTCCGCCGGCGCCGGCCGTGCCGGTGTCGGTCGCGCCGCCGG
>Ga0335073_10000669_pt1 | contig 44690 bp, 31 predicted proteins | sample Lox_Sample_22_FD_207093 | JGI IMG/M metagenome (GOLD analysis project Ga0335073, IMG submission 207093) | Soil microbial communities from Loxahatchee National Wildlife Refuge, Florida, United States - Lox_Sample_2.2 | ecosystem: Environmental > Terrestrial > Soil > Wetlands | place: USA...
GAGGCAGCGCCACCTCGATGAGCGTTCCCTTCCCCGGCTTGGACGTGATCTTCACAGATCCTCCGAGGCTTTCCGCGCGCTCGTGCATGCCCGTAAGTCCGAGACCGTGTCCGCGGCCCGGTTGGAAGCCGCGCCCATCGTCCTGCACGGTCACGGAAAGCCAGGAATCGGAAGCCCGCACGGTAATTTCCACGGCATTGGCGTTCGCGTGTCTCTGAATGTTATGGAGAGCCTCCTGCACGATGCGGAAGACGCAGGTTTTGTGCTCGTCGGGCAGGTCGGGAGGCAAATCGTCTGCCTGAACCTGAATGCGCAGACCCGTCGGCCGCGAGATTTCGCGCGCCAGCCAGCCCAGCGCCGCGGCCAGCCCGAGGTCGTCCAGCATGGCGGGGCGCAGCAGCAGGGCCATGTTGCGGATGACCGCCAACGAGCTCTCCACCAGCTCCCGCACGCGGTCGACGCGCTCACGAAGTTGGGGCTCGTGCGGCCGGAGCGCCACCGCCAGATCGTGCAGCTCGAATTGCACCGCGGACATGGATTGGCCCACGGCGTCGTGCAAATCGCGGGAGATGCTTTTGCGCTCGTTTTCCTGCGTGGCCACAAGCCGGGCCGACAGATCCCGCAACTCCTGCCGCGCTTCCATCACGTCCTGCAAATGCTTGAGAGTCTGGTTTTCCAAGCGCAGAAGCCGCGAGGTGCTGAAGTAAGCCTGGCCGACGCCCACCAGCAGGATCACCAGCAGCGAAAGTACCATCTGGCTGCGCACGCCGAAGAATTGCGACCGCAGTTCCTCATCGCGCTGCATGAGCTGCTGCTGATCGAGCGAGCGGATATTGTCGGCTATGGTGAGCGTATTCGACCGGCGCGGAAAAATCTCGTCGCGCAGGAATCGGTATCCTTCCCGGCTCCGCTCCTCGGCGCTCCACGTGAGGACCGGCTCGATGGTCTGCCAATAGTCGCGTAATTCGCGATTGAGGGCCTGGAACATCTCGTGGTCGGCCGCCCCGGCGAGCGCGCCATTATCGGCCAGCAGCGTTTGGATTCTCGCCTTGGCGTCCAGCAGTTCCCGCCGGCTCTGTTCGGCTTTGCCGCGGTCGGTCTCCAGCAGGTAATCGCGCAGATAGGTGCCTGAAAGGTATACCGCGCCGCGGACCTCATCGAGTTGCTGGTTTTTGGCCAGAAACTGCTGGAGACTGCGCTGGTTGGCGTTCTGAACTTCCGAAAGCGCCCGCAAAGCGCTCAATCCCGAGAGGATGAGCAGGATCAGGAGGACTCCGAAACCCAGCACAAGGCCGCCCCGCATGGTCAGCAGCCGGACCTTCGCCGGGGCTTCGTTATCCGGAGACGACGCCGCTGTCTTTGGGTTCACTCTGGGGCGAAATAATACCTTTTCGGACGGCATACAGAATCAGGTCCGCGAGGCTGTGCAGATTGAGCTTCTGAAAAATATGCTGGCGGTGGCAGATTACCGTGGTCGGACTGAGATCGAGCGCGTTGGCGATGTCCTTGTTGGAAGCGCCTTCGGCCAGAAGTTGAAGGATCTCGCGTTCGCGGTTGGTGAGGAGCTCGTAAGCGTCGGCGGCCTGCTCGCGCTGCAGATATCGCGTGTAGTCGTCCGCCAGAATGCGGCTTACTTTGGGGCTGAAAAACGCCTTACCCTGGGAAACCGCGCGCACGGCATCCACCACCTCGGATTCCGCCGAACTCTTGAGCACATAGCCGCGGGCGCCCGCCTTGAGCGCGCTCAACAGGTAGGCTTCGTCCGCCTGGACCGTGAGAATCACGATCTGCGTTTCGGGCAGAATCTCGGCGATCTGCCGGCCGGCCTCAATACCGTTGAGGTTCGGCATGGCGATATCGAGGATGACGACGTGAGGCCGTTCCCGCCGGGCGATGGCGATGGCTTCCCGGCCGTCGCAGGCCTCGGCGATTACTTCCAGCCCCGGTTCGTGCTCCAGAAGGGTACGCAAACCGCGGCGGATAATGGCATGGTCGTCGGCGATTAGAATTCGTACGGGGCCCATAGGGTGCACCAGTGGCGTCGCTTTTATGGTACGCCATCCCGAATTTCCATTGATATACTCTCGGAATAGTATTTTCAATGGTGATTTCTAGCTACATCGTTTTTCGCCCGAAACTCCTCCGATGACGGTATGGGCGAAAACATGCCTGCCGGATACGATTGAAATGCTAGCTTCTGACCCTATGCACCAGATGAACGGTGAGCTGTCGCACGAAGAATGGGAACAGCTTCGGCGCTTCGACACCTGCACTCTCTCCAACGCCATTGAACGGCTCAAGCTTCGCCCGCGGAACGAAGGTTTCATGTCCAATGCGATCACGTGCCGCTTCCCACAACTGCCCCCGGTTTTGGGCTATGCAGTCACGGCCCGCATGCGTTCGGCGGTGACTCCCGTGAACGGCAAGTATTACTATGCCCACCCCGAATTCTGGACCTATCTCGCCGGCTTTCCGGGACCACGCATCCTTGTCATCCTCGACGGCGACGAAGAACCTGGCGTCGGCGCGCTTCTTGGGGAGGCTTACGCGCGCATTTCCAAGGCCTTCGGTTGCGTCGGTTGCATCACCAATGGCGCGGTGCGCGATTTACCCGGAATCGCGGCACTCGACTATCAGCTCTTCTCCGCGAGCGTCGCCGTTTCGCACGCGTATGCGCACGTAGTAGACTTCGGGGACACGGTCGAAATCGCCGGTCTGCGCGTCTCAAACGGCGATCTCCTGCACGGCGACATGCACGGGGTACACGCGCTTCCCCACAGAGGGCTGCGAGAACTGTTGGGTCTCGCCGAAAATGTAGTGCGCGAGGACCATGAAATCTTTGACTTGACTGAGCGAAAAGATTTTTCGCCGGAAATCTTAAGCGCGAAAATCGCGGAAATGAGGAAACGGCATTTATGAAATTGCAAGCTGCCGCACTGGTTGCGCTAGTCGCAGCCGTAAGCCTGCTGGACTCCTGTTCCAACACCAGCACCGCCAGTGCGGACACCGTCGCCGAACCCGTGCATGTGCCCAGCGTCGGGGTGGTCCCGGTAGCCCGCAGACCAATGCTGCGGCAGCTTACGGTTTCCTCGGAACTGGTGCCGTTCCAGGAGACCGACGTCTGGGCGAAAGAATCCGGCTACGTTACGGATCTGCGGGTGGACTACGGCTCGCGGGTTAAAAAGGGCGATGTCATGGCGGTGCTCGAGATCCCCGAATTGGAAGCGCAGTTGAAGCAGGATAAGGCGGCCATTTCCAACGCGCAGGAGGCCGTGAACCGCGCGCAGCGCGTGGTGGACCAGATGGAGGCGCAGCGCAAACCGGTTCACGAGAACGCCGACCGGCTGGTGGGGGTGGCCAAAACCAACCCTGGGCTGGTGGCGCAGCAGGAAATCGACAACGCCCAAGGCCAGGATTTGGCCTTGGCTTCGCAAATCGAAGCCGGCCGTGCCGCGGTACAGGCCGCCAAGAGCAACCTGGACGAAGCCAATGCCCATCTGGAACGCGACCAGGCCCTCTATTCCTATTCCAAGATCACCGCACCCTTTACCGGCGTCGTCACTCAACGCTACGCCAACCTGGGAGCTTTGATGCAGGCCGGCACGGCGTCTCCCAGCGCGACGCCCCTGGTTCGTCTCTCCGAAGACGACGATTTTCGGCTGGTAATCCCGGTCGCCGAGTCGTACGTCAAGTACATCCGCATCGGCGATCCGGTCGGCGTGGGCATCCCGTCGCTCGATCGCACCTTCACGGGAACGGTGAAACGCGTTTCTTACGACGTCACTGCCGAAACCCGGACGATGCACACCGAAGTCGAGCTGCTGAATCCCGATCACGTCCTCATGCCAGGACTGTATGCCGAAGCCACGATCACGCTGGACCGCAAAAACGACGCGCTGGTGGTGCCGCTTCAGGCAGTCAGCCAGAACAACGGACAAGTAACCGTGTTTGTGGTGACCCCGAACAACACGGTCGAAGAACGAACGATTTCCGCGGGCATGCAGACGCCTAACGAGATGGAAGTACTCAAAGGCGTGGCGGAAGGCGATCGCGTGGTGGTTAGCGACCGGAGCGGTTTGAAAGACGGCATGCAGGTGAAGCCGCAGCCGGTCGACATCGATCAATACAAGGCTTCGCAACAGTGAGTTCACATGGCGTCATTTTCGATTCGCACACCGGCCGGCCCCGTGCATAGGCCGTCCCTTACCGCCGGCCCCGGTTTTCCGGGGCCGGCCTTTTTTCCCAACCTGCTTCGCAAGCGATTACCGTAATACCCCATGCCACGATTTTCCATTCGCAATCCGTACTTCATCATTGTCTGCTGTCTCGCGCTGGCGGTGCTTGCAGTCACCAGCTACACCAAGATGCCGGTCGATCTCTTCCCGCCCATCAATCTGCCGGAAGTCATCGTCGCCACCTTCTACAACGGCATGCCCCCGGTCGATATCGAGACCGATATCACCAACCCGCTGGAACGGTTCTTTACCCTGGCCGCGAGCGTGGATCATTCCGAATCGCGCTCGCTGCTGGGCGTCAGCATCATCAAGGTGTTCTTCGACCCCTCGAGCAGCGCCGATGCCGACGTGACCCAACTCTCCAACCTCGCCTTGGCCGACCTGAAACGCCTGCCGCCCGGCACGTTGCCGCCAGTCGTGCTGAAGTTCGACGCCTCCAGCATGCCGGTCTGCCTGCTCACGGTGAAGGGAGAGGGGCTCAACGAGACTCAGCTCCACGATTTGGCGCAATTCCAGATCCGCAACCAGATCGCGGTAGTGAACGGCGCGGAGATTCCGGCGGTCTTCGGCGGCAAATACCGCCAGGCGATGGTGTATGTCGATCCATACAAACTGTTCTCGCGGCAGTTGAGCGTAATGGACGTGGTTCACGCGGTCAACGACAGCAACCTGATTCTCCCGGCGGGCGACGTCAAGATCGGGCCCAACGATTACTACATCTATTCCAACAGCCTGGTGAAGAACGTCCAGGACATCAACGACCTGCCGTTGAAAACCGTGGGGGACAAGTGGGTATCGGTGGGAGACGTGGGCGAGGCCAAGGACGCCAGCCAACTGCAGTACAACATTGTGCGCATCGACGGCCAGAAATCCGCTTACATCCCCATCATGAAGCAGGGCGGCAACACCAACACCATTCAGGTGGTGAACGATGTCGAGGCGCTGCGAGAAAAGCTGTTCGATCTGCCCAAGCAGTTGAAGACCGCGATCGTCTTCGACCAGTCCATTTTCGTGAAGCAGGCGCTCAAAACCGTGATGCACGAAGGCTTGATGGGCCTGTTCCTCACCAGCATCATGATCCTGATCTTCCTGGGAAGCGGGCGGGCGACTTTCGCGGTTCTGCTATCCATTCCCATCTCCGCCATGGCCACCATCGTGGTGCTGAACCTGATGGGAAGCACCATCAACACCATGATCCTGGGCGGATTGGCGCTGGCCTTCTCGCGCGTGATCGACAACTCGGTAATTTCGCTCGAGAACATTTACCGGCATCTGGAGTTGGGCGAATCGCCCGAAGTCGCCGCCGAGCAGGGCGGCGCGGAAGTCAACCTGGCGGTGCTTGCGGCCACCCTGGTGGACGTGGTGGATTTCTTCCCGGTGACTCTGTTGATCGGCGTCAGCAAATTCCTGTTTACGTCGCTGGCCCTGGCCTTCTGCCTGTCGCTGCTCGCCTCCTTCGTGGTGGCCATGACGGTAATTCCGCTGTTCTGTTCCCGCTTTCTGAAGGCGATTCCGCACCATCATGCCGAAGGTGCCACCGAACAGACTCCGGTGGAGCGCGGCTTCAACGCCTGGTTCAACCGCCAGTTCAATCACGTGCTCGATTTCTACGAGCGCTGGGTGCGCCGCGCGTTGCAGCGGCCCGCTTTCACGGTAGCCCTGCTCACGTGCGTCTTCATCGCCAGCCTGGGGATCTATCCGTTCCTGGGGCGGGCGTTCTTTCCCACCACCGACGCCGGCCAGTTCACCATGAACGTAAAGGTGCCCACGGGAACCCGCATCGAAACCACCAACCAGTATGTCTCCCAGATTGAAGATCTGGTGCGCCACGACGTTCCGGCCTCCGATCTCGACATGATCGTTTCCAACATCGGGGTGGTGAACGACTTTTCCTCGCTCTATACGTCGAATTCCGGAATGTACACGGCGACGATTCAGACCGCCCTGAAGGAAGGCCACAAGGGCAGCAGCCTGGATTACATGGAGAAAGTGAAAAACGATCTTGCCGCCCACTTCCCCGACGTCCGCGCTTTCTTCCAAAGCGGTTCCATGGTGGACGCCATCCTCAACTCCGGCATGCCCGCGCCAATCGACGTGCAAGTGAACACTCGCGACCTGGATCTCACCTACAAAACCGCGCAGGACCTCGCGCGGCGCATCGGCGACCTACCCGGAGTGGGCCAGATTTACATTCCGCAGGACATGAACTATCCCGCGATCCGGCTGGACGTCGACCGCGTCCACGCGGGCGAACTGGGCCTGACGCAAAAGGAAATCGTCGATAACGTGATCACGGCACTCAACTCCAATACCATGATCGCCCCCAACTATTGGGTGGATTATAAAACCGGCAACGACTACTTCCTGAGCGTGCAGTACGCGGAACATGGGGCATCCGCCATCCACAACTTAGTGGACTTGAAGAATATTCCACTGCGGGCGCCCAACCTGAAGGAGCCCACCACCCTCGATACGGTAGTGAAGCTCGAGTATCTGCAATCCCCCACTGAGGTGGATCATTACCAGATCCAGCGCATCGCGGACATTTATGTCACCCCGAAAGGCGAAGATCTCGGCAGGCTTTATGGCCTGGTCCAAAAGACCGTCGCGGACGCTCACTTGCCTTCCAACATCCGTGTCAGCTATCGCGGAATGGTCGTGGGGATGAACGCCTCGCTCACGAGCTTTGCCGAGGGCTTTGGCATCTCGTTCGTGCTGCTGGTGCTGATCCTCATCGCGCAGTTCCGGTCCTTCATCGACCCGATCCTCATCTGCCTCGCCATTCCCATGGGATTCATCGGCGTATTGATCGTCCTGCCGCTCACGCACACGACTTTGAACGTGATGTCGCTCATGGGCGTCCTCATGTTGATCGGCATCGCCGACTCCAACAGTATTCTGATCGTCGATTTCGCGCACCGCCTGCGCGAACAGGGCATGCCGGTACTCGACGCGGTGGTGACAGCCTGCCGCGTTCGCTTGCGCCCGATTCTCATGACCACCCTCGCCACCATCATCGGTATGATCCCGATGGCCATGAAGCTGGGCGAGGGCGGCGAACAATATACGCCGATGGCTCGCGCCATTATCGGCGGTTTGGCCTCATCGGTTGTGCTGACGGTCTTCATCGTGCCGGCGGCATACCTTCTCGTCTACCGCAACAGAAGAGCGCCGGCGCCGGTACAGCCATAGACAGGCGCCATTTCGGAGGTTCGTTATGCGTAATTCCATTCCCGCAATCGTAATAGCGGCTAGCGCCGCCACCGTGTTCGCGCAGCCGGGAGCCCCCACCAAGTTAAGCTTGCAGGACGCCGAAGGTATGGCGCTCAAGAACCATCCGGAGGTGCTGGCGGCGCAGAACGCGTACTCCGCCCTGAACCAGCGCATCACGGAAGTGCGTTCGGCCTATTTTCCGCAATTGAACGGCGAGGCGACCGGCTCGCAAGGCAATGTGGGCGCGCGCATCGGGGCGGGCTATATTACCGACTCCCGTCTGTTCGACCGCTACGGCAATGGCGTGATCCTCGACCAGTTGATTACGGATTCCGGCCGGACCCCCAACCTGGTGGCCAGTTCCCGTCTGAACGCCAGCGCCGCCAACCAGACCGTGCAGGCCACCAGGTACGACGTCCTGCTGCGCGTCAACCAGGCGTACTTCGACACCTTGCGCGCACAGGCGCTGGTGAGGGTCGCCGATCAAACCGTGGCGGCGCGCCAGACCGTGTATGACCAGATCAACACCATGTTCACCAATAAGTTGAAGTCGGAGGTGGATGTGGCGTTCGCCAGCGTGGAACTTTCGCGCGCCAAACTCATGCAGCTACAGGCGCAACAGCAGGTGCAGTCGCAGTTCGCCGAACTGACCCGCGCGCTCGGCTCGCAGGATGCCGCCACCTATCAACTCGCCGACGAGCCCTTACCGCCCAGTCCCGCCCAAGATGTGGAGAATCTGGTGCAGCAGGGCCTCAACGCGCGTCCGGAACTCGCCAGCCTGAAACTGAGCCGCGATGCCGCATACAAATTCGAGCACGCCGAAAGAGATCTTTCCCTTCCCAACGTCAAATTCATAGGCGTGGGCGGATACATGCCGTATGTCGATCAGATAACCCTGCCGCGCGTGATCCCCGGGGAGTACGAAGGGGGCGCCATTAACGTCGAGGTCCCGATTCTGAATGGCGGATTGTTCAAGGCGCGGCGCGAGGAAGCGCACTATCGCGCCATGGAAGCCGACCAAAGACTGCGGAACGAAGCCGAGCAGATCGCGCGCGATGTGCGCTCAGCCTGGGCCAACGCCAACGTGGCGTACCAGCGCATGGATGTTACCGCTGAAATGGTGCGGCAGGCCCTGCTGGCTCGCGACCTGGCGCAGCAGCGCTACCAGCTAGGGCTCTCGTCCATCGTAGAACTGACCGACGCCCTCCTGAACCAAACCTCCGCCGAAGTGGACAATGTCAACGCCAAGTACGATTACCAGAACATGTATGCGGCGCTGCAGTACACGATCGGAGCTCTGCGGTAACCTCCGCCAGGCTGGCAGTCCCGCACGGCATCCAGGATTGGGACCGGCTGCCCTGCCACATCGCTTTTGCTGTCATCATAGATATCGATGCTGAAAATTACCTGCCTGCTGATGCTGCTCGCGGCACTATGCGGCTGCGGTGCCAAAGACACGGCGCGCCGATACCCCATGCAGGGCGACGTCAAAGCCCTCGATCCGGCAGGCAAAACCGCGACCATCGCCGCCGGCAAAATTGACGACTGGATGGAAGCCATGACCATGGAATACCCCGTCAAGCCCGACAGCGAATTTGCCAAGCTCCACGCCGGCGACCACATCGAGGCGACGGTCGTGGTGGATGGCGTAGTCTACTACGTCACCGACGTGAAGGTGGTGCCTCCGAAATAACTATTTGTCGCCGCCCGACGGCTTCACATCCCCGCAGTCCGAGGAGACGAAGCGATTGTTAAAAGACAGCTTGATGGTCATGTTCTGACCGATGGACCCGGCGGTGCTACTATCGCCCGAGGTCTTCATCAGCATATCTCCCTTCACATGTTCGGAATCCACGCGCTCAAGCCTGAGATCGCCGGCGGTTTTGGTATTGCCCCGAACGCACTCCACATGAATCGTCTGGCTGCTGGAGGAGGAGCTCGCCAGTTTGTACGAACAGGATTTATCTCCGTTATCGAACAGCGGCTTACTGAGTTGCTCGCGGGTGATGCAGACTTTCATGGTATGCGTCTGAGGCGCTCCCTTCTGCATCGCTTCGATCTGCGCGCGCGCCTGCGGCGGCATTTTGGCCATCTGGTCGGGCGTGAGCTGCGGCATACTCGGCATGTTCAGTCCGGAGATCTGGCTGGTGGTGATGTTCTCCCACAATCCCGGTTTCACGTCTATCGGCTTGACCTCCTGCGCCAGCATCGCCGCCGGACAAATCATCACAACCGCCAATAAAATCTTCTTCATATCCTGCACCGTCCTTGGAGACAATGTTATCTCAATAAAAAACGCCGCATTTTGCGCTACTTTGGATCATAAATGCCGACAAACTCCCGAGCCGGTCAATCCCCGAGGCCCGCTGACCTGGTCAACATCCCGCGCCTCATCGCGGCCTACTATTCCGAACACCCGGATGTCTCTCAAAATTCGCAGAAAGTCACATTCGGCACCTCCGGCCATCGCGGGTCCGCCTTCGACGCGGCTTTCAATGAGGACCACATCCTCGCCATCACCCAAGCCATCTGCGAGTACCGCGGCCAGAACGGCGCCGATGGGCCGCTCTTCCTGGCCATGGACACGCATGCGCTTTCCGAACCGGCATTCGCCAGCGCCCTCGAAGTGCTGGGGGCCAACGGCGTCGAAGTGATGATCGACCAGGATCGCGGCTACACTCCCACGCCGGTTCTGTCTCACGCCATCCTCACTTACAACCGGCCTCCCGGCGCCGCCGCCCGCACCAAAGGCCTCGCCGACGGAATCGTAATCACCCCTTCGCACAATCCGCCCGACGATGGCGGCTTTAAATACAATCCCCCCCACGGCGGACCGGCCGACACCACGGCCACGAAGTGGATCGAGAATCGCGCCAACCAGATTCTCCGCGCTGGCCTCGGCGAGGTGCGCCGGCAGACCTTCGCCAGCGCGCTCGCGTCCTCCACCACGCATCGCCACGACTTCATTTCCGCCTACGTGAACGACCTCCCGTCGGCAGTAAACCTCGATGCCGCGCGCACCGCCGCGCTGTCGCTGGCGGCCGACCCACTGGGCGGCGCAGGCTTAGCCTATTGGCCGCGCATCGCCGAACGGTATGGCCTGAAACTGGAGATTTTCCATGCCGACCCCGACCCCACGTTCCGCTTCATGCGCCTGGATTGGGACGGTAAAATCCGCATGGATTGTTCGTCGCCCTACGCCATGGCCGGCCTGATCGAGCTAAAGGACAAGTTCGACGGCGCTTTCGCCTGCGATACCGACCACGATCGCCACGGCGTAGTGGCGCGCAGCACCGGCCTGCTGAATCCCAATCATTATCTCGCCGTCGCCATCTGGTACCTGTTCAACCACCGGCCGGGTTGGAGCGCGAAGACCGCGGTGGGCAAGACCCTGGTATCGAGCAGCATCATCGACAGCGTGGCTGCTAGTCTTGGCCGTCCGCTGGTGGAAGTCCCCGTGGGCTTCAAATGGTTCGTCGACGGGCTGCTCGCCGGCTCGCTGGGTTTCGGCGGCGAGGAAAGCGCGGGGGCTTCATTCCTGCGGCGCGACGGAACCGTCTGGACTACGGATAAAGACGGCATAGTCATGGCGCTGCTCTCGGCCGAAATTCTCGCCGTCGCCGGCCGGGACCCCGGCCAGCTCTACTCGGACCTCACGCGGCAATTCGGCGCGCCCGTATACCAGCGCATCGACGCTCCGGCCACCCCCGAACAGAAAGCGCGCCTGGCTGCGCTGTCGCCCGGGCAGGTCCATGAGAAGGACCTCGCGGGCGATCCCATCGAGCGCATGCTGACTTCCGCGCCGGGCAATGGCGCGCCCATCGGCGGACTCAAAGTGGTCACCCGCCGCGGCTGGTTCGCCGCGCGCCCGTCGGGCACGGAGGACGTTTACAAGATCTACGCCGAAAGCTTCGAGGGCGCCGACCACTTACGCCGCATTCAGGAGGAGGCGCAGAGCCTGGTATCGAACGCTCTGGGCGCCTCCTGACGGGCCGGCACAAAAGCTGGATGCGGGCCAGGAAGGGTGGTTTTTTGTGCTGTTTTCCCATACCACGCCCCTTCTGCAGGGTGTATCATTTGGTCGGAAGGACCCGCGGGCAGGAGGTACTCGTGCTCAACGCTGACAGCGCTCAAGTGAATTGGGACACTCAAAAGAAGCATTGGAGTGTCCGGGTGAAAATTGGCGAAGAAGTGATCCGGCGCCCCATTCCCAAGGTGCCGCAGGACGCCGGCGACGAAGTTTTGCGTTCAGCCGCCGTTCAGGCGGCGAAGGACGACGGGTACCAGGTAGACCCGGCCAAGGTGGCCATCGGCCATTAGAATTCGATTCCCGATCGTGTGAGCGCGCCGTTCTCTTTTCCTCTCGGCCTAGCGTTGGTGGAGAATAGGAGGAGCATGCGCATCCGGATCATCCAGCGCGCTCTGATCGTGCCGGCATTCCTGGCCATCACCGCTGCCGCCCCAGCCCAGACCATCCTTCAGCGCTGCCTCGGCATTACGCCGGGCCAGCAACGGCAGGGACCGTTCGGACCATCACCCGCAACCATGTCCTTTTGTCGCCAGCTTCCAGCCTGGAATCTGTTCGACCAGGCGGGCCAGCGTTTTCAGGCCGGCGACCATGCCGGCGCCGCCCGGCTCGCGCTTCAGGCAGCCGAGGCAGGCAATCCGGAGGCGCAATTGCGCGTGGCGCAGCTTTATCCCAAAGGCGATGGCCTGCCCCAGAGTGCCGCCGAAGCTTTTCGCTGGATGAAAGCCGCCGCCGCACAAGGCGAACCCATGGCGCAGGATCTTCTCGGCACCATTTACGAGTACGGCCGCTCCACCGGCTTTTACGCGGTGGACGATAACTGGGATTTGGCCGCCAGATGCTGGCAGTCCAGCGCGTCGCAAGGTTATGCCGGCGGTGAGTACAGCCTCGGCCGCGCCTACCAGTACGGAATCGGCGTGCCCCTCGATCAAAACCAAGCCATTGTCTGGTACGACAAGGCCGCCGCCCAAGGACACAGCCAGGCCGCCTACTTCGCCAAGTACCTGCGCGACAACCACGGCATGGATGGGAGTAGCCGCGACGATCAGGAGCGCGGCCTGCTCGGCGCCCTCAGGGGGCGCACGGTACCGTTCATCGCTCCCACCGGCACCACTTTCCATCACCTCTCCGAACGCCTCGCCTTCGTCAACCAGGAATACAAGAACCAGGAGAATGCCAAGGCCAGGGCGCTATACGATATGCGTGTGCGTGCCTACAAAGATTGCAAAAATGCGGGCGGCGACAATTGCCGGCAACCCGGTCCGCCACCTATCATCAAGCAATAGCGAACCCTTCCCGCAGCCCCTTTTCGGCTAGACTTGAACGGAGGGGCGGGGCGCATGAGGGGAGTCTTACGCCAATTTAGTATTCCATTTTTGCTGGCGATGGTTGTTTCCGCGGCTCGGGCGCAGTCCTATACGATCTCGACAGCGGTGGGCGCCGGGCCGCCTTCCAATGTCCAGGGCAAATCCACCAGCCTCCCTTACAACTTTCCGACCTTTCTTACCGCCGATTCCACGGGCAACGTCTATTTCATCGATCAGAACAGCGTCATCAAGTGGACTAATGCCACGGGCTTGCTCACGCTGGTCGCGGGCAACGGCACCACTGGATACAGCGGCGATAACGGCCCGGCCACGAGCGCCCAATTGAACAACCCACAAGGCATCGCGGTCGATTCCAACGGCGACCTCTACATCGCCGATGCCAGTAACAACGTCATCCGCAAAGTCTCCGGCGGCGTCATCACGACCGTCGCTGGCAACGGCATGGCGGGCGTCGAGTTCAACGGTCCCGAGGGCCTCGCGATCGATTCCCACGGCAATCTCTACATCGCCGACACCGGCGACTACCTGGTTCGCGAGCTGTCCAACGGAACCGTCACGAATGTAGCCGGAACCGGCACGCCCGGATATAACGGCGACGATCAACCAGCAACCAGCGCCATGTTGAGCTCCCTGGTAACCGCGGTGGCGGTGGATTCGCAGGGCAATCTCTATATCGCCGACGCGAATAGCCAGAGAGTCCGGGTCGTCTCGGGCGGCGTGATCAACACCATTGCGGGAAATGGCGTGTGCTGTACGGCGGACGACGGCGGCCCGGCCACCAGCGCCGAACTGGGCGGGCTGACCGGCATCGCGGTCGATACGCACGGCAATCTATTCATCGCCGAAGCGAACGCGAACAGCACTTACAACCTGATCCGCCAAGTCACCAACGGGACCATCACTACGGTCGCTGGAGACTCGACGCTCGGCGCGGGTTTTTCGGGCGACGGCGCCACCGCGACCGCCGCGCAACTCTCCTCGCCGCAGTCGGTTGCGGTAGATGCCGACGGAAACCTATACATCGCCGACCTGGGCAACAATCGCATTCGGGAAGTGTCGGGGGGCGTGATCGACACCATCGCCGGCAACGGCTCCATTGGCGACAACGGACTGGCCAGCGCGGCGCAACTGGCATCTCCCTTTGGAATCGGCCTGGACCCGGCCGGCAACCTCTACATCGCGGATAACATCGCGCTCCGGGTTCGCAAAGTGCTTGCCGCTACCGGCGTCATCACTACCATCGCCGGCAATGGGACCCCGGGCACGACCATCGTGGACGGCAGTTCCGCTACCAGCGCCGGCCTGAACATCCCCACCGGGGTCGCCGCGGACACCAACGGCAACGTATATATCGCCAACGCGTTCGAGTTCACCATTCTGAAGGTCTCGGCCGGACTGATCTTCAATTTCGCCGGCAACGGCACGGCCGGCTACGGCGGCGACGGCGGCGCGCCAACCAACGCGGAGATCGGCAACAGCTTCGGTGTTGCCACCGATAGCGCGAATAACGTGTATTTCTCGGATGATTGGGACACCGATACCACCAGCGCCGCGCGTGTCCGCGAAGTTTCCGGCGGGAAGATCAACACCTTCGCGGGCGATGGCACGATCGGCGCGCTGGGCGATAATGGCCCGGCCACGGCCGCCCAACTGAATTTTCCGTCGGGGCTGGGGATCGATTCCCACGGCAACCTGTATATTGCTGACGTTTATAACAACAACATCCGCGAAGTCTCCGGGGGCACCATCACCACGGTGGCCGGCAATGCAGCCCTGGGCCCCGGCTTCTCCGGCGACAACCAACCCGCTACCGGCGCTCAACTGAACAATCCCGGCGGCGTCGCAGTCGATGGCCAAGGAAACATCTTCATCGCCGATACGTTCAACAACCGTATCCGCATGGTCTCTGCTTCTTCGGGCAAGATCACCACCATTGCGGGCAATGGCACGCAGGGGTTCAGCGGCGACTACGGTGCGGCAACCAGCGCGGAGTTGGACAACCCCCTCGATGTGGCGGTGAATTCCAACGGCAGCGTTCTTATCGCCGACGGCAGCGGGCGCATTCGCGTCCTGACGCCCACCACAGGGTCATCCTGCAGCTATTCCGGCATCCCAGCGAATCTCCCCGTCGCTGCCGCGGGCGGCAGCCAATCGATCACGGTGACCACGAGTGCGTTCTGTCCGTGGACGGTTTCCAACCTGCCGGCTTGGATTTCGCTGAGCGGACCTGCCGGCGCCACCGGAACGGGAAGTGCGAGTCTCTCCGTAGCAGCCAATTCCGGATCCTCACGTTCCGCCAATATCGCCATCGCAGGCATGACCGTCGCAGTGAATCAGGCCTCCTCGCAGGGCGGCACCAACCTATGCGATGTAAATCGGGATGGGGTAGTAAATGCCGATGACGTCAGGCTGTTGATCAAACAGGCGCTCGGCACCGCATCGCCCGCGAACAACCTTGCCGGCGGAAATGCCGTCAGCGTAGTGGATATCCAGATCGACAGCGATGCGGCGCTGAATCTGGGCTGTTCGGCCAGCCAGTGAGCCCAATCAGTTGAATGCCGCAAGCTCAGCCGGTTGGAAGTTGAGCACAAATTTCTTCATCAGCTTCTCCGAGGAAGCCATCTTCATGCTCTTGGCTTCTTCCAACGCCCGTTCGTTGGTCCAGTGGTCATGTTCGATCCGATACATCGCCAGGACCGTTCCGGTCCGGTCAGCTCCGCGCCGGCAGTGCACGAAGACCTTGCCGGCGGCCGGATCGTCAAGAATCGCAAATATCTTCTTGACTTGATCGGCGGTCGGCGCCTGAAAGCCATCGAGGGGAATGTGCACATACTTCATTCCCAGGCTGGTGACCACTTCGGCCTCTCGCGAAGCTCGTCCACCTTCCCCGCGCAAATCGAGATCGGTGTGGACGCCCATCTTTGCCAGTTCCCGAAATCCGTCTTCCGAAGGCTGTGCCCCCCGGCACAAGGTGTCGCTCACCTGTTCGAAGTTGTTTAACTGATCGGCAGCCTGCAAAGCAAAGCCGCCGAATCCCAGACTCGCAACCGCAACCCAGATCGCCCGATGCATCGTCGCCCCTCACTTTTTTGGACGCAGAAGCCCGGCCGACAGTTGCGAAATGCGCTCTTACTTTCCCGCGGCAAGATCCGCTTTCGACTCTGCCTCACCCTTCAACGGGGTTACTTTGTCCGGGTCGACACGAATCATCAGATAGCGAATATGATCTTCAATTTCCGTAAACCAGTGCCCCACTCCCGCCGGTATGACGACCACATCGCCGGCCTTCAGATGATAAGCCGCCCCGTTGCGGATCGAAGTCCCGTTGCTACCGGGCCCGTTCAGATTCCGTACATTGTTATTGGCTGCCGGCCGACGCACCAGGCCCTCGATATCCGGCCCGGTCACCAAAGTCGCCTCGCCATCGATCACGTGATATACCTCGCTCACCAGATCGTGCTCCGCCACCGGCGATTTCGCGGGGTCCGTCAGCTTTCCGCGATACACCACCCCAACATCCACGTGGCTCTTGCCGACATCCAATGCCCGCACCTGCTGATCGGCCACTCCGGTGGCCACGGCACGCGCCGGCGCCCGATCGAAATACGCGTTCAATTCCGCTGCCGGCACATAGGTTGCGAGGCAATGGTCACACGTGGGGCGCGTCTGCTGAGCCATGACTGTTAGCACCGTCACAATTCCGAACACCAACGGGATGAGCTTCATGAATGTCGATCCTTTCCAGACTACCGACCGGATTGCCTCGGCCACGGTACACCCTGGTCCTTTGTGGTCACCGGCGCGAGGCCTTGGTACAGGAAACGCTGCACGCGCTGTCCGCGCCAGGTCTCCGTGGTGTAGATGTTGCCCTTGGAATCCGTGGCGATGCTATGGACGCCGTAAAATTCTCCCGGCTGCCGCCCGCCTTGCCCGAAACTCGTCAACACTTCAAGCGACTGCCGGTCCAGAATGTGTACCTGGTCATTCTCGCCGTCCGCCAGGTAGATGAACTTCTGTCCCCGATCGCGCGAGAACGCCAGGTCCCACGCCGAGCCCGATCCGCGCGTATTCTTCTCGATGAAAGCTTCTTTCACAAATGTGCCATCGGGCTGAAAGACCTGAATCCGGTCGTTGACGCGGTCGCAGACGTAGAGCAGGCCATCGTTGGAGAGCATCGCGCAGTGCACGGGATTACGGAATTGCGCCGCCGGGGCGGCATCCGGCCGGTACGGACCCGGATCGGTATCGTCGGGCCGATGGCCGTACGCGCCCCAGTGCCGCTTGTACCGGCCGGTATCGGCATCGAATACGATTACGCGATGATTGGCATACCCGTCCGCAACATAAATCTCGTTGGTTTTCGGATCCACAAACGTTTTCGCCGGGAGCCGCAGATTGGCGGTGTCGTTGCTGCCCTGGCTCTGACCGGGCTTGCCGATCTGCAACAGGAATTTTCCATCGCGCGTGAACTTCAGGATCATATCGTCGTGGTAGCTCAGGAACGAACCTGGCGCGGGCTTCGTCCCGGGCACGGGCTCGCGGCTGTTGCCTCCAATCCACACGTTGCCTTTGTAATCGATGGTGATTCCGTGGTTGGAAAGCGGCCAATCGTACCCCTCGCCCGGACCGCCCCAGTGGCGCAGTAAATTCCCTGCCTGGTCGAACTCCAGCACCGGCGGCGCCGGCGCGCAGCACTGAGCAATCGGAGGATTGGCCGCCGCGTGCGTTTCCGTCGCTTCCAGGGAACCCGGCCGGTGCACGATCCACACGTGGTCGTCGGCGTCCACGGCAACTCCCACCGCCTGTCCCAGGATCCAATGATTCGGCAGCGGCTTCGGCCAGGTGAAATCCACCTCGAATCGCGGCGCCACCACACCGGCGCCTCGAACGGTGAAGATGACAAGAGCAATCGACGCCAACGGAGCGCGTTTCATGGGAATTACTATACTCTACCGGGGCGGAACGCCGATAAGCGCCAACTTCTTCTCCTCCGCCGTCTTGTTGAACGCCGTCACGTCGCGGCTCAGAATCCCGTCCCAGACCACCAGCTGTTCCTGGAGTCTGGCGCTCAGCTCGCTGAAAACCTGTTGCTGCGAATCGCTCGGCGCGGCATCCGTGGCATCCACACTCAAGCTCAGATAACTGAGCTGCTCGTCGAGCATGGTCGGATACCGTAAATCTCCTTCCGTACTCTTGATTTTCGATTGGATGATCTTCTCTTCCACCACCGTCATCTTTTGCAGCAGCCCGTCGGCCGCCGTCTTCACGGCCTGCCATCCGGGAGCGTTGCGGTACCGCTGTTCGAGGCCGTTCAGCTGCGCGCGCAATTCGCGAATCGCGTTGACCGTGTTGTGCAGCGCCGTCAACCGGCGTGTAATCTGACGCTCAAGCTCGAATTGCTTTTCGAGGTCCGCCTGGGAAATTTCGACCCGCGGATCTTTGCGCAGTTCGAGCGGCGCGGTTTGGCTTTCGCTGCCGACTGTCAAACGGACCGTGTAAGTGCCCGGAAGCGCCATCGGTCCCTTGGGCGGAATGTCGCTTTCGAAAAAAGCCCCGGGCACTTTTACGGGACCTTCATAGCGCAAATTCCATGTGAAGCGATTGAGGCCTTCCGCCGCCGGAAGAGTCTCGTTCTGCTGCTGCACATCCGGCCACTCGGCCGGCCCGTTGTCCTCTTCCTTTTTCGCGCTGGAGTAAGTCTTCACCACCGCGCCCTGCGCGTCCAGAATTTCCAGCTTCACTTCGCCCGTGGGCGCAGTCTTGAGATAGTAGTAGACCATGGCACCGCGCGGCGGATTGTCACCCGCCGGCACGCGGCGGTCGACCTCGTCGGGCATGCGCAGACGATAAGCCGGCCGCGGCGCATATAGCTTCGCCGCCGCGTCCGCATCGGCCGGAGCCAACTGGCGCAGCGGCGTGAGATCGTCCAGAACCCAAAACGCTCGACCGTGCGTGGCGATGGCGAGATCGTCGTCCTTCACCACCAGGTCGTGTACCGGGACCGTGGGGAGATTCAGCTTGAGTTTCTGCCAGTGCGCGCCATCATCCATCGAAAAGAAGACACCCGTCTCCGTCCCGGCGTAAAGCAATCCGCGCCGCTTCGGGTCCTCACGCACGGCATGGACGTAATCTCCCTCGGGAATGCCGTTCACGGCGAGCTTCCAATTCCTGCCGTAGTCGGCCGTCACGAAGATATACGGCTTGAAGTCGTCCAGCTTATGCCGGTCCACCGCCACATAAGCGGCGCCCGCCGTATGAGGCGACGCATCGATCAGGCTGACCGTCCCCCATTCGGGCATCGCCGGTGGAGTGACGTTCTGCCACGACCCGCCGCCATTGCGCGTAATGTGAACCAGCCCATCGTCGCTCCCGGCCCACAGAAGCCCTTTCTCGACGGGAGATTCGGCGAGCGCGAAAATCGTCCCGTAATACTCTACGCTGGTATTATCTTCCGTAATCGGGCCGCCCGACGCCTTCTGCTTCGACTTATCGTTCCGCGTCAGATCCGGACTGATCACCGTCCAGGTCTTCCCCTGGTTGGTGGTTTTGAAAACCACTTCGCCGGTCGTGTAGATCACGTTGGGGTCGTGCGGCGAAAACAGTATCGGGTCGGTCCATTGAAACCGGTGCGGAAAGTCGCCCACGCCGTGCCCGGCGGCGTCGACCGGCCACGGCGAAACATCGGTTCCCTGCTCCGTGTGCTTATCGAACTTGAACACGCCCTGACCTGCCGCAAACACGATGTTGCCGTCGCGCGGGTCGGGCGCCATGAATGCGCTCTCCGAACCCGCCACCTCGTACCAACTCCGCATCCCGATCTGACCGAAATCGCTCCATGCCTGCGTCGCTACCGGCGTGTTATCCTGCTGTGCGCCGAAGAGGTAATACGGAAAGCGATTGTCCGCCGCCACGTGATAGAACTGCGCCGTCGGCTGGTTCAATTGCGGCGTCCAGCTCTTTCCGCCGTCGATCGAGATCGTGGCGCCGCCGTCGTCGCCGTTGATCATGCGCTGCGGATTCGTCGGGTCGATCCACAACCCGTGATGATCGCCGTGCGGCGCGGCGAGCAGCGTGAACGTCTTGCCGGCATCCGTGGAGCGAAACATTCCGGTGTTCAGAACGTATACGGTGTCGGGATTGCGCGGATCGGCGAATACATGGCTGAAATACCAGGCGCGCTGCCGGTACCGTTCGTCTGGGTTCACCCGCGCCCAGTTGTCGCCGCCGTCATCGGAGCGGAACAAGCCGCCGTTAGCTGCTTCAATCAACGCGTACACGCGATCCGGATCCGCACCCGATACCGAAACCCCGATCTTCCCGAGTATTCCCGACGGCAGGCCGCTGCCCTCCAGTTTTTTCCAGGTGACGCCGCCATCCTTGGAGCGATACAGCCCGCTGCCGACGCCGCCGCTGGTGAACGTCCAGGGCTGCCGCACCACCTGGTACATCGCCGCGAACACGATTGCCGGATTCGAAGGAGCGTAGGCCAGATCCGTGGCACCGGTTTGATCGTCGACGTATAGCACCTTAGTCCACGTCCTGCCGCCATCAGCCGTGCGAAAGACGCCGCGCTCCACATTCGGACCGAACGCGTGTCCGAGAGCCGCCACCAGTACGACATCGGGATTGCGCGGGTCGACGAGCACGCGCGGAATGTGCCGGGAGTCCCTGAGCCCGATGTGGGTCCAGGTCTTGCCGCCATCGTTCGAGCGGTACATGCCGTCGCCATAGGAGATGTTCCCGCGGAGACAGCCCTCGCCGGTGCCCACATACAGAATGTTCGTGTCCGACGGCGCCACCGCGATACTGCCGATCGAGGCGATGTCCTGCTGGTCGAACTGCGGCGTCCAATGCGCGCCGCCATCGACGCTCTTCCAAACCCCGCCCGACGCCGCGCCGAAATAATAAGTCTGCGAATTTCCGGGAACGCCGGTAACGGCAAGCACGCGTCCGCCGCGGAAAGGACCGACGAGGCGATACTGCATGCCCTTCAGAAGGTTTTCGCTAATTTGCGCGATGGCAGCGTGCGCGCAAAGGAAGATGAGCAGGAATCGTGTGAACATAGCGAACTCAGGTTCGCATTGTACCGCATCATTCCCGTCTCGATTCGCTCAACAGCCGGATAGACAATCGTGCTTCAGGCGGATCTCACCAGTGCCGGACCGCGTGATCCAAATTTACTCGCGTCTCGAAGCATTGCCCTTGCAAGACGTTGCCTCGGGATGTATCTAACCCAATTGGAAGTTCACCGTAATCAGTGTCTCGACTTTGAACGGCTGCCCGTTGAGAATTGTCGGCTGGTAAGTCCATTTCTTCACGGCATCCATGGCGGCATTGATCAGCAACGGCGGACCGCTGATCACTTTGAGGTTCTCGATGTGCCCATCCGTACCGATAATGGCGTCAAGCCTGACCTCGCCACCGACTCGCGCGTCTTTGGCCAACACCGGGTAAACGGGAGCCGGTGCGCTGATCACCTTGGCCGCTTCCACCTGCCCCCCCACGCGGATGGTCTTGGTCCCCATGGCCACCGGCTTGGCGGGCGGCGGAGGCGGAGGTGGAGGAGCCGCGGAAGGCGCAGCGCCTAAAACCCCGCCCAACACTCCACCCACGACTCCACCCGCTACGCCACCAGGCACTCCGCCTTCTACTCCAGCGAGCTGCGGAGCAGCTTCCACCGGCGCCTGCGGGATATCCGGGACGTTAGAAATCGCTTTCGGAACCGTCTTTGGCGCGAACAGGGCATGCGGGTTCACTTTCGGAATGACCACGTGAGCCACTCGCGGCGCCGCCGATGCTGCGGGCGCAGGCGGCGGGGGAGGAGGCGGAGGCGGAGGTGGCGCCACCAGAATCGACGTGATCGTCTGCATCGGCAGCGCCTGCACGGTGAGCATCGGGATCACGATCAATCCGCCGATCAGCACAATCTGGCCGGCCAGCGCCAGCAATATGGTCCACCGTTTCCGCGTCGGCTTTTGTTCGAGAAGCATCTGTTCGAACATATATTCCCCTCCTCCGGAACCTCACAATCATCCCAACTACAACCCTCACTGCATTAGACGCAAATCCCTACCGCGTGGATACGCGCCCGCTGCCGCGGCGGCACATGGTAAAACGAAGAGTCAGGCGAGTTATACAAACATTTACATGAAACTACGCAAAGCTTACTCTTTCGACGATGTCATGCTGGTGCCCCGCTACAGCAGAATGAACTCCCGCGCCGACGCCGATCTCTCTACCTCCGTCGCCGGTGTGCCGCTCCGCATCCCGATCATATCGGCGAATATGTCTTCTGTAACCGAAGACACGATGGGAATCGCCATGGGACAACTCGGGGGCTTGGGCATCATTCACCGCATGTGCTCCGTCGACCGGCAATTAAACCTGGTCAAAACCGTCCATGAAGCCGGTTGCCAGGTGGGATTCTCCATCGGTGTCGGGCCCGATTGGCGTGACCGCATGGAAGCATGCCGCCGCTTCGCTTCCATCGTCTGCCTCGACGTCGCGCACGGCCATCATTTCCGCGTGGCCACGCTCCTCAAGGAGTACTTCCGGAACTATGGCGATTACCCCATCATCATCGGCCAGATCGCTACTGCGGAAGCCGCCGGCATGTTCATTGAGGACATCCCGCACGACTTTCGGCGCACCGTCGCATTCAAAGCTTCCATCGGCGGCGGAAGCCTCTGCACCACCCGCATCATGACGGGCTACGGCATCCCGACCCTGCAAGCGATAGCCGATATAAGCGAAGCGCACGGCCATGCCATCTCGATTATCGGCGATGGCGGCATCAAGAACTCCGGCGACATCGTAAAATCGCTCGCGGCGGGAGCAGACGCTGTCATGCTCGGCAATCTTCTCGCCGGCACCGACGAAGCGCCCGGTAACATCATTAAGTCGAAGGACCAGCTTTACAAGGTGTACCGCGGCTCCGCCTCCTTTGGCGATAAGGCCTTGCGCGGCGAAGAGACGCGCAATGTCGAGGGTGACGAATCCCTGGTCCCGTACAAGGGTTCCGTGACGCGCGTGATCGCGAGTTTGCTCGATGGAGTCCGGTCCGGCTTCTCTTACGGCGGCGCGCCCAGCATTCCTGAACTACAGGCCCATGCGGAATTCGTCGAAATCACCACGCATGGATTCGCCGAAAGCCTTGCCCACGGAAAGTAACGGTCGCGATGCGATCCCCTGAGGTGGCAACCGCGGGCCCAACCATCTCTCAGAATGGAGAACAACTCATGCCCATGGCAGCGCGGGCGACAACCTGCATATCCGCCACATTCACCGTGCCGTCGCCATTGAGATCGTGCTCCGGGGGGAACACGCCCAGCACCTCATTCAACATCTCCTGAACGTCCGCGACGTTTACCGGTGTCGTCTGCAGGAGCACGTCGCAGGGAGTATAACTCTTGCCAAGCAGGATGCCGATGCTGTTCGTCTCCTTGAGCGTGACGGCGATATCCGCCGTGCCGTCGCCGTTGAAATCGGCAACGGCGAGAGAGACGGGAGTCGCGCCCAGGGAGTAAGTTGCAAACGGGATAAAATCCAGGCCGCCCTGCCAATCCGAGAGCCAGATCGCAACTTGTTTGGCGGACTCATCTGCGACCGCGACGTCATCATGACCGTCGCCGTTGAAATCGCCGACCGCGAGTTTCAAGGCGTCGCTAAAGGGAGTGCTGAAGGCAGGGCGCATACTCCCGTCGCCGTTGCCAAGCAGGATACTGATGCCGTTGGGGCTGTCGGCGACGATATCGGGTATGCCGTTACCATCGAAATCGCCGATCGCGATGGAGTTCACCGAGCCGGCAATTGTGCCGAGCGTGTAATCAACCGGGTTCCGGAAGGTTCCGTCGCCATTGCCAAGGAGGACGGAGACTTTGGCCGGTGTCGTCAAGACGCTGCCGGCGATCAGGTCGGGATTTCCATCTCCGTTGAGGTCGGCGACGGCAATCGTGCTGTAAGAAGCGCCATTCGCCACCGCACTGCCCAGCGATAAAGTATGGCTGGTATTTCCCATCATCACCGTGATCGGCGAGCCGCCGAGTTCGACCGAGGCCGCATCGGGATAGCCGTCGTGGTTGAAATCAGCCGCGACCACGGTGCTCTCGAGCGGGGCGTAGTCTGCGGTGAACAAAGCGGGGAATGCGCCATGGCCATTGCCCTCGAATACGGTGAGGCCGGCGGTGTTATCGGCGCCAAGGGAGGCGGCCCCGCGGAAGCCGAAATCCGTGGTAGCGAGTCCACCGCCGCTGAGCGCCAGAGAACCGGCGGCGGAGGCCGCGCCAAAGGTCCCGTTCCCCGCCCCCAAATGCACGAACACCTCCGGAAACCCGATTTCATTATCGGCAATCACCGCCAGGTCTGGGATGCCATCGGAGTTAAAATCGCCGGTCACCAGCGAAGTGGGCAGGCTTCCGGTGGCAAAAGACGCGACAGAAGGCGCGGGTCCGCTGAACAGCGGGTAAACCAGGAAGGTTTTGGCCGCGGAGGCGGACTGGGCGAATGGATTGTCGTAAACCGCGCGGATATGGTGCATTCCGAAGGGCAGACGGATGGCCGGAAGTCGTGCCTCGCCGTTGACGGGAGTCGCGCTGCCGAGGAAAGTCACGCCGTCATAGAAATCCACCGGGCCATCGAGCACGGGCACAATCGACCCGCTGCCGGTGGAATTCGCGGGGCTGAAAAGAGTGGCTATCAGAGAGAGCGGAGTGAAGGTGAAGATCTGACCCGCCGGCGCGGTATCAAGCGACACCTGGACTTGAGAGGGCGCGCCGGTGGAACAGATATCCTGCGCGCCGCTGCCGCAAACGCTCAGATTGGTGTTGGCGTCGTCGAAGGACACGGTTCCCCCGTAAACAAACACGGCATTGCCCGCGCCCTGGCCGGGGCTGCCATTCGGATAGTTGTAGTTGGTCAGACCGCCGGCGCCGCCGGTGGCGCTGTTACCGAGGAAGGTGCAACTATTCAGGGTGACGCTTCCGGACTGTACATAGAGAGCGCCGCCCAGACCGGCCCCGCCGCCACCCCCGCCGCCATAATCGGTATCGCCCTCCAGGAATCCCCCGTGATGCGTGCCGCCGCCCGCGCCGTTGCCGCCATAAGCGCCGCCCGTGCCGCTGCTGCCATCTTCAAATCCACCACCTCCTCCGCCGCCGCCATAATTGCCGTTGCCGGGGGCGCTGGTGCTGCCATCGACATAGCTTCCGGCAGCGCCGCCATTTCCGAAGCCGCCGGGGAGGTAAGGTATGATCGCGGCGTCAGGTGTTCCATTCGAGCCAATCACATCGGGGGGATTGTCGTCGGTTGTTCCACTCCCGCCAGCCCCGCCCTGCGCCTGGTTGGTATTGAACGTAATGCGGTTGAGCGTGACCGACCCGCCCGACACCACCATGCCTCCGCCGAGTCCGGCCCCTCCGCCGGGACCCGCTTGAAGATTCGGGCCAACCGCGGCGACGCCCTGCGCCAACCCATGGCTCAGCGTCAGATCGTTGAGAACCACGTTGCTTCCGGTAACGATGAAGTAGCGAGTCTGAACCGTGGCGTTGTCCGGCTGGACGCAGCCTTGGAATACGGAGGGCGCGCCCTGAAGAGTCACGGCACGGTTCAACACCAGCGGGGAGCAAAGCGCCACGGTTGCGCTGAGAGAGACTTGAAGGCCATCGGCCGCCAGCGAAAGAACGTCGCGAAGCGTGCCGTAGCCCGGCTTTCCGTTGACGAAAGCGTCGCCGTTCATGAAGACGTAGCAGGTCGTGCCGTCCTGAGTGCAGCCATGCACTCCATAAGGTCCGACCATCACGTCGTCGAAGCCGTTCGCGAGGTTGGTCGAGAAGTAAAACTCGGCGAACCCTGATGGCGGCGTGAAAGACATCGTGAAATCGCCGCTAGCGCCAGCGACCGCCGTAAGCACCGTCGAGTAACCCGATCCGTTGGGCGAGGAGACCGTAACGTTGATGGTGGCGCCCGCGGGCCACCCAGCGCCCGCAATCGAAAACGACTGATTCAGATAAATGTCGCTGGAGCTCAAGGTGGGATAAGGATAGACTTCGGTACTGGCGAGCGGGCTGCCAGTCCTGGCCAGTCCGCCGGCCACCACGATGCTGTTCACGCCCACGTTGGCGGCGGCGAACTGACTCCGCGGCGTTGCCAGGGATTGACCGAGCAGGCGAAACTGCTGGAGCCAGGGCTCATACACTTCGGCCGTACCGGTGGGAACGGCCTCGGGAGATCCGTTGGTCATGCCGCCGATGAACATGATCCCGCCGTTGGTCTGACTGTTCATCGGAACCGCGATGTGCATGGCCCGCGCGACTAGTAACGGAGGCCCTTCGGTCGAGGTTCCAGCGGTCAGGTTGACGATTTCGGTCGAGGTGATCGCCTGATGGGTGGAATCGACGCCCCCGGCCACCAGGATGGTGCCATCCGGCAGGAGGGTCGCGGTGTGAAACGCACGCGGGTGCAGCAGCGAAGGCCCGGACACCAATCCTCCCCCGATGCTGACGACATTGCCGTCGCCGTCGTATTGAGGTACATCTCCGAACGCCGCCACCGGGGAGTAAATTTCGATGTCTCCGAGGGGATTGCCGTTGGCATCCGACCCGCCGATGATGACGACGCGTCCGTCCGGCAGCGTGGTGACGGTGTGATTGACTCGCGGCGTCGCGGCCGTGGTGAATGCATACGTGGCTTGAGGCTCTTGTATGAAGGGGGAAAATCCCGTTGCAGTTTCGCCTCCGACGAACACCGCCTCCGCTCCCCGCGACACAGCCATCTGATGATAATAAGGAGCCGCGCCCGATGGGCAGGCAGGACAGGCGGCATCCAGCGATAGCGTCTGGTTGATCCAGGTCAGGCCGATGGCATTCAGAGTTTCGAGACTGCTGGTAATGGCCGAGCCGGTGGTGATGCCACCGCTCACGTAAACCGTGCGGGAATCGGTGGCAACCGAGTGCCCGAAGCGGGGGATGTGGAGGTTGGGACCGGCAGTGACGTTGCCGAAGGCATCGATCAAATCGACGTTGGCGGTGGGATTGGACGAAGCGCCCACGCCACCGATGACGGCGAAAATGCCTTGTTTGGGTCCGGCCGGAATCACCCCCCCGATCACGCTGCCGCCGGGCGCCGAGCGTGCGACGGAAAGCGATCCGCCCGGGTTCCACTGGCTCGGCTGGAGTTGCTGGGCCCACACCGGAAGGGTACACAAGACAAGGGCGGACCCGCTGAATTGCGCCCAGTGGATGAACGTTTGCTTTTCTTTGCGACGCTCCATGTTCATATACCGACGGAAATGCTGGAAATCGCTCATGAGTTGTATTTTTTTAGTTCTCGCCCCGCCCTGTGCCTCCAAGACACCCTTTCGATAATCGAGGTGATCTACACTGCTGGGGAAGACCCTTCGGGTCGCACTTCCTTCATGGAGGATGCAGCCTATCGTGAGTATTAGCAGCGCGCCGTGCGGCTTCACGGCCGGTTGAGTTCGCGCGCCTTCGCCCCCGGCGTCGTGCAAGCCGCGCGCGCTGCGGCTTCAGGGCCGATTTACGCGCGGAACGCGGCCCAGCACGGTCCGACGCGGGAGACCGGCCGGGTCCGGCCTGAGTGCGCCACGAGCGGGCTGGCCGAAATTTCGGCCGGTCGCAACATCATGCGCGAGACGCTCGGACATACCCGGCAAGGCGAACCAATCGCGCTGGTACTGCGCAGTTTCCCGTTCGCGAGCTACGCCGAAGAGCGCTTCGCCGCCCGTGACTGAGGCCACCTGGCTGGCAGGCGAGCGGCCGTAGATTCTGCCGGAAGCGTCTGCTTGGCCGAGCTACAACTCTTCGCCCCGCTTGAACACGCGATCCACCAGGTTCGTCCCCAACTGGTACCCCACGTCGCGATAATCCCCGGTATTTAGAATCAGCACATCGGCCAGTTTGCCGATCTCGAGCGAACCGGCGCGCGCGGCCGACTTCAAGGCATGGGCGGAGTTGATGGTGGCGGCAGTCATCGCCTCCGCCGGTGTCATTTCCAATTGCAGGCAAGCCAGCGACACCGCGGTCTGCATATTGAGCGAGGGCGTGTGGAACGGATTGAAATTTGTTCCCAGGGCGACTGCAACTCCGTTTTCGATGAGCAGGCGCGCGGGAGCGTAGCGGCCGGACCGGAACGACGCGCAGGGCAGCAGCGTCGTCAAGGCTCCCGCGGCGCCAAGTATGCGCGCCTGTTCCAGCGTCACGTATTCCAGGTGATCGATACTCGCGGCGCGATATTCCACGGCGAGCGACACAGCGCCCGAGCAGCTACTCTGGTCCGCGTGGACCTTCACGGCGAACCCGAGGCCGACCGCCGCGTTCAGGTAACGCACGATCAGCGCGCGGCGCGACATGTCCGAATCCCATTGGAGATCGGCAAAGCGGGACAGGCGCCGCCTGCGAATGGTAAACAGAAAATCCGCGCAGACCCGCTCCGCATGCTCCGCGGTGGTCGCGCGAAACAGGTAGGTGGGCACGATATCGAGCGCTTCCTTATTCAGCACGCTTAGGACCCGCAGCACTTTCATTTCGGCGCTCTCGGTGGATCCGCAGCCGGTTTTTGCTTCCAGTGTGGTGGTGCCGTGGCGGGCCATCGTTCGGAGCCAGGCTCTCCCGCGCCCCGCCAACCGTTGAGCCGTGACGGTGTTGAGCGTCCGCGCGGCACGGTCGATATCGATTTCAGCGCCGGGGCCGGCATCTCCCAGGTGCGGCGGGGGAAACATCAAGTGGGTGTGCGCATCGACAAATCCCGGCATCACCACCTTGCCGGTGGTGTCGATGCGGGTGGCGCCGCGAGCTTTCACCAGGTTCTCCAGGCGGCGTGTGGGACCGACCTCTTCGATGAGCCCATCTTTCAGCAGGAGCGCGCCGTCGGGAACGATCCCGAGGTCTAACATGGCCGCGCCCCTGCGCGGACCGCCGGGCCCGCGCAGGGTCAGCAGTTGCCGGGCGGAGTGGATCAAAATTGCGGAAGCGATGAGACTCACTGTACCATCGGAACTGTCATGCGGCCGCTGAAGACCCTGGAGCGGGTGTTCTCCAAGACCGGCATCGGTTCGCGCTCCGATGCCCGGGGCTGGATCGCCGGCGGCCGGGTGCGCGTCAATGGAAAAATCGCCACCAACCCCGACCAGTGGGTGGATTTCGCCAAAGATCGCATCACCTTCGATGGCAGGCCGCTGCGCGCCGCCAAGCCGACCTACATTCTGCTCTATAAGCCGAAAGGATATCTGACGACGTGGCGCGATCCGGACGGCCGTCCGACCATCTACGAACTCACCAAGGACGTGGGAACCTGGCTATCTCCGGTTGGACGGCTCGACCTGGACACCAGCGGCCTGCTGCTGCTCACCAACGACACGGCTTTCGCCGACCACGTCACCGACCCCGACCACAAAGTCGCAAAGACGTACCAGGTGAAGGCGGCCACGTTGCTGAGCGACGACCAGATCGAGAAATTACGCCGCGGCGTGGAACTGAGCGACGGCCCAACGCGCCCCGCCGCTGTGCAGCGATTGCGCGATGGTCCGAAACACACGCACCTGGAGATCACCATTACGGAAGGCCGCAATCGCCAGGTGCGGCGTATGTTGGAGGCCATAGACAGCAAAGTGTCGAAACTGGTGCGCACGGCCATCGGGCCAATCCGGATCGGCCACATGACGATCGGGAAATGGCGTCCTCTCAGCGATGAAGAGGTTGCACTGTTGGGCGGCAGAGAGCGGCGCGCGCGCGGGCGTCACTCCGAATTGGAATACCAGCGTATGCCGACAAAGGGAGCGTAGTAGTTTCCTTTTATATAGAAGTCGGAGTTGGTGGAAGTTTTGAATCCCATGCCGCGCACGCCCAGACGCAGCTCGACGTGGCTCAACACGCGAACGTTTACCGAAGCATCGCCATCCCAAATGCTGTAGCGATGCGGCAGGCCGAAACCCCCGCCGTTGAATTCGACGCGAACGTGGCGCGACGGATAGTACGACAAGCCCAATCCGAACTCCGGCGAGATGATGCGCTTGGTGCCGGTGCCGGAGAGATTGATGGGCTGTCCGGACGAATCGAGAATGAGATTGCCGTTGGAATCGTAGTAATCGAGGGGCGAATCGAAGACCGCGGAAACATTGGTGACCTGCACCTGCCACAGGGTTTTCAGACGGATTTTACGGCCGCCGACGGGATAGGGCCAGGTGAGGTACTCGTAGGAAAGCTGGGCCCGCTCCACGTGGTAATTGGTGGAGATGTATGTGCCGCCGCTGTAGGTCTGATTGTAGGCAGTCACTTCGATGGGGCTGGTGTAATCGCCAACCGCGTGAAAATTCGTCAGCGTCAGCTTCAACGTGTTATGCAGACCGACGGCCATGCCTGCTTCCAGATTCTCCGCGTATTTGGGCGTGCCCTGGAAGCGAAGGAAGCTACTGGTGTCAGGGCCGATGTACTGCTTGCCGCCGTTCTGATACGGCTGCTGTTTCGGGAGCCAGCCCTCGAGATCGACCCAGAATCCTGTTTCGCCGGGACGCCGGACATCGGGAATTTTGGGAGGTGGTGGTGGAGGCTGGGCGATCAGGCTGTGCGGTGTGGTGGGCTGGTCCTCGGCCGGAGGCGGCACGGGAGTTTGGCCGGTTTGCGGTGTCTGCCCGGCGGGCGGCGTCTGTTGCGGAGTCGCGGGCGTCTGCTGGTCCGCGTCGCTCGCCGCCGGAGCATCGGCCGGTTGAGTCTGATCGGCAATCCGGGTGTCGGGCTTTTTGTCCTGCGCGCGCGCCGCGGGGTTGCCGGCGACGATCAGCAGGCAGGTACAAACAAAGCCAGTCAGAAGATTCTTCACTTATGCCTCTTGGGTTCAATTTCCAGTGAACTGGTGAAAACAGACCAGTCGTGCATCCGTCAGGCCAAAGCACTGGTGGTTGGTTGCTTCCTTCCTATTGTGCCTCAATCGAGTGGGTTAGCGCACGTCGCAGAATTGGCCTGATGTCGCCCTGGCGGCACAGGTGTGACCGAATGAGTCTCGGCCGCACTGGCGCTTTGGCGGGCGAGGGAGCGGCGATTATCGCGGACACACCAATAAAAAGGGCGGCCCGAAGGCCGCCCTTGGTACAGGTTTCTAATCGTGTCCCTGGGTCATCTCACATAGACCGCGATGACCGCGCTGACGCTCGATCCTCCCGGCCCGTAGGCGATCAGGGTGTAAGTTGCGTTGTCGTTCGGATTGACCGTGATGCTGCCGTTGACGGGCAGGTTCGCCGGCGAAGATGCCATGTCGCCGCCAACCAGCGCCACCGAGGTAGCATTCTGCGTGGTCCACGACAACACTACGGCGCCGCCTTGTACCGGCGAGAATTCGGGGCTGGCGGTGAACGACAAGATCATGGTGGAACCCACGTTCACCGTCACGCTCGCCTGAATCTGGCCGGCAGCATTGGTGGCCGTCAGAACGTACGTGGTGGTGGTTTGCGGACTCACTGTCTGGCAGGCGTTACCTTGCAGGTTGCTGCCAATGCCGTTGCTGATGCTGATGCTGGTAGCCCCGTTCACCTGCCAGCAGAGTTGCGCGCTCTGCCCGGCATTGATGGTCTGCGGGCTGGCGGTAAAGACTACGACTTGCGGTACCGACGCCGGCGTCACCTGGATGGTGATCGAAGCCGTTACCGTGGCGCCGCTGGCGCCGGTCGCGGTCAGGATGTAGGTTTGCGTGGTTTGCAGAGTGCCGGTGGAGACGCTGCCGTTAGGCTGCTCGGCTCCCAGACCGCTGATGTTTACCGACGTCGCGTTGTTGGTAGACCAACTCAACGTGGACGAGCCACCCGCGGTAATGGAGAGCGGGCTGCCGTTGAACATGACGATTTGCGGCAGAGGCACCGGAGCGGCCTGGACCGTTACCACGACCGTGGAGGTCACCGTCTGGTTGGCCGCATTGGTCGCGGTCAGAGTGTACGTCGTGGTCGCGGCAGGCGAGACCTGCACCGAACCGGAAGTTGCGTTGACGTTGCCGATTCCAGGCGAAATGGACGCGGTCTGAGCATTCTCCAGGACCCAACTCAAGGTCGAGGTGCCGCCCGGCTGGATGGTGGACGGCGATGCCGTGAACGTCGCCACGCTGGCCGCCGGTGTAGCCATGACCTTCACTTCGGTAGTGGCACTCGCCGACAGCTTGTCGGTATTTTCCACCGTCAATTTGAAGACATAAGTCTGGCCCTGCAGGGCTTGGAAGTTGGCGATGGATTGATTGGCGTTATTGATGGTCACCATCGGACCCGACACTTGTGTCCAGGCATAGCTGAGCGTTTCACCCAGCGGATCGTAGGACGCCGATCCGTTCAAATAAATGATACTGGGCGGAACGTTGATCTGGTTCGGTCCGGCATTGGCGATCGGCGGGCTCGATCCTACGCGGCGCTGGGCGATTTCGTAGCGAATTTCCGGCACATCCATCGGCGCCGGGCGTTCATCCTTGCCGAAATCCTTGGGGTTCAGGATTCCGCCGAACAGCAACCCGAACCGGACATCGGCGATATTGGCGTGCTGTGCAATGAAGTTCTCGTTGTAACCGAAATTAGCCGTAAACGCGAGGTGGGGGACAATCGGCTGAACCAGCCCGATATTGAAGCCTGGTTTGTTTCCCTGATAGTGGGCGAAAATCGCGCCCGCGTTACCGGTGAAATAGGCATTGCCCCAGGCTCCCACGGTAGCGGAAAAGCCCACTTGATTGTCCACCCGGGCCACAGTCTGTTCATAGGCGCCGGGGGCGAGCAGCATGCTGTTCAGCACCCCGTAAGGCTTGAAAGCTTCCGTACCGTAGGCGCCAATTTTGCCGCCATTAAAGAGGTAGTCGACGAGGAAGGCGGCTTGTCCGACCACGGCCCCCTGTTGATACTGGCCGAAGTCGACGAATTTGAAGCTGCTGAAAGCTCCAGCTTGCACGGCACCCACACGATCGACGAGACCGAGGTCGAACTGGCCTTCCTGGAATCCGGGGAAGTAATTGTAGTTGCCTTGCGCCTGCACGGCGAACTTCTGATCGCGGCCGAACGGATCGAAGAACATCCCATGCGCGTTGGCGGCGATGTGGCTGTCATTCGGACGGCCGTTGCCAAAGGCAGGGCCGATGTTAATGCCCACATTGGCGATGGAATTCTTGCGCGCCTTGGTATTTTCCTCGACTTTGGTCGCGACCTGCTCCGCGGTGGGCGGCGCCGGCGGCATATGGATTCCGTTGACCTGGTCCTTCAAATTGTTCAACTGATTGCGGGTGTCGGCGAGTTCGCTCTTCAGGCGATCGTTGTCGCCTTGCAGAGCTTTGACGGCGGCCAGAATATCGTCGAGCTTATCGAGGCGCTTAAGAATCTGAGCGCAGCAATCGGCCTGCTGCTTCAACATGTCCTGAATACCCTTCAGAGCGTCGGGCACAACTTCGCTGATGGGTCCGGCGCCGATGAGCCTCCCACTGCCGTCGCGGAGTTCCATCACCACGCGGCGATTCATGAAGCGTCCTTCTTTGGTTCCGTTGTTGACTTCAGGATCGCGTTTTCCATTGCCGGCAGTGGAAATGTTGCCCGCAGGCGCGCCGTACTTCACCAGGAACGCCTTCACCGCTTCGGCACGCGCCAAAGCCAGTTTGTCGTTGTAGGCAGCCGAACCGACGATATCAGTGTTGCCAGTGACCTTGAGCTTGTAATCCTGATGTTGCGCCATGATGTCCGCCAGGCGCAGCAAACTCGGATAGCCGTCTGAGAGAATCGAAGAATTGAACTCGAAATTAATCTCTTCCCACGAGTCTTTGTTCTGTCCTCCGGGATTCAACCCCTGGGCAAACAGGCTGGAAGCCATCAAGCCGAGTGCGCCTATCGCTGTCAATCTCATCGTTTTCTCCTGAATCTCCTGAACAACAACTACATCCGCATGGTTTAAGAAAACAGCAAATTCGCGAGATCCGCCGCCTTCGTTTGGCGCAACGAGCGCGGTCCCTTTTGTTCGTGTCGGGTACCGAGCGCCCGCCACTTACCTCTATCAGTGAAGCCTCAAGACACCTAGGATATAGAATACACCGAAACTCGCGGATATCTGCAAGAATTTGATGGGGTTAGTACCTGGTTAGCAGTGAGAGGCAGCACACATCCCCTGCGGAAATGCGACAATGGTGCCGTGAAGTGCCGGATGGGCAGTCGCCCCAGGATAATACCCGGGGAGGAAAGTCCGGTCTCCATAGGGCAACGTGCCGGCTAACGGCCGGGCGGGCCGCAAGGTCCGACGGAAAGTGCCACAGAAAATATACCGCCTGGCGCTTCGGCGCGGGGTAAGGGTGAAATGGTGCGGTAAGAGCGCACCGCGGCGGAAGTAATTCCGCCGGCAGGGAAAACCCCACGTGGAGCAAGACCAAATAGGGGAGGAGGGACGGCCCGTCCCGCTAAACTTCCGGGTAGGTCGCTAGAGCCGGTCAGTAATGGCCGGTCGAGAGGAATGGCTGCCGCCTGCAAAGGTACAGAAACCGGCTTACAATCCGGCAACTTCACTGCATATATCGGGTAAGTACCCGTCGCCCTCGGGACAATGCTTGGCATATCCCTGACATCCTGCTGCCGCGTTCCTTCCCGGCTGAACCGGCTTACCGGCATTGCCCTGGATTCGCTGCCCGTATTATGCCATCCTGAACGGTTCCTATGGATATCGTCACCGGTAACGTCGGATGGATTGAAGTGATTTGCGGTCCCATGTTTTCGGGCAAGAGCGAGGAGTTGATCAGGCGCCTGCGACGGGCCATGATCGCGCGCAAACGGGTGGAAGTTTTCAAGCCCGCGATCGACGATCGCTACTCCGCCGACGAAATCGTCTCCCACGGCGATCTGCGCATGAAATCGCAGGTGGTCGCCAAGGCCGAAGAAATCACTGCACGCATCGACTGGCGATCGGAAGTGGTCGGGGTGGACGAGGCGAATTTCATGGGTCCCGGACTGGTGGAAGTGGCCCAGCGACTTGCCGATACCGGAAAGCAGGTAATCATCGCCGGGCTCGATACCGACTACCTCGGCCGCCCTTTCACCCCCATCCCCGACCTGCTGGCGCACGCCGAATCCATCACCAAAACCCTGGCCATCTGCATGCGATGCGGCAATCCCGCCAAGCACACCCAGCGACTGCGCGGGTCGGAAGATCTCATCGTGGTCGGCGCCGACATGTACGAGGCGCGCTGCCGGCGTTGCTTCGAACCCGGCATCCCGAAACAGGTGGAGATGGATTTCGTCAAGCCCAAAGACCGGTATGGCGCCGAATAGGCTCTACTCGTAGCGGATGGCGTCCAGGGGATTGACGCCGGCGGCACGGTGCGCGGGAATCCAGCAGGCCAAACCCGATACCGCGGCAAGCACGGACGCCGCCAGAGTGAAAGCCACCGGGTCGTGCGGGCTCACCTCGAACAACAGGCTCGCCACATACGTCCCGATTCCCCAGGCCGCGATGGCGCCGGCGGCGAGTCCCGCGAACACCGGCGTCATGCCTTGGCGGAGCACCTGCCGGAGCACCCTTCCCTGCCCCGCGCCGAGAGCCATACGGATGCCGATTTCGGCACGGCGGCGCGCCACCGCGTAGGAAACCACGCCGTAGGTTCCGAACGCCGCCAGAGCCAGCGCGGCGATGGCGAACAGAAGCACCAGGGTCATCTGGAATCGCCGGATCGCGACCGATTGCGACATTAATTGCGCGAGGGTGCGCTCCTGCGGGACGGGCACGTCGCGATCGATGCTCCACACCGCAGATCGCACCGCCGCGCCGATCGACTTCGGGTCCATGGCCGTGCGCAGCAGAATGGACGACGAGTTCTGGGGTCGCTGCCACAGCGGTATGTAAAGCATGTCCACCGGTTTTTGGTCGAGGCTGGTAGTGCGCGCATCGGCTACCACCCCAACCACTTCCATGGGTCTGTTCGTGTCCAGCAGTTTGCGGCCGATGGGATCGGCGTTGGGCCAAAGTTTGCGCGCGAGGCCTTCTGAAATGATCGCGGTCATGCGATTGCGATCGGAGGGTTCGAAATCGCGGCCGGCACGCAAAGCCATGTGCAGCGTATCGAAATATCCCGGGCTGATGAAACGGAGATTGGCGTGAGGGTTCTGCTCCTCGGGACGAGGATCGTTTTCGGTCTTGATATCGTCGATCCAGCTCTCGCCTTGCAGCGGCAAATAGGAAGAAATCGCCGCCGACTGTACACCGGGCAACGCTCGCGCGCGGTCGACGATGGTGTCGTAGAACCGGGTCAGGTCTTCCGGCTTACCGTACTTCGCTCCCGGCAGTGAAACGTCCACAGCGAGGACGCGCTCGATGTCGAACCCGCGTGGGATGGTGGTGAGGCGCAGGAAACTGCCCAGGAACAATCCAGCAGTCACCAGCAGCGCGGCGCACAATCCGACCTCGAACGCCACCAGAAGATTGCGGATGCGCAATCCGGCCGGACCGCCGGCATTGGCATAGCTGGTGGATTTCAGGGTTTCGTAAGGCGCACGGCTGGCGGCGGTGCGGACAGCCGGCAAGATGCCGAAGAGCAGCGCGGTGATCAGCGATATGGCAATGGCGAACAAGAGCACGCGGCCATCGATGGACACTTCGCGCAGGCGCGGCAAGTCCAGCGGCGCCGCGGCGAGCAGCCGTTTCAAACCCAAAAACGCCAGAACAACGCCCAGTCCGCCTCCCAAGCCGGCTAGCGCCACTGTCTCCGCCAGCGATTGTTTGGCCAATTGCCAGCCGCTGGCTCCCAGCGCGGTGCGAATGGCCGACTCTCGCGACCGGCCGGCGGCGCGGGCGAGCGAAAGGTTGGCGAGATTGACGCACAGTACGAGCAGCACGGCACCCACCGCGCCCATGAGGACGATGAGGCTCTCGCGAACATCGCCGGTCATCTTTTGCTGAAGCGGCTGGACGATTGGGGTGATCTGCCATTTATCGCCGCCCCACTGCGCGTCCATGGCCCGTTCCGCCGCCGTTAGTTCGGCGCGCGCCCGCTCGATAGAAACGCCAGGACGCAAACGCGCCACGCCGGCGAAGTTGAGGTCTCCTCCGTGCGGCACGAGGTCGTCGGGCTGATAGGCGAGCGGCCGGAAGATTTCCATGGGTCCGCTCAGGCGTTTGCCGATGTCGCTGGGCTGCTTGGGAAATTCGAAATCCGGCGGCAGGACGCCTACCACGGTGTACGGCGTGCCGCCTAAAATCAGTTTTTGCCCGATCATTGAGGGGTCGCCTCCGAACCGGCGCCGCCAGAGAGAATCGGCGAGCAAGACCTCCTGATGCCGGCCGTAGCGATCTTCCTGCTCTTCGAAGGACCGGCCGATGCGCGGTTTGACGCCCAGCACATCGAAGAAATTCGCTGACACCTGCGCCCCGGAAATCAGCTCCGGCCGGCCATCGCCGGTGATGCTCATGGTGGTATTGCGATAGGCGCCGATGCCGGTAAAGGCATCCGTTCGTTTGCGCCACTCCACCACCTGAGCGATGTTGAGCGGCAAAGGCTGGCCGTTCAGGAATGCCGGAGTGGAAATCCAGATGGAAATCAGCCGCTGCGGCTCAGGATATGCCAGGGGGCGCAGCAGAACTCCATTCACCAGCGAGAAGATCGCGGTATTGGCGCCGATGCCGATTGCCAGGCTGAGGATGGCCATGGCGGCGAATCCGCGATCTCTCCAGAGGGTGCGTAGAGCGAATCTCATAAACAATAGGTACGCTTTGGCAAATGCCTGCGTTCGCAAGAATATTACCGCGAGCGCAGGAAAAGGTTACGGCTTGGTCCGATGCCACTTGCTCGGGGTCTACAAACTGTAGGGCAGCCAATCTTGGCTGCAGCCGGCTTTCAGGCGGCTTTTCCGGTGCAGCGGAACCCAAGGTCCGAAAAAAGCGGTCTCAAAAGCCGTCCCCAGAGGGGACCCAGGGCAGGATTGCCCGTCTTACGAAAAACGCGGATGCTTATGAGCGGGGAAACTTAAGTCGCGTTGGACTATCAGTCTGCCGTGACGACCCCCAAAAGCACCGTTTCGGCGGTCACGTCAGCACGTCGCGGAGCTTCAGCGTCCGTAGGAGGCGCCGGAGCGAGTTGGGATGAATGTTGAGCCGTTCGGCCGTAAGATTGTGATCGCCGCCGCTCTCGTGCCACGCCGCCAGAATCAGGCGCCGCTTGTTTTCGATGACGGAATCCTGCAGCGCTCCCGGCAGGTGCGACACGGGCGCCCCCTCCAGCACCGTCTCCGGCAGGTCCTCGGGCAGAAGGGTTTCCGATTCGCCCAGCACCACCGCGCGTTCGATGGCATTCTCCAATTCGCGCACATTGCCGGGCCAGGAGTAGGTCATGAGACAGCGCTCCGCTTCCGGCGAAATTCCGGAGACGCGGCGGTGGCAGCGGGCGCAGGCGCGCTCCAGGAAATGGCGCGCGAGCGCTGGAATATCCTCGGCGCGGTCGCGCAGAGGCGGCACCCGCAGGGCTACCACGTTCAGGCGGTGATACAGGTCCTCGCGGAAGGCGCCGCGGCGCGCCTCTGCCGCCAGATCGCGGTTGGTGGCGGCGATGAGGCGCACGTCGAGCTTGTGGGTGGTGGTTCCACCGACGCGCTCGAATTCGCGCTGCTGGAGGACCCGCAGCAGCTTGGCTTGCAGCGGGGGAGCGAGCTCGCCGATTTCATCCAGGAAGATGGTGCCGCCTTGGCCCAGCTCCAGCTTGCCCTTTTTCTGCGCCACCGCTCCGGTGAACGCGCCTTTTTCATGTCCGAACAACTCGCTTTCCAGCAGGGTTTCGGTGATGGCCGCACAGTTGATGGCGATAAAAGCTTTCGACGCACGCGGGCTGCGGCGTTGCAGCGCACGCGCCACCAGCTCTTTGCCGGTTCCGCTTTCTCCCAGAATCAGCACGGAGGTTTCGATCGGAGCCACGCGGGAGATCATTTGCGTGAGTTTCGCCATCGCGGAGCTCTGCCCCACCACCCCGGATTCATCCACGTCGAGCCGCTCCAGCAGATGAGCATTTTCCGCCTGAAGCTGCTCCAGTTGACGGCCGGTCTCGAGCGCGGCTACCGCCAGAGTCGCGATGGCGCAGAGAGTATCGCGGTGTTCGGGCAGATTGACTTGCTCGTTCGGCGGAAATTGCGCCACCAGCGCCCCGGCCACCGCGCCGCGGCTGGAAAGGGCGATGGCCGCCGCGTGGCGAGCCTCGTCCATGACCACGCTTTCACCGAAAACTCGCACCGCCAACTCTCCAACGTAAGCTTCCGCTCTCAATTCGCGGGCGGCCGCCAGGATCTCTTCGGGATTGCTTCCCAGCATCACTCCACCGCCACTGAGGGGCACGATATCGGCAATGAGGCGCTGCAACTGCCCGGCCAGGGTAGCGCGATGGCGCGCGTCTTGCGCCTGGGCGAGCGCGCGAAAGAGAAACTGCAGCGCGCAGGCGCGAAGCAGCGTCTGGTTCTGCGAATCCGGCGTCGCCGCGGGAGCATCCTCGCGATAGACCAGGACGGTGTCGCCGATGCTCACCTGATCGCCCGGCTCGAGCCAATGCTCGCGCGTGCGCATTCCGTTGACGTAGGTTCCCGTGCCGCTGTGGCGGTCGGAGATTTGGTAACGCCCGTCGCGCCAGCGCACGACGCAGTGCTCGTGGGCGACTAAATGGTCGGCGATCCGGATGCCCGCCGATGGCGCCTGGCCGATGAGGAGTTCGCCCGTGGTGAGACCATACCGCGTACCCAACAGCGGGCCCTCCACCACGATGAATTCGGCATCCATATTTGTTTGGAGGCTAGTGTAGCAGGCGCTCGCAATGCGCCGGTGAACGGCGCGGTTCACCAGCCTGAACGCGGCGGTTCACGGAACCGCCGGAATTGGGCCAGCAGTAACCTGTTTTCAGCGGCTTACGTGTGCCAAACCGGCTGGTACCAAGGCTGCAACTTTCGGTGGCGTCGGGAGCGCAAAGGTGGTCCCAAATTAAAAGGAGGGTGCAAAGATGAAAAACGCGATGATGAGATTGACAGTCGCCGCAGCCGCTTTCATGGCCGCTGCCGGAGTTGCTTCGGCTCAAAATATGGAAGCCAAGATCCCGTTCGCATTCCGCGCTTCGGGCAAGGTGTTCGCAGCCGGGACGTACGAGCTTCGGATGCACAGCACGCCCACGGGCAGCAAGACGCTGGTCATTCAGGATGCCCGGGGACACAATGACCTGCTGACCGTGGCGTACCCGAACGGCGAGCCCAAGGCGGCGTGGAAATCGGTGGGCAATGCGGTGCTTTCGTTCCGGTGCGGCGTGAGCCGCTGCGTGTTCACCACTATCTGGACTGGCGGCCACGACTCGGTTTACCGCCTGCCCGCCCCGGGACTGGGGAAGGATGAGCCGGCGCGGACGGCCGAGATTGTCTTGCATTTCCCCAAAGCGGACTGATACCCAACAGTTCGCAATCGGGACCGGCGGGCTTCGGCCCGCCGGTCTTTTTGGTGTGCCGAGCATGTTCGACAGCTCGGGGGTGAGTAGCGAAGTGCAAAGGCGTCGTCGCGAGGCGGGGTTCAGAGGAAGCGTGGAGCAAACGTGGGAGCCAATGTACAATAACCGGCTCTGGGGCATACGGTGCCGGGCGAGGTGGCCAATGACAGCCAAGCCCATATCGATCCAGGGCGCTGGTTCTAAATTCGGCGGTTGCATGCGAAACTTGCATCAGTAATGCGCCCGCCTATCCGCTTCGCCGGAGCTTGCCCGGGGTGGATAGGGTGAAGCCCGAAAGGACCCTCGGAGCGGCGAAACCGAGGCGGGACACGTAAGAGAACCTCCAGCCTTCGCCAGGGTTAAGACACGGAGCCGGTGTGGGAGGGAGCAGCTGCGGGGCTTTCCCCTCCCGATTGTCTTGAAGTGCGTGTTACGTACGTAACCAACCCCCTGTAACGCCTTTTGCCGCCCGAGTTTCCTTAAACTTTCCCCATGGATTTCCGGCTCCGGAATGTGGTCGTTTTTTCCCTGTTGGCGGCCCCGATTTACGCGCAACTCCCTTTCAAACAGCTCGTGGTATTCGGCGATAGCCTCTCCGACAACGGGAACTTCTACTACGGAAGCAGCCTGGAGGGCGACCCCACACCCGCGCCACCGCAGTATGCCACCGGCGAATATACCGACGGGACGAACTCCGTCCCTTCTACCAGTTCACCGCTCGGATTGTGGATCGATCAGCTGCCCCCGAAGCTGAACCTGGCAGTGCCGCAGCCGTACGCCAAAGGCGGGCTGAACTATGCCACCGCTTCCGCGCGAACGGGCAGCAATCCGGCGTACTTGCCCGGTAAGCCCAGCGTCGCCTGGTCTACCGACCAGGTGAATGCCTTCCTGAAATCCCATTCCACCGCCCCTTCGGACTACCTGTATATATTCTGGTGCGGCGGCGACGACATTTTGAACAACTCGAGCCCGACCGCTGCCGCGGCCAACCTTCAGGCCAATATCGAAACGTTGGCGAATGCCGGCGCGAAGTATTTCCTCTGGATGAATCTGCCGCCGATGGGCGAAGTCCCGCTATATATCGGCACCGGGCAAAGCGCGGCTTTCGATGCCGCAGCGGTGAGTTTTAATAACGCGATGGCAGCGGCGGTGACGCAACTCACCAGCGCGCATCCGGCCATCGAGATCGTGGTTTACGACACCTATACGCGATTTCTCACACTTGCGCAGAACCCGGCGCTTTACGGTTTTGCCAACATCACGGCGGCCGCGCAAGGTCTCGCAGGGATGAATCCAAACACGTATCTTTTTTGGGACCCGGTCCATCCCACCACGGTCGGACATGCCGAAATCGCCGGGGCCGTCTACGCGGTGATTCTATCGGCATTCGAAGGCCGCCCGTTCATCTCGTCCGTGGTGAACGCGGAAGACGCCAACGCCACCATCGCGCCCAACACCTGGGTCGCGGTCAAAGGCACCGCACTCTCGATGCCTGGCGACACCAGAATCTGGCTTGGCAGCGACTTCGTCAGCGGCGACATGCCGCAAGCTCTCGATACCGTCAGCGTGACGTTCAACGGCGAGAAGGGGTACGTCTACTATATCAGTCCGACGCAAATCAATGTCCTGACGCCGCCCGACCTTGCCGCGGACGCGGTAACGGTCGCGGTTTCGGTCAATGGCGGCGAGAGCGGTTTGTTCACGGTGCAGGGGCAGGCGTTGGCGCCGTCATTTTTCGTCTTCGACGCCACTCACGTAACGGCAACGCATCTGGGCGGCGCCTTCCTGGGGCCGGCGACCCTTTACCCCGGTTTGACTACGCCTGCTCAACCCGGTGAAACCGTGGTGCTATACGCCAACGGCTTCGGACCTACTTCCGTGGCAGTGACTCCCGGCTCGTCGTCGCAGTCCGGGGTTTTGCCGTCGCTGCCACTGGTGACCATCGGCGGAACGCAGGCGACCGTGCTGTTTGCCGGTCTCGTAAGCCCCGGTCTGTTTCAGTTCAACGTAGTGGTTCCACCGGGCACCTCAAGCGGGGACATTCCATTATCGGCAACATTCGACGGCGCCAGCACGCAGAGCGGCGTAGTGATCGCGGTTGGGAACCAATGAGTTGGGGCGGCCGCCATGCATGGGGTCCGATCCACCAGGCGACTACGGGGTGCATCACATTCGCGCCGGCGACTTCAGCGGTGTCCCGGGTCCCGGCGGCATCAGGAGCAGTGTGATCGCGATAATCAAAAAGAAGACGATCAGAATCAAATCACCGGGGTCGATCATGTCGGAACGGTCTCCTATCGGTTGCCCACGAACAGAGGAGTGTTGGAAGGATTGCGCCTGAGGGTCTCCGGCCGTTAAGGAAGGCTCCAGCTTATCACGAACCGGACGGCGCCGTACGGTTGCCTCGCCGCGCAATTGCTTCCGCCGCCCCCAGGCGATTCCGTCCCATTTCCGAACAACCTTGCCCGCGGTATACTGATTGACCGGGCAACAATCGTAAAATCAACAGCTTGAATCCTGAAAACGGGAGGTTTCCGCCATCCGGAATCGAACACTGTGCCGGCAACCGTGACATTTTGGCAACACGTGCGTCGAAATCAACAGGATAGACGAAATTGGGAGTTCAGGAAACGACAGTCTAGAGCCTTATGGCGCAGGATGCAGCCGGAGCGACGGGCGCCCGAGTGAGTCCTCAAGTTGACACATTAATTCGGGCGGCGCAGCGCGGCGACCAGGATGCGTTCGAGCAACTGGTCCGCACGTACGATCAAAGTGTGCTCAGGTTGGCGATGAATTTATTGCGCTCGCCGGAAGATGCGCGGGACGTTTACCAGGAGGCGTTTTTGCGGGTCTATCGGAACCTCGATTCGTTCCGCTTCGACTGTAGTTTTCATACCTGGCTCTACCGGATTGTCACGAACATTTGTCTCGACCAGTTGCGCAAGCGCAAAGTGCGCAAGGAAGAGACTGCGGTGGTGGAGACCGCCGACGGCCCCATCGACCGAATGGAGACGTACGAAGAGGAAGCGGCCGCGGCCAACCCGGAGCGCAGCACGTGGAACCTGGAACTCCGGCAGCGAATTGAGAGCGCGCTGGTAGGGCTCACGCCGCGGGAACGCATGGTTTTCGAGTTGCGGCACTACCAGGGTTTGCGGCTCAGGAATATCGGGGAAATGCTCGGCACAACAGAAGAGGCGGCAAAGAACTGCCTCTTCCGGGCGACACAAAAAATGCGTGGCGTATTAGGGGACTTTATATGAACTGCGATTCGGTTTCGAAATTGATTCCGCTCTATTTTTACGGCGAAGTCACACCGGAAGAGGAAGACGAGGTCGACCAACACGTACACGAATGCGCCGCCTGCGCCGCGGAACTCGAGCAGCAGCGGGCGATGGCGGCGGCGCTCGACCGGCGGCAGGCAGTGATTCCTCACGCTCTGCTGGAGGAATGCCGAGAAGACCTGATGGCCGCGATTGCCGGCGGCGCCCCGCGCCAGGCGAGACCGTCCAAAGGTCCCTGGACTTTGTTTTTGGAAGCGATGACGGACACTCTCGCGGGGTTCGGCCGCTTGCGCCAGCCGGTTGGAGCCCTGGCCCTGATCTTCCTGGGCTATCTGGCCGCGCGCTTCACCGGGGTCGGCGGCGGGCCGGCATCCGGCCTCACCACCAACAACGCCGCGATTTTGAGCGGTACTCACATCCCCGTCGTGCGCGATGTGAAAGCAGCGGGCGACGGCACAGTGCAAATTCAGTTCGACAAGCGCGAGGAAGTCACCGGACGCCTGGAGGACCGAAACATCCAGGAGTTAATTCTGGCCGGCATGCGCGAAGAAGATCCCGCGGTGCGCGTGGAATCGGTGGGGTTACTGAAGGGTCAGGTCGATTCGGACGAAGTTCTGGGATCCCTGATCAACGCGCTCAAGAGCGACCCCAACGACGGCGTCCGGCTGAAGGCTTTGGACGCCCTCAAACCCATGGCGGGACGGCCGCAGGTGACCGACGCCCTCTCGCAGGTGTTGCTCGCCGATACCAATCCGGCGGTGCGCATGGAAGCCATCGATATGATTGTGGCGCGGCGGAACGATTCCACGGTGGGAGTGTTACAGAATCTGATGCAGCGGGAAGAAAACCCCGGAGTCCGGTCGAAGGCCTCCAAAATTCTCAAGGACTGGAATGCGTCGATCGGGACTTTTTAGGGTTATCGTTGGTGCAGCCCTGCTGCCGGCGGCTGCCGGAGCGCAGTCCTGGCTGACGCAGGAGGGCGGAATGTGGGTCCGCACGTTCCACGATTCGGCTACCGCGCGGCCCAGGCTCCGCATCAATGCCCATGGACCGGTGACGTTGGAAGGCGGCGTTGCCAAGGGCTTCGAATATACGGTGAAGGTGTCGGTGCGGGCGCGCACCCGAGACCAGGCACGCGCGATTCTCGAAAGGGTGGAATTGCGCACGGAGT
>Ga0335073_10000670_pt1 | contig 44634 bp, 37 predicted proteins | sample Lox_Sample_22_FD_207093 | JGI IMG/M metagenome (GOLD analysis project Ga0335073, IMG submission 207093) | Soil microbial communities from Loxahatchee National Wildlife Refuge, Florida, United States - Lox_Sample_2.2 | ecosystem: Environmental > Terrestrial > Soil > Wetlands | place: USA...
CGTTGGCGGGAAAGTACGTGGAGGATTTGTCGGAGCTGATGGACATCGGCGAAGAGTTGGGCGGCTTGCTGACGGAACGCGCCGTGGCGGCGCTTGGAATTCCGGGAACGTCGGCAGAGAGCTATGGAAAAGCGGCGGCCGTGGGCGAAAATGGCGAACTGGAACACGCCGCAGCGATCCTGCATCCGAAGCTGGGCGCGCCGGTGAGGAAGGCGCTCGGAAAAGGCGCGGCGCTGATTCCGTCTTCGAAGAAGCGTGGCGGGCTGGGAGTGCCACTGGATATTCCGCTGGGGCACAAGGACGCAGCGTTTGTACGGAGCCATTTCGACGGGATGGAGATACGGATTGCGGATGCGCCGCGAGCGAATGAGATTGTCGTGGCCGTTGCCGTGACGGACAGCGGGCGCCCGCTTCCACGCGTCGGTGGACTCACTAAGGATCAAATCAAGGGCGAAGACGGATTGCGCTAGCCAATCGGCGAATGCTATTTCCCCGGAAGCAATCTCCCCTGCATGGCGGCACGAGGTTGATACAACCTCCTGTAGGTCTATAGCGTCAGAATCACGTCGCAAGAATTCGAGGTTTCGCATGGGTGAAGGGAGGATGTTTGCTGCCCTTTTGTTTAGCGTTCGCGCTGCTTTTTGCCGCATCCGTCGTTCAAGCACGCCAGGATTTCTCCGACGCAGAACCGCTTCCACCGCCTCCGTCTTTTGCCACCCTGACGGCTTCGCCTGACTTTCATTTCTATCTGCCCGACCAGCAGCAGAGTTCATCCCAACAACGAACTGGAACGGCGCCACCCGGAACTGCGGAAAATCCGCAAGCAAGCGGCGAAAGCTCGATGCAGGAGTGCTCGGAGTCGAAGAGCGAGTGCCTTAAAAAGCCGCCACCACAGCCGAAACGTATCCTGGGAGTTATGCCGAACTTCCGCGCCGTGAGTGCAGGAACGCGGCCTCCTCCTCCGACGCCCAAGCAGGCGTTTGTGATCGCGACGAGAAACAGCTTCGACTATTCGGCATTTATATTTGTGGGTCTCACCTCGATGCTGGCCGAGGGAACCAACGCGCACCCACAACTGGGGAAAGGCGTCGCTGGATTCGGCAGATATTACTGGCGGGGATTTCTCGATAAGGCGGACGGGAATTACTGGGTGGTCTTCGTGCTGCCGACGATTTTTCACCAGGACGAGCGATATTACGCGATGGGAACAGGCTCGTTCTGGAAGCGTGCGTTATATTCCTCGACGCGAACTTTTGTGACTCCGAACTATGAAGGGCGCAATGGGCTGAACATTTCGGAGTTGCTGGGCAAAGCCATTGCGCAGGCAATTTCCGTAACGTACTACCCGAGCCAGGACCGGACGGCGGGATCGATCGCGTCGAAATACGGGTTTGCGATCGGAAGAGATGTGCTCACGAATGTGTTTCGCGAGTTCTGGCCGGATATAGCAGTCCACGTGCTGCATCGGCATCCGTAGCAGATGGCAGCCACCGGGGAAGGCACAACCGCGCCGCACCTCTAGCTTCGCAACTGTTGAATCTCAGGCACTTTTGTTGCTGGAGGAGTATTGCGGCTGCGGTGGATGCTGACCGCGCCATCGACGACGACCATGCCAATACCGGGCAGGTCACCCTTCTGAATACTTTCAAGAAACGTCCTCCCGGAAGAGTGCTGCGCACGATCCATGAGTGTGAAAGTCGCCGCCCGGCCCGGCTCGATCAATCCGCCGTCGAGAGCGCGCAGGCGGGCCGTGTTGCCGGTGGCGAAGCAGAACGCGATTTCCGTGGGAATTTCGCCGAGCGCGGAGAGCATCGAAATCATGCGGACGATGCCGAGCGGCTGAACTCCGGAACCGGCAGGGGCGTCGGTGCCGAGGATGACGCGGTCGAGGTGGTTCAATTCCTTGGCTGTGCGCAGGGTGAGCAGCGCGGCGCGTTCGTTGCCGTTGTGGACGATTTCGAGGCCGCGCGGGCTGCGTTCGCAGAGCGCGATAATCTGATCATCGGGTAGCGCCGTGTGACCGCCGTTGATGTGGCCGATCACGTCGGCATCCGCATCGAGCACGACATCCTTGTCGATTAAGCTCGATCCGGGAATCGACGGGCCGCCGGTGTGAATCGTGCTTTGAATCCCGTACTTCCGCGCCCAGGCGACCATCTGGCGCGCTGTGGGACCGTCCTTCACGCTCCCAAGGCCAACCTCCCCGAGGAGCTTCACTCCCGCCGCAGCCATGTCCTTGAAGTCCTCTTCCATCATCCCGTGCTCCAGCACAGGGGCGCCGGCAATCACGCGGACGCCGCCGGGCCGAAAGGCCGTAAACGCGCGCTGGGCGAAGACGGCCATTGCTTTCACGCCGACGATGTCTTTCGGGCGGCCAGGCGTGTGAACTTCTCCAGCGGAGACCATCGTGGTGACGCCGCCGTGAAGGCAACTGTCGATCCAGCCGAGCTGATTCTGCCGGGGAGTCCAATCGCCGACGACGGGGTGGACGTGGCTATCGATGAGACCAGGGGAGAGAGTGGTTTCGTTGGCATTGATGACGATGGAAGCGCCCGCGAGATCGAGTTCTTTCTCTTTGCCGATCGCGGCAATCTTTCCGTTCACGGCGACGATCGCATCCGCATCGAAAACCGGCCTGCGGATATTTCCGCTGAGCAGCAGGCCGATGTTGCGGATAACGAGCTTCGAATCGGAAGCGGGCTTGGCTGGTTCTTCGTGGGCCACAGGACACCTCGGGTTTGCTGGCCGTTAGTATACAAACGAATTTGCAGGGTGCAAGGTTCGGAGCATCCAGCAACAAGATGTGGCAAACCAGCGATGCTGGATGGCAGCACTCAGCAGATCTTGCGGATTAATTTCAAGAGTGCAGAGCGTTCGGCGGCGGACAGCGGCTCGAGAGTCTCCTCGGTGATGCGGACGGCGGCGGGAATAGCGACTTCAACGGCGGCAAGGCCGGCTCGGGTGAGCCGGAGGACAAGGCGGCGCGTATCACGGCGGTCGAGACGTGAAACGACGAATCCGCGCTTCGTCAGGCGGTCGACGACGCCTTTGATTGTGGCCGCATCCATGGCAGTCAGGCGGCCAAGGCGGTTCTGCGAGCAGGGCCCGGCGGCGTAGAGCTTGGCAAGCGCGGCGAATTGCGTGGTGGTGAGTCCCTCGGGAATGCGCGCGGCAAAAATGGCCGTGTGGCGCTGGGTGGCTTTGCGAAGAAGAAAGCCGATTTGCTTTTCGAGGATGTATTTCAGTCCGGGGCCGGCGCCCGAGCGATCTGCATTTTTTCTCCGGTTTCGAAAACCTCCGGCGTTCGATTGCGAGCGATTTTTTTGAGGAGAAATCGTGACCGGCTCCTATTGGCGACTTAGTCTGCCACAGGTCTGGTGAATCGCAACGTTCAATTCGGCGCAGCGGGAGAAGCAGGAACGGCGGAACGGGCCGCGGAGCGAAGCCTCTTCTGTTCGCGAAATTCCATCCACGTGAGATAGATGATCAGCGCATCGAAGACAGTGAGAATCGCCATGAAGGCCGACTCTGTGATGAAAAAGCGATAGGTCTGATACACAGCGAAGGCGCCGAAGACGGCAATCGTGAGCGGGTAGGCCCAGATCTTGTCGAACCACAGAGCGATCACAAGCAATGCCTTCACCAATCCGTGTGTGACGAGATAAACCGAAGCAAAAACAGGATCGGCAGCCGCGAGCTTCATCGTGGAGTGCAGAAGGTGTGTTGCGATGAAATCGTGCGGATTCTTGCTGAGTTCATGCAGCAGAAGCCGACGGACGCCGCGGGCAAGCCGTTCGGGATAGATGAACCAAAGAAGGATGCCGCCAGCCATTTCAAAAAGGCCGTCGATACCCTTCAACGTGATTCCGGCGCGGAAGCTGTCGTGAAGGAGCGTCTTGGCGATAGCTTTCAAATTTGACGCTCTTAGAAGGACGGTCGGCGGCGGGCAGGCCGGAAGCGAGCGGTGTCCGCCGGCGCAGTTATTTTACTTCAGCCCCGCTTGCTCGGCCACGTCGAGGGCGGTGGCAGTCCAATCCATCTCGGAGCGGCCCTTGGCGATCGAAGCAAGGAAGCGGTCGCGCAAGAGGCTGGCAATCGGGAGGGGCGTGGCGCTCTCCGCGCCGGTCTGCAAGACAAGATTCATGTCCTTGAGCCCGAGCGCCAGGCCGAATCCGATCGGGCCGTTGGGTGGGGAAGCGAGCATCCTGCCGTAGTTTTGATAGACGGGGCAGGCGAAGAGAGTCTTCCCGAAGAGTTCGGAGAGATGGGAAGCCTCGAGCCCGTTCTTGCGGGCGAGCGTGAAGGCTTCGGCCATTGCTTCAATCGCGTTGGCAATCAGAAAATTTCCGCAGAGCTTCACCACATTGGCAGCGCCGGGCTCTTCACCAAAATCGGAAATTCCTTGGCCGATCGCTTCGAGAGCCGCGCGGACACGGCGCTTGGCCTCTGCGTTTCCCGAAGTGCAAACCCAAAGCAATTTGGCAGCTGCCGCCTCGGGGCGGCCGAAAACGGGTGAGGCGACGTAAGCGACACCCAATTTCGCGTGGTGCTCGGCAAGGCGGCGAGCCGTGGAAGGAGAAATCGTGCTGAGCGAAACATGAACTCCGCCCTTGCCGAGACGTTCGACGAAGGAGTCGCGCTCAAGGCACATGCTCTCGACTGCGCGATCGTCTGCCAGCATCGTGAAGACGATGCCGCCGGCTTGAGCCACATCGCGCGGCTGAGCCGCCACCGTCGCGCCACCGGCAGCCAGGGCTTCCGCCTTTGCAGGGGTGCGGTTGTAAAGTTTCAGCGGGAATCCGGCTTTCTGCAGGTTGGCCGCGATAGGCTCGCCCATCTTGCCGAGGCCGATGAATCCAATTGTTTCTGCCACGCGATATTTCCTTTCCGAAGGAATCGAGGAATCCCGGTTCGCTCTCTTGCTGCTGAGGATTAGATGAAGCGAAGCAGAATTTTGCCACAAAGGAATGCCGCATTTCGCGCGAAAGCGTCCGGCGATGCCCGATTTTCGTATAATTGCCCGACATTGTTCCTATTGAGGGTGGTCCATGGCCAAGAGAAGCTTTCGCAGCCTTTCTGAGCGTGAAATTCTGGCGCTGGCAATCTCATTGGAGGAGGCGGACGGCCGCGTTTACGGTGAATTCGCGGAAGGCCTGCGCGATTCGTATCCTTCCTCGGCAAAGGTTTTCGAAGAGATGCAGGCGGAAGAGTCGCGTCACCGTCAGGCGCTGATCGACCTTTACCGCACAAAATTCGGAGAACACATTCCCTTGATCGGGCGCGATCACGTGAAGGGGTTCGTCGAGCGGCGCCCGATCTGGCTGGTTCGGCCGCTGGGATTGAAGGCGGTGCGGCGGCAGGCGGAGATCATGGAGCTGGAGACGCGCCGGTTTTACGAGCGCGCCATCGGCCAGGTGACCGACGCGTCGATCCGCAAACTGCTGGGAGATTTGGCAGACATTGAACGGCAGCACTACGCCATGGCCGAGTCGCTCGAAGAAGAACATTTGACGCCCGCCGCACAAACGAAAGAGGACGAGTCGCGGCGAAAGCTTTTTATGCTGCAAGTGGTGCAGCCGGGGCTGGCCGGGTTGATGGACGGTTCGGTTTCGACGCTTGCACCGATTTTTGCCGCGGCGTTTGCCACGCGGAATACTCACGACGCTTTTCTGGTGGGGCTCGCAGCGTCGCTGGGCGCGGGAATCTCTATGGCGTTTGCGGAGGCGCTTTCCGACGACGGCTCGCTGACGGGGCGGGGGCAACCGCTGATTCGCGGGCTTGTGACGGGGGCAATGACCGCGGCAGGAGGGTTGGGGCACACCCTTCCCTTCTTGATCCCGCGGTTTCATCTCGCGTTCACCGTGGCCGTGGTCGTGGTAGCCGTCGAGCTGGGAGTGATCAGCTACGTGCGGCACCATTACATGGACACGCCGATTCTTTCCTCGACGATGCAGGTGGTGGTCGGGGGCGTGATGGTGTTCATCGTGGGCGTGCTGTTGGGAAGTTCGTAGGCCGCCGCGGTACGCCTGCGGCCATTGGGGACCAGGACTTGTTAACAAACTGCTTACGTAAGCGGCTGCGCAGCAGCGTTGACATCGAATTCCGCCGCACCTACAATCTCCGCGACTCGGGGAGCACGCGGATCCGTCGACGATCCTGAGAACCGGCATCCCCGCAGGAGACCTCCCATCGCATCGGGCGGGCCCAAACCAAAAATTGGCATCGTAGACGACGACCAGAGTATGCGGTCGCACATCGCGGCCGCCTTGCGCTCCGATTTCGAAGTGCTCGAAGGGTCTGATTACGAGGGCGCCTACAAGTTGTTGCAAGGAAGTGCGCTCGACGTGCTGCTGTTGGCGTTGCCGATGGCCTCCGGAGGCGTCGAGGAATGCACGGAGTTGCTGGCGCGGCTGGTGGGGAGCGAGATCGACACGCTCGTGATCGTGCTCAGCTCGGATGAGACGAAGGCCACGGCATTGAAGGTGATCGACGGCGGGTCCTACGATTATTTCATCAAACCCATCGACAGCGATGTGCTGCGCCACCTGCTCGAGCGGGCGGTGGAAAAGCTGCGGATGCAGCGGGAAAACCGCCTGCTGCGCGAAGAGATCACGCGCAAACATGCGCTGGGCGACCTGATCGGCTCGACGGAGTCGATGAAGCACGTCGTCGAGTCGATCAAGAGGATGGCGCGCGCCAGCAGCACGGTAATCATTCGTGGTGAGAGCGGCGTTGGAAAAGAACTGGTGGCGCGGGCCCTGCACGACCAGAGCCCGCGGCGCAATCGCGCCTTTGTAAGCGTCAACTGCGCAGCGCTGCCGGAAGGGCTGATGGAAGCGGAGCTGTTCGGCTACGAAAAGGGCGCGTTCACGGGGGCGACGGCGTCGAAGGAAGGGCGCGTCGAACTGGCGCACCAGGGCACCCTTTTTCTGGATGAAATTGCGACCCTGACTCCCGCGCTGCAAAGCAAGCTGCTGCGAGTGCTGGAGGAGCGGGCGCTGACGCGGCTGGGAGGCAAGAAATCGATTCGCGTGGATTTTCGGCTGGTTTGCGCGACAAACGAGGATCTGGAAGAGATGGTGCGCGAAGGCCGGTTCCGCGAGGACCTTTACTACCGCATCCACGTGGTGCCGATTTTTGTGCCCGCGCTTCGCGAGCGCATCGAAGACATCCCGATTCTGGCGGAATATTTCACAAGCGTGTTTTGCGCCGCCAATGGCATTCCGCCCAAATTGATTACCGGCGAAGCCATGCAGGCGCTCAAGCGCTACCCTTGGCCGGGAAACGTGCGCGAGCTGCAGAACGTGATCCAGCGGCTGGTGCTGATGACGGACGAAGAATCAATCGACCTTCCCAACATGCCACCCGAAATCATCCAGGCGGTCAGCCGGAATTCGAAGAGCAAATTTCGCCTTCCGCCGGGCGGCATCAACCTGGACCGCGAGATGGAAGCTGTAGAAAGGCGCTGGGTGGAAGAAGCACTACAACAGGCGAAAAACGGCAAAGCCGAGGCGGCGCGGCTGCTGGGAGTGGACAGAAACCGCCTGAATTACCTCTGCCGGAAATATCACCTCTGATTTTTTCCACAAGAGCACCCGTCGAAAAATCCGGCTAGAGCAATCGTCGTTGAGAAATTCAACTTCCTGCCAATTTTTCAACGAGCGCGAGTAGTTGTTCGCGATGTGACTATGCTACGAATTTTGGTAACCCCTTTACTTGTAAGGTGATGCTGGACAGTTTGGACAGCCCGGTGAATGGCGAGGTGATTGCTTTATATTCCACCGACCGAGCAATAAAAATACGGGAGAGAAGAGACATGAAGAAAGCAGCTAAGCCGTTGAAGAAGGGCAAGAAGGCTTCCGCCGTTAAGCCGTTGATGAGGAATTTGGTCTAACGAGTTCTTCGATCTTCCCGCGAGGCTCTCCGCTTCTGCGGGAGGGTTGAAGGTGTAGCAACCCCCAAGGGCCGCCGTCCCAGGAACGGCGGCCCTTCTCCTTTTTTGCTGCAAAGAAAACTTGGCGTTCGCTGCGCTTCTTCCCCGCGATCCATCACCAGAATTGTGAGCGAACCCAGCGCCAACTGCTTCTTCCTATCTGATACCCGATGGGATAGTCTTTCGCGCCGATCTTTGCCGTTCCCGTCATGCCTTCACGCAAAGACCCATCGGGATTGGATATGGCAACCTCGACCGCGAAATAGTTGGTCAACTCCTGTCCGAGGCGTTCGAGCTTTTCCGGATGAGCTACAGGCCGGTCAGGCGAAGCCGCAGGCATGATGCGCAAGACCTCTCCCCGGTATGTGCGGAAGGGGAACGGGAGCACTTTCAGCCTCACGACCGCCCCCTGTTTGACGTCCTCGAGGGCCCAATCGCGCACCAGGATGTGAGCGCGCATCTGTTCGCGGTCGGCAATCATGCAAATCTCCTCGCCACCGCTGAGATATTGTCCCGTCATTTGCGAGACGAGCGGAGTGGTAACAACGCCGTCGATCGGAGCGCGAATTTCCGTCTCGGACGCGCGCAGTTGCGCCACGGCCAGGTCCTCCGCTAGCTCCTGCCTTTGCGGCAGTGCGCGGGCGGCCTGATCGAGGTCCGCATGGGATTCGCCAACCCGCAACTGGCTATCGACCAGGGCGAGCCTGGCCTGGAGAGCGGCGACATCGGCATCCGCCTGGGCGCTGTCGAGAACTGCAAGCACTTGCCCAGCCTTGACCACGTCCCCCTGATGCACGAACACCTGCCGGACTGTGCCGGAGACGGCTGCGCGCGCGGCGGCTTCGCGGCCCGGTTCGAGCACAAAATCGGAATTGACGCGTGACGGCACGGGAGGAATCAACAGGAGCGCCAGCACGCCGAGCGCACCGGCCTGTTGCGCGCGAGTCATTTTCCAAGCCATAAGCTCCTCCTTCTTTTCCCGCAGCCATGCACGGACGGCGGGCCAGTGCATACGCACGCTCTTCCTGGCAAAGAAATAGACCACACCGAGCGTGAGCAAATAGCCCCAATCTCCGAATTTACTCACAAGAATATTCCTGACAAAAATGAGCGAAATCAAAATGAGCGTGACACTGTAGAGAATTGCCGTGATTCCGAAGATTGCGAAGATTCGCCGTTGGCGGCGGCTCGACGCAGGCAGGTCCATATCGCGGTGGAGAATATATTTGGCGAACCAAGCGCGCAGGAACGCGAAGGACTCCTCGCGAAGATTGTCGATTTCCAGGTACTGCGAAAGAGCATAGTAGCCGTCGGCCTTGATGAGCGGGTTCAGGTTGAGCAGCGCGCCTTGAACGCCACTCAGGAGCATTCCTTTATAGGCAAGGTCGTTCACGACGGTGCCGGGCAGGCTGAAATGCCAGATCAAGGCGCAGACGCCGCAGAAGACGAGTTCGATCCAGATACCTGCAAAAATCACGAGCTGGCGCTCGCGCCCTCGTTTGAAGAGAAGGATATCGGTGGTATCGGTGTAAAACGCGGGCGTGAAATAAATGAGAAGAAATCCCATTTGGTGAACGTCGCCGCCGTAGTGCTTGCAAGTGAGCCCGTGGCCAAATTCGTGGACCGCGCCGAGCAGGAGGAGAAGAATCCAGAAGGCCCAGATATCGTATGCGGACTTGTCCGCAAAACTGTAGAGCGAAGCCGTGTCTTGCTGCACGCGCGTCCAATCCCCGGCAAGCAGATAGCAGACGACGATAAAAATCAGGATCGAGAAAACGACGAAGCCTTTGGAGTAAAAAATCCAGCCGACATAAGGATCGAGCTTCGCCAGCGTCTTGTCCGGGTCCCAAGCTTTGAAGGAGATGTAGAGAACGCTCGATTGGTCGATGCGGCTCTTGCGCTCGTCGCGGATGCGTTCGAGGACGGCCAGATTTTTTTCGCCGATTGACTGTTCCCACATGGCCGGCTCGACGCTGTCGAGAAAATCGAGCACCTCCGTCTCGCCGAGATTTATGTCCGGATTTTCCCGGTTTATTTCCGTGGCGATTTCGGCGGGCGTGCGCGTGCCGTCGCATAGCTGTAGCAGCGCGAACTCCTGCGCTCCGTAGCGATTGTAAGAACTGGTCTCTTCGACCTTGATGACATAGCTGGTCTCGCCCGCAACGGTCTGCTCGCTGATGCGAAGGTCCTGGCGCAGCTTTGGCCGCCGAAGTCCTTTGGCGAGGACGCTCGATACGCGGAGGCTGGTGGGACCGAATCGCATCGCCGAGTTTCGTCAGGGCCTGCCGGGCATTTTCGAAGGCCACGAAACGCGCACCGCCATTCCCGGCCGCAGGCTCGCAAGACCGGGACCCGTCAGTTGCGCGGTCACGTCGTAGCTATCGCTGGCCGGATCGACCGTGGGGCTGACTTTCGTGATTCTCGCGGACATGGTGCGGGCCGGATCATCCGCCAGCGCCAATTGCACGGGCACTCCTTCGGCAGGCCGCTGCGCACTCGATTCAGGAACCTGAAACTGGACGAGCAAGGGAGAGAGCTGGCTCACGCGGAAGCATTTGTCGTTCTTGGCAAGCACCTGACCGATACGAATATAGCGGCGGACGATGACGCCGGAAAAAGGCGCGCGCAGATGCGTTTCGTCGATCTGCAGCTCGAGCTGGCGAATATGCGCTTCGCTGCTTTCCACCTCGGCGCGCCAGCCTTTCAGGTCGTAATCCGCGGCGCTCGCTTCAAACTCCGCCTCTTCGAGATCCGCTTGGCTGGAAAGCCCGCTCTCGCGAAGTAACTGCTGGCGCTTGAGGGCCGCTGTCTTGGCCTTCAGCTCTGCTTCCTTATATAGGACGTTGTTCTGCGACACCTTCAGGTCATCGTTCGCCTTCACGAGTTCCATTTGCAGATCGCGGTCGTCGAGGCGGCCAAGGACATCTCCCGCTTTTACGGTGCTGCCTTCATCCTTCTCGATGCTCACCACAATTCCGTCCATCTGCGTTCCGACGTCCACCTGATGTTCAACGGAAAGGACGCTGAGAATGCCTGCCGCATCTGCGGGCTTCGGTCCGAGCGGGACAGGAGACACAGGGGCGGCGCTGGAGGGGTTAGGTGCCGGCGGAGCGGCGGCGCTCGATGTGGCGGGTGAAGTCGAGTCTCCACATCCCCCTACTAAGAAAATCGCCGCCGCAGCAATCCCAACCACCAGTTTCCTCATGACCATTCCTTTTACGGCAGCAATGCCCACAGCTCCTGCCACAACCACCGCCCCGGAGAGCGCAGGAGAACATATCCGATCGGATACCAACCGGACTTGAACCATCCTCCGCCTGCGCGAATTCGCCCGCGCCCCACCATGCCGGGACGCGCCAAGTCACCGAGGTTGTCGAAGACGGCGCGGACCAGAAAATATTGATCGCCGTTCTGCGAGTGAGTTTGCGCGCCGATGCGCTCGACGACCCCACGAAATGTCTCCGTGGGGTATGCGTTCAATTTCAAAGCGACGCTCTTTCCCTGGCGGATCAGGCCTAAATCCGACTCTTCGACGCTCATCTCGGCAGCCATCGGATTCCTCTGGACCACTTCGCAAAATGGATCGCCCGGATGAAGCAGGATGCCTGCTTTCTCTTCGACCTTCGGAGTTGTGATGATCCCTGCAATGGGCGAGCGAAGCTGCGCTTCGGCAATGCGGCTCTCCTCCATGTCCACTTCAGCCTGATGTAGGTCCGTGCGGATTTTCGCCTGTCCCGCAGCCGCCGGATCGTTGCGGAATTCCGCTTCGGCCAGGTCGCGGCGGGCTTGCGCAAGAGCTGCCTGCGCCTGCGCCAGGTTCACGCGGTCATCGCCGTCGTCGAGCTGCGCCAGAATTTCTCCGGCGGCCACACGCTGGCCCTCGTGAACGAAGACGCGCCGGACCACTCCGCCCTCGACCGCGCTGATCATGCGACGGTCCGCGGGAACGACGGTGACGTCCGTTCCGAGCCGCATGGGCCAGGGAATCACGAACAGCGCGATGACAATCCAGAGAGCCCTCTCGGCATACATTCGCCAGCGTGTGAGCGGAACGGCGGAGAGCAAGCGCTTTTTCTTTTCCGCGAGCGGCGCGAGCAGATTGGCGAGCGGGACCTGCTGGTAAAGCTGCGCGTTGCGGATCGCCACGGTCGTTTGGTTGGCCAGAATCGCAACGGTTTCTTTGTTGCTGTCGGTCAGAAAATCGGCATCGCCGCTGATCATGGCGAGCACGCCCAAAATTCCCTGATCGTCTTTCAGCGGCAAGGCGTAGAAGCCGTTGTTTTCATGCGCTTCGAGAAAGGGAACGATCTGAGTGCGCGCGTCTTCCGGCGCCAAGTGCCAGCCGTCCTCGTAAAGATCGGCCGACACGCCTCCTTCCTGCCCCGCCACCCATTCTAGGCAGTCGCGCAAATCCTGCATCTCTCTGGTTTTCGGCACTTCGGCCTCGCCGGAGATGGCGCCGAGCATAAATTTTCCTCGGTCGTAGAAGCCGATGACGCAGCGGTCAAATGGGACAACCTCAGAGGCTTGGGCAACGACGGTGGTGAGAACGTGGTCGAGATCCAGCGTAGAGGTGATTTCCTTCGAGATTTTCAGCAGCGCATCAAGGGCATGAACCTTGCGCTCGGACTCGAGCAGGTTGGCGTTGTGAATCGCCACGGCCGCCTGCTCGCTGATGGAGGAAAGGAAAAACAGGTCATCTTCGTCGAATGGAGATCCGTCGTTCTTATTAATCAGTTCGACGACGCCAAGCACTTCGTCGTCCTTGCGCAGCGGCGCGGCCATGTAGCTCTGCATCGCAAAATCGCCGCCCGCTTCGCGGCGGTCGGCCAGTGCGGCATCGGACGCGGCGTCCTCGATGACTCGCGGATTCGCCTGTTGCAGAACTTCACCGAGCACGCCTTCTTCGGCAGAGACGCGCGCGTCTTCTTCGACGGTAGGATCCTCTCCCGCCTGATTGGCCAGATAGAGCTCGCCGGAAGATTTGTCGGCGAGCCAGAGATTGCAGCCGCCCGCCGTGAGGATGTCGCGGATTTTTCCTGCGACGATGGGCAGCAGCTCCCCCAATTCGAGTGTCGACGTGAACGTGCGCCCGAGATCGTAAAGCGCGGTGAGGCGTTCAAGCGTGGCGAGCTGCGTATGGCGCTCGCCTTCGAGTTCGTCCAGATGCGTGAGCGCCTGGCCGGCCAGGTGGCTCGCTTCTTCCAGGAATCGTTCGTCTTCGGCGGTGAAATCGCCGGAGCGTTTGTTCAACACCTCGACGACACCCGCGAGTCCTTGCGCAGCGGGGAGCCCCACAAGCAGCGCGGTCTTCACACGCGCGCGCGAAGAGGTTTCCAGATGATCGAAGTCGCCGTCTTCCCATTCATTCGATCCCAGGCGGCGGCTCTTCCGCGTCTCAAACACATCGGAAAGGATTCCTTCACCTTCGCCATTCTCCGATGGGGTCCATTTTTCGCCGGGCTCGGTCCAGCGCGCCTGACATTCGAGTCCTTCTTCCTGCGGGTCGTAAAGCCACACGAGAACGGCACGAGCGCCCAGAATTCCGCCCGTGCGAGCGGCAAACGTCTTCAGGAGGGTCTCCCGGTCGCGGCAGGCGAGGGACACACTGGCCAGCTCAAACAGCTCTGACGATGACTCCATGGCTCTCCCCGCTCAGGAAGGGACTTCGCATAGCCCGCAACGGCGGGACAAGTGCCGCCGGGGGCCCTACAACGCGGGCGAAGCCTAACAAATGGTGTGTATATGCGTCAAGGAAAGGCCTTACAGCAAACTCTGGCGACGCTACGTCTTTTTCGTTTCCTCGCTTGATTGAGAGGCCCAATTCGGTTAGCTTTTCTGGGCGCTCCGAGGGACGCGGTGAACATCAAGACTCGCAAGGCAGGCCAAGCCATCATTCTGGATCTCGACGGCCCTTTGAAGCTGGGAGAGGCCGAAGAAGCCTTTCGAAGCCAGGTGCAGCAACTGATCGACGAGGGGTCTTCCCGGGTGGCCGTGAATCTGGCGGGTGTGACGGAGCTGGATAGCTCCGGCATCGGGGCGTTGGTGCGCGCCTTCACGACGCTGAAGCGGGCTGGCGGAAAATGCACGTTCTACGCGCCCAGCAAGCGCGTGCAGATGCTGCTGAAGATGGTGCGGCTCGATAGCGTGCTCGATATCTCTGAAGATGAAGCGACGGCGCTGACGCGCGTCTGAAAAGCGTTCAGGATTCAGCGCCGGTCGAGAGCAGGATGGCGGACGTCGCGCCCAGCGACGTAATAAATCACGTCTTCGGCGATGTTCGTGGCGTGATCGGCAATTCTCTCCAGGTTTTTCGCCACCAGAATCAGTTCGAACGCCGGGAAAACCACAGCGGAATTCTCCATCATGTAGGTGAGAAGCTCGCGGAAGAGCTGGTCGCGCAGGCGATCAACCTGGTCGTCGCGTTGCAGAACGGTCTGCGCCAGATCCTGATCACCCTTCACAAGCGAATTCAAGCTGTCGCGAACCATCGTTTCGGCCAACTCGCTCATGCGCGGCAAGTCCACGTAGGGCTTTACCTGCGGATGGCGAAGAATGCGCATCGCGGAATGCGCGATATTGACGGCTTGATCGCCGATGCGCTCGAGATCGCCATTGATTCGCGAAACGGCCAGGAGAAAGCGCAAGTCGGCGGCCATCGGCTGCTGTAGAGCGAGCAACCGCTGCACGCGGTCGTCGATCTCGATCTGCATCTCATTGATGGCCGGCTCTTCGTTGAGCACCGCCTCGGCCAGATGCTCTTCGGCATCCAACACGGCATGCACCGCCTGATGGACCGCGCGCTCGGCGAGGCTCCCCATCCACAGCAGCCGCTGCTTCAGCTCTTCCAGGTCGTTTTCGAAGTGTCGTTCCATGGGTCCCGAATCCCCTCTCCGGATGCGGCCGGTGGGGCCGCGGCTCCGCGCAGCCTCATCCGAAACGGCCGGTGATATAGGCTTCTGTCCTCGGATCTTTCGGCGTCGTGAAGATTTTGGAAGTCTCGTTGTGCTCGATGAGCTTGCCGTCGAGCATAAAGGCCGTATAGTCGCTCGCGCGGGCCGCCTGCTGCATGTTGTGCGTGACGATCACCATCGTGCAACTGTCTTTCAGTTGGAACATCAGTTCTTCAATCTTCGCCGTCGAGACCGGATCGAGAGCCGAGCACGGCTCGTCGAGCAGAAGCACTTCCGGATTCACCGCCAGAGCGCGTGCAATGCACAGGCGCTGCTGCTGGCCGCCGGAAAGGGCAAAAGCGGACTTGTGGAGATAATCCTTCACTTCTTCCCAAAGGGCGGCGCGGTGGAGGCACTGCTCCACCAATTCGCTCAGGCGGCCCTTGTACCCGTTGATCTTCAGACCATAGGCGACATTGTCGTAGATCGATTTCGGAAAGGGGTTGGGCCTCTGAAACACCATACCGACGCGGCGGCGCAGGTAGACGGCGTCGATCTGGTAGATGTCGTTGCCGTCGAGAAGGATTTCGCCCTTCACGTGTGTATTGCGGATTGTGTCGTTCATGCGATTCAGCGTGCGCAGAAACGTGGACTTTCCGCATCCCGATGGTCCGATCAGCGCCGTCACTCTATTGGTGGGAATCTTCATATTCAGGTCGAAGACGGTCTGCTTCGTTCCATAGAAGAAGTCTAAGTGCGAGATCTGAAACCTCGTTGAGGTTTCCTTGGGTGATGACTGGGCGCTCGAATTCATACTCGTCGTTTCCTGGGCGAGCCGTGTGGCCAGACCGCGGTCGCCACCTGTTGGGGCGGATGACATCTTATGCACTCCGTGTGGCGCCCCGCCGGGTCAACAGCACGCGGGTGCCGACGTTTGCGATCAATACGAGAAGCAGCAGCACGAGACCAGCAGCCCAAGCCTGCCGGTGCCAGTCGTCGTAAGGCGCGATGGCATAGGTATAAATCATCACCGGCAGAGAGGCAATCGGTTGGCCCCAGCCTGGGCTCCAAAATTGGTTGCTGAAGGCGGTGAAGAGCAGCGGCGCCGTCTCTCCGGCCACGCGCGCCAGCGCCAGAAGCATTCCGGTGAGGATTCCCGCGCTGGCCGCCGGCAGAACCACGGTCACAATGGTTTTCGACTTGCTCGCGCCGAGAGCCATCGCACCTTCGCGCATGGATCGCGGAACGGACTTCAAAAACTCCTCCGTGCTGCGGACCGTGATGGGAATCACCATGATGCCAAGAGCGACGCCGCCGGCGAGAGTCGAGAAGTGCTTCACCGGGAGTACGGCGAGCGAATAAGCGAAAATGCCGATTACGATCGAGGGCACGCCGTTGAGCAGGTCCGTCGTATAGCGGATTATGAACGAGAATGTCTTGCCGCCAAACTCCGCCAGATAAACTCCGGCAATCAATCCCACTGGCAACCCCATCAACGCTGCGAGCAAGAGAAGCTTCAAGCTGCCGACGATGGCGTTGGCCATCCCGCCGCCGGTCTCGCCTACAGGCACGGGCAACTTTGTGAAGAAGTTGAGATTGAGTGACGATCCGCCGTTGAAGATCAGATAGCCGAGGATGAGGAACAGCACGGAAACAACACTCAGCGCCGCCACCCCTGTCAGCGTGAGCATGAAGTAATTCAGCGACTTTCGCCAAATCATGCGCAGTTTGATCACGCCGGCCGTCCTCCCCCGCGCTCCGTGGCGACGATCAATAGCCGCGCGAGCCCGTTGAGGATGAATGTCATCAGGAACAGCACCAAGCCCAGCTCAATCAGCGCACTGAGGTAAAGATCGCCGGTGGCCTCGGTGAATTCATTGGCGATGACGGCGGCAATTGTGTAGCCCGGCGCGAAGAGTGAGGCGGCGATCTTCGGATCGTTGCCGATCACCATGGTCACGGCCATCGTTTCGCCCAGCGCGCGCGCCAGAGCCAAAAACACAGAGCCCATAATGCCCGTGCGAGCCCACGGCACCACCGCCTGCCACGTCGCTTCCCAGCGCGTTGCACCCATCGCCAGGGCCGCTTCCCGCTGGTCGCGCGGAACGGTGAGCAGCACCTCGCGCGAAACGGAAATGATGTAAGGAACGATCATGATCGCCAGCACAATGCTGGCCGTCAAAAACCCGACGCCGTAGTTTGGGCCTTGAAAGATCGGAAGAAATCCGAGAGTGCTTTTCAAGAAGGGGCCGATCGTGGTGCGCATCAACGGCACGACGATGAAAATTCCAAGCAAGCCGTAAATAACGCTCGGCACGGCCGCGAGAAGATCAATCAGGAACGCCACGGTATCGCTGAATTTTCGCGGCGCCAGCTCGGCAAGGAAAATCGCGGCCGCCAGGCCCAGCGGCACGGCAATCAGCAGCGAAACAATCGAAGTGACCAGCGTTCCGTAGATGAACGGAGCCGCGCCGAAATGATTGAAGATTGGATCCCAGGTTTTGGTCCAGAAGAAATCCCATCCGAACTGCGCGCGGGAGAGGTGCGAGTTTCTCCACAATTCCCACACCAGCAGGGAGGTGAGCAGCAGGATGCCCGCGGCAAAAATCAACGTGACGACGTGCGCGACTTCGTCGCCTTCCAGCCACCGCCGGAGAAACGTGCGCGACTCCCCACCGTGATGGGGAGCCGCGCTCTTATCCACTGTTGTTGAGGCTGAGGACATCGTTCTGTCTGTGCGTTACTTGATGAGCGCGATAGCCTTGAGTTCCTTGGCCACCACGGGCTTCGGAAGCGGCGCGTAGGACAACGATTCGGTGTCCTTCTGCCCTTCCGTCATCATCCACTTGAGGAACCCCTTAATGGCGTCCCGCTTGGCCGGGTCCGAAATTTGCTCCGGAATCAGCAGCCAGGTGAAGCTGGAGATCGGGTAGGCTGTAGCGCCCGGCGCGTTCGTAATCGAAACGCGGAAGTCGTCCGGCATGTTCTTCGCCGCACCCGCCGCTGCCGCAGTTACACCTTGCAGGCTGGCCCTTATGAACTTGCCGTCCGCGTTCTGCACGGTTCCGAAGGAGATATTGTTCTGCAGAGCGTAAATCAATTCGATGTAGCCGATCGCGTCCGGCGTCTGCTTCACAAGCCCGGAAACTCCCTCATTGCCCTTGCCGCCCAAGCCCACCGGCCAGTTCACCGATGTCCCCTTGCCTACTTTGTTCTTCCATTCGTCGCTCGCCTTGGAAAGGAAGTCGGTCCAGATGTATGTGGTGCCGCTGCCGTCGGAGCGATGCACAACAACGATGTCCGCGCTGGGCAGCTTCACGCCGGGGTTGGCGCTCGCAATGGCCGGATCATTCCACTTGGTGATCGTTCCCAGATAGATGCCCGCCAGAGCCTTCTGCGAGAAGTTCAAGGACGCAGTAACGCCTGGAATATTGTAGCTGGGCACCGCCGCGCCGAGCACCGTTGGGAAATGGAGAATGCCCATTCCACGAGCCTTCTTAAATTCGGCGATCTGATCATCCGACATCGGGCCGTCGGAAGCGCCGAAATCGACAGTACCCGCCATCACTTGGCGGATTCCGCCGCCGGAACCGATCGATTGGTAATTGATCTGAATGTTGGGATGCAACTGATGATAAACGTTAAACCATTTTGAATACATCGGATAAGGGAATGTAGCACCGGCGGCGTTCAGCAAAATTGTTCCGCTTTGCGCCACCGCGAGAAAAGTGAAACCCAGCAGGAGCGACACGAGTACGAGTGACTTTTTCATCTTTGTACTAATTCTCCTTTCGGTCCATCCTTGGCGTGAAGTATTACAGCCGTGTTACGCCTCGACGAATTGGAAATGAAAACGCCCATGCTCTCCTTTTTAAGGATTAAAGGCGCGGCGCCGGGGGGTGGAGTCAGGCCGCGCCCTTATGGTGGGCAGTTCGTTGGGGGTTGACATTCGGCGCAAACTGCGGATACGCCGAAACTTAATAATTTCTTGGATTTGTCCGGGCACCCCTGCCAACATCTCTTCCATTGCGCCCCGGACTGCCTTGCAGCACGCACACCCTACTTCCGGTGATTAAACCTCGTATGATTTGCGCGTGAAAACTGCGTTACATCGCTCCCGCCGCTCGCGTCCCTTCGTCCACTGCTTCTTGGACGCGGTTTCGCCCATGGCGAACCTCAAGTCCGCGCACCCAAAACAGCACATCCTCCGCGATATTCGTGGCGTGGTCCGCGATCCGCTCCAAGTGTCGCGAAGCCAGAACGAAGTGCAGGTTCGGCGCGGCCATCGTCGCATCGGCCGTCATCGCCGCCAGCAGGGCTTCGAACACGCGGTCGCGGAACTGATCCACCACGTCATCGCTTTCCAGCACCTGCGTCGCCAGATCGACGTTCTGATAGATCAGCGCCCCGAGGCACTTCGATACCATCGCCCGCACCGCGGCCGCCATCGGTTCGAGCTCGGCTGGTGAATCGACCTTACCCATGTTCGCGAGCGAGATCGCCCGTTCGCTCAGATTCACGGCCAGATCGCCCATCCGCTCAAGGTCATTGTTGATTTTCAGCGATGCCACGATCAGCCGCACTTCGGCTTCCTGCAAATTTCCCTGCCGCAGCATGCGGATCGCGTGCTCGTCGATCAGGATTTCCATTTCGTTGATTCGCGGCTCGGTGAGGAAAACTTCACTGGCGATCCGTTCGTTCCTTTCCAGCAGCGCCCAGAGGGCGCGGTTGACCGACGCTTCCACCGTTCGCGCCTGCGACACCAGATAATTCGTCAACACATTCTGATACACGGTTTCCGGTCCGCTCCGAGATTGTCCCATGGCCTCTTTTCCCTCTCTTGCGATTGCGCCGCGTTCTCGATGCGGTCGCTGGCCGGGTTGCGCCCCATCCTGTCCTGGCCGTCTTTCGCAAACATGCGCCTCACGTTCGCTTCACCTCTCTGCGAATCTAAATTCACGCATGTAGCATCGCGCTCGTTGTTTGCAAGGAAATGACTCGGCAATGAAACTTCAGTGACTTGCAGGGCGAGCTATGTCGCCAGCGGGATGGAGAAGGAAAAATCAGACCCGCGCCCCACCTGGCTTTCTACCCAGATGCGCCCGCGGTGTACGTCCACAATGTGCTTGGCAATCGAAAGGCCCAGGCCGGTCCCTCCTGCTTCGCGAGACCGTGCCGCATCGACACGGTAGAAGCGCTCGAAGATTCTCTCTTGATCCGCGAGTGGGATGCCGATTCCGGTGTCCGATACGGTGACGATCGCCTCGCGCGCCCCGGACGTGGCGCTCACGCGTATGCGCCCTCCGGGAGGCGTGTATTGGATGGCGTTGTCGAGCAGGTTCTGCAGCACCTCTCGCAACAGGCTTGAGTCGCCATAAACGGCCGGCAGGCCGGGCGGCACTTCGATTTCGAGCACGATCTGCTTGTGGCTCGCCTTCAGGAGCGTAGTTTCCGCGCATCCCTCTATCAGTTCGGCAAGGCTCATCGGAAGAAATTCGAGCTCTAGTTTCCCCGCTTCGATACGCGCCAGCTTCAGCAGATCGTCGGTCAGCCGCGCCAGGCGGGCCGCATGTTCGCGGATGATTTCCAAAAAGCGCCGGTTATTTCGCGGATCTTCAAGCGCGCCGCCCAGCAGTGTTTCCGCGAAACCCTGAATCGCCGTCAGCGGCGTTTTGAATTCATGCGAGACGTTGGCCACGAAGTCCTGCCGCACCCGCTCGAGCCGCCTCAGCTCCGTCACATCGTGCAGCACCACCACGGCTCCCGTCGGTCCTTCTTTCGAAACCTCCCGGTCCGGGGCCTGCCGCTTCACCGGCGCGGCCGTCACGGCAAAGCAGCGCGGCTGCACGATCCCGGTGAAGATGTCGCTCTGCAAGCCCTCTTCTCCCCGCAGCGCCCGACGGATCAGATTCAGCAGATCGGTGTTGCGCACCACTTCGATGATCGGCATCCCCTCCATGCCGGAATCGGGCAGCACCAGAATCTCCGAAAACGCGCGGTTGTAGAAAACCAGCTTGCCCTGCGCGTCGATCACCGCGACTCCTTCCACCATGCTTCGGAGGATTGCGCTCGATTGGTTTCTCTCCCCGCTCAGTGTTCGGATTGTTTCTTCCAGGCGCGCCGCCGTTTCGTTCATGGTTTTTCTCAGTGAACCCAGCTCGTCTTCGTGGGGATCGGAAGGCAGCGGCCGGAAATCTCCTACGGCGATCCGCCGTGAAAATGCCGCCAGCCGCTCGACCCGCGCAGCAAACATCCGGGAAAAAATCAGCGAGACGATGGCTCCGGCGAACAGGATGATCACCGACGCCGCCAGCAATCGCTGCCGCAGTTCGGCCAGTGTGAAATTCACCTGCGTGAGTGGAAGCGCGAGGCGGACGACATAAGAAGGACGGTCTTCGGGGGTAAAGCGCACGGCGCGGTACGCAAATTCCTGTCCTAGCGCGATGCTGGCGCGGACGGATTCTCCGGATCCACTTGCCATCGCTTGTTTCACCTCTGGCCGATCGCTCTCTTCGTTGAGTATGTCGGTGGATTCAGATGTATCAGCCAGGACTTTGCCCGCACTGTCGAACACCGTGACGCGCGCTCCGCTCGCCGCCATCCACTGCGCCCACGTGCGCAGTTCTGCGGGATCTTCGCTCCGCGGTGGACGTGCTTGCGCCACGTGCATTAGGGAATCCAGGTGTTCGTTGACGCTGCGAATGTGGTCGCTGCGCAGGACGCGCGTGGAATAGAGGTCAACCGAGAACAATACAGCCAGAAGCAGGCAGACGTACGTCAGGCCCAGCTTCCAGAAAATCCTAGCTCGCACGAGTTTCGAAAAGGTAGCCTGCCCCCCGAATCGTCTTCATGAACACCGGGTGCTGCGGGTCCAATTCGATTTTTTCCCGCAGCCGCCGGACGTAGACGTCCACGCTGCGTGGCGTAACAAATCGCTCCGTGCCCCACACGGCATCGAGCAGTTGGTCGCGCGTGAACACCCGGTTCGGTCGCGTCGCCAGGAAGTATAGCAGGCGAAATTCGAGCGTGCTCATCGGAACTGGCTTGCCTCCTCGCGTCACGCGATAGGCGGCCGGATCGATTCGCAGCGTGCCCACTTCGAGAGTTTTTTCCGTGGCCGCGCCCGGATCGGCGCGTCTCAGCAGCGCCTTCACGCGCGCCACCAGTTCGCGCGGACTGAACGGCTTTGTAACGTAGTCGTCTGCCCCAAGTTCAAGCCCTACGACGCGATCCGCTTCTTCTCCCTTGGCCGTCAGGATCAGAATCGGCAGGCGGTTCAGTCCCACGTCTTTGCGGACTTCCTTGCAGATTTCGAGACCCGACATTTTCGGCAGCATCAGGTCGAGCAGGAGCAAGTCAGGTGGGGATTTGCGAACTTGCGCCAATCCGGTGGCACCGTCGCCGCTGGCTGTCACCTGGTAACCGTCTTTCTCCAGGTTGTAGCGCACCAGCTCGACAATGTCCTTGTCGTCTTCTATTACCAGCACTCTTTTCATGGATTCGTCGCGTTGGATTCGCTTTCAACATACGGATTTCATCTCCTGTTCGCAAGATGGGCACGGGGATTTGGCCGATTTTTAACCGGCCAGTAACATCGATTCGGCGACGCGCTCTGGGCGTGAGATGCGCACCGCCGAGACTACTCAACCGATTCTGTGCCCTGTGCATCCTACTGATTTGGAATGGGTTGCTTTCAATACACCGCTCTTTAGCGCAAGGCAGGCCGGCATTCGGTGGCGGCTCGCACTCCTTGGCCGATAAGAATGGCGAGGGCCCTTGGGGCCAACTCGGGGTGGGCTTCCATTAACTCACTTCCCCAAAAGCATGTAACTCCAAGCAACGAAGGCTGCCTTAGGAAGTCCGCAACGATGCTGTCTTAAAATTCTTGTCGAAACGGAATGCAGGTTCTTGACGCGAGCGCCTAGGTTTTTATGGAAGCGAGCTGGGGAAGCGGGCGAATGAAAGAACCCAAGTCTGGAAGAAGAAAAATCCTGGTCGCAGAAGGCGACGTCGTCTCTCGCCGCGTCCTGGAATTCTTCCTGACAAGATGGGGGTATGAAGCACTTGTTCCGGAGAACGGCGAGGGGGCTCTTCAATTGTTGATGTCCAACGACGCTCCGCGCATGGTGATTCTTGACTGGATGCTTCCTCATTTGGAAAGTGTCAAGATTTGCCGCCGCCTCCGCGAACGCGAACGCTCGGGCCATCCATACACTTACGTCCTTGTGCTTTCGGCGCGGTCGGAGCACGACGATATGCTCGCGGCCCTGCGTTCTGGCGCGGACGACTATCTTGCGAAACCCTTCGATTCCCGCGAGTTCCACGCTCGGTTGATCGTGGGACAGCGGATCGTCGATCTGCAGGACGAACTAATCGACACGCGGGAAGCGCTGCGGTTTCGCGCCACCCACGACCCCCTTACCGGCGCCCTCAATCGCGCCGAGATTCTCGACGCGCTCGAACGCGAGGAAATGCGTCATTCTCGGGAAGGCGGCTGCTTCGCGATCGCTATGCTCGATATCGATCACTTCAAACAGGTCAACGATAGGTTCGGCCATCAGGCGGGAGATGCCGTCTTGCAGGAAGTCACTCGGCGCATTTCTTCCTGCATTCGCTCCTACGATATGTTGGGCCGGTACGGCGGGGAAGAGTTCCTGATTTTGATTCCCTCCACGGATGCGAACAGGGCCTTGTCGCTCGCCGAACGGGTCCGTACGTCCATTGCAAATAATGAAGTTACGGTAACATACGGAAGCGTATGTGTTTCGGCCAGTGTAGGACTCGCAGTCTCCGTTCCCGGCGCAATCGGAGAAACCGACCGGTTGCTCCGCGAGGCCGACACGGCTCTCTATCGCGCCAAGGCCAACGGGAGAAATCGGTGCGAGCTTGCCGCTTTCGCACCCTTTCCTTTGTCGCAGGAGCCGCCCTGCTGAGTCCTCCGCACTCAGCTGCGCCTGATCGTATGATAGTTCGCAAGGAGATTATGCGTGGTGCCCCCGGTCCGTATTCGCGTTCTTCGCGACGCCCCTCCTTCCCCTTCTGGGCAGTACGTCCTCTACTGGATGATTTCCTTTCGGCGCCTCTCCTGGAACTTCGCGCTCGACCGGGCCCTCGAATGGACCCGCGAATTGCGGCGTCCTCTCCTGATTTTTGAGCCCCTGCGCGCGGACTATCCTTGGGCCTGCGATCGTTTTCACCGCTTCGTCTTTGATGGTATGGCGGGGAAGGTCAGCGCGCTTCGCCACTGCACTTCCGTCACGTATTTTCCTTATGTCGAGCCTGCGGCAGGACGGGCGAAAGGGCTCCTCGCGGCTCTCGCCGTCGGCGCCTGTGTCGTCGTCACCGACGATTTCCCAGGTTTTTTTCTCTCCCGCATGATTTCGGCGGCCGCGAATCGCATTGCCCCGGTGCGGGTCGAGGCTGTCGATTCGAATGGCCTCCTCCCGCTTCGTGCTGCCTCAGAAGCGTTCTCCTCTGCTCATTCCTTTCGCCGCTTCCTCCAGAAAAATCTTTCGCCCCATCTTTCGGCCTTCCCTCAGCCGCGGCCCCTTGCAGGCCTCCGCCTGCCTGTGGCTCACCCTCCCGCGCCGGAAATCCTCAGGCGCTGGCCACCTGCAACTCTTGCGGATTTCCGGGACCCGTCCTTCCTTGCCTCTCTGCCTATATCGCACTCGGTTGTTGCCGCCCCTCTTGCCGGAGGCGAAAAATCGGCCAGGTCGATGCTCTCGGGATTTCTTGCGAAGCGCCTGACATGCTATTCCGTGGACCGCAATCATCCCGACGCCGTCGCAACGAGCGGTCTTTCTCCTGCTCTCCACTTCGGCCACATCTCCGCGCACGAGATTTTTTCGGCCTTGGCGGATCGAGAGAAATGGTCCGACCGCAAGCTCTCGCTGCGGCCCTCGGGGAGCCGCTACGGATGGTGGGGAATGAGCGCGCCAGCTGAGGAATTTCTCGACCAGTTTGTCACCTGGCGCGAACTGGGCTTCAACTTCTCTGCGTTTCGCCCGGACTTTGACCGATACGAATCCCTTCCGCCCTGGGCGCTTCAGACCCTTGAAAAGCATGCCCGCGACGAGCGCCAATGGACCTATTCGCTCGAAGGATTCGCATCTGCCTCTACCCACGACCCTCTCTGGAACGCCGCGCAACAACAGCTCCTCCGCGAAGGCCGCATCCACAACTATCTTCGAATGCTCTGGGGAAAGAAAATTCTTGAATGGACGCGCTCGCCGCGCGAGGCGCTCGACATCCTCATTGAGCTAAACAACCGCTACGCTCTGGACGGCCGGGATCCGAATTCGTACAGCGGAATTTTCTGGTGCTTGGGGCGCTATGACCGCCCCTGGGGGCCGGAGCGCCCCATATTTGGCACTGTCCGCTATATGTCCTCAACGAACGCAGCCCGAAAACTTCGATTGAAGAACTTCGTCCAGGAATTCGGTCCGTCTTCGATTGAGTCTTAACCTCTATTGGGGTGCAACCCAGTGCTTGTGTTCGCTATCGCTTTGTGGTTTGCCCTCCACTTCCCCATACGCACGCGTATGGAGCCTCTGTTTTTCCATACGATGCCCTACCCCCTAATCTGTACCCCCCTTTCCACCGATTTTGATGTAAAGTAACCTCGAAGCAGAGCTCTCCTGCCGATTTCTCGGGCTCGCCGGAAGGAAATTTTTCTATGACCACTCCGAAATCCGAGACGTTGTCGGCGAACAACGCCGCCGTGAACTCCCGCCGCGACACCCTCACCGTCGTTGACAATCGCAATGGCAAAACGTATGAGGTGCCCATCACCTACGAGACAATTCGTGCGCTCGACCTGCGCCAAGTCAAGCTTCAGGACCCCGATTTTGGCATGATGAGTTATGATCCGGCCTACACAAACACGGCTTCCTGCATCAGCCGCATCACGTTCATCGACGGCGACAAGGGCATCCTTCGTTATCGCGGCTACTCCATCGAAGAGCTTGCGGAAAAAAGCAATTTTCTCGAAACCGCGTATTTGATTTTATACGGTGAATTGCCTACGCAGGCAAAGTTGGCCGAGTGGTCCTACAACATTTCGCATCACACGTTCATTCACGAGAGCATTAAGAAATTTCTAGACGGCTTTCACTATGACGCCCATCCGATGGGCATGTTGATTTCCACTGTTGCTGCGCTTTCCACTTTTTATCCGGACGCAAAAGACATCTTCAATCCCGAATCCCGCCGCAAACAGACCTACCGGCTGATCGGCAAAATGCCCACTCTCGCGGCTTTCGCCTATCGCCATAGCCTCGGCATGCCTTACGCCTATCCGGACAACGATCTCAGCTACGGCGGCAATTTCCTCAACATGCTCTTCCGCACGACCGAGATGAAGTATCGTCCGAATCCGACTCTCGAGCGCGCGCTCGACATTTTGTTCATTCTGCATGCCGACCACGAACAGAACTGCTCGTCCACGGCAATGCGCGGAGTTGGCAGCTCGCACGTCGATCCATATTCCGCTACGGCCGCTGCCACGGCGGCGCTCTACGGCCCGCTGCACGGCGGCGCCAACGAGGCCGTGCTTCGCATGCTTGTCGAAATCGGCTCCATTCAGAATGTGCCGGCCTACATCAACCGGGTGAAGTCAGGCGAAAAAAAGCTGATGGGTTTCGGCCATCGTGTTTATAAAAATTACGATCCGCGCGCCCGCATCGTGAAGCACATCGCCTACGAAGTCTTCGATGTGATGGGCAAAAATCCCTTGATCGAAATCGCCCTCGAATGCGAGCGCATCGCGCTTGAGGACGATTATTTCGTCACCCGCCGCCTCTATCCGAACGTCGACTTTTATACAGGGCTGATCTATCAGTCGATGGGCTTCCCGGTGACGATGTTTCCCGTGCTTTTCGCCATTCCGCGCACCGCCGGATGGATCGCGCAATGGGAAGAAATGCTTCTCGATCCCGAGCAAAAGATTTATCGTCCCCGCCAGATCTATTTGGGCCACGATCTGCGCAGTTACGTTCCGGTGTCCAACCGCCCCTAAACGCGGGGGCGAAACCGTGCAACAGCGGTTCGTTGTTCCTCCCGCACGTCGGACCTCACCGGCTCGCACCCAGTCGCTTCTTTATGGGAAAATCGTTGCATCCGGGCGCGTTATCTGGCAAAACACTCTGCACGCCCGGCAAGGGGCCATCCAATTATGGATATTTCCACACGCCAGATCGGCGCAGCTACCATTGTGGACGTCGTCGGCGACATCACGCTGTATAACTCTCCCCAAGTCCGCAAGGTAATCCTCGATCTGCTCAAGGATAAACATTCCCCTCGCGTCATCATCAATCTCCTGCGCGTCAATTATATCGATAGCGCCGGCGTCGCTTCATTGGTCGAGGGACTCAAAGTTTCGCGCGACTTGAAGAGTAGTTTCGCTCTGTTCGGGCTCAGCCGCACGGCTCGCGAAGTCCTCGAACTTACGCGCCTGATCAAGGTTTTTGAAGTGCACGGAACGGAAGAAGAAGCGACGCAGGCCACCGGAGCCGGCGGAAAAAGCTAGATTTTCCCGCTTGGCAAGTCCTTCGCTGCCGTTCAGGTTTTTCCGGGCTTCCTAATGCCATTTACCGACGCCATCGGCGAAGTCACAACCAGTGGTCTCGCCTACATCGGCAGCCTCACCCGCCTGGTGGGTGATTCCGCCCGCAGCGTTTTCGTCGAGCCGTTCCGCGGCCGCGGCGTCAGCTATGTCCGTTCGGTCCATCAGGCGATGGCCGTCGGCGTCGAAGCAATTCCCATTGTCTCTCTCATTTCTTTTTTCGTCGGCACCATCATGGCGCTCCAGGCCGCTTACGAACTGCGAAAGTTCGGCGCGCTCTCCCAGGTTGCGGACGCCGTCGCCGTGGTGATGACGCGCGAACTCGGCCCGCTGATGACTGCCGTCGTCGTAATCGGCCGCTCCGGTTCCGCTTTTGCCGCCGAAATCGGCACGATGAAGGTGAACGAGGAAATCGACGCACTGGAGACCATGGCGCTCGAGCCCGTCCAGTTTCTCGTTGCGCCTAAATTTCTCGCCATGATTCTCATGATGCCTTGCCTCACCACTTGGGCGGACTTCATGGGCATTCTCGGAGGCGGCGCCTTTGGCGTCAGCGAAGGGCCCTTCACTTGGGCCACATATCTGAAGCGCAGCCTCGACGCCTTGGTGATGCGCGACTTGATGACCGGTTTGGTCAAGAGCGTTATGTTCGGCCTGGTAATCACCGCCGTTGGCTGCCTCGAAGGGCTCAGCACGGGCCTTGGTTCGGAAGAGGTTGGCCGTTCCACCACATCGGCCGTCGTCAAATCGATTTTTCTCGTCGTCGTCGTGGATTTGATTTTCACAGCGATTTTCTATTTCACGGCTCCTCACTGAGGCTCGCGGATCATGGCTCTACAGAGCGTTCCTTCTCCCCAACCTGCGTCGGCCGACGCGCCGCCGGCGATTTCCGTCCGCGATCTCCGCGTGAAATATGGCGAGCGCGAAATTCTCCACGGCATCAGCTTCAACGTTCCCGCCGGCGAGACGCTGGTCATCCTCGGCGGCTCTGGCTCCGGCAAGAGCACCTTGCTGCGCGCTCTGGTGGGCCTCGAACGTCCGAGCGCCGGCGAAATCTGGATGCGCGGCAAAAATTTTGCGGCCCTGGATGAAGATGGGCGCGACGAATTGCGCAAGCACATCGGCATGTCGTTTCAGGGAGGCGCATTGTTCGGCTCGATGACGGTCGGCGAAAACGTCGCCCTCCCGCTCCGCGAACACACGCAGCTCGACGAATCCACCATCGAAATCGTCATCCGCATCAAGCTCGATCAGGTCGGCCTCTCCGGCTTTGAAAACTACATGCCCGCGCAACTCAGCGGCGGCATGAAAAAGCGCGCCGCCATCGCCCGCGCTCTCGCCATGGATCCTGAAATTCTTTTTTTCGACGAGCCTTCCGCCGGCCTCGACCCGATCATCGCCGCGGGCATCGACGAGCTCATCCTCAAGCTCAAAAAAGCTTTTCATATGACGATTGTGGTCGTCACGCACGAGCTGGCCAGCGCCTATCTCATCGCCGACCGCATGATTTTGCTCGATAAGGGAGTGATTGTTGCCGACGGAACCACCGAGGAGCTGCGCAAAAGCCAGCATCCCCGCGTCCGCCAGTTTCTCGATCGCGTTCCCGAACCGGAATTGTCTGAAGAAATGGATTATCTTCAGATGCTCACCGGAGAGACTCCTCCGGCGCGCCGCTGATCGCTTCGCGCTCTGGCGAAATCGGCGGCACGTGCTATACTCCCCGCACTTGTGCGGGTGTGCGCCGGGTTTTTCCGGCTATTTTTTCGAGGCTGCCAATGGATTCAAAGCGTGAACAGGCCCTCGTTGGTCTGTTTGTGATAATTGCTGCGGGCCTGCTGATCGTCACGATATTTCTGATCTCCGGCAGCTTTACGAAAGGGGAGATCCCCTATCGTTCCTATTTCAAGAACGCCGGCGGCCTTGCACCCGGCGCTGAAGTTCACTATGCCGGAGGTCCGCCGATCGGCCGCGTCAAAAAAGTCGCTCCGGATCCTCAGGACCCCACGCGCATGTTGGTGGAATTCGTGGTGAATCCGGATGTGCCCGTCCGCACAGACACCCGCGCTTCCATCACCAGCAGCAGTCCACTCAGCGAAAACTATCTCGGATTGCTTCCCGGCAGCAAAAGCGCTCCGCCCGCCCCGGCCGGTTCGGTCCTTCCCTCGACGGAATATGTCAGTTTTGCCGATATTTCCGACATGATTTCGCAGTTGGCGCCAAACGCCCAAGAACTCATCAAGAATCTCAACGCCCGCGTCACCACGCTTCAGGAGACTCTCGATCGGGTCAACGATGTTCTGAATGACGCAAATCGCAGCAATATCGCCGGCACTCTTGCAGAGCTTCATGCCACTTTGAAGGAAGACCGTCCGCTGATTCATGACACTCTCGTTCACATCGATGCTCTGAGCACGAAACTCGAACCCCTCATCGACAACGTGAAGACCACCTCCACCGACGCCGATCACCTTGTCAAAAATCTTGACGGGACCATCTCCGAAAATCGCGAGAACCTCCGCGCTTCGGTCCAGGAGCTCCGCACCGCCCTCGCCTCTGCCGATTCTCTGCTGGCCCAGCTCGACAATCTCACCACGGCGAATTCGGAAAATCTCGACGAGATCATCATCAATTTGCGCACCATCACCGAAAATCTAAATTCTTTCACAGAGACCATCAAGACCCGGCCGTACACTCTCATCCGCTCCGCCAATCCCAAGGAACACAAGCCGGGCGAGGGACCATCCAAATGAGCCGGGGAATGAGAGGGAAGGAGCCTGTATCGCCGATGCGTCGCATTCTGCTCGCTCTTGCCGTCCTTACTGTCGCGGGCTTCTACGCCAGTTGCGGCGCCGCTCGCCCGATTAGCTATTACACTCTTGCCGTGCCTCCCGCACCCGCGGTGTCCCCGTCTCCGCAATTCCACGTTGACCTTCTCGTCGGTCGCCTTGAGGCTTCGCAGCTCTATCGCACCGATCGCATTGCCTATGGCTCCGGTCCCGTGGAAATGGGGCTGTACGACAATAACCGCTGGGCGTCCACTCCTGTCGACATGGTTCAGGACGCGCTCATCTCCACGCTGCGCGCCACCGGCCAATATCGCACCGTCAACCGCCTCGCCAGCGCAATGCGCGGCGACTACATCATTCGCGGCCATCTCTACAGTCTCTACGAAGTCGACAAGCCTCAGCTGGTGGGACGTTTCTCTGTGCAGATCGAACTCTTCGATCCGAAGTCCCGCACCACTCTCTGGAGCGGTACCTACTCGCACGATGAACCTGTCCAGGGCACTACAGTCCCGGATGTCATGACCGCCTTGAACCAAAATGTCAGCCAGGGACTTCAGCAGCTTTGTTCCGAGCTCGGCCAGTATTTCGCTGCGCATCCTCCTGCAGCCCCTGCCGCCGCTTCCTCCTCGGATTAGCGCTCAGCGATCCGCGCGTCGAAAAATAGGTCCCATCTCCTTCGGATTCTTTTTACTCGGTAGATAACTTACTCGATTCAATAACTTGACATTCGGACCTGTTGGGGCAAAATTAAACTGCCCTTCCGAAGCTTCGAAATTCGTTTCCATTGATTTCTGAGTTTTTTGCAGTGGATCGGCGCCTCCTCTCCGTGCCGGCGGAGGTTTCTATGCAATTTCTTCACCGGTTGTTCGGCCCCGGCGATTTCATGCCTCACGGCTACTGTTACCTCTGGGACCCCGGCTTGGTCTGGCTTCATGTTGTGTCGGACTCTTTGATCGCCCTCTCTTATTTTTCAATTCCGGTCACTCTCTGGTGGTTCGTCCGGAAGAGGAAAGACTTGCCGTTCAGTTGGATCATCGCCCTCTTCGCCCTTTTTATCGTGGCATGCGGGGCCACGCACGCCATGGAAATCTGGAATCTTTGGCACGCCGACTACTGGCTCTCCGGCGTTATCAAAGCGATTACGGCTGCTGCTTCGGTTCTCACGGCCGTCCTCCTGGTGCGCGTTTTTCCCGAAGCCCTGAAAGTGCCTTCGACCGCTCAGTGGATTCGGGCGAACGCCGAATTGCAGAAAGAGATTCAAACGCGCCGCGATCTTGAACTCGACTTGCGCGTTCGCGAATCCTCCTATCGCGAGCAGGCCGAGCTGCTGGACATCACGCACGACGCCATTTTTGTGCGCGCTCTCGATGGCCGCATTCTCTACTGGAATCGCGGGGCGGAGCGGCTATACGGATGGCTCGCTGAAGAAGCCAAAGGGAGAATTTCCCACGAACTCCTGCAAACCGAATTTCCCGCGCCTCTGAAAGAGGTGATCGAGGAAGTTTTGGGAAAAGGGCAGTGGGAAGGGGAGTTGGTCCACACGCGCTGCGATGGAACGAGGTGCGTGGTCGCAAGCCGTTGGGTTCTTCGTCGCGATTCCGCCGGGAATCCTGATTCTGTACTCGAAACGAATCACGACATTACTCTTCGCAAGAGCAAAGAGCAGAAATTCCGCAGCCTGCTCGAATCGGCGCCCGACGCGATGGTGATTGCCAACGCCTCCGGGCAAATCCAACTGGTCAATGCGCAAACGGAAAAGCTGTTTGGTTACGAACGCCGGGAATTGATCGGCAAGCCCGTTGAGACTCTGATTCCGCCGCGTTATCACGCCAACCACGTATCCCATCGCGAACGTTACGGAGCGGCCTCGCGGCCGCGCGCCATGGGCGCCGGGCTTGTGCTCTATGGCCGGCGTAAGGACGGCACGGAATTCCCGGTCGAGGTCAGCTTGAGCCCGCTCGACACCGAGGAAGGCGTTCTCGTTTGCAGCGCCATTCGCGACGTCACCGATCGCCGCCGCATTCAGGACGAGTTGGCGCACGCCAATGAAACGCTTGAACTGCGCGTTGCGGAACGCACGCGCGAGCTTGCCACTGCGCACGAAGCGATTCTTCACAGTCACGAGCGTCTCGATCTCGCCCAAAAAGTGGCTTCCATCGGCGTCTTCGACTACGACCTGGAGAGCGAAAGCGGCGCTTGGAGCCCGGGGATGTTCGAAATCTATGGTCTTCCGCTCTCCGATGGGAAGATCACACGCGAATTTTGGCAATCGTTGATGCTTCCCGAAAGCATGGCTGTTGCCAACCGGGAATTCGACCAGCAGGCTGCTACCACCGGCAACATCAATATCGAATTTCAGATCCGCCGTCCCGATGGAGAAATTCGCTGGATCGCTTCCCGCGGCAAACTCTTTCCGAACCCTGCGGGACGAAAGGTTCGCTTGGTGGGAGTCAATGCAGACGTCACCGACACCAAGCAGCGCGAAATCGAAGCTCGCTCCATGGCGGCTGTCCTGGAGCGCCGTGTCGAAGAGAGAACAGCCGAGCTCAAAATTGCCAATAAGGAGCTCGAGTCCTTCTCCTACTCCGTATCCCACGATCTGCGCGCTCCTTTGCGCCACATGGATGGCTTTGCTCGAATCTTGAAAGACGAATTCGGCGCTTGCCTCCCTCAGGAAGGTTTGCGCTATCTCGATCGCATCGTTTATGCCGCCAATCAGATGGGGCGCTTGGTCGATGATCTCTTGGCTCTTTCGCGCATTGGCAGAAAGGAGCTTGCCCGCCAGCAGGTTCCTCTTGGCGACATCGCCGTGGAAGTCCAAAGGGAATTGGCGGCAGATGTCCACGAACGCAGGATCGAATGGAAAATCGGCGAGCTTCCCGTAGCACATTGCGATCCGGGCCTTCTTCGAATCGTCTTTTCGAATCTCCTCGCAAACGCTGTCAAATTCACCCGGCGTTGCCCTGTTGCTGTTATTGAGGTGGGTGTCTGTACCGAAGCGGAACAGGAAGCAATCTTCGTTCGCGATAATGGTGTGGGCTTCGACGCCAAATATGCCGATAAGCTATTTGGTGTGTTCCAGAGGCTTCACCGGGAGGATGAATTTGAAGGCACAGGTGTCGGTCTCGCGACTGTCCAGCGCATCATCCATCGGCACGGCGGCGAAATTCACGCCGCGTCTCAGCCGGGCGTGGCGACTACTTTCCTCTTCACCCTCGGGAAGGACTCCATCCTTCGATCTGCCGGGCAATCGACGGAGGTTTCGAGTGGGCGAACCTGAATTGTTGGACGTTTTATTAGTTGAAGATAATCCTGCGGATACCGATCTCACGATTCACGCATTGCAGAAGAGCGGCGCCATCTCCAACATCTGCCACGTCTGGGACGGCGAGGAGGCCCTCGATTTTCTCTTCTGCCGGGGAACTTTTGCCTCTCGCGACTTTTCCCGCCCGCCTCGCGTGATTCTACTCGATCTCAAGCTCCCCAAGCGCGACGGTTGCGACGTTCTTCGCGAGCTGAAATCGGACCCTCGCACCCGCTCCATCCCCGTGATCATTCTCACTTCCTCCAAGGAAGAGCGGGACCTGCTCCAAACATATCGCCTCGGGGTAAACAGCTACATTCAAAAGCCGGTCAGCTTCGTGGAATTTCAGGAGGTCGTCCGCCAGCTCGGTCTCTACTGGTTCGGCGTGAATTCGGCGCCGCCGCCTTCCTGTTTCACTTCTGAATAAGGGGGCACACGTGTCCGCGGCTTCTTCTTCGCAGCTCCCCGGCGCTCGAGATCGGTTGAGTCTTCTCCTCGTGGACGATAATACGGACGATTTGGAAATCTCCCTCCACGCTCTCCAAAAATCTGACTTGTGCTTTTCCGCTCACACTGTTTCCACGCGCGAACAGTTCGTTGAAAAGCTGAAAAATCAGCCTTTCGACGTCGTCGTTTCCGATTTTCGTATGCGCGATTGGACCGGGCTCGACGCTCTGGAGGAGGTCCGCCGCGTCAGCCATGAGACTCCTGTCGTTCTCCTCACTGGCACTCTCGGCGACGAGCGCGCCGTCGATTGCATCAAGCAGGGAATCACCGATTACGTTCTCAAAGAGCAGATCACACGTCTTCCCATCGCCATCCGCCGCGCCGTCGATGAGCGCCACTTGCGCCAAGCCGAAGCCCGCGCCATCGAGGCTCTTCGCGCCAGCGAAGCGCGTTATCGCGGGCTGGTCGATAACGCCACCTATGGTATGTACGGCCTCTCTCCCAGCGGCCGTTTTCTCTACGCGAATCCTGCCCTGGCATCGATGCTCGGTTACGATTCTCCGGCCCAAGTCCTCCAGATCGAGGACGCCAAGAAAATTTTTCGCGATTCCTCCGTCGCCGCCGCCGTCGAGCACGAATGCCGCTGGAAGCCACTGGTGGAGTCAACGGCCGAATGGATCCGCAAAGACGGGAAAATCATCACGGTTCGTCTCAGCGGCCGCCGCACGCAATCGCCCGGCGATTCCATTGGTTCGATCGAAATGATCGCCGAAGATGTCACCGAGCGCATCGGCCTCGAAAAGCAGCTTCTCCAGGCGCAGAAGTTCGAGGCAATCGGTCAACTGGCTGGCGGCATCGCGCATGACTTCAACAACATGATCGGCGCAATTCTCGGCTGGGCCGATATCGGCCTGGATGAGACCGAGGCCAGCTCGCGCCTCCACCGCCATTTCGAGAAAATTCGCCATCAGGCGGAACGCACCGCCGCCTTGACGCGCCAGCTTCTTGCTTTCGCGCGCCGCCAGATTCTCGAGCCGCGCAATATCGACCTCAACCAATCCGTCACCGAGACGTTTTCGCTGTTGGAAAAAGTCATCGGCAGCAACATCGAAATGCACACCCGCCTCGCCCGCAACCTGTCCGTCGTCCGCGCTGATCCCACACAGGTCGAACAAGTGCTCATGAATCTCTGCATCAATGCACGCGACGCCATGCCCAACGGCGGGTCCATCCACATCGAGACCGCTAACGTTCAATTCGACGATGAATACTGCGCGATGCAGCCTTATGCCCGCCCTGGCTTCTATTCGCTTCTCGCGGTGTCCGATACCGGTACAGGCATGGATGCCGCCACTCTCGATCGCATTTTTGAGCCTTTCTTTACCACCAAAGAAGTCGGCAAGGGCACAGGCCTCGGCCTTGCCACTGTTTACGGCATCGTCCGCCAGCATGGTGGTTTCATCCACGTTTATAGCGAACCCGGCCATGGCAGCACCTTTCGTGTCTACTGGCCCGCCAATTCACAGCCTGCCGACACCCCCGAAATCTCAGAAGATTCCGGCCCGATTCGTGGTGGGTGCGAGTTCATCCTCGTCGCCGAAGATCACGAAGGTCTTCGCGATCTTGCTCGCGAGACTCTCGCCAATCTCGGCTACCACGTTCTCCTCGCTTCCGACGGCGAACAGGCCGTCCTTGAATTCGAATCGCACGCTTCCGAAATCGATCTCCTGCTCGTCGACGTTGTCCTCCCCAAAATGAGCGGTCCCGAGGTGTATGCTCACGTTTCCCGCTTCGCGCCTCGTATCCCCGTTATCTTCGCCACGGGCTATAGCGCTGATCTCGCTCTTCCGGACCAGTTGCGCCGCGACGGACTCTCCGTCCTCCAGAAGCCCTATTCTCCCCGTGCTCTCGCCCGCAAAGTCCGCGATGTCCTCGACCAGCATGTCCGCCTTCTTTCCCGCAAGTAACTCCCTGAGCCGCAGGACGTTACCGCCATTTCTTGCCTCATTGCTTCACTTCCCCTTCACTCGCGCCTTTTCTTCTATTCACATTTTGCCTGTGCCCTCTTTCAATGTTGACACGTGCCGTTTTCGGTGATACACGGGAGTCTACTCGTGGAGCCGGCCGTCAGGCCGGTATGCTGGGGGCATCGAGCGCGCTAACCCGTGTGCTCTGCCTGCCTTCGGCGACCCACCCACCCCGGGAGGTGATTGCCGTTAGGCTTTCACCTCCTTATTACCTCTGCTCCCGCCTCTCGCAAACACCGCTTCATTTTCCCCGTGCAGCGTTATAATGCGCGCACCTGATTCGCGGCCCGCGATCCTCGGGGATTTTCCCATCGCGCGCACGCGTCGAAGGAGAGAGATGGGGCTGCAGATCTCAACGCGCAAGTCCGGCAATGTGACGATCGTCGATCTTCAGGGCCGCATCACCATCGGCAGCAGCAACGACGAGCTCGGCGCCGCGTTGCGCAAGCTGGCCGAATCGGCGCCGTGCGACGTCGTCGTCAACCTCGCGGGCGTCGCGCAGGTCGATAGCTCGGGCATCAGCACGCTGGTGCGCAGCTACGTCACGCTCGAGCGGCTCGGCGGAGGATTGCGGCTGCTCAATCCCAACGGCCACGTGCGCGACGTGCTCGAACTCACGCGCCTCATCAATTCCATTCCCACCTACACGGACGAGAAGAAAGCCGTGGATAGTTTTCGCGGCGGCTTCGGCCGCGGCGCCTGATCGCGCGCTAATCGAAATAATTTGTGTTGTAATTTTCTGCCGGGAAAAACCTGCGGGAAACTGCGCAAAAAAATCTACGAATTCTTTTTCAATTCCGCCAGCACCTGCTTCGCCACTTCCTTCAGCGTTTCAAACACGCCCTGGCCCTGCACGGCGACGGCTTCGAGCGCCGGCTCGCCCTTCACGTTCAATTCTTTTTTCAGCGCGTCGACGGGCAAAATATTCGGCAGGTCGCGCTTGTTGAGCTGCAGCACGTAGGGAATCGTGGCGAAATCCAGGCTATGCTCTTTCAAATGCTCGCGCAGGTTGTCGAGCGTTTCGAGATTCGCGTCCAGCCGCTCTTCCTGCGAATCGGCAACGAACACCACTCCGTCCGCGCCTTTCAAAATCAGCCGGCGGCTGGCCTCGTAGAACACCTGCCCGGGAACGGTGTAGAGGTGGAACCGCGTGCGAAACCCGCGCACCGTGCCGAGATCGAGCGGAAGAAAATCGAAGAACAGCGTGCGATCCGTCTCGGTCGCCAGCGACACCATTTTCCCTTTTTGTGTGGTTCCCGTGTGCTCGTAGACCCACTGCAGGTTCGCCGTCTTGCCGCCAAGACCCGGACCGTAATAGACAAGCTTGCAGTTGATCTCGCGAGCGGGAAAGTTAATAAAAGGCACGAGTTCCTCAGAGCTGCGTCGCTTTTTAGATATAGCATAGCCATTCCGCACAGGCCACAGCCCGCGTTCTCCTCTTGTTCGCAACTGACAATGCCGCTGCACCGGCGGGCCAGGGAACGCCCGGACTGACACTTCCCACTTCGGCGCGAGGCACTTGCCGAGGAAGTACCGAGGCCGGGAAGCAGGGAGGTGCGGAGACGGAGGGCTATGGAGAAGGGAAAAACGCGCTCCTCGAACCCCCGGATTGACTTGCGATTAGAAACGTGACCAAGGCTTTGTTTTGAGCAAGTTACGGCGAATTCTAATCGCCCCCACCCGCGATTAGATTCGGGATGCCGGAGGCGCATCAGGTCAAGCGGGAGCGAAGGGGTGTTGGACGCGACGGCAGGAGACAGAGGCAGGGATGCAGGGACGCAAGGAGGCAGGGCGCGGAGATTACTTTTCGGCTGCGTCCATCGAATGCGTCGCATAAATCACTCGATCGACGCTAGCACGATTCGGGCGCGGCGTCAGTTGTGGCGTAGTACAGAAAAAGTACAGTTCTAGAACCGACGCGGCGCAGGCGAGCACACCCAGCAGCGCGCGGATTTTTGGCGCAACGAACATGCCGCACCGCCTCAGCAGACGTCGTCGTAAGGCGGCGGCGGAGAATTCGCGGGGACGCGCCAGTGTCCGCCGACGAACTCCAGGCGCGACACCAGGCGCAGGGTGGTTTCCAGGTCGCCGACGGAGCGCTCGATATCGGGCCAGAGGCGGCGGCGCGCCGCGCCCTGCGAATGGCGCGCGGTGCGAATGATCCAGGCAAGCGCGCAATGCTTGATGGCCAGCTCTTCCAGAATTTCGCGCGCGGCGGAATGGTCGGCGAGGCAGGCGGCCTGCAGGCTGGAAGCGAACTGCTCGATCCCCTCGGTCAAGCGGCGAAAACGGGCTTCGATTTTTTCTTCGTAGGCGGCCTGGTCCTGAATTTTGCGGCCCTGGAAAACTTCAAAATCTTTCAATGACGGTTCGTGAGTCAGATGATGCATAAAGACACCTCTCCTGGCCGGGCGCACAACTGCCTTGAGAGCTTCGTCAGAACAAAGACGCGGTGAGCGGAGCGATTGCTTGCCCCCGTCTTGTTGGGGGCCAGCCCACGCTCGCGAATATAGGGGCAAGCGAATTGCCAGCGGGAGAAGTGGAATGCAAGTCGCTTTAGCAGAAAGGGTTACAGGATGCAAGGGGAGCAGAACCCAGGCATTTACCTGGTACTAAAACCACGCAAAAATTACGTGGGATAGGTGTGAGGAGACTCAAGGGCAGAGACCTTGCTTGCAGCACGTCGCTCTTACTCACAGTTTGTCTTTTCTCAATCCCAGTTGGCCCTTTATTCGCGATTCCGAGTTGTTATACTGGGCATCGACACCGCAGCCGATGCCCGCAACCGCCAAGCAAAACCTGGCAACAGCACACTCGGAGAAAGCCCCCGTCAATCTGTCGTCCTTTGTCCCCCATGCATTGAAACACCTGGGCGACCCCCAAACGGCAATTCCTCGCCTCGCCAAAGACGCAGAAGCGGTCCGCCTGATCGAACATTCCGTCCAGACAATTCCCACCACGCACCGGCTGTACGCGGGCGACGCACGACAGATGCCCGGCTTGCGCCCCGAAAGCGTTCACCTGATTCTTACTTCGCCTCCCTATTGGACGCTAAAAGAATATAGAGATTCCGACGCGCAGCTCGGCCACGTCGAGGACTACGAAGAATTTCTCAATGAACTCGATAGCGTCTGGAAGCGATGCTACGACGCGTTGGTCCCTGGAGGCCGCCTGATTTGCGTTGTCGGTGACGTGTGCCTCTCGCGAAGAGAAAACGGCGGGCGGCACACCGTCGTGCCTCTGCACGCCTCGATTCAGGAGCGTTGCCGGAAGATCGGTTTCGACAATCTCGCGCCGATCATCTGGCACAAGATTGCGAACGCAGCATACGAAGTCGACGGCGGCTCCGGGTTTCTCGGCAAGCCGTACGAGCCGAATGCCGTCATCAAGAACGACATTGAATTCATCCTCATGGAGCGGAAGCCGGGGGGATATCGCGCCCCGGACATCTCGACGAAAGTTCTGAGCCTTATTTCGGCAGAGAACCACAAAAAATGGTTCCAGCAGATTTGGACTGGTCTTACAGGCGCATCCACAAAGGACCATCCCGCTCCGTATCCTGTCGAACTCGCCGAAAGGCTGGTCCGTATGTTCAGCTTTGTCGGCGACACGATTCTCGATCCCTTCCTTGGCACGGGGACCACCACCGTGGCTGCCGCAAAGTGGGGCCGCAACAGCATCGGTTACGAGATTGACAGTCATTACCTCAGGTTCGCGGAAAAGAGAATTGCCAGAGACACTTCTTCGCTCTTCAGCCGGGCGGAGGTTCTGTCAATGGCTGCGGAATAGCCCGTCAATGGCCCTCAGCCCCGATCTGGAAAAGAGGCTTCGCCGCGCGATCAAGCATTTCTGGACTACCCGCGAATCACAATCGAAAAGGCAAGGCTCGAAGACTGGCTCGCGCGAGGCTTCACAATTTAGAACTCGGATCCAGCCCGCAATCCAAAGAGGGAAGCGGGCTATATTGCTAGGTAAGGGAAATGTGTGGCCGAGAATCGCCGAATGCGAGACACTCACGGTATTCTGGATACCGTATCCTGGATGACTGAAAAGGGCCAAGGACTTGAACGCCGACATAATAAAGCGGGTAATTCGGGCAATAGCCGATGGCTCGCAGGATGATCTTGACCGCCTCGCTTATAAGATAGTCGAGATAGAGCGAAGGACAGGACACCGGAGACTTGCAGACAATCTCGAAGCCGTACTGAAGCAGTCGAAGGAGCGTGGGAACGGACACACGCCCACATTCGATGAAAATCGACGCCTAAGCCAACTGCCGCTAAGCAAGAGGCGCGCTGAATCACTGGCCACATTTTCCCTCCCCGAATCTCTAGAACACCATATGGTGCTGCCGATTGAGACTGAGCAACGCTTCGCCCGCATAGAACGTGAGTACTCGGCTAGGGACAGACTCAATGAGCACGGACTCAAACCAAGAAAAACCATCCTACTTTACGGCCCACCAGGTTGCGGTAAGTCACTCGGAGCAAAGCGATTGGCATGGAACACCGGCCTACCGTTGATGAAGGTTCGATTTGACGCGCTCATCTCCTCTTACTTCGGGGAATCCGCAATAAATCTTCGATCGGTGTTTATTGCTGCAAGCGAGCTTCCTTGCGTTTTACTGTTGGATGAATGCGATTTCATAGCGCGCTCACGTATTAATTCCAAAGACATCGGCGAAGCTGCCCGCATTGTCAACTCTCTCTTGCAATTGATGGAAGAGTATGAGGCGTCCGGCTTACTTGTTGCAACGACGAACATCGAATCGTCGCTTGATTTTGCAATGTTCCGCCGATTTGACGACGTCTTCTTGGTGCCTATGCCAGGCCCGCCAGAAATTGAGATACTCCTCCGCTGGACGCTCTCCGCGGTGCGAATCTCAGACACAATTTGCTGGCCGGAATTCGTCAGGAGCCTGACCGGACAATCTGCGGCGGTAGTGGTCAAGGTGGCTCGAAACGCCGCCAAAGCGGCGGTTCTGATGGGGCACGAGATTGTTACAGAGACACACCTACGTCAAGCAGTAGCGGAGATCCGCCGGGACGACCATCTTCCGGGAGGCTAATGCGTGCCCGGAGAACACAGTTTCGAGCATCTTCCGCTCCTGCTGCGGCAGCGCGGACCGGCGCGACTCGGACGCCCTCCTGGATACTCGGCCCAAACAAGGGCAAATAGAGAAGCGCGGCAGGCACATAGCGACGCGCTAATTGCAGCGGCCCGGTCGTTGACCGCAAACTGGCAAGAGCATAGAGCCGAAAGACAAGAGCAGGTGCAAGGCCTCCCGATCATCCCTCATGATATCCCGATTCTACTGCGAGTCGATCCGACGCTCGACTTAGACGTCCTGCGTGAAAAGTTCTCCTTCGAGATCGTTTCAGAGCAGGAAGACGGCTTCGTAATAGTTGCCTCCGAAGACATCGAGCTGACCTCATTTTTAGAAATGGTGAATGCATTCGCCGGAGAGGTGCACGGCTCGGCGAGAATCGCGGCCGTCCACCAGCTATTTGATGATCCGGAGCAAACGGACCGACTTAGGCGGATCCTTTCCGATCAACTCTTCCAGGAATGGCAGCGGATCAACGATCAGCTACATTACGTGGTTGACATCGGTGTAGCCTGCGCCGGCACTCAGGAGATTCCAACCCCCCCCCCGTCCGACGCATACGGGACAGCGATGCTGCTTGGTCTGCGAAGATGCTTGCCTGGTCCCAGGCCCGCAACGACGCATACAATCAATGGGATGCCTTGCGCGTTGAACGTGAGAACGAGATTTCGAGAATTATCGAGGGCTACGGCGCTGAAATCCTGCACCTCATAGACGGTGCTCCGTTTGACTCCGCCGTTCTCCCGGACAGCTTTACTGTCCGGCTGAGGATCGTCGGTCTGGGTCTAAAAGATTTTCTCCTAAACTACCCATACATTTTTGAGGTCGTTGAACCTGAAGACGTGGCGCTGCCACAACGAGAGGGCCGCGCAGGTGGGATGCCCGACGGCATCCCAGCGCCAACCGCGCCCCAGGCCGACGCTCCGGCGGTCTGTGTGATAGACAGTGGAATCCAGGAGGGCCACATTCTGATCGAACCGGCGATTGACCGCGCGACGTCATACAGTTTTCTGCCGGATGGACGCCCTGAAGAGGTGGGCGATTTTGTGAGGCCAGCTGGGCACGGTACTCGGGTGGCAGGTGCAGTGCTATACGGAGAAACTGTCACTCGGAACGGGACGCCGCAGCTTCCATTCTGGATCCAGAACGCCCGCGTCCTTGACCGTGACAATAGAATGCCAATTCAGATGCCTCCACCGGAGGTCATTCGTGCCGTCGTGGAACGATTCCGACGCGGGCCTCGCGAGACTCGAATTTTCAATCATTCGATCAACGCGAATGCATACTGCAGGGCGCGTCACATGTCGGCGTGGGCAGCAGAAATCGACTCGGTGTGCGAAAGCCTGGACGTCCTTTTTGTTCAGAGCGCGGGCAATCTGCCGCTGTCGGGTCAAAATCCCATATTGGGTGTAAGAGACCACATCGTCGCCGGCCGCGACTACCCGGACTACTTGTACGAGCCATCCACGCGGGTCGCCAACCCCGCACAAAGCCTGCAGGCTCTGACAGTAGGGTCGGTCGCATACGGCTTCTGGGAAACTGGCCCGTGGCGCACCTTCGCTCAGGAGCGCGGTCATCCGTCTGCCTTTTCGCGATCGGGCCCGGGAATTTGGGACGTCATTAAGCCAGAGGTTGTTGAATTTGGGGGCGACAATGTGCGGACACGTAATTTACCGATAGACGTCCAAGCCGGGGGGCAGATCCCCGAGGCGTGCCCCGAGCTCGTTCGCTCAACAATGTTCCCGCCTGGACCGCCGTTTGATCGCGACGAGCCAGGGACGTCATTTGCAGCGCCAAAGGTCGCACGGCTGGCTGCGCAACTGGAAAGGCTCCTGCCAACCGAACCCGCCCTTTTGTATCGGGCCCTCATCGTTCAATCGGCTCGATGGCCCGACTGGGCCGAGCAAATGCTAAATGACCTTCGGGTCCGGGATATACGAGATCCGCAATTTGACGAGCTCTTGCGAGAGCAGCGATTGAATGAAGTGTCACAGGTCATCCGCTGTATAGGATATGGCATCCCAGACGAGGGGCGCGCCACAACCAACACAGACCACCGAACCACATTTATCACAAACGGGGAAACTTCAATTCGGGCACGAGATTGTCACATCTACCAAGTTCCGATCCCGCCTGTCCTGCGTAGGCAGGCTGACGAATTTGATGTTCGCATCGACGTTACCCTCTCCTATGTGGCTCGGCCCAGGAGGACTCGACGCAACCTGAGACGCTATCTCTCCACCTGGTTAGACTGGAAGAGCAGCGGACTCGGAGAAGATATCAACGATTTCCGGCTGCGCGCGATGAAAGAGGAAACCGATGAGGAACGCGTGCAAGCCTCGGCCCTTCCTTGGGCGCTGCAACACAGCTCAAGTACCGGCTTGATCCGAAACACAAAACGGAGCAACGGAACGGTTCAGAAGGATTGGGCCATAGTAAAATCCAATCAGCTGCCAGATGACTTCTGCATCGCAGTAGTCGGGCATCAAGGTTGGAGCCGCGACCCGGATTCCGCGGCCCAGTATGCCTTAGCCGTAACACTGGAAATTGTCGGACAAGAACTCGCAATTTACGAGCCACTACGAACGGCCGTGCTCGAGCTTCGGGAGCAGCTTAGAACGGAGGCCAGGCCGGAACTTGAGATCGAAATCGAAGAATGAGATGATGGAACGAAAACAGCCGATTGAATCCCCAAAATTCAAACGCATCTCCGCAAGCGGCTTCGCACCTCCGGAACGCCCTTATCCATGGCCTTTTTTGCCAAGTCCACACGCATCGTAATTTGTTTCCCCCTCCGCAAATTTGCGGGGCCTAGAACTGTACTTTTTCTGTACTACGCCACAACTGACAACTCGCGCGCCACGTGTTAGCGTCAATCGAGTGATTTATGTCGCGCACGGGCTCGATTCAACTGTCCGCCTTGGCCGAGCTGCACGGCCGCCCTTCCACCTACGCCCAACCGCGGGGCTATGGCGCGACAGGCCCGCGAGACGGGCCAGCCGGGACACCAAGCCCGCAGTCTGATTCGTCGCTAGCTTCTCGTGTCCTCCACTCTCGCCGCGCATCAGCCCATTGCTTCGGTCGATCTGGTCTAGCCACTCGTCACTCCTCACTCGCCACTGCCTTCCGGTTCGCAACACAGCGAAAAACCGGATTCGCCGTAACTCACAGAAAACAAACGATCGGGCCTCTTCCGGTTCGCAACAAAATCGGGGGTTGCGACTTTCGCCCCGCACGCGGATTTTTCCCCTGCCAAGCCCCGCGCGGGTTCTTCCTTCGCCAAGTCAACGGCGGGCAGATCGAATGCGAAATGCACGCGCTCCGCGCGCAAGGCAAAGCGACGATTACTCGTCGCACTCCAAAAGGGCGGGTCCGCCTTCGCCAAACCGCAAGGCTCCCTTCGCTTCGCTCAGGGCAAGACGGCGGGAAGATCGAGTGCGGAATGCACGCGCTCCGCGCGCAAGGCAAAGCGACGATCACTCGTCGCACTCCAAAAGGAGCAAAAGCGATACAGCAGATTCCTCGGAGCGCGCACTACGCGTTACTCGGAATGACAAAGAGGAGGGAGAGCC